>Ga0326726_10005894_pt1 | contig 11060 bp, 13 predicted proteins | sample MHFenrmetagenome_2_FD_207603 | JGI IMG/M metagenome (GOLD analysis project Ga0326726, IMG submission 207603) | Lab enriched peat soil microbial communities from Michigan Hollow, Ithaca, NY, United States - MHF15MN | ecosystem: Environmental > Terrestrial > Soil > Wetlands > Peat | place: USA...
TCACCACGACGGGCGACACCTCGATCGGAGCCGGGACCAGCACGGCCGTCACGGTGAGTGTGTCGGCGCTGTCTGCGCGCAGGTGGATCGTGGCCGGGAGGAAGCCGATACGCGCGACGCGCAGCGTTAGCGGGCCTGCGGGCGTCCGTGCGAAGGCGAATTGCCCTTCGGCATCCGTCGCGGTGCGGAGCGTGGTGCCGGCGATCTCCACGAACGCGCCCGCAACCGCCGTGCTGTCGCTGCCGTTCAGGACGACGCCGGTGAGAGATCGCGCGGGCAGCTGGGCGCGCGCCCCCGCGCACAGTCCCAGCGATGCGGCCAGCAGGAGCAGCTCGCGCCCGAACGGGACTCTGCGGGGCGCCGCGAGCTGGTGCTCCATCAGCGGCCCGGCCGCCGCGCCGCACGCGCATTCACCCCGGCGGGCGGGAAGAAGTCGGAGATGCTGCGCATCTTCCCGAAGTCCGCCACCATGTCTATGCCGCCGACCCCACCGCTGCCCGGAACGACTACGGTCCCGAACCGGGTCGTATCCGCGGTGTCCTGATAGGCGCCGAGCTCGCGCAGCAGGTCGGGCGCCGTGGATACGTCGAGCGCGCCGAGCTTCTTCCAGACCACCAGCACCCACCCGTAGGATCCCGGCGGCAGCGCCGTGATGCAGCAGGAGTAGGAGGCGGTGCTCACACTGAGCGGCAGCACATCCGAGAAGCCGGCGAACGTGGTCAGCTCGCTGGCGTTCTTCGGGATTGAGGTGTAGACCACCACCCGGACCCACTCGGTCGAATCCGGGGCGGCGCCGCGGAAGTGGACGGTGCCGCAGATGCCCGTGGAGCAATTCGTGGAAGGCATCTCGGGTTTCAGCCCTCCGTCGCATCCCGGCACGAGGGGCAAGAGCAGCGCGATGCCGACCACGAGACGCATGATCGGTAGTCTTGCCCCCGCCCCGTACGCGCGTCAATATCCATGGCGTTTTACGGAGGGCCGCTCTCATGCCGACGTACGACTACCGATGCGAGAAGTGTGGGAAGCGCTTTGTGGTGGTGCAGCGGATCAGCGAGCACGTCGGCCGCGCGCCGGCGTGCCCGAAGTGCAAGTCCCGCAGCACGCGCCAGCTGCCGAGCGCGTTCTACGCCAAGACGGTCAAGAAGAGCTGACGCCGGTTGCCGGATTCCGTGTTTAAGCGCCTGCGCGAGGCGCTCGAAGCGGCCCTCGCCAGCGCCACGCCGCCGGAGGATCTCTCTGACCTGGCCGCCCGGATGCGCGCGGCGCTGGTGGAGGCGCGCGCAGGCCTGGGCCAGATGCGGGACGCGCTGGAGAAGACCGAGCGCGAGCTGGCGCTGGCGAAGCGCGAGATCGAGACGGCGGAGCGCCGCCGCGTTCTCGCCGCCGAGATCAAGGACGCGGAGACGGTGCAGGTGGCGGATGGCTACATCGCCAGACACCGTGAGCGGGCCGTGGTGCTGGAGCGGAAGGCGCTCGCGCAGCGGGAGGAGATTGCGCTGGCCGAGCGGGACGTCGCCGAGATGACCGGGCAGCTGGAGGAGGTCACGAAGCGGCGGGGGAAGCTAGACGCCGAGCGCTCGTCGGCGGAGGCCTGGGCCAGCCTCGGGCGGGCGGGCGTGGACCGTCCGGAGCTGGACGCCGAGCAGGAGGCGCTGAAGGCGCGGATGGACCGCGCGGCGCGCGAGGCGGATGCGGACGCGAAGCTCGAGGAACTCAAGAAGCGCATGGGCAAGGGATAGGAGCCCCCAATGGCGATGGACATCAAGACCGGCCGCATGGTGTACCTGGGCTACGGGAAATACTGGCGGTCCGACGAGATCGTGGGGCTCCATCCGATCGAGGAGGGGCGGGGGCCGGGGCGCCGGACGGAGGTGTACGTCTCGACCCGGCCCGAGCCGTTCATCGCTTCGCGCTCCGAGCGTGCGATTCTCCAGGAGATGGTGACCGCACCGGACGAGATCTTCCGGATGGAGGAGGCGCGCGGGGTCATCGGCGACCTGCTCGACGCCCTCCAGGAGCTGTCGCCCTTGCTCAGGCGCGTCCTGTCGAACGAAGGGCGCTTCGAGGTGGAAAAGTGGGAGGAGCGGCTCAGGGCCCTCCTCTCGCCGGAGGTCGAGGAAGAGGGCAAGTCCCAGTCGGACCTGTTCACTCCCTGAAACCGGGCCGCGCCGCGCGCTGGGCGGCGCTCGCCGCATCGCTGTCGGTCGCCGCGCCCCTCCGCGCCCAGGGTGTGTGTGACGGCCGTCCCATCCGCGCCATCCAGATAGACGCCCGGACCATCTTCAGCGACGACGACAGCCTCATCCCGGGCTTCGTCCGGACGATCGGCAACAACCTCCACTGGCAGACGCGCGAGGAGACGGTGCGCCGCGACCTGCTCTTCGCGGTGGGGGACGCGTGTGATCGGCGCCGCCTCGCCGAGACCGAACGCCTGCTCCGTGCCCGCCCCTACATCCGCAGCGCGCAGATCGTTCCCATCGCCACCGGGGACGGCGGTGTCACCATCCTCGTGCTGACCCACGACGAGTTTTCGATCGAGGTGAGAGCGTCCGTGCAGAACGGGGGCGAGGTTCCGGTCCGGCGTGTCGTCCTGACCGAGGACAACGTGCTGGGCCGCGGCATTCACGCCCAGGCGTACTACAACAGCTTCGGCCGCCGGGCGGCGTATTACGGCGACCTGCAGGACCACCATTTTCTCGGCAGGCGGTGGCAGGCGGAGGTGACGGGGGGCAAGTCCGAGGTCGGGCTGGTGGGCGAGGAATCGCTGCGGCGGGCGTTCGAGTCGGATTTCGACCGGGTGGCGTGGCGCGAGTCGGCGCGGTACCGCAAGGAGCCGTTCCCCCTGGTCTCGCCAGTGCTGGGGACCGTGCTGCAGCCGACGGTGCGGACGGGCGCCGACGTGGGTGCGGCGCGGCGATTCGGCGTGCCCGGGCAGCTGCAGATCGTGGGCCTGGTCCTCTCCTACGACCGCGCACTGGCGGAGGGTGCGCCCCTGGCGCAAACGGCCGACCTCGACTCGGCTGCCGCTGCGCAGCTCGCCGGGCGCTTCGAAGAGCGGCGGCGCGCCCGGGTGCACCTGTTGGTCGGCGCGCGAAAGCTCGCGTTCCACCCCCATCGGGGCGTAGACGCCGTGCACGCCATTGAGGACGTCCCGGAGGGGGTGCAGGCCGGTCTCGTGCTCGGCAAGAGCCTGTTCGGTGGCGTGGGAGTGCAGCACGACTGGTTCGCGGCCATGGAGGTCACCTCGGGTGCCGACTTCGAGGGGCGCCTGCTGGTGTTCACCCACGCGAAGGCGGAGGGGCGCTACCTCGAGCAGGCGGGGACTTGGGACGGCGTGCTGGCCGACGGCGAGGTGCTGGTGTACGTCATCGGTCCGCGCATCACGACTGTCCTGGCCGCCAACGCGGCCGGCGGGTGGAACACGCGAACCCCGTTCCAACTCCTCCTGGCCGGCGCCGAGGGGCTGCGCGGCTATGGCGGCCTCGCCCTCCCGGTGGGCCGCCGCATCGTGCTGCGCGGCGAGCAGCGCTACTTTCTGGGCACTGCGTTCGGTTTCGCGGACGTCGCTGCCGCCGCGTTCGCCGAGACGGGCCGCGGCTGGGGGGGCGACGCCGTGTTCGCGACGAGTACCGGTATGCTCGGCACCGTCGGGGTCGGACTGAGGGTCGCGACTCCGCGCGGATCGCGCCACACCTATCGGCTCGAGCTCGCCGTGCCGTTGTCGCGCGGCCTCGGGCCGGAGCTGCGGCTCGCCGTCGGACAGCAATTCGGGGTCTTCCACGGCGAACCGCAGGACGTGGTCCGTAGCCGCGAGCGCATCTCGTCGGTCACCGTGTTCGACTTCCCCCGCTTCTGACGGAGGATCCGCCGTGAGCTTCGCCCAGCGCTGGCAGGAGATCCGCACCGGCTTCGCGCGCCCCTTCTGGGTCGCGAACGGCACGGAGCTGTTCGAGCGGCTCGCCTATTATGGTCTCTCGGCCGTGCTGGCGATCTACCTGCACGAACGACTCGGGTTCTCCGAGGAGCAGACGGGGAGCCTGCAGGGGATCTTCGGGTTCGTCGTCTGGTTCCTGCCGATCTTCGGCGGCGCGCTGGCAGACCGCCTCGGGTACCGCCGCATTCTCTCGCTGGCGTACCTGGTCCTGTCGGCCGGTTACTTCCTGATCGGCTCCATCGGGGCGGACTGGATGGCGCCCGCGCGCTCGGCGGTTCCTCTGTACTGGGTCGTCCTCGTCATTCTGATGATCCCTGCGATGGGCCCCGGCCTGGTGAAACCGGTGGTCGCCGGGACCACGGCTCGCGCCTCCACCGAAGCCATGCGCTCCGTCGGCTTCTCGATCTACTACACCATCGTGAACATCGGCGGCGCCCTCGGCCCGCTCCTCGCCTCCGGGGTGCGCAGCGCGCTGGGCGTGGAGCGGGTGTTCTACATGTCGGCGCTGTTCGCCTTCGCCATGTTCCTGGTCACGGTCCTGTTCTTCCGGGAGCTGCCGGTGCCCGCCGAGCACCAAGTGCAGACCGTGGGCGCCGCCGCGCGCAACATGCTCAAGGTCGTCACCAACCTCCGGGTCCTGGTGTTCCTGCTGCTCTTCTCGGGGTTCTACGTCGTCTTCTGGCAGGTGTACGTGGCGCTCCCGCTCTACATCAGGGGCTACGTCAACGCGCAGTCCCCGATCGACGCGCTGATCTCGATCGAGGGCACCGGCGTCATCCTGTTCACCGTGCTCGTGGCGTGGCTGACGCGGCGGCTCAAGCCGATCACCACGATGGCCTCGGGGGTGCTCATCACGAGCCTGTCGTGGCTGCTGCTGACCGTGTCGGGCAGCACGCCGTTCATCGCGGCCACGCTGGTCGGTATCGCGATCGGCGAGCTGACGCAGGCGCCGCGCTACTACGAGTACATCTCGAAGCTCGCGCCGAAGGGGCAGGAGGCGACCTTCATCGGCTTCGCCTTCCTTCCCATCGCCATCGGGTACCTGGTCGGCGGGCCGCTCGGCGGCTGGCTGGTGCGCTACTTCGGGACGGTGGTCCACCGGCCGTCGGCGATGTGGTTCGTGGTTTCGGCCATCGGTGTGGTCACCGCTGGATCGCTGTGGCTGTATGACCGGATCTTCATGGGTAAGCAGAAGGCGGAAGTCAGCGCTCGGTAGAGTTGCCAGACGGCAAGGTGACAGTGGTTACCAGACGTGAGGATGCGGGGGTAGAACAGGCCCCGCCGAGCTCCGCTTCCTGGTGGGGACGGAAGCATGCCGACGCCGTGGCGTGGGCCACGGGGCGGATGTGGTGGCCGCGGGCGCTGGTGCTCGCGTACCTCGCCTACGCCGGCTGGCGGCATTACAGCGATTTCGAGTACGGCAGCATCTTCTCCGGGATCACGCTCGCGATCCACGAGCTGGGGCACGTGATCTTCGGGCCGTTCGGCGAGTGGCTCGGCATCGCCGGAGGCAGCATCTCGCAGCTGGCCGCGCCCGTGGCGGTCGCACTGATCATGCTCAGGCAACGCGATTACTTCGGCGTGGCGGTCGGCGGGGCCTGGCTCTCGATGAGCCTCTCCAACCTCGCGGTCTACATGGCCGACGCGCGCGCCGAGGCGCTGCCGCTCTACTCCCTGGGCGGCGGCGATCCGGTGCACGACTGGAATTACCTGCTGGGGAGCCTCCATCTCCTGCCGAAGGACGCCGCCATCGCGGGCTGCGTGCGCTTTCTCGCGCTCGCCCTGCTCGCTCTCTCGGTGCTCCTCGGCGCGTGGCTGTGTCGGGTGATGGCGCGTGCGCCGCACAGCGGGGCGGCGGCGTGAGCGCGCCGGACGGGAGCCGAACCGGACACAACACCTCCGATGCGCCGTCCGCTCGATCCGGCTCCGGTACGAGTGCGACCGGGCCCTCGGCGGCGGAGATAGAGGCCGCCCGCGCGGCGCTGGCGAAGGCGCTCAGGATCGTCGTGCTGACGGGTGCCGGGGTGAGCGCCGAGTCCGGCGTGCCGACCTTCCGCGGCGCCGGCGGCCTGTGGAAGCAGTTCCGGCCGGAGGACCTTGCGACCCCCATCGCCTTCGGCCGGGATCCGCGGCTGGTGTGGGAGTGGTACGCGTGGCGCCGCGCGGAGGTGGGGAAGTGCCGCCCGAATCAGGCTCACCTTGCGCTGGCGCGCTGGATGCTCGGCCGCGCCGGGGTGACGCTCGTTTCCCAGAACGTGGACGACCTGCACGAGCGGGCGGCGCGCGAGGCGGCAGGCGACGCGGAGGCCGCGCGGCGCGCCGAGCCCATCCGGCTCCACGGCTCTCTCTTTCACGACCGCTGCGCGCGCTGCAACCACCGCGTCGAGGGCGGCCCGGTGGATGCCACGAGCCTCGAGACGCTGCCCCACTGCCCGGAGTGCGGCGGCCTCATGCGCCCCGACGTGGTCTGGTTCGGCGAGATGCTCCCGGCGCGGGCGGTCGAAGCGGCGTTCGGCGCAGCCGCCGATGCCGAGGCGTGTCTCGTCGTCGGCACCACCGGCGCCGTCTACCCGGCCGCGGGCGTGGCCCATACGGCCAAGGCCGCCGGAGCGTCGGTCGTCATCGTGGATCCCGCGCCGACCGAACTCGACAGCATCGCGGACGTGCGCCTTGTCGGTCCGGCAGGCGAGACCATCCCTCGCCTCCTCGCGTAGGTGGAGATTGCCCACTGCGTGGCGTGTAGCAGAGGATTCCGGCCGCCGTGCGAAACCCCGCCGGATCGTGCCGACTCCGACGGGGCCTCGCCTTCCATCAACCGGGTTGGGCCACCTGACAACGCTCCAGCTCACCACCACCGCCCCGCGTTTCACGCCAGGGGACGGCCTTACAGCCGCTATCGGGCGAAGCACTCGCAGCAGTTGTACACAGTGACGCAATCACCCGTATAGCCCTCGCCGCAGCGGTCCCGACAGTCTTGCAGCGAGTCCGGTCCGTAGATGCAGTCGCCGAGCAGCGCCGGTGGCTTGTAGATGCAGCCGGTGACCGCCCGGCCGAGGGCCTGGTTGGCGCCAAACGTCAGCGCTCCGACGATGCCGAGCCCGTAGACGATGGCGGATATCCTGCGGATCGCGCGTGGCATACGTCCTCCTTCATATGGAGGTGGTCAACGAGACAGACGGGTCTGATCACCAGGAACCCCCGGCAACCGGGGCCGAGAGCGACGAGGGCAAGGCGCTGGCGCGCCGAGGCAGTGAAGTCGCGGCACGCAGCACCGAGTCCACGACGGCCGCTCCGTCGAGCAATCCTGTGCGCGCGTACAGCACTCGGCCAGCGCCATCCAGCACGATCGTCTCCGGCGTGACCTCAGTCCGGTAGAGGGCCATGAGCTTTCGTTCCGGGAAGGTCAGCACGGGGACCGAGAGACGATGGGCGCGCGCGTATGAGAGGGTGGACTCCACTGGATCAAGCGAGATTGCGTAGATCTCGATCCTTGGCGTCAGCACCCGCCGCAGGGAGTCGGCGATCCGTTCCCAGACCGGGAGCGTGGCGCGACAGTAGGGACAGGTCGTACTCAGGATGAAGAGGACCTGGCGCGTCTCCGGGGTAGCGGCCGCCCCGACCGTGACCGGGCTGCCATCGAGCGTTGACGTGCCGAACGTCGGAACGATGTAGCCGGCGTGAGGCAGGGTCGCCCACACGCGGAGCTTCTCAAAGGCCCGGCTGAGGTCTCGATGCCGCTCCGCCAAGATGACCACGAGCGCCGCCGCTAGGGCGAGCGCCGCCCACGGGAGGACCCGTAATGAAGTCGATCGAGTGCTCACGCCGCGAACGTAGGAAGACCCATCTGGCAGCGATAGCCTTAAAGGATTCTAGCCGAAGAACGCTCTCCGGTATCGTCGCTCTTGACGTCTGGCGTGGGCGTTCTATATGTGGTAGCGGGGCATGATGCTATGGAAGACGGAGTGTTCCTGGGGCCCGCGCCCCGCCGCTGCGCGTTCATCCTCCGCGTATTGCTGGCCACCGCGGTGGCGGCACTGAGTGCGACGTGCAAGTACGGAGAGGTCGTTGTCGTCGAGCCCGCCGCGACAGGCCACGGGGCGCTGCGCCTCTCTATCCAACCGGACGGCGAGGACGCCGCGGTCGCGCGTGAGCTGGGCTGGACCTCCGGCATCCCGGGCGCGGAGGTGACGATCACGGCGGGCGGCGGGGACACGGCAGTGGGGCCGCCGCTCGCGACGCTGGTAACGGACAGCGGCGCACAAGTCAGCGTCCCGGACCTGCCCGACGGCAAGTACTTCGTCCAGGTGCATCGCCTGCTGACTCCCGCGGAAACGGCGCGGCTCGCGGCCGGCGAGGACGTCGTCGGCTTCATGGCGCAGGCGGTCGTGGACCGCGGCAGCACGACCGTGTACGTCCCAGCCAGCCACCGCCGCTCCATCGTGATCAGCGAGTGGTCGTTCTTCCCGGAGGCGATACCGAATGTGGGTGGCTACGAGTACGGCGGGTACCTCGAGCTGACCAACAACTCCGATACGACGGTCTATCTAGACGGGCTCGTCATTGGCGAGGCCTATGGGCAGGCGGAAGACGATCCGCGCTCTCCGTGCGCAACAACCGAGTACTTGAGCAACGACCCCGACGGAGTGTGGGCGCGCCGCTTCGATTCTCTGCCGGGCGCCGGTCACACGTATCCTCTTGCCCCGGGAGCGTCGGCGGTAGTCGCCACCGATGCCATCGACCACTCCCAGGTCAGTCCTGAAGGAGTCGACCTGAGCCACGCCGACTTCGAATCCATCGGTAGTGCCGACGTGGACAACCCCGGCGTCCCAAACACCGTCACCATCGGCCCGCTCCCGTGGTACGGTGAGCACGGCCTCTTGTTCTTCGACCAGCTGGCGGAGGTTGTGTTCGTCGCCCTACCTGTTGACACCGCTGCGCTCCCCAAGCAATACGGGCCCAGGACAGCGTGGCCCTATGATCGAGTGCCGCGCGCCAAGATCCTCGACGTCGTCGCGCTCCTGAGCACTTGGAGCGCGTTCACCTATCCGTTCTGTCCGCAGCTGGTGCACAGCAACTTCGATCGATACCGGGCACGGCTCATGACGAGTCATGTGGACGACGAAGGCAACGCCGGCCGCTGGTCTATCCAGCGCAAGGTGGCCTACACCCGCGCCGACGGTCGGAAGATCCTCCAGGCTACGCGGAACTCAGCCGCCGATCTCTTCCTCGGTCTCCGCACGCCGTTCCGTGTGCCATGAGATACCTGGCGCGCGGAGACATCGGCCGTGCTGCCAGGCCACGGAGCCGTCGGGCCACGAAGCGTCCGGAGTGGAAGCGCGTTTGAGCTAGACGCCAAACCGCCACCTTGAATCGCCGGCCTCCCCCTCGCCGACAGGGAGGGCACATGGTCAAAGCTCCGGATTGTTCGGGCGGAAGGTTCGAGCCGGTCGGCGAGTCCCTTCGGAAGCTCCGCCTGATCATCTGCGATGACCACCGGATGATAACGGAGATGCTGACGGCGACCCTTGCGCCCGACTACGACGTGGTCGGCGTGGCCTTCGATGGGGAGGCGCTGCTCGCCTTGGTCCGTAGGCAGCCTGCGGACTGCCTCCTGCTCGATCTGTTCCTCCCGAAACAGAATGGAATCGAGCTCATTCCAATCCTGCGGGTGATCCAACCGTCGATGGAGATTCTGGCACTCACGATGGTCGTCGACCGCGCGACCGCGGCCGCCGCGTTTGCGGTCGGCGCGCGGGGCTTCCTGACCAAGGACTGCAGCGTCGACGAACTCCGGCACGCCGTTGGAGAGGTCCTCGCCCGCCGGCGATACCTCTCCCCCCTCGTGCCGAAGAACACTCAACGGGTCGGGCTCCGCGCAGCCTACCCGGCGCTGTGCAACCTGACGGAGCGGCAAGAGCAGATCCTAGCCATGATGGGCGACGGCGAGTGCGAGTCAGCAATCGCTCATGCGCTTGGTGTGACGCCGGCGGCCATCACGCTCCAGAAGCAGAACTTGGCGCGCATTTTGGGGCTCCACTCTGGGGCGTCCCTCAAGCAGTTTGCGCTGAGAATCGGTCGGGCGATGGACGCCGGGCGGCGTTGGGACGGGCGCTGGCGGGCGGGTTCCGGAGCGCCGCGTCGCTGATACTCGTTCTCATCGCGTCGCCGCTCGCTCCGAGCGGTGGCACTCGCCCGGTGCCGTCGCGCATCCTTTTTGCGGTACTCCCCATTCGACTGCGGTCCTCGTCCCGGATGGGCCGCGCGAGACCCCATTCGAGGGAGAAGCCCGCTCATGGCCAAGACGATCACGGCAGAGTGCATCAACTGCGGCGCCTGCGAGCCCGACTGCCCGAACGAGGCGATTTCACAGGGGGACCCGGTCTACGTGATAGACTGGGAGAAGTGCACGGAGTGCGTCGGCCACTTCGACAACCCGAAGTGCCTCGAGGTGTGCCCGGTGGACGGCGTCATCATCCAGAACCCCGACCACGTGGAGTCGCACGAGGCGCTCGAAGCGAAGTACGCCGCGCTGAACTAGGGCTCGAGCTGGTTGATGCACGGGCGGCCCGGAATAGCTCCGGGCCGCCCGTTCGTTCCGTGGCCTACCAGATCTGCGGAATGCTGTCCCTCGACCGGACCATCGCGTCGCCCGGCCGGCAGCCGAACGCTTGGGCGAAGGCCGGGATGTTCGATACCGGCCCGTTCACCCGCCAGAACTCCGGGGCGTGCGGATCCACCTTCACCCGCGTGCGCAGCCGCTGCGGCCGGTTGTGGACCCGCCAGCTCTGCGCGTAGGCGATGAAGAAGCGCTGCTCCGGCGTGTAGCCGTCTATGAGGCCCGGGCGCCCGTCGCGCCTGAGCGCCTGCTCGAGCGCGTCGTACCCCGTCAGCAGCCCGCCGTAGTCCGCGATGTTCTCCCCTTCCGTCAGCTTGCCGTTCACGTGGAAGGTGTCCACCTGGATGAAGCCGTTGAACTGCTGCACCACGAGCTCGGCCTGCTGGGAGAAGTGCGCCGAGTCGTCCGGGCTCCACCAGTCGCGCAAGTTGCCCGCCGCGTCGTAGTGCCGGCCCTCGTCGTCGAACCCGTGCGTGAGCTCGTGCCCCGCCCAGCTCCCGCCCAGCGAGC
>Ga0326726_10005895_pt1 | contig 11056 bp, 13 predicted proteins | sample MHFenrmetagenome_2_FD_207603 | JGI IMG/M metagenome (GOLD analysis project Ga0326726, IMG submission 207603) | Lab enriched peat soil microbial communities from Michigan Hollow, Ithaca, NY, United States - MHF15MN | ecosystem: Environmental > Terrestrial > Soil > Wetlands > Peat | place: USA...
TTCTTCTGCAGTGGGACGATGGCCGTGGCTTATATTCAGTACCACTGGAAGTTCCAAGTCGGATCTCAGCTCCTCCCAGCACTGAACAAAGGCGAGCTAGCTGCCCTCTACAGTTTTGTTTTTTTCCTCATCGCCTGTCGAGGTGGGGTCAAATGGAGCCTGGACAAAAAGAAGTAAGGTCAGGGGCACGAGTATTGCGCTTGGGGTCATGCGCTTGGGGTCAGGCTTAAATATTGACATGAAGTCGTGGTGTTCAGAATCGTGCCTCCTTACAACCCTTCATTCAGCACTCAATAATTCTTGTTGAACTTTCCGTCTAAAATTAGTAGTCTTTTTTCAAGCTGTCAGGTATCGAATTAACCTCTCAACTCAGCCTCAACCTTTTGTATGGTGGTCGGGGTCAGACTTGAAAATTGATACTTGAGAACAGAACAAAAGATCATCGAGGACATTGGGCAGGATTTGGAAAAGTAAAAAGAACTCTGCAGACAGGAGTATTTGATGGCGAAAAATGTTTACGAAAGACTGGCTCAGCATCTGGACAAGCTACCGGGGGGATTCCCGCCCAGTCCCAGCGGTGTGGAATTGCACCTGCTCAAGAGATTGTTCACGACTAAAGAGGCGAAGCTTGCAGTGCATCTGACCCTGAATCGTGAAGAGGCCGGAAGTATTGCACGTCGGGCGAAGCTCGCTCTCGGCGAGGCAGAGCAAAGGCTCAGGGAGATGGCCCATAAGGGACTTATCTTTTCTGTCGAGACGGAAGGCACACCAGTCTTATACCAGGCAGTTCCATGGGTTGTCGGCATCTATGAATTCCAGGTCAACAACCCAGACGACAGTTTCTTTCGGGATGTGAACGAATACATCTCTACGAGGAGTAAGGTTTCGAGGCCGCAACCGATCCCTCAAATGCGCACCATTCCTATAGGGCGAAGCATTGAACCGCACCTTGAGGCACTCCCTTACGAACGGGCTGAGGAGTTGATCAAGGCCCATAAGAAGTTCGCAGTTGCTCCTTGCATCTGCCGCCGCAAGGCCGAGAAAATAGCTGTTGCCTGCCAAGCGCCTAAGGAGACATGCCTCATATTCGGCGAATGGGCGGATTATTATGTTCGCAATGGCATCGCTCGCTATATTAACCAATCGGAAGTGGCGGAGATCCTCACTATGGCCGACAAGGCTAACCTCGTTCTCCAACCAAACAATTCTAAGGAAATAGTAGTCATGTGCTGCTGCTGTGGCTGCTGCTGTGCGATTCTGACCCGAATCAAATCCCATCCAAGGCCATCCGAACTCGTGGCCAGCTCATTCAGAGCCAGACATGAATCCGAAAGGTGTGAGGGCTGCGGGACCTGCGTCGACCGTTGCCAGATGGATGCTCTGATTCTTGAGGGCGGCCGAGTGGTCTTGAATTCCCATCGTTGCATCGGTTGCGGACTGTGTGTGTCCACTTGCCCGACCGGGTCATTAACTCTAGCGCGCAAACCCGCAAGCGAGCAGATTAAGACGCCCATCAGCATGGATGCAACCTGGCGAGAGTTGAGCCAAGTCTGAGAGAACCAAAAAGGATTTGACAAAGGCTGCAAAATGTAATACATTGTTAGACATGAAATCTGCAACACTGACAATCAGAATAGATAAAGACCTTGATGTTTTACTGACTAAAGCCAGTAAGCGGTCTGGGAGAAACCGTAGTGAAATTGCCAGAGAGGCCCTGCGCCGTCAACTCCGCCTTCAACAATTTGAGGAATTGAGGAAAAGGATCATGCCCTTTGCCGAGGCACGGGGTCTTCTGACGGATGAAGATATCTTCTCACAGATATCATGAAGGTTTTTCTCGACACAAATGTGTTGGTAAGTGCAATGGCCACAAGAGGCCTTTGCGCGGATGTGTTAAGAGAAACCCTTGCTTCCCATCAATTAGTTGTTTCTGCCCCACTGTTTAATGAGCTGAGACGAGTCCTGCGGCAAAAGCTTCAAATTCCGGGTGAGCTCATTGATGATGCAATAGAAATGCTCCAACAGGATGCTCATTTCGCAACTCCTTCAACACTTTCAGATATCAAGATCAGTGATAAAGACGACCTGATGATCCTCTCATCTGCATTGAATGGAAATGCCGATCTGTTGGTCACCGGGGATAAAGAGCTTCTAAATTTGGGCAAAGTACAAGACATGGAAATACTTTCTCCCAGGGGATTTTGGAAAAGAATCCGAACCCAACCATCGCATCGACTCGGCAAGGGATAGAAGCCGGCGTCAAAGTCGTTAACATAAGTGAGAAGAAATTTTGCGATACCTGAAGATTCACACACTTGAGAAGGGTTGGTACGACAAGGACGAGGTGTTGCTCCATGCTGCTTTCCAACTTCTCACAGATTTTATTGAGCAAGAGAAACCAGACAAAATTGTTGACTGGAATGTAGATGAACTACATAGAAAAGCTTGGAAAGAAATCAAATCACTCTATAACTGGTGGAAAAAAGAGCGTCCAGTACGCAAAAGCCCACTCGACGATAATAGGCTAAAGCATCCTCCTTTGAAATTAGAAAAGATTCCAGGTTCTGATTTATATAAGATGGTCGAACCTGACAAAAAGAAATACGCAAGTTATTATCGTGCCTTGCGGGAACATTGGAAGCTTGAGCAAAAGTGGGAAAAAGAAGACCAATACAATCTCCATAGGCTGATCGACATCAGGAAATTTCTATGGACATAAAAGAAGCGGCCAATCCGCTCCATCGGGTGGCTGATATGTGAAAGGAAAGGGCTCGAGTCTGCTTTTTGACTCTTATTCATTTCGGCAGTAATTGGCATCCACGGGACCATTCCGCCCGCTTTCCTATCTTAGTAATCGTTCCCCAATCCGTGTAATCAGAGATTTCCGAACTTTTTTTGAAAACCTCCAAAAAAATGCCAAAAAAATGCTTGACAAACAAAAAAATAACGTTATAATTTTTTTTCAGTTTAGTTTATTAAACTGATTTCTTTCTATACTGTCCTACACATTACTAAACTAATTTCTTCGTATACTGTTATATGAAAATTGGAGAGCGCATCAAGAATTTGAGACAGTTGAGCAACCTGACCCAGGAAGAGTTGGCGGAGCGGGCCAATTTGACCAAGGGGTTTATCTCCCAGATTGAACGGGATCTGACGTCGATTTCGCTCGATAGTTTGATCCAAATACTGGATGCCCTGGATGAAAACATTTCCGATTTTTTTAAAGAGGCATCGCAGGAAAAGATCGTTTATCGGGAAAAGGACCGTGTGGCCATCGAGAAGGAGAAGATCGAGAAGTTTGAGCTACTTGTCCCGGGCTCAACGAATCGACGGGTGGAACCCATTCTCCTGACCCTTAAGAAGGGAGAGTCGACGCCCAAGGAAAAACCCCATGAAGGGGAAGAGTTCGGTTTCGTCCTCAGGGGAAGAGTCAACCTCCGTTTTGGAAGGGAGGTTCTAAAGCTCAAGAAAGGGGAATGCTTTTACCTCTCGGCGGAAAAGGAGCATTGGCTCCATAACAGCGGTTCGAAGGAGGCGCAGGTCCTGTGGATCAGCTCACCCCCATCTTTCTAAGCCTAAGCTTTGGGGGAAAGATGGAGGCCACAAACCCTAAGGGTCTTTTGGACCGACAAGAGACGAAGGAGGAGTGACGTGATCATTAAAACCCCAACGCACTATTTTTTGGTCTGCGGAGCTTCAGAAGGCTTCACCCCTCTCAATGCCTTTGATGCAGCCCTCCTCCGGGCCGGGATCGGAGATACCAACCTGGTGAAGATGAGCAGCATCGTGCCCCCTCATTGCCAGCTCATCGCTCCCGTTCCGCTCCCCGCGGGCTCACTGGTTCCGACGGCCTATGCATCAATCACCAGCGATATCCCCGGTGAGATCATCGCTTCTGCCGTGGCGGTTGCTCTTCCAGAAAAACAGGATTATCCTGGGTTGATCATGGAATACTCTGCTCGGGGCCCGAAGGCAGAGATTGAGGAAACGGTCCGGCAGATGGCCATTGAGGGAATGAAGTTACGGGGCCGGGTGATCAAAGAGCTGAATTCCGTAGCAGTGGAGCATAGGGTGAAGAAGGTCGGTGCCACCCTGGCGGCTGTCGTCCTGTGGGAGAGCGAGGAAGCCGAGCAGGATTAGATTTGGTTTCTTACGACGGTCTTGCAGGAGCGTTTCTTTATACTCACCGACCTGATGTATCAAAAATATTTGCAGCAGAACTTTTTATCAAAACATTCTTCTCCTTCTAAATTTCATCTGGAATAGTTAAAATGGACCTTCCATTCATTGAACAGACCTTTACCTCTGCTAAGGCTCCCTTAAAGGAAGCATCGGCTGTTATTCTCGGATGTCCTTACGATGGATCGGCCTCTTTTCGTCCGGGAGCCCGTTTCGGACCGTCTGCAATCCGGAGAGCATCCTGGGGAATCGAGACATACAGTCCTTACTTGAATCGGGACCTCGGTCAGCTTTCAATTCACGATATGGGAGACCTTGAATTACCACCGGGGGATAAAAAAATATCACTCGACCTGATTCGGAAAGCGGTCAGAAAGATCCTTTCCTGGAACAAATTCCCGATCTCCCTCGGAGGCGATCACCTCATCACGCTCCCGATCGTGGAAGAGCTTGTAAAAAATTATCCCCAACTTCAGATCGTACATATCGATGCTCACACAGACTTAAGAGAAAAGTATCTGGGCGAATCCGTTTCCCACTGCACTGTCATGAGGGACCTGATCAATCATATCGGTGAGGGCAGATTGTTTCAGATCGGAATCCGATCCGGAACAGAGGAGGAGTTTAAATTAGCAAGAAAAATGAGATCCATTATCCCTCTTAATCCGGGTTCTCTGGGTTCCATGATTAAGCGCATCGGGAATAAGCCTGTCTATATCACCCTCGATCTCGACGTTTTGGACCCGAGCCTTCTTCCAGGTATTGGAACACCGGAGCCGGGAGGTCTTACCTTCCACGAATTTATTTCTCTTCTTAAAAAACTTCAAACCCTCCATGTCATTGGATTCGATATCGTGGAGCTGACCCCGGATTATGACCCCACTCAGGTTTCGTCTGTGACGGCCTCCGTCATTCTGAGAGAAATGATTCTTGCCTTCTGTCCCGAATTACCATGAGATGGAACTTCGCGTCTCCTTCCCCTCTCCCCGACAGGGAGAGGGCTGGGGTGAGAGGGATCCTGCAAAAATTTACAGAACAAAAAGGAAAGAGAAATGGTTGAGAAGAAGGTTTGGAACGAAAAGATGGAGACCCTGAGCAGGGAGGAAGTTGAAAGGGTCCGTCTTAGAAGATTACGGAAGCGACTGAAATACTGTTATACCCACTCTGAGTTCTATAAGAAAAAATTTGACGGAGTCGGTTTTCGACCCGAGGAGATCAAGACATGGGAAGATTTCAGGAAGATCCCTCCTCTGATGGACAAGGAAGAGGAAAGGAAAAGCCAGCAGGAGTCGATCGAACGTTTCGGCCATCCTTTTGGTATCCATCTCTGTTGTCCTCCTGTGAAGATCGTCATGGCCAAAACAACGGGTGGGACAACCGGGCTCCCCACCTTCACTTATTCATTTACTCAGCACGATTGTGATCGATGGGACGAGGGGTCAGCCCGGGGATACTGGTTGGCCGGACTTCGACCTGGAGATCGAGTCCTCTTCTGTTTTCCCCTCAGTGGCGGGTGGGCAGGCAGCATCATTAAGGCCCCTCTTCAAAAGATGGGCATCCTTTGCTTAGATCTCGGCGCTGAAACCCCTGTGGAAAGAATTCTGCAATTTGCCGGGATGGCCCGGCCCAATGTGCTGATGTCCACTCCATCCTTTGCAGAGGCACTGATCGAATCCTATCCCAAAGTAACAGGGAATCCCGTCTCAGCACTTGAAATTAGAAAGCTCCTCTTAAGCGGCGAGCCCGGGGTAGCCATTCCGTCAATTCGAAAAAGAATGGAAGAAGCTTTCGGCGGAAGATGGAATGACTATTTGATGATCAATAGTGAAGGTTTTTGCAGCTCCTGTACAGCCGAGGAATACCAGGGACTTCATGAAGTGGCCCTGGATCTAAGCATCTGGGCAGACGACCTGATCGATCTCGACACAAAAAAACCAATCGAAGTAAAAGATGGCGCCATTGGAGAAGGATTGATTACGTCACTGGATCGAGAGGGATTACCCCTGATCAAATATAGGCTGGGGGACGTGATCCAGATTTTTACGAAGCCCTGTGAGTGTGGATATTCAGGGCCTGGGAATCGAATTAAACATATCGGCAGATTGAGCGATCGTCTGTTTGTGGAAGGCGTTGGAGTTTTTCCGATCGCTGTCCGGGATGTGGTCACATCCTTTATTCCACGAGTGACTGGAGCCATACGAATCGTCCTCACAGAGCCTCCACCAAATATCACTCCTCCTTTAAAGATCAAAGTAGAACATGGATCTGGCCTGGAGCAGGGTCAATTGCCTGATTTGGCAAAGGAGATCGAGGAGAAAATGCTTCAGATCTACCGGGTCCGATCGAAAGTCGAGTTTGTCCCTGCCGAGGCATTGGGAAGAGTGACGAAAAAAACTCCGATGTTCGAGGAAAAGTATCGGTAGCTGACGGACAAATCAAGATACCCTTCCTGCAGCTTTCAGTAGAGTAGAGAGCTGGCGTAGTGGCGAAAAGCTCTATCTCCAGCTCCCCCTCATCAAACCGGACGTTCGGTTTTCCCGAATACGGCTTTCCGATCATCTTCATCTGGAGGCTTTCGCAAATCACGCTTGGCCTTCCGGTATAGTTCCCTCCGAGGTTTCCGGGATACTCTGGAGTTCACAGCCTTAACAGCAATCTCCTTCCTTTCCCTCTTCAGAAACTCGATGAAAGTATTGCCCCTTCCCTCTCCCAAGGTTATGCTGCCCCTGAGATCCAAACGGTACTATGGGCAACTCCGACTCCCTTGCCGACCCGGTAAAATTTCGTTCCCTTATATCTACCGGTTGCCCTCCTGTTGAGCATCGACAAGGGTCTCCCGCGTTCATTGTCGTATGGCTGCCCCTGCGTGTCACCCCTGTTACCCCGGGAGTCCCTCTATCGGGTCTGGCAGTTTTCGTTAAGATAGATGCTCCGGTCTTCCCCTTTGTAGGAGAGGGCCGACAACTCCATTGTGCATTTCGAGGCTACATCCAGGTTCGCTTGCGTCGCGACCCGCAGGTTTGCTCAGCTCCCTTATGGAGTCTTTGTCAGGAAACTCAGTGCTTCAGGTTACCCTTTACACCTCCCTCAAGCTACGTGGGCGAACTGCCGAACTCCCACGGTCGGACTTTAACCGACAAGTCATACGTTTTACACGGCATGCCCTACAAATCGTTGCTCAACGATGACATCTTGGGCTGCGGATTACGGGTTGAAATCACGTATCCCAGGTGAACATATGGGAATCAAATCCTCGCTTTTTTGAGGTGTCGGAAACAGAGGGTTCATAGCAGAATTCTTAAGAATTGTGATCTTACGAAAACGGGTGAGAAATGATCGGCGATACAGTCAGTTGAGTAACAGCTGGGAATATTATCCGTCAGAATTCCAACTGTAACTTGATTTCTTGAAGGATGATTTCCCTTTGATGAGCCATTGATGTCATTAAATCAGAGACCGGTGGTAAACAACAAAAACAAGAGCCATAACTAAGCACAGAGATCAGTATTGAACTCGGGGGCGAGACAATCTCACCCCCGATAGGTGAAAGAACGGGCAGTGATGTTTGGCTATGCCTTCCCAAGGAGCTTTTTTGCTTTTTCGACAGCTTCGGTCGCGTCGCCACCATAGGCATCGGCTCCTGAATCCAGGGCATACTTCTCGCTCACAGGAGCTCCGCCCACCATCACCTTGACTTGATCTCTTAGGCCAGCGCGCTTTAGGGCCTCTATATTTTTCTTGAACTCACTCATCGTCGTCGTCAAGAGGGCAGACATCCCCAGAATATCCGGCTTCTGTACCTTGACGGCCTCGATGAATTTATCGATAGGGATATTGATTCCGAGATCTATCACCTTAAAACCTGCTCCTTCCATCATCATGACGACCAGATTTTTTCCGATGTCATGAAGGTCTCCTTTGACTGTCCCGATAACCACTGTTCCCAGTGGTTTAACTTCTTTTCCCTTCCAGGCCGGCTTGAGAGCCTCTACCCCGAAGCTCATGGCCCTCGCTGCAACGAGCACTTCCGGCACGAAGATCTCCAGAGTCCTGAATTTCTTTCCCACTTCGTCCATTCCGGCAATGAGCGCGTTATTTAAAATATCCAAAGGAGAAGTTCCCTCGGATAAACTCTTCTCAGTAAGATTCTTGACCTTTTCCGCATCCCCTTTCTTCAGGGCCTCAGATATCTCTCGCATTTCAACCATTGATTTTCCTCCTTTTCTGTTTTCACTTAAACATTACCTGGAATCGTTTTCGCAGCCTCGACAATAGCCTTCAGGTTCTTATTGGGTGTCCTCAGTGGGATGGCACATTCAGGCGCCAATATCTCGACACCGGCCTTGGCAGCGAAGTAGGCTTGCGCTTTCACATCCTCCGGGGTACCAAACAAGAGGACTTCAGGGTTGTTGATTCCTCCGATCAAGGTCGTCGTCGTATTTTTCCCCAGCACCTTTTTCAGTTCGATGACGTCGGTCTTTGTATCATAATGGAAACAATCGAAATGTTCTTCGGCAATGTACTGCGCCCTGTTCAGTGTGTTTCCACAGATATGGAGAATAATGGGAGCTCCGATTCGGGTGACGATCTTCTGGTGAAGGTGTACCAGGAAATCCCGGTACATTTGGGGACTGACCAGATCTCCCGTTGCATGGTCCGGAAAGGAGATGGCATCTGCTCCTGCCCGAACCTGAAGGTTCGCAAACATCACTGAGATCTCCTGCAGTTTCTCCAAACTCTTCCGCACCCTCTCAGGATTGAGGATGGTATCCATGAGGAAGTTCTGGACTCCGAATCCATGATAGGCAAGTGTCCACGGCCCCATCACCTTTCCAATAATCGCCACGGTGGGATATTTTTCTCTCAAAATCCTGATTGCTTCGATGACGGTTCTGATCGAGTGGACTTTGAGAAGTTCCTCCTCTGTTGGAATGCGGATGTCCTCCGCCTCTTTATAGGGGTGGGTCGTGCAATCTGGCATGGTCTCCATGTCACCCCAGTCCATCTCGCAGCCAAGCGCCGGTGCCTCCATTTGAACGCTGAAATAGGGCATGATCGTATCGAAACCCAATATCTCATGCCCGGCCGCAGCCAATGCGGCCATCTTCTTTGCGTCCAGATGGGCTTCTGGAAAGAAGGCCCCTGTCTGCTCCATGAGCTCAACCGTTGCCACCGACGTAGGATTTCCTACCGGGATTCGGTCAACCTTTCCGCCAAATAGGCCTGATAAAAAACGTCTCTTAGGAGTCATCCACTCCACTCTGTTCATAAGCCTTTCCTCCTTTCAGCAAGACAATTGATCAACGTAGCACTTCAACCATTCTTCCATTTTCTGACCGACCAAGAAATTCAGGCGAGCCTCATTGAAACCGTAAACAATGGCATTGATCGTCAACATGATCTCGGAGACTTCCTTTTCCATCTTTCCCTTGGATGCCGGAATTTGATCGAAAGAGGTGAGACTGATGAACAGGTGTTCCCCAGCATCACTTCTAACCAACACCTTAATGTGGCCAATCAGTTGGCATCCTTCCTCTTTCAGCGCACGGCTTAAACCGACCAGAACCTCGTTGATCCTTTCAATCATCCGGGCCGGTGAGATGGGAGCTCGAAACGAGACTTTCAGCTCTTTAGAAAAAGAAACCCATTCAGAATCAACATGCGAATGTCCCACTCGACTCTTTCTTCTATCCGACTTCTTCCATGAGATTTCTGAGCCCCGTTCCCTGGAGAGCGGAAATCTCTGCGACCTGAGCCACCCCGGTTAATCCCTTGATTTCCTTCTTCGTCTCATCCAGTGCGACTTGATCTACGAGATCAATCTTATTGATGGCAACGATATCCGCCACGTTCAGACTCTCTTGAACGAAGGGAAAGGTCATCGCCATGATGGCTTTAAACCGCATCGGGTCCACCAGCACGATGACCTTTTTTTGGATGCTTCCCGCCGGGAAGTCACTGATGATTTCCAAAATCTTCGCCACATTGGCCACTCCAGAAGGCTCCAGGATCACGACATCAGGATGAAAAGATTCTTGCAACTGCTTCAGCGTCGTTATCAAATCTGAAGCCAGGGCACAACAGATGCATCCCGATTGCAGTTTCTTGACCCTCAGCCCTTCCAATTCGAGGTACTGGTCGTCGATGCCGATTTGACCAACTTCATTCTCGACGATAACGACTTTCCTTCCCCTTCGACTGACCAATTCGGATGCAATCGACAGAATCAGGGTCGTTTTTCCGGAGCCGAGAAAGCCTGCAACGATGATTAATCTCAAGCCCCCTCCGGTTAAGAACATGAGCCGCCAAGAGAACGGTGTTTAGACGGCCAGATATCTCTCTTTGATTTCGCTGTTCTTCTTTAGGTCTTCGATATTGCCCTCAAAATAGATCTTTCCCTTCTCGATGATGTACCCTCGATCAGAAAGCTCGATGGCGAATCTTGAGTTCTGCTCTACAAGCAGGATCGTGGTGTGGGCTTTGATCCGACGAATGAGATGCTCCAGCTCCTTCACAATCATCGGGGCAAGCCCCTCCGAGGGCTCGTCAAGAAGCAAGATCTCCGGGTTTCCCATCAGGGTCCTCGCAATGGTCAGCATCTGCTGCTCCCCGCCGCTCAATTCCATCCCTTTGCTCCCCTGAAGTTTCTTCAGAACCGGAAACAGGGCAAAGATCTTCTCAACACTCCACCGTTCCTTCTGTGGCACCTGACGCTGAGGAATGACGTCGAGATTTTCCTTTATCGTCAGATCAGGATAGACCCGCCGATCTTCCGGCACATAGCCGATCCCCAGCCGTGCGATTTCGAAGGGTTCTTTCCCAACAATCTCCTTCTCTTTAAACCGGATGCTTCCCTGTTTGGGTAGAACCAGAC
>Ga0326726_10005896_pt1 | contig 11055 bp, 6 predicted proteins | sample MHFenrmetagenome_2_FD_207603 | JGI IMG/M metagenome (GOLD analysis project Ga0326726, IMG submission 207603) | Lab enriched peat soil microbial communities from Michigan Hollow, Ithaca, NY, United States - MHF15MN | ecosystem: Environmental > Terrestrial > Soil > Wetlands > Peat | place: USA...
TGATGGCCAGCGCCTGTCTGGCGTCGACGGCTCTCAGCCAAGTCCCGGATTCGACCTGGGTACAACTCAATCCTCGACACAATCCTCCACCGCGTGGAGCCTGTGCCATGGCCTACGACCCGGTCAGCCAGAAGACTGTCATGTTCGGCGGCTATCGTCGAGGCGGCTACTACGCCGACACTTGGACCTTCGACGGAAGTGACTGGAAGAAGCAGAAGTCTTCGGTTGCGCCTTCTGCGCGTGCCGCCGCCAGCATGGCGTTTGATGCGACCCTGCAGAAGCTCGTCCTGTTCGGCGGCTGGAACGGTCAGAACTATCTGGGCGACACCTGGGTATGGGACGGAGCGACCGCGGCCTGGACGCAGATGAACCCTGCCGGGAGCCCGCAGCCCATGACCGGTCCCATGCTTTTCCCCGATCCCCGCAGCGGCCGGGTGGATAACTTCGGCGGCTTCGACGGACGCTTCTACAGCCTGACCACCTGGCGCTGGCGCGACGGCACCTGGCACAAGCTGCATCCGGCGGAATTCCCGAGCGCGCGCGGCTCGGCGGTGTTTGCCACCGATCCGGTGCGCAAACAGACCGTGCTGTTCGGCGGCCTTGCGGATGTCAACCCGGTGAACACCTGGACCTATGACGGACGCGCCTGGACCCAGCAGTTCCCCAACAACCAGCTGAGTTACCGTTTCTATGCCGGCGCGGTGTACGACCCGCGCTTTCAGGGCGTTGTCGTTTTCGGCGGATTCTCTGGCGAGGACGTGAACGATACCTGGCTCTGGACCGGCACGGACTGGCAGCAACTCAGTCCGACGGCGACGCCCACGGAACGCGAGTCGTTTGGGATGGCCTTCGATGGACTTCATCAGCAGACGGTCATCTTCGGCGGCCAGAGCGGCAACTCACTGCTGCGGGATACCTGGGTGCTGCAGACGAACTAGTTCCTGCTGGCCAACCTTTGGGCTGTGTCCCTTAGGCGTCAATCCTTGAGCGCGGGTCCCGCGCTATATTGAGGAATTGAGGCCGTGATACCCTCCCGCTCATCTCGGATCGCGCTTGCCTTCGCGCTCGGCTGCGTGATCCTGTTTCCGGCCTGCAACCGCGGCCGGGGACGCGTGCTTGAAGTGGATTACGTCTCGGCTCCGCAGGTCAACCTGCGCGACCGCGTGGCGGCCGTGTACAGCAAAGTCGGCCTGGTGAAAAACGGAGAACGCGTCGAGGTGCTCGATCGCGATCGCCGCTTCGTCAAAGTGCGCACCGCCAGCGGCGCCGAAGGCTGGATGGAGCAGCGCTTCCTGGTCAATCAGCAGATCTACGACCAGCTCCAGAAGCTCACGCAAGAGAATCAAAACGATCCCGTGCAGGGGCAGGGAACGACCCGCAACGACACCAATCTGCACGTCGATCCCGGCCGCGATGCCGAGCACCTTTTCCAGATTTCGACCGGAGAAAAGGTCTCATTTCTGAAGCGCAGCACCGCCGAGAAGCCGGGCCTGGCAGCGGCTCCGGCGCGCACCACCGTCAAGCCGGACGACAAGAAAGGCGCCAAGCCGATCATCCCCGCTCCGATCATTGAAGACTGGTGGCTGGTGCGCGACCTTCACGGGCGCGTGGGCTGGGTGCTGGCGCGCATGGTGGACCTCGATGTCCCGCTCGAGGTGGCGCAGTATGCCGAAGGGCAGCGCATCGTCGCGTTCTTCGTGCTCGACGAAGTTCGCGATGGCCAGAAGAACGTTCCGCAGTACCTGACCATTCTCACCGAGCCTAAAGACGGCCTCCCGTTCGACTTCAATCAGATTCGCATCTTCACCTGGAATGTGAAGCGTCACCGCTATGAAACGGCTTATCGCGAGCGCCTGAAAGGCAGCTTGCCGGTAACGGTTGCGCAGGAGACTTTCGAGAAAGAAGGAACGCTGCCCACGTTCACGATTCGAGTGCAGGACGATAGCGGCAACCTGGCGGAACGCAAGTACAAACTCAACACGCCCATCGTGCGGCGCGTGCTGGCGCCCGGGGAAGAGGCAGGCAAGAAGCGTCGTTAGTCGTTGGTCGCTAGTCGTTGGGGTCGTTCGTTCCACTCATAAACGATGGTTGCGGCGTTCGCGACCGACTAACGACTGACGACCAACGACGTCACGAATAGAAATCTGCCATAGTCTCCACCACCAGGCGAATCTCGGCTTCAGTCAGTTCGGGGAACATAGGCAGCGCCAGGACTTCCCGCGCGGCTTGTTCGGAGACCGGCAGATCTCCCTCTTTCAATCCCAGGTAGGAAAACGCCGGCTGCAGATGGAGCGGCAGGGGATAGTAAATCTCTGTGCCGATTTGGCGGTCGGCCAGGAATTTGCGCACCTCATCGCGCCGCCGCGCGCGGACCACGTACTGGTGAAACACGTGCTTGGCCTGCGGACTGCGAGCCAGTACACCGATGGGCGCGCTGCCTTGATTGGACGCAAGGCCAGCTTCTGCCAAAAGGCGGTCATAGGTCGCAGCGTGCCCGCGGCGTTTTTCGTTCCAATCCTCGAGGTGGGTCAGCTTCACGCGCAGCACCGCCGCCTGGATCGCATCCAGGCGTCCATTCCATCCAAACTCGTCGTGGTAATAGCGGCGCGGGCTGCCGTGGTTGCGCAGACGGCGCATGTGTTCCGCGAGTTCTGAACTCGCGGTCGTCACGATACCGGCATCTCCGTAGGCGCTCAGGTTCTTGGTGGGATAGAAACTGAACGCCGCCGCCACGCCGAGAGATCCGGCAGGGCAGCCGCCCCATTCGGCCCCGATGGCCTGCGCGGCATCTTCCACGAGAGCTAGCTGAAATTCCTGCGCGATGGCGTCGAAGCGGTCCATATCGGCGCACTGGCCGTAAAGATGGACCGGCAGAATCGCGCGCAACGCACTGCTCCGCGGGCCGCGCAACCGCTGCTCAACTCGCGCCGGATCCAGGTTGAGAGTCGCAGCATCGACGTCAACGAATATCGGCGTGGCCCCGGCTCGAACGATAGAGCTGGCCGAAGCGAAGAAGCTGAACGCCGTGGTGATGACGGCGTCTCCCGGCTTCACGCCCGCGGCCACCAGCGCCAGCCACAGTGCCTCGGTTCCGGACGCGCAGCCCACGGCCGCGGCGGCTCCGGTGAGACTGGCAATCTCGCGCTCGAGCGCTTCGACCTCTGGCCCCAGGATGAAAATTTGCGAGTCGCATACCCGGGCGATGGCCGCGAGCACTTCCTCGCGGATGCCCTCGTACTGGCGGCGCAAGTCCAGCAGCGGGACCGATGCCGGAGCAGAAGTTCGCGTGGCTGGCGAGGCAGATTTCACTGCGTTCGATTTTAGCAGTGAGCTCACTTCTGCGGTCGATGCAGTACGACCGTCGGCAGCACCGGGGGAGAGGTTGCCTTCATGCGGTCGGAGGCTCCCGGCTTGCGGCAAACGTCTGCCAGATATTCGCGCCATGGCGTCAGGCTCATGCGCAGGCGTCGCCAGTCCAGCGCCGGAAAAGACTCCTCCGCTCCGTCGAGATTGCGAAGGGCGCGTTCCAACACCGACCGTGCCCCGATCCGATTACCCGTGGACTGATGATGAAACGCCACCGCCAGCTGCACCAGTCCCTGGAGGTGGCGTCGCAGCTCGCTGTAGCGGGGAGCCTCACGCCACACGTCTTCCAGCGCCTCGTGCGCCTCGAAAAAGTGAGCGGAGTTGAAGAGCGCGAGGCCGCGTTCCATGACGCTTTTGTGCATATTTTCAGGAGTATAGGGGGCGGAGTCTGATCCCCGCCAGCTACGATTTCTCATAGCAAACCCTGACACAACCATCCCGAAAACTGTATTCTCCATGTTTTGTTATCGCAAACTACACAAATCTAAGTATTTACATACTGTCCATTTTGGAATGTGAGTTGCTGTTAAGGACAAGTTCTGTAGTCAGGATGGGGTGCGACCCAGGTTCGCGCATCCCCGGCCCATAAGCAGTACATCCTCAATCGACTGAAATTTTTTTCCAGGAGATTTCCATGGAATCTGCCTTTCGTTCAGCAACATCTCGATTTTTCGTCTTGCTGTTTGTGCTAGTCCTCTGCGCCGGGGCGGCTTTCGCCCAGGGCGGAGGATCAGGTGAGTTGGGCGGTCAGGTGACTGACCCATCCGGCGCCGTAGTTTCCGGCGTTGAGTTGAAGTTGAGCAATAGCGCCACCGGCGAGGTCCGTACGACCACGACATCTGCCGCTGGCATTTACCGTTTCCCGGCGTTGCCGGTAGTCGGAACCTACGCGCTGGAAGTCTCGTCCAAGGGCTTCAAGTCAGTGAAGGTTCAAAACGTGGTCATTAGCGTCGGCACCATCACGACTCGCGATCTGAAACTGGAAGTGGGCGCGAGCACCGAGCAGGTGACCGTCGAAGCGGGCGCACAGATCGTGCAGACCGAAGATTCTTCAATTTCCCAGTTGATCGACCGGCGGGTGTGGGAAAACATGCCGCTGGAAGCCCGCAACTCGAATGACTTCATCAACCTGGTTGCCGGAGCGGTTCCCGAGCAAATCGCCGGCGGAACGTTCCGCGGCGCAGCCGTAAATGGCGTGCGCACGGGCGGCGGCAACTACATGGTGGAAGGCGTTGACAACAACGAACAAGGCCAGGGTGGAGTCGCCCTCTGCGGCACCATTTGCGGCCAGGGCGGTGCCAACACTTCGGTTTCGCCCGATGCCATCGAAGAGTATCGCGTCCTCACTCACGACTTCAGCGCCGAGTACGGCAAGGTCGGCGGTTTCGTGACCGACACCGTGCTCAAGAGCGGCACCAATAAATGGCATGGTTCAGCGTTTGAATACAACCGCATTCAGGCGTTGGCCGCGAATGACTGGTTCTCCAATGCCGCCGGCCTGACCGACCACCTGGTTCGCAACCAGTTCGGTGGTTCGGTCGGAGGTCCGATTTACAAGGACAAGACCTTCTTCTACGCGGCATTCGAAGATCATCGCTTCCGTACCTCGTCGCCCTCGAGCGCGCTTTCCATCACCCAACAGTTCTATGACTTCGTGAACAGCGGGCAGTTGGCCACGTTCGTCAATAACACTACCCCTTGCAACCAGATGGGCGGTTGCCCCCTGCTTCCGACCACGGTGGGCCCCGTCTTTCAGTCGCTGATTACGAAATGGCCCCTGGCGGTGCCGCTGGTTAATTCCAACATCAACTGCAGCGACGATCCCACTCCAAATCAGTGCTTTAGCTTTGACCCTTACGCCGGGATCCAGATACCGGGTCTGACGGCACTGCCAGCCTATCCCGTTCCCATTTACGATAACGCTACCGAATCGCAGATCACGCCTCTCAACCAGTACCGTTTCAGCGTGAAGGTCGATCACGCCTTCGGGTCCAATGACCGCTTGAGCGGTTCCTACCTGTTCGAGGATGTAAAGACGACCAGTAACTTCGGAGGAAGCGACACTACCTTCGGCGTGCCGCTGGACAACCCGAACCGGGCCCAAACCGCCGGTCTGACCTGGACCCATACCTTTTCGCCGACGGTGCTAAACCAGTTCAAGATTGGTTACGTGCGCCGCACGGCCAACTTCGTTGATCCCGGCAGCGAGGGCATTCCGGAGTTCTACTCCATCGACCCGACCGGAATCGGATTGGGCGGATCGACGGCCATTCCGCAGTTCTTCACGGAAAACCTGTTCCAGTATAAGGACGACATTTCGGTCACCAAGGGGAAGCACTCCTTGAAGTTCGGCGGCGAATTCCGCCGGACCCGGAACAAGTCCAGCTTCAATGCCGATGAATTTGGCCACTTTGCCACTTGGGCTGCAGAGGGTCTGGTCACCGATGGTGTGTTTACCGATGCCATCGACAACGCGTACTACGGTGGCGAAAACACCGGTGGATACGGCGGGTGGTACTACGCCGGCGCCGCCGTTGTCCCGAGCACCGGTCAGGTACCTGACTTTTACCGCGGCTACCGCGCCAACGAAGTGGCGGGCTACGCGCAGGACGACTGGCGCCTAAGCTCCCGTCTCACCCTGAATCTGGGCGTGCGCTGGGAGTATTTCGGTCCGCCGCGCAACTTCAAGTCCAATATCGATTCCAACGTTTACTTTGGTGATGGCGTGCTGCCGATTGCTTGCCCTGGCGTGTGCAACCCATTCTTCCCATCAACCAACCAGTGGTACTCCTACGAAGCCGGCGCAAGATTCGAGGTAAGAAACAGCAGCATCTGGAACAAGGACCTCAACAACTTCGGACCGCGCGTGGGCTTTGCGTGGGACACGTTCGGGAACCAGAAGATCGTGGTTCGCGGCGGCGCCGGAGTGTACTACGACCGGATGTACAACAATATCTTCGAAAACATCCGCTTCAACGCACCGTACTACGCCGATGAAACCGCAGGTGTTTTCGCGAGCGGCGCTCCGCTCGGGCCCTTGAAGAACCCCACATTGTTGACGATTCCGTTCACCAGCACTGCGGAGTTCATTAACCCCGCGAATTTCCCGCGCGGCTTGCCCAAGCCGGTGCCACGGCACATGGACCAGAACATGGTGGCACCCTACTACATGCAGTACAACCTGGGATTCCAGTACTCCCTGGCCAAGGACTATGTCCTTGAGGCCAATTACGTTGGGACCCTCGGCCGCAAGCTGCTGGGCATCGTCAACCGCAACACCTTCGACGGCAGAACTGCGTGTCCCGCACCAAGAAATCCGTATCCGCCCGACAATCCGTGTACCTTGGCTGGTTTTCCGAACGGTTTTAGCACTGGCCGGGCGAACGCGGCCTTCAACAACGACAATGCTCGTGGAAATTACTACGGTTCCAACTACAATGCTATAGAGTTGACACTTCGGAAGCGTTTTTCTCACGGGTTGTTACTCAACGCCAACTATACGTATGCGAAGTCCCTGGACGAACTGAGCGACGTGTTCCGCGGAAGGAATGCGGCGGTTTCCGCAACCGACGTGCAGAATCTTCGCTTTGACTACGGTCCATCGGATTTCGATATCCGTCATCGCGTGGTCGTCAGCACCAGCTATGAGCTGCCGATCTTCCACGGTAACCGGTGGCTTGGTGGCTGGACGACCAATGCCATCGTCTCCTGGAATACGGGTGCTCCCATCGGTCTGCTCGACGGTTCGAATGATTCCAACAAAGACGGTATCCTTATTGACCGGCCGAATTTCATCGGTTCGGGCAGCGTCCTCGGGGCCATCGCTAACAAGAAAGCGAACGGCGTGTACCAGTACCTGGATCCAGCCCAGTTTGCGTCGGCAGCCGCCTGCTTCTCAGATCCGAACGCCGATACCCACGGCGGTCTCTGGTGCGATCCCAACCTGAGCCGTGGCTCGGTTCCGGGGCCGATGTTCGCGAACATCGACTTCGGTATCAGCAAGAGCTTCAAAATCAATGAGCGGATGGCCTTCAGATTCGATGCCAACTTCTTCGATCTGCTCAACCATCCTAACTTCCAGAATCCGAGCGTGGCAGGAGGCGGTGCCAACTGTGGCGGTGGTCCTGCCCCTGGGTTTGGCTGTCTTAGCAGCAACTTTGGCCAACCCACGGCAACCGACGGAGATACGGGTGGTCACCGCGTGACCCAGTTGGCGATCCGGTTTGATTTCTAACCGAATCACGAGCTGAACAACCATTCAGGCCGGCCGCGAGGCCGGCCTTTTTCATTCCTTCAAAAGGTTGCTTTTTATCGAGATTGAGCGGACCGACCGTCCCCACATGGGTCCCGAACCGCGGTGGTACACTTTTTCCATACTTCCAATGCTTCGTTATCTTCTGCGTTTTCTTTTGCTCCTGACTTCCGGCCTGGCCTTTGCATTGCCTCCGAACATCATTCTGATCACGCTCGACACCACCCGGGCAGACCGGATGGGTTTCCTGGGATCGAAGCGCGGTCTGACCCCCAATCTGGACGCGCTCGCGGCGCAGAGCGTGATCTTCACGCATGCTTATGCCCAGGTTCCGCTTACGACGCCTTCCCATGCCGCATTGCTGACCGGCACGTATCCGCAGTACAACCACGTGGAAGACCTGGGCGCGCCCATGCCCAAGGATGTGCCCTACCTGCCCGACCTCCTTCACCAGCATGGCTACAAGACGGCGGCATTCATCGGCGCTTACATTCTCGATCCCTGGAGTCACACTGCTCCCGGGTTCAATCGCGGGTTCGATTTTTATGACACCGACTATCACCAGCGCAAGCCGGGAGAGGATCGTTATCACAGCGTGGAGCGCCGCGCCGAAGACGTCGCCAACCGCGCCCTGAAGTGGTTGAAGGGGCATCGGCAAGGCCCGTTCTTCGTCTGGCTGCATTTCTACGATGCCCACGACCCGTACGACCCTCCGCCGCCGTTTAAAGCGCGCTATGCGGATGCTCCTTACGACGGCGAGATCGCATACACCGATTCCGTCGTGGGAAGCTTCCTGGCCGTGCTGCGACAGCACGGCTTGTATCAGAACACCGTGATTGCGATTGCCGCCGACCACGGCGAAGCCTTCGGTGAACACGGAGAAGAACGTCACGGTATGTTTCTGTACGACGAGACGGTCCACGTTCCACTGCTGATGAAGTTACCCGCGGGGAGATTTGCCGGCAAGCATGTAGACACGCGCGTGGCGCTGGCGGACATTGCGCCAACTCTGCTGCGGGCCGCCGGCGTCGTGCCTCCGCCCAGCATGCAGGCGCAATCGCTCTTCCCGCTCATGGATGCCGCGAAACCGCCGGCCACTGGCAAGACAACCGAGCGGCCGATTTACTCGGAGTCGAACTATCCACACCGCGCCTTTGGATGGGCTGAATTGCGCTCCTGGCGCGCTGGAAAGTATCTGTACGTTCAGGCGCCGAAGAAGGAATTGTATGACCAGTCGTCCGATCCGGATGCGCGCCAGAATCTGGTCCCGACCGCTAAGGCAGTCGCCGACACTCTGGAAGGACAGCTTTCCGATTTTCATGAGAAGACCAGCCGCGCGCAAACGGAACACGCCAAACTCGATCCTGCGCAGGTCGAAAGCCTGCGGGCCTTGGGCTATCTGGCTTCGGACAGCAGCGGGAGTACGAAAGAAAGCGCGGCAGTGGATCCGAAAGATAAGATCGAGATCGCGAACGAACTGCATCGCGCCCTGGTCGCTATCGAGGAAGATCGCTTTGACGATGCGATTCGGGACCTGCAAGAGGTTGTCCGTCAGGAGCCCAACACGGCCACGGGGTATCTGGAACTGGGGAGAGCGCTGGTTCATCAGCACCGGTATCAGGAGGCGCTACCGCTGCTGCGCACATCTGCGGAAAAGACGCCCGATTCAGGCGTGGCCCACTACGAGTTGGCGCTGGTGTTGATCAAGGCCGGACAATGGGAGGCCGCGCTGCCCGAAATGAAGGCGGCGGTGTTGTGCCTGCCTAATTCGGCGCAGATGCACTTCTATCTGGCGGCCGTGCACTTGCGTCTGAAGCAGATTCCCGAGGCGACAGCCGAGTTCGACAAGACCTTGGCCCTGGATGCGAATCATTTCCTGGCCAATCTGAAGTACGGCCAAATGCTGTTTCTCGAGGGAGACGCGGCGGGAGCGTTGCCCAAGCTGAGCCAAGCCGCGAAGGTGAACACGAAATCGGCTGAAGCGCACCAGGCCTTGGCGGATGCCTATCAGCAGCTTGGACAAAAAGAAAATGCCAATCGGGAGCGGGCCATAGCGGCAGGACTTGAGAAGCAAGCGCCGGAGTAGCCCCGGCGCGCGCTTATTGCTTGCCACCTTTCGCGCCTTCCTTGTGCGCGCCCTCGGCCCGGCGGAGGCGGCCCTGCGCTTCGGCCAGAGCTTGCTGAGCGGGGAGGAACTTGGGGAGGCGGGTGGTGGCGATCTCCAGGTGCACCGCAGCGGTCTTGAAGTCTCCAGTCTTGAGCAGACTCGTCCCTATCTGATAGTGCGCCCAGGCGGAATCCGGCTGGAGTTCGATGGCTTTATGCAGGTGCTTCACGGCCTCAGCGGGCTGTCCTTTTTGCGCGAGCGCAGCGCCGAGCGTGTACTCGGCGAGATAAAGGCCGGGCTCAGCGGAAATGACCGGCGTGAGCATCGCAAGGGCGCGGTCGCTGTTCCCCTGCTCGAAGAGCGATGCCGCTTCGATCACTTTGTTGGCGGCTGCGATCTTGTCTTTCGGGTCCGTTCCCGCGACCGCTGCGGAAGCGCCAGAGGACTTCTGGAGTCCTACGTATCCGAGCGACGCCAGCTTCTGCATCTCCGAGGAACTCAGTTGCGCGCCCGATGACTTCCCGTCTTCGCCGCTGAAACGCCGGTCAAAGCTCTCCAGTTGCCCAGCCATGGTGTCGAGCGTTGCTTTGGAACTCTGCGCAAGGTTGCGGGTTGCGCCCGGATCGGCGGTCAGATCGTAGAGTTCGGGCTTGGGGGCGCGGATGTAGAGATACTTGCCGGCTCGCCAGGACTCGAGCGCGCTCCAGCCGAATCCGCGTTGGGGAAGGTCGCTGCGGGAATAGACAGCCTGGTCGCCGCCGCTGGACTTGGCGATCCGCAGCAGCGACTGTCCCTGCATCTGCGAAGGAACGGGGATGGCCGCAATCTCCAGCAGGGTGGGTGCGATGTCTATCAGGCGAACTTTGGTTGTGACGCGCTTGGCTGCAGGCTGGTTCTCCGGAAGCTTCAAGAGCAGCGGAACATGGATGGTTTCGTCGTACAGGAAGATGCCGTGAGCGTCTTCACCATGCGCGCCCAGGCTCTCACCGTGGTCGGCTGCGATCAGAATGGCGGTGTTCGCGTAGAGTTTTTGCTGCTTCAGCGCGGCGACAAGCTTGCCAATGGCTGCATCGGCAGCAGTGATCGCGGCGTTGTAGGACGTGTTGGGCGCTTGTGAATCATGGATGTGGATCCACAGGAAGACTGGTCCCTGTGAATTGCTGGCCAGCCATGCTGTCACGCGGGTCATGACCTGACCCGCGGAGCGCTCCGTCAGCGCAGAACGCGCGGCGCCCGTTCCCACGCCAGCGGGGTGGAAACCGGCATCGTAGGTCTGGAAGCCACGATCGAAGCCTTGTGCCAGGCCGTTGCGCGGGTCAAGCTGGATCGA
>Ga0326726_10005897_pt1 | contig 11055 bp, 7 predicted proteins | sample MHFenrmetagenome_2_FD_207603 | JGI IMG/M metagenome (GOLD analysis project Ga0326726, IMG submission 207603) | Lab enriched peat soil microbial communities from Michigan Hollow, Ithaca, NY, United States - MHF15MN | ecosystem: Environmental > Terrestrial > Soil > Wetlands > Peat | place: USA...
CGTGCGGGGCCGGCTCGCTCTTGGCTGTCACCGATGCCTCCGGAGCGCGGACCGTTCGGGGCGCCTGCTCGGGACGGCGGACCATGCGGGAAGCGGCGGGGACAGTGGCTTTGGCCGAAGTACGCGACATGGGAGGTGTCAAAAGCACCCCTCATGCCACGCCTAACCAGCTAGAACATCAGCTCTTCTTAGGAGGCGCGGTTGTGTGGACACGACCTGCGTCTCAAGCCAGACGCGGGATCTTCGCCATCACTCCGGAGATCGTGTAGGGAAGGTCGGACGACACGACGCCGCGATCCCCGTGGACGGCAGCGAGCTCGTCGCCGGCGCGACCGTGGATCCACACCCCGGCACGTGCCGCGGCGGCAGGTCCCAGCCCCTGCGCGAGCAGCGCGCCGATCACGCCGGCGAGCACGTCACCCGAGCCACCGGTCGCGAGCGCGGGACCGCCGGTCGGGTTGATCGCGCAGAAGTCCTCGCCGAGCGTGCCGTCGCAGATGATCGTGCGCGCGCCCTTGAGCACGACGACCGCGCGCGTCCGGGTCGCGATCGCACGCGCCGCCGCGAGCCGATCGCCCTCGACCTCGGCCGCCGAGATGCCGAGCAAGCGCGCGGCCTCGCCGGGATGCGGCGTGAGCACGATCGGTCCGTTCGCCTTCGCGATCGCCTCGGTGATCCCGGCGACGAGGTTCAACGCGTCGGCATCGAACACCGCCGGGACACCGGCCGCGATCACCTCACCGACCCAGCCGGCCGCGTATTCGCCGCGACCGAGCCCGGGACCGATCACGACCGCCGCCTTGCCCTCGAGCACCGTGCCGAGCGTCCCGGCGAGCGACGTGGTCATCACCGAGTCGTCGGCCGTCGGATCGCCGGCCGTCGCGAGCGTGACGAGCCCTGCCCCTCCGCGCAGCGCGGCGATCGCACACAACCGGCCGGCGCCGCGCATCCCCGGCATGCCGCCGATCACGATGACATGACCGCGCCGCCCCTTGTGATCGAGCAGCCCCGACACCGGTAGCGCGACATCGCGCTCCTCGACCAGGCCCGCGCGCAATCCCTGCGTCGCGAGGACGCCGGCCGGCACGCCGATATCGGCGACCTCGACGGTGCCGCACCACGCGAATCCCGGCGCGCTCGCGAGTGCGACCTTGTGCGCGGCCATCGTCACGGTGCGATCGGCGCGCACCGCGGTGCCGAGCACACGACCGTTGTCGGTGTCGAGCCCGGACGGAATGTCGATCGCGAGGCGGCGCGCGCCGCGGTTGATCGCGTCGATGACGTCGGCGAAGTGACCTTCGACCGGGCGCACCAGCCCGATCCCGAACAGCCCGTCGACGACCACCGCGGCGTGCACGATCGCGTCGGCGAGCTCGGCGAGCGCGCTCGGCGTGTCGATCATCCGCACCACGCCGCCGGAGCGCTCGAGGATCTGCAGGTGCGTCTGAGCGTCGCCCGTGATCCGCGTGCGGGGCGCCGCGAGATAGACCGTCGCATCGCAGCCGAGCGCACGCAGTACACGCGCGCACACGAAGCCGTCGCCGCCGTTGTTTCCGGGACCGCACACCACGGCGACGTGACCGTGCGGATTCGCGAGCATCGCGTGGGCTGCCGCCGCGACGGCGCGACCGGCGGTCTCCATGAGGGTAAGCGCAGGAAGGCCGACGTCAGCAATCGTCGTACGATCGAGCGCACGCATCTCTGTCGCGGTGACGACCGGTAGCATCGCGGTGACAGACGTTACCAGAGCAACTGCCCCCCAGGTTCTGCTGTCATACTTTGCGTGGTGGTGCGTGCCGCGATCGTGCTCCTCCTCGTCGCCGGGCGCGCCCTCGGACAGCCCGGCGATTGGGCACCGCACCGCGATCCCTTCGACCCCGCGGTGGTCGTCCGTTACAAGCAGATCCTCGCGCGCGACCCGCACGACGCCAAGGCGCTCGCCAAGCTGCAGGCGCTTTACAAGTCGTTCCGATCGCTCGACGTGCTCGAGCGCGAGTATCTAGAAGCGACCGAGGATCACGGCACGCTGGTGGTTCGTGGCCGGCTGCGCATCGCGCGCAACGACCCGGCGCTCGCGCTCGAGCTGTTCGAGCGCGCGGCGACGCTGGATCCCGACGACCCGAAGGTGTGGATGGCGATCGGCGGGTTGCGGCGCAACGCGAACGACGACAAGGGCGCGCGCGTCGCGTTCGAGCACGCCCTCGCCGATGCGCCGCCGGCGCCGCTCGCGCGAGAGGCGCTGCACGTGCTGATCGAGCTCGCGTGGGCGATGAAGGAGCCCGCCGTCGTCGACGGCTACTACGTGCGCTTGCTCGCGCTCGAGCCCACGAACGTGGATCTGTGGCTGGAGCGTGGCGACGCGCTGAGCCGCGCCGGCAAGCACGTCGAGGCGCTCGACACGTTCGAGGCCGTCGAGGGCATGCTCGGCAACGATCCGCAGCGCCGGCTCGACGTTATCGCGCGCCGTGGCGACACGCTCGAGCACCTCAACGACGATCGCGGCGCGGTCGCCGAGTATCGGCGCGCGATCGCGGCGGCGCCGAAGGGCTATCACCTCATCCCCGAGCTGACGAACCGGCTCGTCCTCGTGTACCGGCGCCAGCACGCCATCCCCGGTCTGATCGCGCGGCTCGAGCAGGACTGGCCGGTGAAGGCGCGCGGGTTCTTCGAATGGACCACGCTCGGTTCGCTCTACGCCGAGATCGGCAGCAAGCCGCTGGCGATCGTCGCGTACCAGCACGCGACGAAGCTTGCCCCCGAGGAGACCGATGCCCAGCGGCACCTGATCGCGCTCTTCGATCGCACCGGCAATCCCACCGCCGCGACCGAGCAGTACGCGGCGGCGATGCGCGGCGCCCCTGGTGACGCGTCGCTCGCGCTCGAGCTCGCCGAGCGCCTGTGGCCCAAGGATCAGGCCGCCGCGATCACGGTCCTGACGAAGCTCGATCCGCTCGCCGCGCGCGATCCGTCGCTGCAGGGTGCGATCGCCGACGTGTACACGAAGTGGGGCCGGCACGATCTCGCGCGGCGCGTGATCGAGAAGCTCGCCAGACTCGAGCCCGATGACGAGGACCACTGGCTTGCCCTCGCGCGGTCGTACCTCGCGAGCGACGACGTGCCGGGCGCGCTCGCGGCGTGGAAGCGCGTCGCGCACCAGCAGCCGGGCGCGCTGATCCGGCTGGGCGAGCTGCTGCTCGACGACGAGCACTACGACGAGGCGCTCGTCGTCCTCGGCGAGTCGATCGAGCTCGACGGCATGAACCCGGAGCCCTGGCGCCAGAAATCGTGGGCCTACGACGACCTCGGCGACTTCCCGGCCGCCATCGAGGCCGCCGAGCACGAGCTCCTGCTCGCGTCACCCGATCGCGTGGCCCGCCATACCGCGCGCCATCACATCATCCAGCTCCTCGTCAAGACGCGTGGCTCGAGCGACGACTACATCGAGCCCAACACGGAGCTGTGGACGCACTACGTCGACAAGTGGCGGCACGCGTTCATGGACAAGGCGGCGCCGGATCTCGACGCCGGCTACCTGCTCGTCGACGCGTACGAGAGCGGGTCGTGCGGGCCACCCGATTACTCGTGCAGCGAGCTGATCGCGGTCGTCGAGAAGCTCGCGGTGCTGGCGCCGGAGGATCCCGAGGTCACGTGGGCCCAGGTCCGCGCGTATCGCAGCGCCGGCCGGAATCGCGACGCTGTCATCCAGCTGCGAAAGCTCGTGCGTCAGGATCCGGCGCACGCGAAGGAGGTCCAGCGCCAGATCGACGAGATCGGCGTCTACGTCGACAGCGAGGACCTCCGGGATCCGTTTCCCGACGGCGACGACAGCGACGACGAGCCGTACTTCGGCGATCGCGAGGATCCCGCCGCGCTCTCGGCCGGCGTGCACATGGGCATCGGCGCCGACCTCCATGGCGAGCTCGGCAGCTCGCTCGCGATCGGGCTCGCCGCTCGCTACCGCCTCACGCGCGCCTTCGCGCTCGACGTTCGCGTCGACTGGTCGAAGCGCGGCGGCACGGCGATGGCGCCGAGCTCGATCGGCGGCAGCCTCGGGCTCATGCGGCGCATCATCGAAGGCCGCGACGCGGCGCTCGGCTTCACCACCAGCACGCGCGCCGAGGTCCGCCTCGGCGACCACATGGACCAAGCGTGGGATCGCGTGGGGCTCGCCGGCGAGGCATCGCTGGATCTGCTGCTCCACGACTCGCCGATCGGCATCGGCGCCCGCCTCGATCAGTGGCTCGTCGGTGGCATCCACGACACCACGCTGATGTTCGACTTCAGCGTCGAGTGGCGCTAGGTGGCGCTAGGTGCGGCAGGCTTCCGCGAGCATGTCGGCGATGTCGTCGGCCCACGCCTTGATGCGGCCCTCGTCGGGGCCCTCGATCATCACGCGCGCCTTCGTCTCGGTGCCGCTGTAGCGCACGAGCACACGACCGTCGGCGCCGAGCGCGCGCTCGACGTCGGCGATCATCTTGCCGACCTCGGGGAGCTGGTCCAGCGGGACCTTGCGCTCGACCACGATGTTGACGAGGACCTGGGGCGTGCGCGTCATCACCCGCGCGAGCTCCGACAGCGGCTTGCTCTCGGCGACCATGATCGCCAGCACGCGCAGCGCGGCGACGATGCCGTCGCCCGTGGTGGCGTGGTCGAGGAACACGAGGTGCCCCGACTGCTCGCCGCCGAAGTTGTAACCCTCGCGCCGCATCTCCTCGACGACGTAGCGATCGCCGACCTGCGTGCGCACGACGAGACCCTGGTGATCGCGGATCGCGCGCTCGAGGCCGATGTTCGACATCACGGTCGCGACGAGCGTGTTCTTCGCGAGCGTGCCGGCCCGCAGCATGCGCGTCGCGCACAGCGCCATCACGGCGTCGCCATCGACGACGTTGCCGTGCTCGTCGCACAGGACGCAGCGATCGCCGTCGCCGTCGAAGGCGATTCCGAGATGCGCGTCGTGTAGCTTCACGGCCTCGCACATCGCCTGCGGGTACAGCGCACCCGCACGCGCGTTGATGTTCTTGCCGTTCGGGTTGGTGTGGATCGCGAACACCTTCGCGCCGAGCTCCTCGAACACCGCCGGCCCGACGCGATAGCCGGCGCCGTGGGCGCCATCGACCACGATACGCAACCCGTCGAGCGTGCGCTCGCTCGGGAACGTGGCCTTGCAGTAGACGATGTAACGACCGCGGGCGTCCTCGAGGCGCCGGTTGTAGCCGACCTCGCCGGATGGTGCGCGCTGCGCGTCGAGCGTGGGCGAGGTCATCAGCGCCTCGATCTCGGCCTCGACCTGGTCGGGCAGCTTGTAGCCATCGCGCGCGAACACCTTGATGCCGTTGTCCTCGTACGGGTTGTGCGAGGCCGAGATGACGACGCCCGCATCGCAGCGCATCGAGGACGTGATGAACGCGATCCCCGGCGTCGGCAGCGGGCCGGTGAGCCATACGTCGGCGCCCATCTGGACGATGCCGGCGGCGAGCGCGGATTCGAACATGTATCCGGACAGCCGCGTGTCCTTGCCGATCGCGATCCGCGTGTGGCGACCGGGCTGGCGAAGCCGCGCCGCGATCGCCATCCCGAGCCGCATCACCGTCCCGCCGGTCATCGGCTCGACGTTCGCGACGCCGCGCATCCCGTCGGTACCGAACAGCTTGCGACCGCCGTTACTCATCGCCGAACACGTATCATGATCTGCCGCATCACGGTGATGGCGGTGGGGGTGCGGGCTTGGCCGGCGACACCTTGACGCGCTCCGGCGAGATCTTGACGCCGATGCCGGGCGGCAGGCCGTCGATCACGACGTCGACCTCGTGCGGCTTGCCCTCCCCGGTCGTGAGCTTGACCACCGGTGCCATCGCCGCCTTGGCCTTCTCGACCGCGAGCAGCGCGCCGGTGAGCGTGACCTCGACCTGGGCGGGCGTCACCGTCCACTTCGCCGGATCGATGCCCTCGCCGCGCACGCCGACCACGAGGCCTGGCAGCTTGCGCGTCACGAGCTCCTCGTCGACGGTGACATGGAGGACCACCTGCGGGCTGCCTTCGACGTCGACACCATCGGGCGGCGACATCTCGGTCTCGGCGACGAAGCTCTCGGCGCGGCCCTCTAACGACACCTCGCGGGTGTGGATCGCCGATAGCGCGGCGAGCGTGGTCTCGGCGCCGCGGATCTTGGCGGTGGCGGGTGCGGGCTTGACCTCGGAGATCACGTAGCCGTGTTGCGGCCGACCCGACACCTGCGCGGTGACCTCGACGATCTTCTCGACGCGGCGATCGAACGCGACGCGGATCGTCCGCGGCTCGATCTGGCTGATCGTGAGCCCCGACGGGACGTGGATCATGTCGGGCGTGATCGTGACCTCGCCGCTCGACGCGCGGCGCAGATCGAGGTTGATGCGATCGACCTCGCGCTGATCGAAGCGACGCAGCCGCTGCCACGGGCCCTTCACCGTGACGCGTACTTCTTCGATGCGGTCCGACATCAGGACCTTGTCGTCGGGGAGCGTGTACGACACGCCGATGCGCGCGGTGATCTCGCGATCCTTGTCGGTGTTGACGAGCAGGAACACCGTGATCGCGAGGACCATCGACAGGAACTTCAGCCCGACGTTGTCGAACAGCGCGCCGTGGATCCAGCGGCGAACGCGCCCCGGTTCCGGCGGCGGATCGACGTCCGGCGTCGGTTGCGGTTTGCCGATCTTGCCGGTGCGGGCCGGTGCACGGCCGAGCGAGCCGAGCGTCTCGGACTTGTTCCTCACGGGAGGGCCTCCGGCATCGAGCCAGATGCCCCGGCATCCACGCCGATGCTCGCGATCGCCTTGCCGACCTCGGCCGCGGCCGCGGCTTCCTCGGCCATCGTCTCGGCGCGGCCGCCCGCGAACAACCCGACGAGCGCGCGGCGCAGCATCACCGGCTCGAGGTCGCGCGCGATCGAGCCCTTGAAGCACAGCGAGATCTCGCCGCGCTCCTCGGAGACCACGACGACGACGGCGTCGGTGTCCTCGGTGATGCCGAGCGCGGCGCGGTGGCGGGTGCCGAACTCGGGACCGAGATCGGTCGCGCGCGACAGCGGGAGCAGCGCGCGCGCGAGCTCGATGCGGTGGTTCTTGTTGATCACGACCGCGCCGTCGTGGAGCTCGTTGTCCTTCGCGGGCACGAACAGGGACACCAGGAGCTGGCGCGACAGCGCGGCGTCGATCCGCGTCGCGTCGTCGACGAACGTCTCGAGCGCGGCGTCGCGCTCGAACACCACGATCGCGCCGATGCGAGCCCGCGCGAGCTGCGCGCACGCGGCAACCACCTCGTCGACCGTGTAGGTCGCCTCCTGGCGGCGTCCGAACGGCAGCACGTTGGAGCCGATGCGACCGAGCGCACGCCGGATGTCTTGCTGGAACACGACGATGATGAGGATGATGAAGTAGCTGATGAAGTTGTCGAGCAGCCACGAGACCGTCGTGAGCTCGACTCGCTGCGCGACGAAGAACGCCGCGCCGATCAGCACGATGCCGACGATCATCTGCGCGGCGCGCGTGCCGCGGATCGTGAGCAGCAAGCGATAGATGAGGTAATAGACCAGCGTCACGTCGACGACGGTCGTCAGGACGGAGGCGACGGTAAGTCCGTCGAGGAAACGCTGGATCGACGCGGTCATGACAACGGCGCGCGCGGGCCGTGCTGTCGACCTGCGCTCTACTTATTGTTGTACGCGGTCAGAGCCGTACGGAGCAAGGCAACGTTGTGGACTCGGACCATTCGTGCGCCGGCGCGCACGGCTTCGAGCGACACCCGGACCGTGGCCTCGTCGAGCTCGGCGTCGGTCGGATTCGTAAGCCCGAACAGCTTGTGGAGGAATCGCTTCCGGCTCGGCCCGACCACGACGGGGGCACCGAGCACGCGCCCGAGATCCCCTGCGCGAACGAGCAGCTCCAGGTTGGTACGCGGGTCGGAACCCTTGCCGAAGCCGATGCCCGGGTCGACCCAGGCGCGGCTGCGGGCGCCGGCCGGGAGCTCGGATAGCCGGACGCGCAGCTCCTTCGCGACCTCGGTCCAACCGACGGGGCGACTCTCGTCGACGAACACCTCGCGAAGCGTGCGACCGCGGAGGTGACCGCAGATGTAGGTCGCGCCGCCGATCGCGGCTGCCATGTCCGGATCGAACAAGCCGCCCGAGACGTCGTTGATATAGCGTGCCCCGGCGGCGACCGCCGCGCGTGCGACCGCTGCCTTCGTGGTGTCGATCGAGACCGTGACACCGGCCGCGACCAGCTTCTCGACCACGGGGAGCACGCGTGCGAGCTCTTCTGTGGCCGAGACCGCCTCGGCGCGCGGGTTGGTCGCCTCGCCACCGATGTCGACGATGTCGGCGCCATCGCTCACCAGCTGGAGGGCGTGGGCGACGGCCTGGTCGGGGTCGCTGAAGCGACCGCCGTCGGAGAACGAGTCGGGCGTGACGTTCACCACGCCCATGATGAGCGTCGGTGCCGTCACACGCGCTACGCCGGTTCTGGCGACGGGTCCTTCTTACCGAGTGGGGGCAAGATGGACGGGCGCTTGCCGCGGGCCTCTTCCTCTTCCTTGGCTGCGGCAGCGGCCTTCTTCTTCGCCGGGGCGGTCAGACGCTCGATCTTGCCACCGCGGAGGATCGTGTCGATGTCGTTGCCGTCGAGGGTCTCGTGGTCGAGGAGCGCCTCGCCGACCGCCTCGAGCTCCTTGCGGTGCTCGGTGAGGATCGTCATCGCCCGCTCGTGCTGCTTGAAGACGATGTCGCGGATCTCGGCGTCGATGCGGCGGGCGGTGTCCTCGCTGAGCCGGTCGGCCGAGTTGAAGTCGCGGCCGAGGAACACCTCGTGCTTGCCGCCCGAGAAGTTCAGCGGGCCGAACTCGTCGCTCATGCCCCACTCGGTCACCATCGACCGGGCGAGCTCGGTGGCGCGCTCGATGTCGTTACCGGCGCCGGTGGTCTTCTGGCCGAAGATGATCTCCTCGGCCACGCGGCCACCCATGAGGATGGCGATCTGGTTCTGCGCGAACTCGCGCGTCATGTTGAGGCGATCCTCGGGCGGCAGCTGCTGGGTGAGGCCCAGGGCGCGACCGCGGGGGATGATGGTGACCTTGTGGACCGGATCGGCCTCGATGCCGACGAACCGCGCCACCAGCGCGTGTCCGGCCTCGTGGATGGCCGTGGTCCGCTTCTCCTTCTCGGAGATGAACATCGAGCGCCGCTCGGCGCCCATCAGGACCTTATCCTTTGCCTCTTCAAAGTCGTCGGCCTCGACCTTGTCCTTGTCGCGGCGGGCGGCGATGAGCGCGGCCTCGTTGACCAGGAACTCGAGGTCGGCGCCGGAGAACCCGGGGGTACCGCGGGCGATGACCTCGAGGTCGACGCCGCTGCCGAGCGGCACCTTGCGGGTGTGGACGGCGAGGATGCCCATGCGGCCGCGAAGATCCGGCCGCGGCACGACGATGCGGCGGTCGAAGCGACCCGGGCGCAGGAGCGCGGGGTCGAGGACGTCCGGGCGGTTGGTCGCGGCGATGATGATGACGCCGTCGTTGGACTCGAAGCCGTCCATCTCGACGAGGAGCTGGTTCAGTGTCTGCTCGCGCTCGTCGTGACCGCCGCCCAGGCCGGCGCCACGGTGGCGGCCGACGGCGTCGATCTCGTCGATGAAGATGATGCACGGGGCGTTCTTCTTGCCCTGCTCGAACAGGTCGCGGACGCGGCTGGCGCCGACGCCGACGAACATCTCGACGAAGTCCGAGCCGCTGATCGAGAAGAACGGCACGCCGGCCTCGCCGGCGATCGCGCGGGCGAGCAGCGTCTTGCCGGTGCCGGGCGGGCCCATCATGAGGACGCCCTTCGGGATCCGACCGCCGAGGCGGGTGAACTTCTTCGGATCCTTGAGGAAGGCGATGATCTCCTCGACCTCGTCCTTGGCCTCTTCGACACCGGCGACGTCCTTGAACGTCACGCGGTTCTGGTGGTCGCTGAGGAGCTTCGCCTTCGACTTGCCGAAGCTCATCGCCTTGCCGCCACCGGACTGCAGCTGGCGCATGAACAGGAAGAAGATGCCGACCAGGAGCAGCATCGGCAGCCACCACACCAGCACCTGCGGCCAGATGCTCGACTCGTCCTTCGACTTCACCTGGTAGGTGATGTTCGCAGCGTAGATGTCCTTCGTGATCTCACCGGGGAACTCGGCATTGACGACGCCCTTCTCGACCTTGTTCCGGTAGCTGATGACGTACCGGGCATCGTCGTGGCCCCGCGGCTCGATGCGGATGCTCTCGATCTCCTTGGCCTTCTCTTTGTCGTGGAGATCGTTTCGGAGCGCGGTCGCACCGCCCTCGATGTCGTGCTCCTTGGTGCCTCCGTCCGTGAACATCGAGTAGATGCTCACGAACATGAGGATCAGGATCGCCCAGATGAGGATGGTCTTGTGAGATTGGCGCAAGGGTGGATCCCGCTTAAGTCTTCGGTCTCATTAGCATGGTCCTTTTGAGCACGCTTGCAAAGGCCCTTCTCTTGGAAAAACTCCCGCCTGTTCAGACAGGTGCGGGCTCGAGATCCTCGGCTTCACCGAACGCGATTCCGACGTGCTCCGCCCAGATGATCACGCCGTCCGACGCGCGGATCAGCACCTGCGCGAGACGCCGGACGTCACGTGGCACCTTGGCATCGATGAACAGGTCGGACAGCTTCCGCGACTTGCCGTGCAGCCGCGCCGGACGCATGCGATCGCCCGGTTGCCAGGTGCGCAGGACGTGTCCGGGTGGGGCCGTGAAGCGGCGCGCGTCCGGGGCCACCGGGATCGTCAGGACGTCGTAGCTGCGGACCAAACGCGCGCCCGGCAGGTCGATCACGACCTCGCCGCGCGGTGGCGCGGTGACCAGGGCGTCGAGCTGCTCGAGGTGAACGGCATCGAACGAGATCCGGACGCGATCGAGGGCGATCGCGAGCGCGCGCTTGCGGATGGCCGGCGGCTGTCCGGCCAGCGCCGGACAGTCGATGGGAAGCTGTCCGAACGGTCCGGCTGCTCGATCGATCACCGCGAGCCACTC
>Ga0326726_10005898_pt1 | contig 11055 bp, 4 predicted proteins | sample MHFenrmetagenome_2_FD_207603 | JGI IMG/M metagenome (GOLD analysis project Ga0326726, IMG submission 207603) | Lab enriched peat soil microbial communities from Michigan Hollow, Ithaca, NY, United States - MHF15MN | ecosystem: Environmental > Terrestrial > Soil > Wetlands > Peat | place: USA...
AATTGGCCGAGAAGGTAATGTCGCCACCGTAGTCGCCGTAGCGTTCACGGAAATAGCGAGTGAACGACTGCGTGTAATCGTGCTTCTCCTCGGTCAGAATCGCGACGTGGCGGACGCCGAGGTCACGGTACGCAAAGGCGGCAAGTCCGGCGGCCATATCGGGGTCAACGAAGCAGACACGATAGATCCAATCGCCAATCGAGGAAATCTCCGGTTTCGTGGCTTCCGGGACAATCAGCGGCACTCCGACTGCCTGCGCCGCCACCGCCGCCGCCGATGTCACCATCGAAGTGTTCGATCCGATAATTGCCACGGGCGAGAATTGCTTTACGAGCGTGCGCACTCCTTCGGCCGCGAGAATCGGATTGGACTGATCGTCGTACACCTGCAATTTGATCGGGCGATTCTGGACACCGCCGTCGATATTGGCCTCCTCGATGGCAATGTCCAGCCCGGCGAGGCCTTCCTGGCCAAATGCGGCGTCACGACCAGTTAATGAATAGACGGCGCCGATGACGATCGGCTCGGCTTGCTGAGCCACCGCAATGGGCGCTACAAGGCAAACGCAGACTATCGCTCCGATGATCGCGAACGCGCGAACATTGACATGTGGGCCTAACATTGTTGTCCTCCTCCTGATCCGAGGGCAAGATCAACCGCCGTTCCCGCTATGGCAAGAGTGATTGTAGGGCTCCCGAACGGTTCGAATTATTGTGACAATCAGGCCACTGCCCTTTGGTTCTAGAACCATTCCTGGAGATAGGGCGTTCTGGCCGGGAACGCGCCATCCAGAATACTCAGGGCGGGGGCGGGACCATGAAGCAGGCTCAGATCCGCCAATTGCGAAGCGGACCGTCGTCCCGAGTACAGCACCGCGAGCGACTGGATATCAGTCCGTACGGCCGGAGTGCGGCCCGGCGTCTTCGCGGATTTCGTCGCCGTGGCACGCCCATCCCGCCAGACAACCCGCCATGTGCCCCCGTTCCACGGGCTGGTATCGTCCGCCGTGACATTCATGATGACCTCACCGTGAAACGCAGAATCGTACGGCCGGCGTTCCAGTGCGCTCTTCAGATCCACAAGCTTTAACATCATTTTCGGCCTGATCTGGACCTCGATGCGGGGATCGATCAGGCGATCATGCAGGTGCACGTCCAGCGGCAGATGCCAGCGAATCTTGCCGAATTGATCGCGATGTCCGCGAATGAACTGCAGAATCGCATCCCAGGCACCCTGATCACTCCAGATCGCTTGCACAATTCCCAGGCGCGACTCGCGGAACAGATCCGGCTCCCAACCCCCGACAGGTTTATCGAGATGTGTGATCAGGAATCCCCGTGGCTTGCCGCCTCTCATGATCAGGTAGGGCTGACGGGAACCCAATACGGAGTTGAAGTAACGCAGCTTCCAGTACAGAGAGTCGCGTTTGACTGCGCCGAAGCACTGGCTTGTGTTCTCCTGATACAGGCGATCGAAGGTCTTCCATTCCTTCAGGCCGTCCACCGGTTCCACGGAGTAGCCCTGCGTGTCGCGGGGGGCGACGGCGCCCGGAGGAATCAAGCAATCCTGGTGATAGAAGACATCGCCGTATCCCATGCGCGCGTAGAAGTCCGGCTTGAACGGCATCAGCGCCGCCAAGGGGCAGCCTTCGCTGCGCATTTGTTTGTGCGCGCTGCTCATCAGCGTTTTGGCCAGTCCTCGGTTGCGAGCATGCGGCGCGGTGACCACCGCGGCGACACCACCCATGCCCAGATGCGCGCCGATCACGTTCATCTCGAAGGGGATGTACCACATCGAGGCCACCATGCGGCCGTTGTCGAATGCCGCCCAGGTCTTGTCAATATGAGACCCAACAAAAGTGGCGTAATGCGAGACATAATCCCGCGACATGGAAAAGCAGTAGACGCAAAGATCCATGTAGGCGTCGAGGTCGGCCTTGGTTTTCAGATGACGGATAGTGGGCATGGTGACGGTTCCGATCTTGGTTCAAGGGGATAAAGCCCGTTGTTCACCGAACTGTAGGGGCGGCCCTAAGTGGCTGCCCGCCGGCGGGCACACAGGCCCGCCCCGACGTATACTTAGCGTCAATCCATCCAACAAGGTCAACGGAACTGTGAGTGTCAGCCCTTGGGCTGACCTCTTGGCATCCCGCATCTCCGTCAGCCCGAGGGCTGACCGGCACACTCCGGGGCCGTTCTGGTTAGCGTTCTTAGTCTCCTACCACGGCGCGGGATGCGAAGTCCCGAGACCGGGGCCGAAGAGCACGGCATTCTCAAACAGACGGCCGGTGCCGTGGAAATACGCACGAAAGAACGGCTCATCCGCGAACAGGATCACCTGGCCCTTGCCCATCGACTCGCGAGTACAGTAGGCGGTGTTGGCCCAGCGCTCGCGTGCCTCGGGCCAGAGGAGTCCGGAGAGACGCATCTTGTCACCGTCGGCGACGCGCGCCGCAACTTCGACGGGGTCTTTGGCCAGTAGCGCATTGCCGGTGGCGAACATCGCGTTGGCGTGCCCGCCCGTGCCGAAGCTCAGCCAGTTCTCGGGGTTGAGCACCAGGCGCATGATGACACCCTGCGGATTGAACAGGCGCGCCTTCTCGTTGCGTTTCTTGAGGGTCTCGATATCGGGTTTCTCCGCCGGCTTCTCTTCCTTCGCTGCCGTCGCGTGGGCCGGGCCGCGCCAAATCGCGTTGGTGTCCACAGTCGCGGTGAAGGCGGCCTTCTCCTCACTGAAGGCGTGATCGTAGTCAGCGAGCTTGTCCAAGACAGAGCCATACTCGCGCGTCGAAGACAAGCCCGACGCCGAGTCGGCGCACATCATCGCCGCCTCGCCCACGGCGATCAGTGTGCCTCCCGCGGAAACCCAGTCCTTTAGCGCCTTCATGCCGCCATCGCCGATGGCCTGACGGAGGCCGGCACCGCCTGACCAGTAATTGGGGAGAACGAGCACGTTGTACTGGGCCAGATCGTAGTCGCCCAGGCGCAAGACATCCAGAAGCGAATAGCGCAGACCGAGGCGGTAGTCCATGAGGTACCAGAGGGAGCCGGCGCTGGTGAAATCAACCAGGCCACCCATGAACAGGCCAATCTGCGGATTGCGCAGAAGCCCGAAGTACTCCGAACCCAGATCGATTCCGGTCGATGAGTAGTTGGTCGATGTGCCGGCGAAAGTCAGGCCCGTCTCTTTGGCGACAGCTTCAAGTTTCGCCACCAAATCCGACGCATTCTCGGCACGACGAAACAGAAGCGTGCCCGGTTCGTATGGGACATTCTGGTTCACAAATGGCTTGTGGGCAACGCGCACGTTGACGCCCTCGGCCAAAAGGCGAGTGAGCGCGATCATGCTGCGGTCATCGCGCACGGGGAGCAAGAACCCGTAGGGCGCATCGGGATTGGTGACTTGTCCTTCGGCCGGCAACTCGACCTGATCGACCACAGCCGTCGAAACTCCCGGGCGCGACTCCGCGTAGTTGACGTCCAGATCATACCCCTGAGCCAGCGACCATCCGCTCACCTCGTAGAGACGTGTCCCTTGCCTCTTCTCCTGTGACCGTCTCTCTTCTTCGAGAAACGCGGGCGTGAGATGGGGATCGAATTCGAGGACGGCCTGTGCCAAGAGCGCACGCGGCTGATTCATCGGAACCAAGTAGGTGCCGGTCGGGAAGGTGCGATTGACCCGTTCTCCCAGATCGGTGACCACAGAGGCTTGGAATGTCCCTTGGGATTTCTCAACACGCAGGCCGTGGCGCTTGAGCACTGAGAGGAATTCGGCCTCGCGCCCAGGATTGCCGCCAGGAACAAACACGTAGGCGCCATTGAGGCCATCGCGGGCGCGGCCGAGCACACCTTCGCGGTGAAACTTGGCGTAGTCGGACAGCAAGGAGCGGCGGTTCTTAGCGGCGGTGACGAGGTTGGCCAGAGAACTGACGGCCTGCTGCGCCACGGCGAGTGGGTAGTCGTGGATCGAACCATCGGGGCGCTTGACCAACGATCCATTGGCGCCCGCCTGCTCGTAGAGGATGCCGACCGCGCCGGCGAACATGCACCAGGACGAGCCGTAACCAGGATACCATTGCTCGTTCCAATCGCCGGTGTAGTAACTCCAGCCGCGCCTGTCGAATTCGGCGCCCTGATCGGCGGCGAACACATTCCACCATTTCTTCAGGTCGGCGGTGGTGTTGGGATTGATCGGTTCACGCGGCGGAGACATCAGATAGCTGCCGTACGGTTCCATCTCATGCGCATCGACCACGACCTGCGGATTCCATGAGAGGATCGCTTTGACCCGCGCGTTGGTCTCCGGGTGCACGAGAGGGAGCCAGTCGCGGTTCATGTCGAACAGGTAATGGTTGGCTCTCCCCCACGGCCAAAAGCCGCTGTGCTGGAGATCGCCGGCGGTGCTTGATGGAATGCGGCCGTTGAACGCGAAGATTTGTTCCAAGAAGCGCTCGCGGCCGTCGGGGTTCTCGCTCGGATCGATGAAGACCAGCACGCTGTCGAGGATCTCTTTGGTCGCCTGATCCTGCGAGGCGAGCATGTGATACGCCACCCAGAGTGACGCATCAACGCCGGAGATTTCGTCGCCGTGGATCGAGTAGGAGAGCCAGACGATGTCGGGCGTGGTACCCAGAATCCCTTCCAGGTTGGGGACGTCGCCTGAGGCCGATGGATTCGCCAGCGCGGCGAGATTCGCGCGTGTCTGTTCACGGGCGGCGAAGTTCTTCTCGGAGCCGACGACGAAGTAGTACAACGGCCGTCCCTCATAGGTCTGACCGGTCTCGACCAGTTCGGCGCGCGGCGAATAATCATCGAGCGCCTTCAGGTACTTGATCGCCTCCTCGTAATGGACCGGACGCGATCCCAGAGGGAAGCCGAGGACCGTTTCCACGGTCGGCACGGCCGGATCGTAGGTGACATTTTTGAAATGGTCATCAACGCGCCCGCTGTTGAGCGGCGGCAATGTTGCCGAGGACAGCGCAGTGAACGACACGATCAGCGCCGTTGTGAGAAAAGGGACTCTTCTTGAAGGCATTGGAAGCTCCTGGTGGCGAGGTCAGCTCCTTCATGGTCCGAGTGAGCCGCCAATATCTGTCGGCGGGCGCGGGGATTCAATGGGGATGGAGAGTAATGCATTGGGAGGGCGAGGCCCGAAGGCGCCGAGCCTGCTCTCATTTTCAAGCGTGCAACTCCCGAGAATCTCACGGTTGTGCCACTGATCTTGAAGGGTGTCGAAAAAGCTCGCGCCCTTCGGGCGCGTGACAGGCACGAATGCCTGTCCCCCTATGGAAAATCAGTGGGACAGACATTCTTGTCTGTCCACGGTCGTGCAGCGACCGGGGTTCCTCAACAGGCCCCTTGGTCGGTGAACTTCAGTCCCCCTCAACGAAGAACAGGCTCTCCGCCGCGGCGGATCGCCCTCTTTGTGCGGGGCCTGTCATTGCGAGCCGTCCCAGTGCCGAAGGCACGGGGCGAGCGAAGCAATCTCCCCCACGACACCGCACCAAGAGGGAGATTGCTTCGTCCTCGCCCAGCTTCGCAGGGCCTGGGACTCGCAATGACAGTTGGGGACGAGGATCACACCCGGGAGTGGACCCAAGGATACCGAAATGACCAAGGGGCGGTCCGAGGACCGCCCCTTGGCATTCACAAGATGACGGGCCGTGCCGCTACTCGTCGGCGGTGACCAACTGCACATCGCCGATATTCAGGCTCTTCAGACCCTCTTCGATCTTGGCGCGATCGCCGACCACCACGATCAAGAGCGCGTCGGGATTGATGTGATCCTTGGCGGCCTTGTTGGCCGCGGCCAGATCGACCGCGTTCACGCGCGAGACATAGGTGTCCCAGTCGCTGGTGGGCAGGCCATACATCGCCATCGAGGCCATGCTCCCGGCCACACCGCCGATCGTTTCGAAGTCACTGGGGAACCCCTTGATCAAGTTGTTCTTCGCTTCAACCACCTCGGAGTCGGTCAACGGGCGGGTCGAGGTGATGCCGCGCAGTTCCTTGACGAGTTCGGAGACGGATTCCTTGGTGTTGGGCGTCTGCACTTGCGCATAAGCCACGAATGGGCCGGTGCCTTTGCGCGCCGGGAAGGTCGCATAGGCGCCGTAGGTGTACCCCTTGTCCTCGCGCAAGTTCATGTTGATGCGGCTGGTGAACTGGGAGCCGAGCACGTTGTCCATCACGGTAACCGGCATGTAGTCGGCAGCGCTGCGCTTGATGCCCGCCTGGCCGACGATGATCGCGCTCTGGGCGGCACCGGGCTTGTCGACGATCACTACCTTGGTCGCCGTCATCGGGGGCGGCTCGGACAGTTGCGCCGTCGGCGCAGTCCCAGTCGCGGTCCAGCCTTTGAGCGCCTTTTCCAAGGCGGCCTTGGCGTCGGCCATCGAGATGTTGCCGGAGACGATGATGGTGGCGTTCGACGGAACATAGTTCGCCGTGTAGTACTTCACCAGATCATCCCGGGTGATCGCCTTAATCGAGGCCTCGGTGCCCGAGCCGGTTTGTGGACGGCCATACGGGTGATTGGGGCCGTACATCGTCTTGAGGAAGGTCTTCATCGCGACGGTAAACGGCTGCTTGTTCTCCTGAGCGATGCGGCCGAGATACATTTGCTTCTGGCGATCGAGTTCCGCCTGCGGGAATACCGGATTGACCAGCACATCCGACATCAGCCCCAGTCCGCGATCGAGGTATTTCTTCAGCACATTGAGCGAGACCGACGCGCCGTCGAAAGACGACGACGAGGTCAGATTCGCACCCATGCTCTTGGCTTCATCGGCAATCTGGAGCGAGGAGCGGCCCTTCGTGCCCTCGTCGAGCAGTTCCGCCGTGAGCGAGCTGGCGCCGGGGCGATCGCTGGGTTCCACCGACCAACCGCCCTTGAAGACGATGTTGGTCTGGATCAGAGGCAGCTTGTCGTTTTCGACGAGCCACACTTCCGCGCCGTTGGACAGCTTGTCTTTCTGGATCTTGGGCGCGGCGAAGGCGGGCTCGGCGCCGCCGGTGGGCTCTTTGGCGCGGTCCGTTTTATCATCGGCTGCGGTGTAGGTGCCCTGCGGGAGAACGTTGAAGATGATGCGGTGGTCGAGATCGATCCACTTCTTCGCTTCGGCGTTGACCGAGGCGACGGTCGTCTTCTGGTAGCGGTCGAGATCCCACTGGAACTTGCTGGGATCGCCCAAGAAGGTGTTGTACTCATTCAATTTGTCGGCGAGACGGCCGTTGTCTTCCAGCGAGCGGACAAAGGCGGCTTCCAGTTGTGCCTGTGTGCCGGCGAGTTCCTGCTGGGTGATGCCTTTAGCCAGCACATTCTTCAACTCTTCGTCCAGGGCGCGTTCGACTTCGTCGGTCGTGTGGCCCTCACGCACCGTCGCCCAGATCAGGAACATGCCGCAGAGTTCGCTGGAGTTCTGCGACGCGACCACGTCCTGCGCGATTTGCTTGTCATAGACCAGCGACTTGTAGAGCCGTGAGGTCTTGCCGCCGGCCAGAGCGTTGGCGAAGATGTCCATTTCCGCGTCGCCCGGCTTATAGAATCCCGGGCTCGGGAAGGCGATGTAGACACGCGGGAGGGAGACATTGTCTTGCATCATGCCGCGGCGCACGCCGTCCAGTTTCGGGATCCACTCTTCCTTGCGCTGGATCGGGGGACCGGCGGGGATCGAGGCGAAATACTTCTCGACCATCTGCTTCGCCTGCGCCGGATCGAAATCGCCGGAGATCACCAGCGAAGCGTTGTTCGGCGTGTAATAGTGCTTGAAGAAGCCGGTCACATCCTCAAGCGAGGCGGCGGAGAGGTCCGCCATCGAGCCGATGACCGGCCAATTGTACGGATGCTCTTCGGGGTACATGAGCCAGCCGAGTTCCTCCCAGATGCGTCCATAGGGCTGGTTGTCGATGCGTTGACGGCGCTCGTTCTTCACGACGTCGCGCTGGTTGTCGAGCTTCGCCTGCGTCATCGCTGGGACGAGGAATCCCATGCGATCGGATTCCAGCCACAAGGCCAGGTCGAGGTAGTTGCTGGGCAGCGACTCGAAGTAGTTTGTGCGGTCCTCAGTCGTCGAACCGTTGACTTCGGCGCCGACTTTCTCGAGCGGGCCGAAGTAGTCAGTGTCGTGGTTCTTCGAGCCCTGGAACATCATGTGCTCGAAGAGGTGGGCAAAGCCGGTGCGCCCCTTCTCTTCGTTCTTCGAGCCCACGTGGTACCAGATGTTGGTGGTGACGGTGGGAACGGTCTTGTCGACGTGAAGGATCACGTCGAGGCCGTTGGGCAACTCGTACTTCTCGACCGAGATCGGTGGCAGGTCGGCCGCCTTTAGGCCGCCGGCGACCGCGACGGAGCCGGCCAGAGCAATGGCCATAATCCATCGGGACATCTTCATGCGTTTCTCCTTGTGGGTGGTTAGATTCAAGCTGACAGTCGATTCATTTTAGGGTCCGTTAAGACGAAGGCGCGAAGGATAGCACATAACACAGCGTCTACGCCACTCCCGATTCAGACGAGCGGTGCGGGGGATTCATCATAACACATTGTGTCGCAGTCGCTAATAAGGCGTGCGTGATGTAATAGTCTAGATGGGCCGAAGAGCACCCTAAGCGTGGACGTGGATACGAAGGAGAAGTTTCATCACATTCGCCTTACTGCAACTGAGCCCGCCAGGCCTTGAGCAGCTGGGCGGGCTCGCGCAAATCAAACGCAATTCACCCCACCTCGGCGCCTGATTTCCATCCGATCGGAAGCCGATGACTTAGAAGTCGAAATCCACCAGCAGCCTCCCCAAATCCTGCTTTGAAACACTGTGCACGCCGACCTCGCGATGGGTGAATTCGCCGTGCAAGGCGACATTCACCGCCATCCAATCGCCGAGGTAATAGCGCACGAGCGCCGAGAAGGCATTGATGCGACGATCTTCATCCGATGAAGGCGGCCGCACCCAGTTGAACATCACCGACGTTAATAGTCGATTGTTGCTCAACCCCGCGTAATCCAATTCCGCAAATCCGCCGCTGTACTTGTAGGACAATCCCGGTTTATTCAGATTCAGCGCCTTGTCGTCCACGCCGTGCAGGAACAGCACCGTCAGATTGCATGTCCGGTAATTGAGGCTGAGATTCGCTCCGAGACGGGAAAAGGATTTGTTATTTGTGCCGACAGCACCGGGTTCGGCCGGGAATCGAGTTGGTTGCCATCCGGCATAGCCAAAGACCCCTACACGTTGTCCGGCACTTTGTCCCTCGCCACGCCCGATGACTTGCTGCAAACTGGCGTAGACGTCCTTCGGCTTGTTGTTGTCGGGATGGGCGCCATTGCCATTGACCACTCCGGCTGAAGCGCGCAGGCCATTGTGTAAGACGCCCGTCAACTCCAGTCCCATCTGATTATCGTCGAAGGAAAACGTGTTGGCTGGGGTAGTTCCGAACGCGTACACCTCGTACGGCTCGGCCATGTAGTAGGAGCGTTTGGAGCTGACCAAATGGAAGGCCGGCTCAAACCGCCCGACCCGCAAGTGGAGCGCATCAGATACGAGATTGCTGAAGACAAGGTTGGCCGATTCGAGCGCTCCCGGCTGAGACGGCTCGGCGCCGGTGAAGTCGGCACCCGGTTCATCCAGCCGCGGAGTGTAGATCATCAAGAACGAGACGTTCTTGTGCATGACTCCGGCGCTCAGCAGATCGAGCCCGAAGATGTTGAAACCGTAGCTGTCCGCGGAGCGGGTGTGCGCCGCCTCCAAACCAAAGGTGGCGCGGAAGGCAATGGGCGGCGCGGTCTCGAACACCGTCTTCTCCCCGCCTTCTTGCCCGGCAATCTGGTACCCGTTCTGACGATAGCGTTGGCCAAAGTCGTTGAGCTTCGTGAAGGACGTGTGACACATGTTGCAGTTGAAACCGTACTTGCGTGCGAAAGCGGGGATGGCGTTACCCGTCTGCGGAGTGATCACAAGCAACGCCGCCGCGAACGTCAATCCCAGGGCCAAGCGTTTCATGCTTATCCTCCTCATTTGGGCAACTGCGCCGGTGACAGTGGCTGCTCATCGGCCACTTCGGGATTTGTGCTGTTGAGGGCGTGCTTCATGAATGCGACGAGCGCGCGTTCCTCCTGACGTGTCAGGCCGAGCGGCACCATGAGCGGATCGAGCCGGCCATCGGCGGTGCCGCCCCCACGGTTGTAGAGCGCGACCACGGCCTCGAGGTCGAGTTCGGAGCCGTTGTGCATGTAAGGTGCGCGCCGGGCAGCGTCGCGCACCGTGGGCGTCTTGAATTTCCCCGAGTCCACGGGATTCTTCGTCACCGCGTACCGACCCTCGTCGGGCGTTTTGCCCGCGGCCGGAGCCACACCGAGATTGTGAAAACGGCCATCGCTGAGATAACCGCCCCAATGGCAGGCCGTGCAGTGCCCTTTGCCGTTGAAGATCTCAAGACCCCGTTTCTCCTCGGCTGTCAACGCCGACTGATCGCCGCGGACAAATCGATCGAAGGGGGAGTCGGTCGTGACGATGGTGCGCTCGTAGGCCGCGATGGCCTGGGCGACTTGGTCAACTGTTATGGGTGAACTCCCGAAGACCTTCTTGAACACCTCCACGTAGCCGGGAATGTCGTTCACAGTCCTCAGCATGGCATCGTGGGTGTTTCCCATTTCAATCGGGTTCTGAATCGGCCCCTTGGCCTGCTCCTCGAGATTCGGGGCACGGCCATCCCAGAACTGCAAACTGCTGTGGGCGGCGTTAACGACTGGGGGGGATCGCCGTCCACCGTGCTGTCCCCCGATCCCGGCGCTCGTCGGACCGGCATCCGACCAGCCCATCGCGGGGTTGTGGCATGTCGCGCAACTGATGGTGTTGTCTTTCGAGAGACGCGTGTCGAAATAGAGCATCTTCCCCAACAGGATCTTGTCGGGTGCTTGCGGGTTGTTCGCCGGCACCATGACCGGAGGCAGGTTTCCGATTCGCTCCGGGCCTGTGCTGTGCATGTTGACCGTGGTGAGTGCCGCCGGCGGCTGATCCTCCGACCAGGCCATGACAACACCGGCCAGCAACATCAAGACGAC
>Ga0326726_10005899_pt1 | contig 11054 bp, 12 predicted proteins | sample MHFenrmetagenome_2_FD_207603 | JGI IMG/M metagenome (GOLD analysis project Ga0326726, IMG submission 207603) | Lab enriched peat soil microbial communities from Michigan Hollow, Ithaca, NY, United States - MHF15MN | ecosystem: Environmental > Terrestrial > Soil > Wetlands > Peat | place: USA...
GAGACGCTTGCCCTGCCTGCCCGCTGCACGACGACTTTCATGACGCTGGGGGGACCGGAAGGTCGAGGAACGGGCCAAGCGCCTTCTCGACTTCAGCAGCCGAAATCCCTTCGATGCTCATGATCTTGCTGCGTGCGCTCCTTCCGGAGACGACCGACACGCTCGACCGGGATACGCCGAGCAATTTGGCCAGAAGGGTGCAGCACTCCTGGTTGGCTGCATCGTCGACCGGCGCCGACTTGAGGCAGATCCTGACGCTCTGGCCATAACGTCCCGCGATGCCGCTTCGCGATGATCGCGGCTGGACACGCACGGAGATCCGGACGCCGTCACCCTTCTGGCTGATGGCCGTCATGAACCCGCTACCCGATCACCTTGGGCACCCTGAAAAACCGGTCCTGCCTGTCGGGTGCGTTCTTCAGCGCTTCGGCATTCGACAGCGACGGCATTTCGACATCCGCCCTGAGCACGTTCTCCGGATCGTGGATACTGCTGAGCGGCTCGACCCCTTCGGTATCGACCTCGTTGAGCTTCTCGATGTAATGCAGGATCATGTTGAGCTCCCTGGTCATCTTCTCCTGCTCACCCTCAGTGAACCGCAGTCGTGCAAGCTCTGCGATGTATGCGACATTTTCCTTCGTAACTGACATGTATCGTCTTGAATGGTGTGTGTATTTATGGTAACGGGCATACGCAGGTATCAGAGCCTGCAGATGCCGAGCTTGACTTCATCCGCGACCTTCTTCGGACGATCATCGATCGGCACGAAATTCCGGCTCTCCTCTCCCAGGTAAATCTGCCTCGGACGGGCGATCTTCTGCTCCTGATCCTTGACGTGCTCGATCCACTGCGCAAGCCAGCCCGGCGTGCGACCTATGGCGAACAGGACCGGGAACATTTCGGTCGGGAATCCGATGGCCTGATAGATAAGTCCGGAATAGAAGTCGACGTTCGGGTAGAGCTTCCGCTTCACGAAGTAGTCGTCCTCGAGGGCGATTCTTTCGAGTTCGATGGCCATGTCGAGCAGCGGATTCTTGCCGGTCTCCTCGAACACCTCGAATGCGATCTTCTTGATGATCTTCGCCCGTGGATCGTAGTTCTTGTAGACTCGGTGGCCGAAGCCCATCAGGCGCCCTTCCCCGCTCTTGACCGACTTGATGAACTCAGGGATCCGGTCGACGGAGCCGATCTTTTCGAGCATGTGGATAACCGCCTCGTTGGCGCCGCCATGAAGCGGCCCGTACAGCGCGGCACACCCGGCGGCGATCGCCGAGTAGGGATCGACCCGCGAGCTGCCGACCGACCGCACCGCGTTGGTCGAACAGTTCTGCTCATGGTCGGCGTGCAGGATGAAGAGCACGTCGAGCGCTTTTTCGATGACCGGATTCGGCTGATAGTGGCGCTCCATCATCTTGAACATCATGGAGAGGAAGTTACCCGAATAACTGAGGTCCTGCTCAGGCATGACATAGGGAAGGCCGAAACTGTGGCGGAAGCTCATGGCCGCCAGGGTAGGAATCTTGCCGATCAGCCGCCTGACCTGCAGCTTCCTCGACTCCTCGAGGTCGATGTTCTTCGCATCCGGATAGAATGTCGAAAGCGCGCCGACGGTTCCGACGAGAATGCCCATCGGATGGGCGTCGTAACGGAAACCCTCCATGAATTTGGTCAGGTTGGCGTGGGTCAGTGAGTGATAGCGGATATTGTAGGTCCAGACCGCGAGCCGGTCCTTGTCCGGCAGCTCTCCCTTGATGAGGAGGTAAGCCGTTTCGAGAAAGGAGCTTTTTTCCGCGAGCTGCTCAATGGGGTAGCCCCGGTACCTGAGGATTCCCTTGTCTCCGTCGATGTAGGTGATGGCGCTCTTGCATGACGCCGTGTTCAGATATCCCGGATCGTAACCGAGAAGCCCGAAATCTGCATCGGATGTCTTGATCTGCCGGAGATCCATGCTGCGGATGGTGCCGTCCTCGATGGGAAGTTCGTAGGAGTTGCCGGTACGATTGTCGGTAATCGTCAGCGAATTGCGTTGATCGGAATCGGACATGACAGCGTAATCATTTTGGTTGATAAAGATGATGCCTCCAACGATGGGGGCCGTGCCACGATTATGGCCTGAAATTACAAAACTCCCGGCATTATCTCATTCATTCTTTCCGCATTCCGGCTCATCTCAGCTCCAGCGGCTCCTCCCTGCCGCTCCAGAAATGAGTTGGCGACAGAAAAAAGAAAATTTGTTTGGAAAGAAAAACCCGATTAGCTACCTTAGTCATCCATTCAGGAACGGAGCTGTAGCTCAGTCTGGTTAGAGCGCCTGCCTGTCACGCAGGAGGTCGCGGGTTCGAGCCCCGTCAGCTCCGCAAAGTCCGAACTGGACGACATCAAAAAGCCCTTGCACGCAAGGGCTTTTTTCGTTTCACGCCGTCACGCTGAATCCCTGGCCTTCAATCACGGCCTTTATGGAGCCAGGATCGACCTTCGACTCGTCGAACTCGACCACGATGGTGCCGTTCGCATGGGAAGCATGCACCTCTTCAACGCCCTCCATCTCCTCGAGCGCCTCGGTGACGAGAAGTTCGCAGCCGGAACAGCGCATGCCGGTTACATGTATTTCTGTTTTCATGATGCAGTTGTGTTGTTCAGGGGCTGTCCGGAATCCCCTGATGGTTGACAGAAACTCCATACCTGAAATTTCACCAAAAAATGCCCAACCGCAAAAGAACGATGCCCGGTCAAACCCGGCGTCGAATAGATGACGAGGTTAGCAGAAGATTAAACCAGTCGCTATATTCAGAGGACTTGCAGATATTTACAGATGGCGGCTGATGCGGCAGACCAGGGATTGCGGCTGCCGGCCTCTCGCCGCTGGAAGCAACGGAACCATCTCAGGAAAAAGCTATTACCGGGTGCGCCAGAAGGCAATATGATCGAACTGTCAAATAAGCGGCAACATCCGGCCAATGGAGGCCTCCTCGGCTTTCTCAGGATCCTCTTTGTCATCCTCACCCTGGCCGGTCTGTCAGCCTGCCAGAACAATGAAACCCGGATCCGGGACCTTCAGCAGACGGTATGGAAAAACCCTGAAAATGCAAGGGCATACCTGAACCTCGGCAAAGAGTATTCGCACCAGCAGAGATACACTCAGGCCATCGAAGCCTACAAGCGGGCAATAGCAATCGAACCGGGACTCGACGAGGCGTACTCGGCCATGGGAGCAGCCTACTTCAACCAGAAAAACTTCGAGGCCGCGCTCCCCTGGATGCAGAAACGGGTTTCCATGGCTCCCGACGACTCCCTGCGCCACTTCGATCTGGGCAACGTCTATTTCCAGATGAAGCGATACGACGACGCCATCGCCGCATACCGGCAGGCCATCGACAACAGCTATTCGTTCGATGAAGCCTGGTACACGATCGCGATCTGCCAGATCCGGGCTGGAAGGATGGACGAAGCCCGCAAAATCCATTCATTGCTTCAGAAGAAAAACAATTATCTTGCCGTCGCCCTTGAGCGTCACATGCAGCCCGCCGCCCTGAAGAACGAAAAACGATAGGCCCGGGTTTATACTGTTAACTGCAGCTATCGCCTGAGGGCCGGAAGATTTCAGGCATGAAGCCGGGCACGTCCCAAGCTCATGAATTTTACGGGATTTATGACAGAACTGCACAATAACATATCACCCGACGAACGTACCCCATCGATAGCCCCTGCGCTGCAACTCCTTAAAGAGAGGGTTTCGGACGCGCTACAGGAGCCGGAAAAGGGGCCTGACGGCCTCAGGCCCATTCTCAGGAATTTCAGCGTCCCGATCGACGTGCCCGACGCCATCTCATGGCTCTCCCGCCAGAAGCTGTTTCCGAAGGTCTACTGGATGAACCGTGAGAAGAGCGAATGGATCGCCGGAATAGGCGAGGCCGACCGCATCGAACTGAACGGTAGCGGCCCCAACGACCGGAGCTTCCTCCTGCTGGAGAAGGCCTTGCAGGAAAAAAATCCCCATGCGCGATATATCGGCGGCCTCTGCTTCAATAACCTCCAGCCTCAGGACCACCTGTGGGCGGGTTTCAGCCCGAGCCTGTTCATCCTGCCGCTCATCCGGATCGAAGGGTCCGGCGCCGTTGCCTCGATCGCCTGCTCGCTCTGGCTCAAGCCGGGCGACGACCGTGAAGAAGCATACAAGCGGCTTCTCGACGCACTCGACTCTGCCGACCCCTCGTGCATGCCCTCCGCAGAAGAGATACCTGAACTGACGAACGTCTCCTACAGCCCGGATCGCGAACAGTGGATCAGGAACTGCCAGATCGTACTGAACACATTCGAGACCGGCGAAACGGAGAAGGTGATCCTCGCCCGGCAGACCGAACTCGAGTTTTCAGGTCCGGTGCCGCCGATCCGGTTCCTGATGAACTACCCGTTTCCCGACAGCTCCACGTACCGGTTCTATTTCGAACCTGTGGAAAGCCACGCCTTTTTCAGTTTCACGCCCGAACGCCTGTACCGGCGGGACGGTGATCTCCTGCTCACCGAAGCCCTTGCCGGCACGGTGACCAAGGAGGCGCTCAAGGCGGACGACCACACCGCATCCGCCCTGCTGCTCAACTCCGAGAAGGACGTGCGGGAACACCGCTTCGTCAAGGATACGATCTACCGGGAACTCCAGCCGGTCTGCAGCGACATCGACATGGAGGAGACCGTCCAGGTGCTGCAGCTCAGTCATCTCGCCCACCTCTACACCAGATGCAGGGCGAAACTCAAACCCGGGTTCCGCAACGACAGCACCGTGCTGCGGCAGCTCCACCCCACCCCGGCAGTCGGCGGAGTACCGAGGGAGGAGTCCATGCGCCTGATCCTGTCGATCGAGCCGTTCTGCCGGGGCTGGTATGCCGCACCCGTAGGCTGGATGAGCCATGAAGCCGCCGAATTCGCCGTGGGCATCCGCTCTGCGCTGGTGAGCGACGGAAAGGTCTACCTCTACTCGGGCGCAGGCCTGGTCGAAGGTTCGGACCCCTATTCCGAATGGGAGGAGGTCGATCAGAAGATCGGCGAGATCCTGGCCATAATGAAACCTACCACATGAATCACCGGCAGGTCACCACGCTCTGGAGCCAGCTCCTCGTCGAGGAGCTCGTCCGGCAGGGCGCCGGCTTTTTCTGCATCTCCCCCGGATCGCGCTCGACCCCGCTGACCATCGCTGTCGCACGCAACCCCAGGGCCAGGTTCAGATTGTTCCCCGACGAACGTTCAGCCGGATTCTACGCGCTCGGCTACTCAAGGGCCACCGGTATGCCGGCCGTGCTCATCTGCACCTCGGGCACCGCCGTGGCGAACTACTTTCCTGCAGTGGTGGAGGCCTCGGCCGACGCGAGGCCGATGATCATCCTGACCGCAGACCGCCCTTTCGAGCTCCTCGAAACCGGGGCGAACCAGACCATCCGTCAGCATGGAATCTTTGGAAGCTACTCCCGATGGAACATGCAGCTTCCCGTCCCGGACACCGGCACACCACTCGCCTCGCTGCTTTCGACCACGGCCCATGCCGTAAGGATGAGCCTCGGCTCTCCGGCAGGTCCCGTACACCTGAACGCACCGTTTCGCGAACCCCTCGAACCCGAAGCCCCGGACCTCGACCACCCGTGGGTCGCTCCGGTGCGGCAGTGGATCGGGTCGGGCCTGCCGTGGAACCGCTTCGAATCACCTTCGAAATCACCTTCGCAGGAAAACATCGCGATGCTCAGGGAGCTCCTCGCCCAGGCGGCAAACCCGCTTCTGGTAGCCGGCAGCATCGAGAAGGCTGAGGATGCCGAAGCTGTCGAAGCCCTCGCCGGCTCGCTCGGCGTGCCGCTGTTCGCCGACCTGACCTCCGGAATCAGGATGTCGGACCGGTGCCGCCCCTGGCAGCTCGCATTCCTCTCCGAAGCATTCGCCGAACGCTACCGGCCGGATACCGTCGTTCACTTCGGCGGTGCACTGATCGGTAAGCAGCCCGGCCTTGCCATCCGCAAATGGCAGCCTCGCCACTATGTCGTCGTCAGGGAGCACCCGGAACGCTTCGGCCAGGACCACAATGTCACCCTCATGATCGAAGCCTCGCCCGCGCTGGTATCGAAGGGGCTCGAAGGATGTCGAGGCCAGGCGGTCACCCTTGAACCTGAAGCGTTTTTCACCTCGGCGACCCAGGCGATAGAGCGAACCGCATGTACTGCCGAAATGCCGGTCAACGAAATCTCCGCAGCGAGGATCACCTCGTCGCTCGCGGGACAAGGCGCCGCGCTGTTCGTGTCGAACAGCATGCCGGCAAGGGATATGGACACGTACGCCGCGCCGGCGGCAGGCAGCCGCGTCCGCACCGCGCTCAACCGCGGTGTCAGCGGCATCGACGGCATCGTCTCGACGGCGGCCGGCTTCTCGGCGGGCCTTGGCAAGCCGGTGATCCTGGTTATCGGGGACATCTCGTTCCTGCACGACCTGAACGCCCTGTCGCTGCTCGGCCAGGAATCGAACCGGGTGATCGTCGTCGTGCTGAACAACAACGGCGGGGGCATCTTCTCTTTCCTGCCGGTCTCCGGCGAAACCGATGTGTTCGAGCAGTGCTTCGCCACACCCCAGAACTTCAGCATCAGATCCGCCGCTGAAACGTTCGGTCTCGGCTACGCCAACCCCGAGACCAACCGCGATTTTTCAGACTGCCTTGCAGCAGCTGTAACCGCTGGACAGTCGACCGTCATCGAGGTCACCTGCTCCAGGCAGGAGAACTTCAGGCTCCACCAGAGCCTCAAGTCAGCCATCGCGGATTGTGCCGGCCTGATTGAAGTGCGCTGACCGGTCAGGGAAGGGCGTTCATCAAGCGTCTACTTGAAGTCGCCAATCCCTCACATCCAACAGGAGGCGAATCTCCTCGGGAACCCCCTGGATGTAACGGCGCACTCAACATTTATTTTGAATCCGCCGCGGAGTCGTGAAGGGCAATCAGATACTCCCTCAGCACGACGGCATGGTTGCACTCTTTGTCTCTGGCGGCATACAGGAGCGTCACGCGCCCACGCCCGGCAGCTTCGAGCAGGGGTTCCGCGGCCTCCGGACGCCCCTCCAGCTCCGCAAGATAACGATGCCGGAACTCCTCCCACTTCGCACGGTCATGTCCGTACCATTTCCGCAGCTCGGTTCCTGGCGCCACCGCCTTAAGCCACAACGCAGCCCGCAGCTTCTCCTTCGTCATGCCCCGAGGCCAGAGCCGGTCTACAAGCACGCGAAAACCGTCATCCGGCGATACGGGGTCGTAGACTCTTTTCAGATTGATCTCCATGTTTCCCCAACGACCCCGGCACGGGAAGAGGTTCCCGGAGTTTGCCGATCCAGCACCTCCTGCCCGTGAGAAACCCCTGATTCTGCTGGTGAACTCACCGGAAAAACATTACTTTTTCTCGACAGGGTCGATGAGTATCGTGACCATGGATCAGCCATACGCACAGAAGATGCAGAAACCGAGGTTACTCATGAACCAGACCATTTCCACTCTCCTCCGGAGGAGAAGCGTGCGCTCCTACCTGCCCGACCCCATCGGACAGGAAGAACTCGAACAGATCCTCGAAGCGGGCCGTTATGCCCCTACCGCCATGAATCAGCAGCCGTGGCACTTCACGGTCATCAGGAATCCCGATCTGCTCGTCCGGCTCGAAGTCGCCTGCAGGAGTGCCTTCCTTGAATCGAGCATCGATGCGCTCCGGCAGGTGGCGAGCCAGGAGGGTTTCAGCGTCTTCTACCGTGCGCCATTGCTCGTCATCGTCTCGGGCGATCGCAAAGCACTGGCTCCGCAATACGACTGCACGCTCGCCATGGAAAACATGTTGATCGCGGCAACCTCGCTCGGCATGGGCAGTTGCTGGATGCACGCGGTCATGATGTTCTACGCCTCGGAAAAAGGCAAGAAGATATTCCATGAACTCGGAATCGACTTTCCGGAGGGCCATGACCCCCTCGCGGCCGCCGTATTCGGTTACCCGGCGGAACCGCTTCCTGAAGCCCCGCCAAGAAACAAGGATTGCGTCACCATAATCGGATGAAGCTTCAGGAATCAGCGATCGCAGATGAGGGAGAATCTTTCCTCCAGAAGAGCCGGGATCTCTTCCGGTCGCACTTTCACTTCCAGCGTCCTGCCTTCCGAAATGGATTTGAGGTAGTAACTGGTGAGCACCTCTTTTCCCGATTCGTTCTGAAGGACAACCATCAGGTTCCGGACGAATATTGAATCCGGATGCGTCGAGTTCAGGAAATTGGCCGGCTCGAAATCCACCCACTCGTGCGCGCAGAGGTTGAATTCGTAGAGGCTTTTCCAGCTCCCCTCGACAGACGATTGCAGGAGAAAATCGCTTTCCGAGGCCATGGTCAGCCTGAAGGTGTCGAAACCCTGTCGCACCTCCCGGTCGAGCCAGCGAAGGTTGATGGGTTCCCGTATGCCGTAGCTCCCGAAACCGAGATCGCACAGCCATTGCCCGCCTTCGAGCGACGCCACGATCGCCATATGCGTCTTCGGACGGCGAACCGGATAGGTCATCGGCCGCGCGGCCACATACTGATACGGAATCCCGACCGCTTCGAGCGCCATTGAGAACAACCCGTTCACCTCGTAGCAGTATCCACCTCGCCTCCGGCCGACGATCTTCGCATATATCTCTTCCGGCACGAGCGATACGACCTGCCCGGCCTGGACATCGAGGTTCTCGAACGGCACCGTGAACAGCTGGCGCCGCATCATCTCCTTCAGCGTCGCGAAATCCGCCGTCGCGGACCCCTCAAACCCTATACGGGAGAGATAGGAGTGAAGTTCGAAGTTATCGGCTCTCATATCACATGCAAAGGATACAATTTGACGAATGAAGGGAGCCGTGGTATTCGCCGGTCATGCGGCCTCCACCGGCGCGCCCGGCATCACGTCTCCCCCTTGAACAGGGCATATCCCAATTTACCCTGCAACACCGTCCTGTAAAATACCCGCTCGTTGGTCAATACGGTCATAACACCCTTCGCGCCGTACTTTTCGTAAATCCTCCTCACCGTCGTCAGTTTTTCCGGTATGGTCATCGTAAAAAACCAGTGCCTGACATCCCGGTCTTTTCTGATCTTCCAGAACATCTCCGGCCGGGACCACGGTTCGAACTCATAATCGATCCCTTTCACGCCGGCCTGTTCAAGCATCTGCAGCCACTCGCCAGGCTCCATGGGAGTCGTGCCGTAGCGTTCGGCGAACTCCGCCTTTTCCCCGTCCGGCAGCTTCACGCACCAGATGGACTCGTGAATCAGGATCCTGCCGCCTGGCTTGGCCACACGCACCATCTCGCTCAACACCTTCCGGGAGTCGTCAGGTATGCCGACCGCGCACTCGTTGATCACCACGTCAAACGCATGGTCGTCGAACGGCAAAGATTGCGAATCGCCCGTCACGAACCGAACCCTGCCGGCCAACCCCTCCTTTTCCGCATTCGATGTGGCGGTGCGGACCATATCCGCCGAAATGTCGACCCCCACCACATCAACCCCGAACTCCCTGGCGTAGAAGATGGACTGGGTCCCCCGACCGCTTGATACATCGAGGATGCTCATCCCTTCCTTCAGCTGGGCCAGCTCAGCCGTCCTTTTTGTCAGGGCGAACCCGCCCGGATGCAGTGTCTCGATTCCGCCGATTTCAATGGCATCCTCGACCGTCGGCCTGTACTTGCCGGTTCTCCTCATGTTTTGCCCCCTTGTCACCAGATTGCTCCGCCGCATACCTTTCGTGCCGGCCACAGAATACCGAACACGATGTTCGATAACATTGTAGGCATAATCCATAATCCGGTCAACAATCAATGTCATGCCGATTGTTCGTTACCGAACGAAAGCGACTGTTTTGTCAGGGGAAAAATGCGGATGAAGTGGGACTCCGGACGTTTCGGGAAGCGGATCACCTCGCTTTCGCCGGGTGCTTCTGCTTTCCGGGTCTCGGAAGTGGAAGCTCCCGGCCAGTGATCCTGACGAGGTTCGACAACCACTCCCGCTCCTCGAGTTCCTCCCCGATGAAGGAGATGCCTGGCAGGTTGGCCGAAAGATCAGGGCTTTATGTCGTATTTCGCCTTGACTTCGCGAATCACCTCACTGACGGCGAACAGATCAAGGTGCCTCCCTTTCGGCACCCCCTCCGAATACACCACCTTGATTTCAACACCCGGCTTGTAAACCTTGTAGCTGTTGTTTGTCGTGGTGCTCGTTTCATGATAAGTGGTCGAGTTCCGGTGTTCATTGACCCGACCGGTCGTGGTGGTGGTGGTCCCGGCATCGACAACCTCGATTTTTGACGTGTCCAGGGTGCCTTCGACAACGAAATGGGTGAAGCCAAGCTTTTCACCGATCTCGGCGGCCCGGAGCCTCGCGAAGTCGTTCGCCCGCTGGCTGTTCGTGAACCCGTTGCCGTTGAAACCGATGACGTAGATGTTCTCGGCTACCTTCCGGTTATAGAATCCGCCGGACTGGCCGATAGGCTGATACGAGGTGGCGCAGCCGCCGAGAAGGGCGGCGAAAAACATGATGACGAGCAACCTGATTTCACCCTTCATGATGTACGCTCCTGACATTGGTTGGGGGATGATCTGCTTTACTGGAACATGGTGACCACTTGCAGCAACAGAAACCGTTCACGCCACTTGTTCACGAGAGCCATGAACACCCGCCTCCCCTCCGGGCCGGCACGATTGCCGAAACCCGGCAACGGTGTGAGCCGCCTGGCGTTTCACTCGCTGTTTCTGAAGCCGTAAGAACGGTCAGCATAGTACGTTAAATGTACAAAACAGGAACGGGATAGCAAGAGGGGCCACATGACAGGAGCTGATGCGATCAAGAAATACCGAGGCAGATAGTTTCAGGAACAGCCCACCGGACGACGAACGGGGGCGCGTCCCGGCAATCGGATCGCCGGCTCAGGGCCATGACGGGTCAGGCTTGTGAGCCCAGATCCAGACGATGAAATCGGTCATGGGGGGATCGATGCCGAGCTCGCGGAGCCGGGCGCAAACCTGGCCGCGATGATA
>Ga0326726_10005901_pt1 | contig 11053 bp, 9 predicted proteins | sample MHFenrmetagenome_2_FD_207603 | JGI IMG/M metagenome (GOLD analysis project Ga0326726, IMG submission 207603) | Lab enriched peat soil microbial communities from Michigan Hollow, Ithaca, NY, United States - MHF15MN | ecosystem: Environmental > Terrestrial > Soil > Wetlands > Peat | place: USA...
TGATATGAAAGCCGTGGATTATGTGGACGCGGACCGGGTGAGTATCGCCAAAAAGAGAGCTGCCGCAGAGAAGATCTCTGCTGCTCAAAGACAGGCCATCGCCTTGGAGACAGAATTGCGCTGAGACGAAGCTTGTCTTTTTTACCCTGAGCCAGTTAATGTCATCCTGAACTCGTTTCAGGATCAGGATTTCTGATTGACATATTGGATGTGAAAATGGAAGGGGGCTGGTTTTACCAGCCCTTTTTTTATGTGGCCATACGACTGATAGGGCTAAGATGCAGTGTCACGTAAAGATCTGCCTAACAAGTACACCGACCACTCCTGACTCTTAGAGGATTCCGAAGATTGACAATTAGCGGGTAGAAATCAAAGTACTTCAATGCATAATATGATACTCATATCGAAACATATTTACCTACCTAAAAACAGAGAATAGATAGCAGGTATCCACACCCCCGGATCGATCCTTTTATTAGATTCGCCTACCCTTAATTGTAGGGAACGGATACTGCCCTCCCCCGAGATCCGAAATTAAGTTGGCTGGTAAGTCAAACCTACCAAAGTGGAAGGATTACCGTATCTTCGGTTGCAAGGGCCCATTAGTTCTCCATTTGTGCGGCCCTCTTTTTTCCCATCGGGGATAAAGTATACCAAGCTTGTCACTTGCTGTCTCCATCGACAGGCCGCATGTTGATCCGAGTATCAACCCACCTCTTCCGAACTCATTTTCTGCACGGTTGATTTCTTTGTTTATATGTTCCTTACTCCAGGTGATGGTATCAATGTGCCCCATCTTTAGAAAAGCGATCATTGCGGTCATCGAAGGGAAATATGATGGGGTCACCATCCATTTTCATTATTGCCCATAAATCTCCTTACAGATTTTGACTCCCGCTACGGCATCGGACGCATAATAATCTGCACCAACGTATTCTCGAACTTTTTCATCCGTTGGTTGACCACCAATGATCACCTTTACATGGTCCCTTATTCCGGTTCTCGTTAGCGTATCCACGACATTCCTCATCTCTTGAAAGGCAACATTTAGTAAGCAACTCAGTCCTAATACCTTAGCCCCTGTTTCCTTAAGTTTCTCTACAAATCGTTCAGCAGGTACATCGATGCCCATATCGGTGACTCGAAAACCGGCATTTTTTAATAGAGTGACTACGATGTTCTTTCCAATATCATGAATGTCCCCCTTCACAGTCCCAATAATGACCATGTTACCTGATTCCCTTAGATCAGTTTGTCCGAATAACGGTTCCAGCCTTACCAGGATTTCTTTCATAATGTGGCTGGAATACATAAGCTCACTTATAAAATATTCACAGGATGCGAAGCGTTCCCCCACTTCTATCATCCCGTCATTTAGTTCTTTCACGATTTCCAAGGGAAGTATTCCCCTTTTTAGTTTATCCTCGACGATAGCGTTTACACGGTCCTTTTCAAGATCAACTAATGCTTGCGCCAAATCAGTCAACTGTGCCATGAGTAAACCTCCTCCGAATGATTAATTGAATTTCAACTTCACATCCCAATTCACCAATCCCAGAAGCGAAGCCAGCAAAATGCTCTCTGTTCCAACGTTTCCCAAACCCCCTTGATCAGCGTCTCATCGCCCATGACCCCTCCGAATTCTCTTAACTTAACTTCCCATGGCGTTATCACTCTCGGTGAGGGAATTTTACCGACCGAGGGGGGGGGGACCTTTTTGACCTTTGGTCTTAATGTATCGCTATACTTTCCATACTCTAATGTAGCATTGACGTAAGCCCGAAAATTCTCAGGTTTTGTAGAATAGGGAATCCCACATCCACCGTTAAGAATGAGACCTCCGTCCCTACCTGCTGTCTCGCACAGCTCCTTTACTCGGGACCGAATCTCTTCGGGTGTCCCAAAAATGAACATTCGGTCTAGTATGCCACCTGCGAGGCAAACATTATTCCCGATCTCTTTTTTAGCCCGAGAAATATCGGCCTTATTGTCGATGTCACAAATAATCTTCCCTCTTGGGAATTCATTCCAATGGTGCCAGTTAGGTGTCCAATCTCCTTCGAGATAGGCACGTACGGTGTAGCCTGCCTCAATCAGGAGCATTATCGCCTTAAACAACGAAGGCCAATAGAATGTATCAAACTGTTTAGGGGAGAGAAAGGGATGGTTACCCCGGTGGAGGGGCATGAAAATTGGGTATTGTTTAAGGGGGTTTGCTGTAGCGATTGCACAACTAACCGAGTCGGGTATCAGGGCATCACAGGCTTCCAACAATTTATCTGGCCTCTCAAAGAGATCAATCATGATACCCTGCAAACCTCGATAGCCGTCAGCTAAGGTATCAAAAGGTGCTAACATAACTCCCTGGAAAGGCTGGGGCAAGCCATGCTTCTTTTCAAGATTTAGAGCTCTCTCTCTCATCACTTGAGCCATCAACATGTACGCCATGCCGCCTTTCAGAAAAGCCATGTACGAACGCGCAGAACCTCTTTCCTTCAGTTCGCCCAATACGCGGGGGAGACGATGCTCGATCAAAAACTCAACCGGGTTGTTTATTAAGAGGTCGTACTCGTCAGCTTTCATCCACTCCCCTTCAACAAATTGAAAATCCGTATCTTTAGGGAGGTCCCTTCCTGGAAGCCTATATAATTTGAAACCTACAGAGTCGAAAATAGGTGCCCATATTCGGCCGGACCTCAACAAATCGATTTCAGGAAAGTCCTCTGCAAATTTGGACTCGGCGGCCATCCATTTGTTGATGTCGTACATAATCTCTTGCCGGGTGTAACCGGCATAGACTTCAGCAAAGTAGTTGGAACCTGTGCCTCCCACAATCATCCGATCGGTCGGTTCTAAAGCTATTGTGGCTTGGTAACGCGCTAATCTCTCCTCAAATAATTGTTGAATTTCATCCTGCATATTCACCTCCAAAAGTGTTGAATTGTGATCGCCTTCGCTTTCACTGTCTTACGTCGTTCAATATTTATCACGATACTAATTATTCTACAGAGGTTTTTGTACCAAGATATGTTCTTATCACCCCCGGATCATTTAATACCTCTTTAGGTTTTCCTTGGGCGATTTTTGTTCCGAAATTCAGGACTCCGATTTCATCGGCAAGATCTCCAACTAATTGCATATCATGTTCTACCCAAATAAGAGTAATTCCCATTTCATACTTAATCCTCAGAATAAAGCGGGCAAGGTCTTCCTTCTCTTGTCGGTTCATTCCAGCAGAGGGCTCATCCAGCAAAAGGATCTGTGGTTCCATGGCAAGGGCCCTACCCAACCCGACAATCTTCTGAGTCCCATAAGGCAGGCTCGAGCTTTCATGCTTGCGATACCTCCCCAGCTCTAAAAACTCGATAACCCTTTCCACCACTTCACGATGTTCTACTTCTTCCTTGATCGTTCCTCGCCAGAAAAAACCATTTGAAAGCAATCCATTTTTCATCTTGATATGTCTGCCCAGCAGAAGATTTTCAAGGACATTCATATGTCTGAATAACTCTGTGAGCTGAAAAGTTCGCGCGATACCAATCTGTGCAACCTCATGAGATTTTAATTTTGCCAAATCATAGCCGTTGAATTGGAGATGCCCTTGGGTTGGATTGTAGATTCCACTGATACAGTTAAGCAGGCTAGTCTTACCCGCTCCGTTTGGTCCGATAAGGGCAAAAAGATCTCCTTTATTTATGTTTAAAGAAATATCGTTAAGGATTTTTAATCCGCCAATGGACAGGTTTAAGCAATCTACACTCAAATGAATTGTTCTATCCATACCATTTACGAGTGCGCCGGTATTGTTTGACATCCCGATAACTCTTTCGAGACTCCCGATTGCCTTGACCGAGATAAAATTCCTGGATGTCCTGGTGATTCTTTAGCCTATCGGGACTCCCTGCAAAGACAATGTGGCCATTTTCAATCACATAACCATAATCGGCTATCTCAAGGGCAGCCAAGGCGTTTTGCTCCACGAGAAGAACAGTGATTTGTTGTTCGTCCCGGATCACTTTTACAAGGTTCATCAGCTCATTGACTACAATCGGTGCCAGGCCTAAGGACAATTCATCCACGAGCAATAACCGAGGTCTGCACAATAAGGCTGTGGATATGGAGAGCATCTGGCGTTCTCCACCGCTGAGATAACCAGCGAGACGGTTCTTTGCCTTTTGCAGAGGCGGGAAGTAGTTAAAAATGAGAGAGTAAAGGTCCTTTCGCTTTAATTGATGGTCTCCAGAGGAGACACATACTTCTAGGTTTTCTTCTACTGTTAGGTGCTCAAAAATCTTGCCCCATTCCGGGACTAAGACAACCCCTTTAAGGGTTATCTCATGGGGAGGTTTGTTGTGGATTTTTTCACCTTGAAATTCGATGAAACCTTCGGTCACTTTCGCATCATCCACCCCTAGGAATCCAGATATGGCCCTTAGAATGGTCGTCTTGCCTGCTCCATTCGTTCCCAACAACCCTACGATCTGATTTTGATAGGCTTGCAGGGTAACGCCTTGGATAGCTGTCGAGATGTTGTGATAAACCACCTCCAAATTCTCAATATTGAGTAACATTTTACCTTTGGCTTGAACCATCTGACTATCTCTCCAAGGGCTTATACTTAAATGGCCAGAGGATAAAGTAGTTCTTTATACGATTCCAGATGCTCACTAGACCACCCGGCTCCAAAACGAGGAAGATAATCATGATCAGTCCAAAGCTGGCGTATTGAATGGCGAACATATAGGTCGTAAAACGTGCAGGAACGTGAAGCATCCTTCCAATAGCGTCGATCGCATAAGGCAGAAGAACAACGAAAATGGTTCCAAAGATCGTTCCAAGGATTGTCCCTAATCCACCGATGATGATCATCGCAATATATTGAATGGTCATGAAGAGAGAAAAGGCCTCAACCGAGACGAACCCTCTGTAGTAGGCGAAAAGGCAACCCGCAATACTGGTCATCACCGAACTGGTAATAAACGCAGAAAGTTTGTAAAGGGAAACTTTAATCCCGAGTGCCTCAGCCACTACTTCTCGATTCCGGATAGCGCTCCAAGCCCTCCCAGTACGGGAGCGTACCAGATTAATTGAAAATAACACCACCAGGATATCTATGAAAAGGAGAAGAAAGTACCACATGCGTGGGTCTTCTATTTTAAATAGACCAACGGAGGGAGCTTGAATGATAACTCCTGTGGAGAAGCCTCTTTTAGTCTCATATTCCGCACCAAAGTAAGTGACGATAAAGTGCATGGCCAGTGTACTGAGAGCCAGATAAAGCCCCCTTAATCTAAGAGAAGGAAGCCCAAAGATAATTCCAAGTATGGCTCCGACAAGTCCGGAGGCTGGAAAGGTTACCCAAATGGGTGCCTTTATTTCTTTGAAAAGGATAGCAGTAGTGAATGCTCCTGCTGCAATGAATCCCGCATGTCCAAGGGAAATTTGCCCTGCATATCCGGTGAGCAACATCAATGCCATGGCTCCGATCAGTGCGAGGAAGACCTGATTGGCTAAGTCGAGAAGAAAGGCCGAAACAATGAAAGGGAAGACAGCCAATCCAATGATTAAAGTGATTAGACATGTCCAATGGGTTCGAGTTTCAATAAGAGAGAGGTCACCCTCATAGGAAGTCTTAAAATATCCGCTTGCAAAAGCCATTTCAGACTCTTTCCAATTCTTCCTTGGTACCCAGGAGTCCCCAAGGTCGAATGAGCAACATGGCTAATAATACGATAAAAGGAGCTGACTCACTCGCCTGAGGGCTGATATAATTGATAGCAAGGATTTCTGCCAAAGCGACGACAATGGCCCCTGGAATAACTCCCCCGAAGCTATCCAATCCTCCCACCAAGACGACTGGGAAAGCCTTTAAGCCTATGATAAACATGCCAGGTTCCAATCCCGAATCACATGCTTGGATCATTCCTGCAAAACCTCCGGTAAAGGCAGCGATTCCCCACGAAAAGGCATAATACTTATGCAGTTTAATTCCTCTTCGAGAGGCTAATAAGGGGTTTTCTCCTACTGCTCGCATCCTGAGCCCCCAACGAGTAAATTTGAGACAAAAAAATAAGCTTAGATATAGAAAGGTGGCACCGAGAACCTTTATAATGCCAAAGGTTGAAATCACTGCTTCTTTTGTTAGCCGATGAGAAGCATTCTCCATGCCTAGATATTGAAGAGGATGCCAGAGTTGCGAAGTCCAGATCAAAGTGATTAATCCACGTAGTAGTATCCCAAGAGCAATGGTAGCGAGAACCGCGGCGAGTACAGACCCCCCAGCCATAAATCTCATCAGAAAAAAGTATATGATAAAACCGAGAGTGAGGCTGAAAATACACGCCAAAAAAAATGATGGGATAGGTTCTCTAAACAAACTTATGGTCACTGTGAAGATGAAATAACCCCCAACGGCCATCAATTCTCCATGAGATAGGTTGAGGACACGAGTTGCTCTGTAAATGAATACATATCCAATGCAGATCAAACAATATAACGAAGCTAAGACAACTGTGTTTACTATGAGCTGCATAGTCGAAGGTTCCTATAAAATTCCTCCCCACCCCCCCTTTTCCAAAGAAGGGTAAAACGTTCCCCCTTTTTGGAAAAGGGAAATAGGAAGTTAGACGGACTTTTACAAAGAGCTAAGGTGCCACGAATTATTAAATTTTCAAAATATCTTTATCTTCCAATTCAGAATTTCATGCTTCAAATTTATTTCACTTGTATGGGCGTCCAATCTTTAACAATGATGATTCCATTCTTTTTCGAATCCCACCTATAGACTCGGTAATAGGTGGCAGTCCGAAAATGATTGTCTGTGGTCCATGTCAGAGGACCTCCCTTAAGTCCCTTGATATCAACCTTGATTTGATTCATAGCTGCCTTGACCTTTTCGGGGTCCGGAGGCCAAGAGGTCTTCTTCAATATTTCCTCGAGAACCGTTGCCGCAATCCATCCTTCTGTAAGCTGTGTGTAAGGGAAGATGCTTTTCTCCCTCTCGCTGGCTGCTTTTATTTTTTTGTGGATGTCGCTATTGTCAGCAAAGAAAGCGTTTGTTCCGAAAACATAGAAACCATCATCTTTGAGTCTCTTGAGCTCATCTTCCGAGGGTGTGTGGGCATAGGCTAAGTACTTTCCCTCCCAACCGAGTTTGCGCAGTGCTTCGAAAGGCCTTACTTCGGACCCCCATGGTGCCCATGCATAAGCCCAATTGGCGCCCGCATTCTTAATTTTAGATGCGAAGGGCGTATAGTCCGGAGTAGCTGGAGGAGTAATCTCTTTATCTACGGCCTCGATCCCCATGGTTTTTGATAACTCTTCAGCAAAGTCAATCTCACCTCGCGAGACAGGTATATTCATACCCACCAGGCCCAACTTCACAGGACCTTTTGCCTCTCCTTTGATGAACGAAAGGGCAAAACGGCTGTCATACCTTGCACCAAACGCAGTTGAACAATATAGATGAGGATCTGGTTTGGGAGGGTATACATCAGCAGGACAGACTCCACCAGCAAACAGGAGCGGTATCTTGAACTGCTGAGCCACCTGTATCATCGGAGCATATGTACTTGAAAGGCTGCCATTGAGCAGGAGAAGGACCTTATCCTGGGTCACCAACTTTTTTGCGTTGGTTGCGGCTTTTGATGGCTCGGCAGCATCATCCTCTATAATGATTTTTACAGGATGACCATTGATTCCACCTCTGGCATTGACTTCTTTAAAGTAGATATCTATTGCATCTTTTAAGGGTCCATAAATCTCTGCCCCAGGTCCCGTTACAGCCATGCTGCAACCCACCTGATAGGCTTCCTGTGCAAAAACAGGGGTTAAAGAGAGAAGAATGAAATAAAATACAACCATCCCAATAAATCGCCCTACAAATCGTTTACGCAACATGTTGCACCTCCTTGGTATTATTTTAATAAATCTCCAATTTCTGAAACGATCCTCTCTTCCTCTTTATCGCTATACATTGATTCAACGAGGTCCCGAAATTTCTCATAGATGAGATGCCGCTTCACCTTACGAGTTGGAGTGACGGGTCCTCCATCCTCTTCTGGGTTTAGTTCATTGGGGATGATTCGGAAGCACTTGACCTGTTCCACGCGGGAAAGATCCTGGTTGGCCTTTTCGATCTCCGAGCCGATAAATTTAACGACCTCGGGATGAAGTGCCAAACTTGCAAACCCCGTATAAGCAAAGTTTTTAAATCGCGCCCAATCGGATACGGTTTCGTAGGCGATTTCGATCAGCGCAGACACATATTTTCGGTTGTGGCCGAATACAATGGCCTCGCTGATATAAGGGCTTGCTTTTAAGGCGTTCTCAATGAATGTAGGGCTAAGCGTTTTACCCCCCGAGGTAACAATGATATCCCTAACCCTGTCCACGATCTTGAGATTCCCCTCCGAAGTCCACTGTCCTACATCCCCAGTGTGAAGCCAGCCTTCTCGGTCAATGACCTCGCTCGTCAACTCTGGATTATTCAAGTAGCACTCGAAGATATCCTCACCCCGAACCAGGATCTCCCCATTCTCTGAAAGCCTTAGCTCCCATCCGGTAGGCGGGATTCCCACATTTCCTGGGCGGGGAAAGTAAGGGCCCTGGGCGGAAATAAGGGCACCTCCGGTCTCGGTCTGCCCATAAAACTCAGAAAGGTTCACCCCGTAGGTTTGCCATAAGGCCATTACCTCAGGAGGAAGGGGCGCTCCTGCAGAGAGAGCAATTTTCAATTGACCAAACCCAATCTTATTCAGGATCGGTTTAAAGGCTACATGGTAGAATATGAAATGGAGAAGCTTCATCAAAAAATCCTTCTTAACAGCCCATACATTTCTGATATGTCGGCGTCCTAGGCTTAGCCCCAACTTGTAGATCCATTTCTTCAAAGGGCTTGAGTTCTTAATCCCAACGAGGATACCAGAAGCAAATTTCTGCAGATATCTGGGTGTCATAAAAAGAACAGTAGGAGACGTTTCAAGGATAGTTTGGCCGAGATCTTCAATATCCTCCCCATAATGTGGAATGATACGAGTGAGCAAAGGGAGGGTAATAGCTACGTCTTGACCGAGGACGTGACAGAGGGGGAGGAAGGCCACTGTTCGATGAGGAATGTTGGCTAGAATGGGATATCGATCAATCAGTGTGTATGCACCCGCAACGTGTTTCCCGTGACTGATTAGTACCCCTTTAGGTGGGCCTTCCGTTCCAGAAGTATAGACAATCAATAAACCATCTGACGGTTTAATCGTGCTGATCCTCTTTTTGAGGGCCCTATATGTAGACTCACTCTCTGTCTCCCCACTTTTCATCAGTTTTTCAAAAGGGATCAGTGCTGGATGGTTATACATGAAAATTCCCCTCGTATCGATCACGATGATGTGTTTCAGATGATGGATCTGATCGAAGAAGGGAAGGATTCGGTCAACGTATTCTTGATTTTCGGCGACGAAGAGAGAGGTCTTGTCATCATTCATGAGATATTGGATTTCCTTGGGCGATGAAGTGGGATAGATTCCGAAAGTTATTGCTCCCAGGGCTTGGGCAGCAAGTTCACAGATTGCATACTCCTCACAGGGATCGCCTATCAAGGCAACATGATCCCCATGATTGACGCCTAATTTCGTGAGTCCCATCGAACACTGGACAACCATCTGGTAGAAAGCTAACCATGTCCGTTCCCGATAGAGACCGAGTTTCTTCGCCCGGTAGGCAACATCGTTGGGAGTCTTCGTAGCCCTCTCCAAGAGAAGGCCGGGGACGGTTTTATTTCTTAATTCCTGATAAGTCTGAGTGGTGTCCATTCTTTTCATTGAAAAGGGAATCAAGTCTCGAAGCTGCCCTATCAGGGGTTACTCTTAAAAGAACTAACAAAGATATTGAAAGTTTGTTCCAAATTGTCGAACAGAGAATAAGACATATCTTTGATGAGCCATCGGATGACCACATGTTCAATCGTGCCGAGGAAGATACTTCTGGCAATGTAGGGATTCAGATCCGATTTCATCTCTCCTGAATCCCGGCCTTCTTCAAAAATTTTCACCAGAACCGAGTAAAATGTCCTTACATTTGAATAGACGGGGGTGCTGACGAAATTACTATTCGTTTTCAGAAAAAGAAATACAACCTTTGCGGTTAAAGGTTCCCTCTCGATGTAACGCAGGTACCACCAGAGAAATTTTCTAAGCTTGTTGAAGGCTCCCTGGATGCCGAAAAGCTGCTCCTCCGCCTGGGTGATGGCCTCAGTCACCCACATGTCTGGAATAGTGAGGAGAAGATCCTCCTTGCCCTGGAAATATTCGTAAAGAGCTGCCTCGGACAACCCTGCCAGCTTTGAAATCTCCGCTATCGTGGCTTTCTGGTAGCCCTGTTCGGCAAAAAGTTTTGTCGCAGCTTTGACAATTCGGGTCTTGGCATTTTCTTCGTGATTCTTGTTCGCCATCGAGATTCTTAGTTTTATTAAAGCTATACGTAGTTAATTTTATTAGTTTTTATTATGTGTTTTGGTATCATGGACCGAAATACCAAATATCATTAGAATTGTCAATAAAAAATTCAAAAAGTACGTCCCAGAGAAGTTACTTTGGCATAACAATCTAATAATATTATGTTAATAATGTCGATAGATTAATAATAAATTTAAGTATAAACCTAATGCAGTATATTAGGCTACCAGTTTCAAGGGTAAAGGTTGTTACTTCACTTCCTCGTCCCACTTTTAGAACTCACTTTACCATCACAATAGAAAAGGATGAAATCGATTCCATAACTCTTCTATCTTGCACGTGAAGATTGAGGGCATTAATAAGCCCTAACAAAATACATGACGGTTTAATAATGGGGAACGAAGCAAGGATTTATTCTGACGAACAACGTAGAGTTTATTCAAATTGAAGATCAGGAAAAAACAAATAAGGTGGCGATGAAGAATTTAAAACCCAAGGCAGAAGATATCTTGCCACTATCCGTACCTGCCAAAAGGTTTCGATTTGAAAGACATATCAAAACTTTAAGTCGAAGGATAATGACCACCTATCCATTACTTATTGCA
>Ga0326726_10005902_pt1 | contig 11052 bp, 11 predicted proteins | sample MHFenrmetagenome_2_FD_207603 | JGI IMG/M metagenome (GOLD analysis project Ga0326726, IMG submission 207603) | Lab enriched peat soil microbial communities from Michigan Hollow, Ithaca, NY, United States - MHF15MN | ecosystem: Environmental > Terrestrial > Soil > Wetlands > Peat | place: USA...
TGTTCTGCTATAAATCCACCACCGCAATGCAGGTTTGGAACTCTTGCCTTGCGGCTCAAGAGACGAACTGGAACTCGCCGCCTCCGACTCGGCAATCCAGAAAAGCTGCCTTATCTTGACTATTGAGGCAGCCACTTTCCGGGATTTCGATCCCGAGGCTCCGGAACAAGAAAAAAATCCATCAATACCTGCTGACGATGAAATCCCTGAACGAGACACTTGGCAACGCGAAAAACAAAGCCGCCGCACTGCTGGGCGATCGGGACAAGACCGTGCGCCTGCTCGATGCATCGAGAAGCCTCCTTTCTCGCGGGGTCGACCCACTCGATGCGAAAGGGATGACCGGACGGCTGCTTGCGCTGATTCGGATGGTCAGGTGCTGGGTTAACCGGGAGTACCGGGATGTGCCATGGCAGACCCTGGTGCTGGTCACCGCATCGCTCGTCTATCTCGTCACGCCTGTCGACGCCATCCCTGATTTCATCCCGATTTTAGGCTTTACCGACGACGTCGCAATCATTTCAGCCATCATCGCCTCAGTCGGCCGCGACCTCGAACGGTTCCTCGACTGGGAAAAAGCTGCTCCGGTGCAGGAACAGGTGCTGGAGACGAACACTGACTCCCCTGGCGATTCTGCCTGAAATTTCAATACTTCTTCACTTACTGTACAGCGTACGCCACGTCTTCCTAAAGTACCGTGGCATCCTTAAGCGTGCCCGTTTCGGGACAAAATATCCATCTAAATAATCCGGATTTTCCCCGTACGCTTCTTCAGCGGTATCTTTTGAGCATACCCTGATCGACCTCTTTGCAAACAACTGCCTCAACCTTTTCCTCGCCTGAATTACCATGGGCACCAAACCTGGAAACAACCATTATGTCAGCTTATCGCTTGAATTATTATAAAATATTGTCACCCTATATACGTCAGGAACGCTAAAACCCCGGAAACGTCGAGCGTCAGCCCGGCAATTCACAGGCGAACTTCAGATAAAGCAATGAAAGGGTAGAATTTTTATCTGGTGGCGTTGATGCAGAGTCCTTTTGGTTATCCATAAGAATGCCAGGCTGAAGGCTGTATGTTAAAAACTGGGGCGAAATAAAATCCTTTCGTTCCCGACAATGCAACGAGCCGGCATCATCTTGACTTGAGAGAAAGCCTCTACCGTTTCCGTGTGGCGAGAATTAAGTGCATTATCAAGGAGCCATATATGACGAATAATGGTTATATTTGCCACATATATCGCCTGCTATTACGAATTATGTTATAAACATAGATGTAAAGCCTTGATGAAAATTGAAGGATTATTGACGGATGAAGCGATTCTGGCTGAGCTGGGCGGACGGTTTGCGCAGCGTCGGCTGGAACTTCAGCTTACCCAGGAGATGCTTGCTGAGCAGGCGGGCGTATCGAAGCGGACCGTGGAGCGTGTCGAGGCCGGGGCCACGATGCAAATGTCGACAATGATCCGGATCCTGAGGGTATTGGAGCTACTGGATCGGCTGGAAACATTGGTACCGGAGTCCGGACCGCGTCCGATGGATCTGCTCAGGCTGAAAGGCAAGGCGCGAAAGCGCGCCAGCGGCAAAAGGAAACCTACGGATGAAAAGCCCTGGACGTGGGGTGACGAAGCATGAGTACGACGGCAATGGTAAAATTGTGGGGTCGCACGATCGGTGCTGTGTCGCTGGATGACGATGCTACGGTCGCTACCTTTGAATATGATTCGGCCTTCGCCAGTAGCGGTATCGAGCTGGCCCCGCTGATGATGCCGCTGTCAAGCCGACTCTACTCATTTCCATCGCTGCGGCAGGAAACCTTCCATGGTCTTCCGGGGCTTTTGGCTGATTCGCTGCCGGATCGGTTTGGTAATGCGCTGATTGACGCCTGGCTTGCCCGTTCCGGACGCACGCCGGAATCGTTCAATGCAGTGGAGCGCCTCTGTTATACGGGGTCGCGCGGAATTGGTGCGCTGGAGTATGCGCCGTCAACCCGCCTGGACACATCAGGCTCCTCCCTTATTGCACTTGACCGGCTGGTAGCGTTGGCTTCGGAGATTTTAACGCATCGCTACAACCTGCAGGGCTGGCTCCACGAGGATGGAAAGAAAACGGCACTACAGGATATTTTGCAGGTCGGCACTTCTGCGGGTGGTGCGCGTGCCAAGGCGGTCATCGCCTGGAATCCGGAAACGAACGAAATCCGGTCAGGGCAGGTGAAGGCGGGGACGGGGTTTGAATACTGGCTGATGAAGTTCGACGGTGTCAGCGGCAACAGGGATAAGGAGCTGGAAGATCCAAAGGGATACGGCGCGATCGAGCATGCCTATTACCGGATGGCCCTGGATGCGGGAATCACCATGAGTCCGTGCCGACTGTTCGAGGAGGGCGGACGTCGCCATTTCATGACGAAGCGGTTCGACCGGTTGGACGGCGGAGGCAAGCTGCACATGCAGTCGCTTTGCGGCATGGCGCATTATGATTTCAATCAGGCCGGAGCATATAGCTACGAGCAGGCGTTGCAGGTAATCCGCCGACTGGGGTTGCCGATGACGACCATCGAAGAGCAGTTCCGTCGAATGGTTTTCAATATCGTGGCCCGTAACCAGGATGACCACGTAAAGAACATTGCCTTCCTGATGGACAAAACGGGAAACTGGTCGCTCTCCCCCGCGTTCGACATGACCTACAGCTATCAGCCAGGCGGGAAATGGACATCGAGTCATCAAATGACGATGAATGGCAAGCGGAATGGATTTACCCTGGAAGATTTCAAGGCGTGTGCAAATGGCGCTTCCATGAAGCGCGGGCGCGCGGAAACGATCATTGACGAAGTGAGGAGCGTTGTGTCGCAATGGTGCGACTATGCGGACGAGTCGCGAGTCAATCCGGAGCAACGGGACAAAATACAGGCCGCTCTAAGACTTGAGCCTCTAACATGAAACCAGCCGAACAAAAAAACCGTCCAATCGCGAATCCTCGCCTATGCTGAAGCCATCGGTTGGAGCGTTACGTCCCGCGAGGAGGCGGGTTTCCCAGCCTGCCATTACATTCCGAATGAGGCTGTAAAGCTTGAGCACCAATCGGCAATGCAAAAGGCTGCCTCATCTTGACTATTCAGACAGCCTCATTCCGGTTTCTTTATAAAACGGCAAGCACCAAAAGGAGGTCAGGGTTCAAGAGGGAAGGATGATGCAGCGACGCCCCTTCGTTTCCCGACTTTCCATGCAAAAAGGCTGCCTCACCTTGACATCTGAGACAACCTCATTCCGGGTTCTGCGTGCCATACAACATCGGAAGGGCGGTTCGCGAACCGCCCCTACGTAAGACAATAACAAGAGGCGACCTCACGCAAGATCACCCTCTTTCGAAGCAGGCGACGGTCTCGATATGGTTGGTCTGGGGGAACATGTCTACCGGCTGCACTGTAGTCATTCGGAAGCCTTGAGCGCAGATCTCCTTGCCGTCCCTGGCGAGGTTCGCCGGATTGCAACTGACATAGACTATCCGCTCCGGCTCGAGCTTGAGCATCGTTTCGAGCGCTTTGGGATGCATGCCTGCCCGTGGAGGGTCGGTCACGATCACCCGAGGGGTATCGTAAGGGGATAGGGCGTCCCGCATGGCGTGGAAATCCTTGAGGTCAGCCTGGAAAAATACCGCGTTGGAGAGTCCGTTCAGATCAGAGTTCATCTCCGCATCTTTAACGGCGCTCTCGACCACCTCGATACCGACCGCCTGACGGCAGTGGCGGGCAAGGTACAGCGTGATGGTGCCCGTACCGCAGTAAAGGTCGTAGACTGTATCGTCCGGCCCAAGATTGGCCTCTTTCAGGATCTGGTCATACAGCGTCTCCGCCTGCCGGGTATTGGTCTGGAAAAAGGAGTTGGCCGAAATCCTGAAATCGAGGGTTCCGAGCCGCTCGGTCACATATCCCGGGCCGCTGACAATGTGCTCCTGCTCACCGGTAGCCACCGTGTTTTTCCGGGTGGTCACGTTGTTGACGATGGTCATGCTCTGAGTCGGCATCGCCGCTTCGAGGACGGACCTGAAATCCTCCATGAGCGCACGGTCGTACCACGAGGTCACGATGTTGACCATAAGCTGGTCGTGTCGCTCGCTGTAGCGCATCATGAGGTTCCTCAGGTATCCTTCATGGCTCTTTGCCGCATAGGGAACCAGCCCGCGTGATATTGCAAATTCACGGACCAGGTTCAGCACCTGGTTCATGCAGGGTTTGGCGAGGTAGCATGTGTCGAGGTCGAGCACCTTTTCGAAGTTTCCCGGCGCATGAAACCCGAGAGCGAAGTGCTTCGGCTTCAGAAGTTCGTCACTGCGTATTTCATCCTGGAGGAGGTAACGCATGTTTGAACAGGAGAACTCGACTTTGTTTCGGTAATGGAACGGCTCGGGAGCAGCCAGAACCGGAAGGACATCCGGGTTCTCGAAGCCACCGATATGGACCAGTGAATCCTCGACCTTTTTCCTCTTGAAGCGCAGCTGGGCCTCATAGCTGACATGCATCCACTTGCATCCTCCACAGGCTCCGAAAACGCAGCAGACAGGATCGACCCTGTCTGCTGACGGTTCGAGCACTTCGAGAGCTGCCGCTTCGAGATAGCGCTGCCTGACCTTGTAAATTCTTGCCGATACCCTGTCGCCGGGGGCGAGCGTGCCGGTAACCATCACGCCCATTCCGCTCTCAGTGCGGCCGAAGCACTGGTCCCGCTCAGCGGGATCGACGATGGTCAGTTCTATAATCTCCCCTTTCCTGTAATTGCTTTCCACTTGTATTGACGGTTAAGTACATAAAAACAAATTTGCTACTCGACAACGCGACTTATCTGGGGTCCTGCAAGGAGCGCCGCGCCGAAGACTCCTGCACTGTCTCCAAGCAGCGGAGGCAGCAGGGGGATGTCAAAGGAACGGTTGAACACATGCCTGGCAATGGCCTGACGCGCCTCAACGGTATAGAGCTGCCGGATGTTGCCCACGCCTCCGCCTATGATGACAAGGTCCGGATCGAGGATATTGATCACCGCCGCCAGAGCCCTGCCGAACGAGGATACGAGGTGCTCGATCGTCCGGCGTGCGGCAGGATCTTTTCCTGACGAGGCTGATATCGCCTTGAGTGAAGCCTTCCGGCCGCTGAGGGCGGAATAATACCGTTCGAGGGCCGGACCGGAAATCACGGTTTCGATGCACCCCTTTCGGCCGCAGTAGCATGCCTCGTGCTCTCCGGCAAGAGGGTTGTGCCCCCACTCACCGGCTATGCCGTGAGCTCCTCTGACGAGGCGTCCGTCGATCACGATGCCGCCGCCGACTCCGGTACCGAGAATGATCCCGAACGCCGTAGTCCCCGGCCTCGTAATTTCATCCCTGCCTGCGCCCAGCATCGATTCAGCGAGGACGAAACAGTTCGCATCGTTCTCGATCATGACCTCCATCCCGAGTCGCTCTTTGAGATCCCTGCGCAATGGCATGCCGTTCAGGCATACGGTGTTGGAGTTCTTGACGATCCCCTCAACCCCTTCAGTTCGTCCAGGTGAACCGACCCCGATCCGTTCAGGCCTCGGAACCCCTGCCTTATCGCTCATCAGGCGAACAAGCCGTTCAAGCTGCCCCAGGATATGGCCATACCCTCCGGATTGTTCGGTATCAATGCGTTCCCTGATGACCGGGCGCATCGAATCGTCGAGGATCACCCCCTCGATCTTCGTTCCGCCGAGATCGATACCCCAGCAGCTCATGTCCTGAACTCCCTGCTGCGCATGGCGCCTCCATGAACGAAACGCTTTACTGTCCAGGCGGTTGCCGTATAGACGATTGAAGCGCTCGAAAGCCCGATGAGCATGCCGCCAAGGACATCGCCGGGGTAATGGACGCCGATGTAGATCCTCGAAAAGGCCACGAGCGAGGCGTAGACAATCATGATTATCGTAAAAACCCTGTCCACCGCAGCCCCTCTCCAGAAAAATATCCAGACGAGACTTGCCACTGCGGCAGCATTGGCGGCATGGGAGGAGGCGAACGACCAGGAGTGGGTCTGGTCGACAAGTAACCGGACGCCATCGAGGGCAAAGCATGGCCGCACTCGATGGAAAAGGGGCTTCATGATGCCTGAAGCCGTGAAATCGGCAATTCCAACGGCAAGGATCAGGAGGAGAATGACGATGAGACCGTCTTTCCCCTTCCTGATAAGCATGAATGCCGCCGCCAGGACAAGGATATGAGCCGACAGCTTCGGGTTGGTCAGGAACAACATCAGATCGTCTGCTGCCGGATGAACCAGATGAAGGTTCAGGAGCCGGAAAAGCCAGGCATCTGCCTGCTCAAGAAGACCCATGGCCAAATTACTTTTTCCGCCCCCCCTTTTTCGCGCTCTGCACAGGTTTGTTGGCCGCTGCAACCTGGAGTGCCGCCGCAGTCTTTTCTTCCGGGGTGGTGGTGGAGTTGATGTAGAGCTGCTGCGCAACACTGAAGATGTTGAACATCAGGTAGTATAGACCGAGGCCTGCCGGCATGTTGTTGAAAAACAGCAGCATCATGCCAGGGAACATCCAGAGCATGATTTTCATCTGGTCGTTGGTCTGCGTGGTCGGCGTAATCTTCTGCTGAACGAAGACGCTCACAGCCATGAGAATCGGAAATACGGCAATATGGTCGCCATAAAGCGGCAGCTTGAAACCGAAATCAAGAATGGAGTCAGGTACAGACAGATCCTTTGCCCAGAGAAACGCATGCTGGCGAAGCTCAATGGATGAGCGGAATACGTAGAACATCGCAAACAGCAGCGGCATCTGCAATACGGTGGGCAGGCAACCTCCGAGGGGGTTTACACCAGCTTCCTTGTATATGCGCCCCAACTCGCTCTGCATCTTCGCAGGATTGTCCTTGTACTTCTCCTGGAGCTCCTTCATCAGCGGCTGAAGGGCAGACATTTTTTTCATGGACTTGGTCGAAGCCATGGTGAGCGGGTAGGTCACGGCCTTGATCAGAAATGCAAAGATGATGATGATCAGGCCGTAATTGCTGACATACTTGTTAATCAGATTGAAAATCGGCAGGATGATATACTCTGCAAACGGCCTGGTAAGCCACTCCCACCCGAAATCCATGATCTTTTCAAGGCCGACGTTCATCGACTTGACGGTATTGTAGTCGAGCGGACCGACATAGAGGCGGTAGCGATCTTCGATAACATTCTTGCCGACAGGCAGGTTCATCTTAAGTGCTGCAACGTAGTTCTCAAACTCGCTGCCGGCCTTTTTCGTGCCATTCAGGTAAACACCGTCCGTCTCCCGTCCGGGAATAAGTGCAGCAACAAAATACTTGTTCCTGATTGCGACCCACTGGGCTTTTCCGGACTGTTCTTCTTTATAGGCCTGCTTGGAATCCTTTGCGTCGAGTTTGACCAGGCTCCCGCCGAGATAGGCGCTGCCAATAGCATTGGTAGCTTCATCCACCTGGTCTTTTTCAGAATATGCAAGACCACCGTCCCAGGTCAACTGATACTGGTTTCCTGCAACAGTCGAACCGAATCCGGTCAGTTTCAGGTCATAATCGACCACGTAGCTGTTACCGGTAAATGTATAGGAGACCAGGATGCTTCGTCCTGCATCAACATCGAGTATATAGTTAACCGTAACTTTTTCCTTTCCGGTGATGGTTCTCGACGTCGTAGCGTCGAGGTTTCGGAAATAGAGGTCGCGGGTATCGATACGCTTGCCGTCGTTGCTCAGGAAAAGCATGGACAAGGCCCCTTTATCACGGGAGGTGATCAGGTCGAACTGCTTGCGAGAACCGTCCAGATGCTTCTTGAGAACCAGCGACTTCAATGTCGCTCCCTTGGATGAGAGTGTTGCCTTGACCAGATCGTTCTCGACTGTGACAAGCGTCTCCGTACCAGCAGAAACAGAGGCAAACGCGCCCAGGCTGTCTTTCTTTGCCGCATCGGTCGCAGCAGCAGGGACGTTCATTACGGAAGCCGGTTCGACAAGTTCCTTACGGACGGCCGCCTTCTCCAGCTCAACTTTCTGCTCCGGTTTCATGAACTGCAGCCATACCATCATGATTGCAGCGATCAGGGCAAACCCTATCACCGAATTTCTATCCATTATTTCAACTCTTTTGAATTACCTACAGACCTGTTGTTATTCGACGGGACGGGATCGTAGCCGCCTTTTGAAAACGGATTGCATCGAAGTATCCTCCAGACGGTCAGCCAGGATGCATAGAAGAAATTGTGCTGCCTGAAAGCCTCGAGGCCGTAATTAGAACACGTGGGGTGATACTTGCAGGACGGACCAAGTAGCGGAGAAAGAAAAGACTGGTAAAACCTGATCAGAAGGATCGGCACCGCATTGAAGAAACGCCCGATTGTATTGCCGCTCATAACCGCACACTCTCCATGTTGTCCGCCTTGATTACTCACCCTGATTTCCGTCCGGTGACGGTGTCAGCTTCTTTGAAACTAAAGTCCTCAACATCTGGCGGATTTCAGACCGGAACCCGGCAAGCGACGGCTCGACATCTCTTCTGCCCCGATAAAGAAAGGCTATGAACAGAGCTTCACCACCGTCATGGGCATCGGTGTATGAAAACGCTGTCAGAACCTGTTTTTCCAGGCGATACGCCTCGCGCATCAGACGCCTGATCCGATTGCGATGCACGGCTTTCGGAACCAGTTTCTTTCCAACCGTAAAAAGCACCCTTATGGAAGGCGAGCTGCTTCCGCTACCGGGGACTGCAGGAGAGCTGATCATCAGGAGGGAGCCACCTTTCAGACGGCTACCCCTGGCAAAAAGACGGGAAATATTATTTTTCCCTCGGGCAATCTCATGCCTCGGCAGCGCATTGACACGTTTTTCTGTAACCATGCTGACCTGCTCGCAAATCCCGTACGGATAGGGGCCGACGGCACCAATCCGCAACGAGTTTTATTTATTCGATGAACGCATGTCGCTGCTTACGCTCAGGGAATGACGACCTTTCGCCCTTCTTGCGGAAAGAACCTTACGTCCGTTCTTGGTTGCCATTCTCGCCCTGAAGCCATGCTTGTTCCTTCTCTTCCTGTTGCTTGGCTGAAATGTCCTTTTCATATCCTCAAACTCCTCTCAAATGATTTATTAAAAAAACAGGATTTGCAATTTATCATTTTACTCCTTGATAAACAAGCGCTCCTGCGCAACCAGAAAGGTATCCACATACAGCCTGCAACAAGTTATCCACAATGTTGACAACTTGTTGATAAAATAATTCACCACCACCAAAACCCCTTCCACTGCGCTATCCGCGAATCATCAACACATGTTGACAAGTTTCAGACGAAAAACACGTATGTCATATAAATATAACTATTTAGGATGTTGAAAACCCTCATTCAAACCAACAGTGTATCCAAGGGTATTTTCGGCGACGGCGTTGTTTTTTATCCACCGAAAACACTAACTTGTGAACAGAAAATGTTGATGACTCTAACTATCCAATGCCTTTCACCCTCAATTCCAATGCCCGATCCGACCCAGCAGGAAGCCGTCCGCGAACAACCCGCAAGCACAGTGCAAAGCAGCACGTTCGCAGAGAAGGTCTGGAGCGCCTGCCTGGGGCTCATCCAGGAAAACATCAACAGCCTTGCTTTCAAGACCTGGTTTCTTCCTATAAAACCACTCTTCTTTTCCGGAAGCGAGCTGACCATCGAGGTCCCGAGCCAGTTTTTCTACGAATGGATTGAGGAAAATTATTCCGTCCATGTCAAGCAGGCCCTGAAACAGGTCATCGGACCTGAAGCAAAGCTGATGTACTCCATCGTGATGGACAAATCGCAGGGGCAGCCGGTCACCATAGAGCTCCCGCATCAGAACGCCGCCACGCCTAACGACCGCGATAACCGATCGGGGTCTGAAGAGAGGGATGCCGCCGGCCGGGCAAAGTTCGAGCGCAGCCGCGCAAGGTTCGAGACAAACCTCAACCCGAAATATACCTTTTCGACTCTCATCAGGGGCGACTGCAACTCCCTTGCATTCGCGGCTTCGAAATCGATCGCCCAGAGCCCTGGTCAGAATGCGTTCAATCCGCTCGTAATCTACGGTGGTGTCGGACTCGGAAAGACCCATATGATGCAGGCGATCGGAAACGCCGTCCGTGAAAACCGGATAACCGACGCGGTTCTTTACGTTTCGAGCGAAAAATTTGCCATCGATTTCGTCAACGCGATTCAGAACGGCAATATCCAGGAGTTTTCCTCCTTTTACAGGAATGTAGATGTGCTCATCATCGACGACATCCAGTTCTTCGCAGGAAAGGAGAAGACCCAGGAGGAGATCTTCCATATCTTCAACACGCTGCACCAGTCGAACAAACAGATTATCCTGTCGGCAGACAGGCCGATCAAAGAGATCAAGGGCATCGAAGACCGTCTGATATCAAGATTCAACTGGGGACTTTCGACAGATATCCAGGCTCCTGACTATGAGACCAGGAAAGCCATCATCCAGAGCAAGCTTCACCAGAGCGGCGTCATGCTCGATCCCAACGTCATCGAGTTCATCGCGACCAACGTCACCCACAACGTGAGGGAGCTCGAAGGATGCATCGTCAAGCTGCTTGCCGCGCATTCGCTCGACAACCAGGAGATCGACCTTCAGTTCACAAAATCGACCCTGAAGGACATCATCAGATACAACACCAAGCAGTTGACCCTCGATACCATCGAGAAAGCTGTTTGCGCCTATTTCTCGATCACCCCGAACGACCTGAAAGGCAAATCGAAGAAAAAAGAGATCGCTGTAGGACGACAGATCGCCATGTACCTCGCAAAAGACATGACCGATTCATCCCTCAAAACAATCGGGCTCCATTTCGGCGGAAGGGACCACTCTACTGTCATCCATGCACTGAATACCATAGACAGAAAGATCGAAGCTTCAAGTGAAGAACGAAAAAAAGTCGAGGAATTGAAGAAAAGGATCGAGATTATGTCGATGTAACCGCTGAATGTTCACAACTTGTTCATTGCGTGTTGGCCGTATCTTGGTTACCCTGTAGTTGTCAACA
>Ga0326726_10005903_pt1 | contig 11052 bp, 9 predicted proteins | sample MHFenrmetagenome_2_FD_207603 | JGI IMG/M metagenome (GOLD analysis project Ga0326726, IMG submission 207603) | Lab enriched peat soil microbial communities from Michigan Hollow, Ithaca, NY, United States - MHF15MN | ecosystem: Environmental > Terrestrial > Soil > Wetlands > Peat | place: USA...
AGCTTACGGCAATCAAGGCGACGTTCACCCACGATGATCTCGGCAGGACCTATTTCCAGGAAAGCCGTCTCGGTTACGACTCTCCGCTTGGCCATGGAGCGGATCCAGAACCGGAACCCGACCCCAACCCCCCGCAACTGAACTGATCTGCAGCAAGGAAAATGGGGGATAAACGCCGGGATGGGACCATGACTCCTCCCGGCGTCTTCACTTCTGTCGACAGGCACAGAAACTAAAAGTCAAGCGGACAGGGCTTCGGTGGCATGATGCCCTTCTGTTGAAGAAACCGGCGATCTTCATCATCCAGCTCTGCGACAATGAAGGCGGCAAGTTCAAACTGACGACGCCTGAGTCGGCACATGTCTTCGGAGGGCGTGCACAGCGAACCGCCCGAAATGTAATTGTCCTGTTTGCATCCCCCGGCACAGTAAAATCTCGCAAAGCACCCGATGCAGCGTTCATTGGTCATGACCGGGCTTTTCAGAAACTCCGTCCTCTGTAAATCCTGGCTGGATATATGGCCGATCCTGAAGGGTTCATGCCCGACGAACCGGTGACAGGGATAGATCTCTCCGGAACATGAAACCGCCGCCAACCCGATGGCTGCACCGCATGGATGATAACTTTTCCGGTTGTGGAGCAACGATTTCAACCCTGCGGAAAACTGGCTGTAGGACTTGAGGAGTTCGAGCCCTTGTGAATCACGCGTTTTTGCGAGTTCGACCCAGAGTCCGGCCTCTTCTTCCATCTGCCTGAAAATGGCCGCAGAATCCCGCTCTACGGCGCCGGAAGCCGAGCCGTCGAACAGGGAGCCCGAAGCCGGCAGGAGCGAAATCCCCCTGAACCCGAACCCCGCCAGGCTGTCGATCACCGTTTTGGGGTCGGTATCGCCCATGATGACCGCATGGGCGTCGGTGTCCGGGACACTTGAGATCAGCGGAGCGAGATGCCGCGCTATGGCGTCGTACGAACCGCTTCCGTCAGCAAACATGCGCTGCCGGTCATGGATCTCCCTCGGGCCGTCGAGACTGACCAGGACCGTGAACTCATGTTCCCGGAAAAACCCGATCACCTTTTCGTCGAGCATGGTGCCGTTGGTGGTCACCTGAAACAGCACCTTTTGCCCGCCGGTGCTCCCCTTCGCTTTCGCATGGCAGACCACGCGCTCCATCACGGGAAAGTTCAGGAGTGGTTCACCCCCGAAAAAATTTATCCTGAGCGTCCTTACCGGGCCGGAGACCTCGAACAGCCAGTCGACCGCACGTAGCGCTGTCGACTCCGACATGAGGCCTTGGTCACCGTAGGTACCGCTTTTGCCGTAACAGTACCGGCAGGCAAGATTGCATGACTGAGCGACAAAAAGGTCCATGCCGGCGACAGGATGTTCCGCAGGAAGGGAATCGGAGACCGGCACGTTGCCCCGCACCTCAGGATTCTCCGGATCTCCCCCCTGGGATGCCATCAAGGCATGCGCTCCCCTGTCGATCCGGGCGGCGCGCATCCCGTCTATCGAAATCCGGTACCAGGCCTCCTGGTAGAAGAAGTCATGAACGCGTGACGACCCCTCATCAGGGATCTCCGTGGACAAGGAACAGTTCGCCATGGCGCCTGCATTGAAATTGACCCTTGACAACTTTATAAAATACCCTTAGCAACAAAAGAAAAAATAATACACGCAGTCATCAACGCTTATCTAACAAGCATCCTGCAATAGGTAAGCCATAAACATTCATTACATTTTCACATAATTACGAATATTCCCCGAGGGACACCGGCTAGAAATATATTTATATCAAGAAATTTTAATCATCAGTTAAGGTGATATTTATGCAGCTCACTTTTTTTGTTCGTTTTGCCCCACCAGGGTCCAACAACTCAAATCTTTTATTTCCGATGGGCACAAGATCTAACACATATGGAGCCCCTTTTTCCCATCTATGAAGTCCTCTTTCTTCTAACCACCTTGGTATTCGACGACCACGAATTTCTGGACAAGTAGTCCAAAATGTTGAGCTCAAATTAAAAGTATAAAATATGCCCCCTATTTTAACATCAACATCAGTCCATTCTTTTCTAAAATACTTTTGAGCATTCTTACTCCCAATACGAATCCCAAAGGACTCACCGCCTTTCCATGTATTTACCTCCATATGTATCGATTCCGCTGTTATTTGTTAACTCTTATCATCCTGATCGAAGTCGGTGAAACAACTTCTACCTGAACTAAACCATTCAATTCCGACACCTCATGGAACCAGCGCTTGAGCGGAACACCACCCATGATGCGGGGAGTATGGTTTATATTCGCTGAACGGTTAATATAGCCGCAAAAATCACTTGACGGCGATGAACAAGAAATCCTTATCTCCGAACGATCATCACCAAAAAGATATTGATGCTTGACACTTACATTGAAAAATCCTGAGTTAAAGTACGCCTTATGTAGTTTGAGCACAAACACATTTTCAGACAACGAGTCGGGCAGTACGAGATCAGCACAGCCTGGTGACACTTGCCCTTTAACAGCTGACGATTCCATTAATTTAATGTCAGGCATATACATAGTCGGCTTTAGTCCATTGATCATGCGTCCGTTCCATTCAGGCTTTAATTGAGCTATGAGATCATCTTCAAGACCTGCGGCAAGATTGATATGGAAGGCCCCATAGTGGTGAAGGCCGTTGTCACGCAAGGCGAGAATCAAAACGACCTGGCCATGATCAAGCACAGCTTGTATGTTCGCCCTGTTTTTTATATTGGTTGATTGTGTTGGGCCTGGCTTTATATACCCATACATGCGTTTAAACAATGGCTGTGTTGTTTTTCCGATATATTTTACCGCGCCATCGACCACAAATGCATATACGACATTGCTATCCTCTTGCATAGATTTTAGTTGCAGGTGCATAGCACCATCAGCTAAAATCCACTGACCAACAACCTGAAATCCGATATTAAAAAGACGATTCATAATGGTTTTAATCAGATTGCTTCTTTCGCTCTATCTGTTTCATAATTGATGGGGCGGTATATTTCGTCCATAGTTCATGAAAATCTGCCCATTTTTGTGAATGACTACCAAGTTTTCCGGCCTTACGGGGATGGACGAGTGGCAAGAGCTTGATGCTCCTACCATCGACGCTGATGTCGTGAAGGCGACCGTAGGTTTCTGGGGTATTACCGTAATCGACAAGCCGGGACGAAGTCTTTGTGCAGAGCTTACTTATGAACCATTTAAGGGGCTGATCCCCTAGTGTGATGATCATAGAAGGAGAAGCCTCTCGAAACTCTGTGAGGATCTCCTTTAGCCTTTTGTCGTCCGTTAAATGGGAAGGTACTCCTGGCCATAGATATTCAGGCAATTTCAGGGTCTTCATTCTCGATTGATACTCACGATCGAGTGCTGCACCTTGGCGCTCGTTACAACAACTATAGGGCACAAGATCACAGAGCCAAACATTGGATCGATCTTCAAGGCCCATCGGATTGAGGAAACATTCATCCAAAGCGGTGCCCGAGGGACCATTCAACGCCTTTGCCGCCGGCATGAGTTTCCCGGCCCCTTCAGGTACAACAACCTTTTTGACTATCCCGGCAGCGACAGCATCTTCACCTCGCCAGAATATTTCAGGTTCTGATGCCACAGCAAGTGCTCTGATTAACGTTTTTCCATTTTCATCAACCCACCGTGCATGAACAGCACTGGCATATACTCCGAGAATAAATACCTTTTTCGGGGTACGATCTGCTTGGCAAACTTTCCGTATTGGCTGACCAAAGGGAAAACTCCCGACTTCATTTAACATGGCTTATTCGATAAGTTGGATTTCTGAAATAGCATTTTAAATATCATCCGAAATCGAGAGGTTGAAATCAATACGCCCAGTCCTCATGCCTGACTGGCAGTCGGTTCAAGTCGTCGCGGCGGGAGCGCCATTGGGGCATGTTGGCGTCCATGATGGCGACAAAGCGTTCATTGTGGCGAGGTTCGAGGAGATGGGCCAATTCGTGCACGACGATGTATTCAAGGCACTCTTTCGGTTTTTTGGCCAACTCGAGGTTTAGCCATATCCGATGGGCTTCAGGGTTGCAGGTGCCCCATTTTGTTTTCATTTTTTTGATACCAAAATCCTGAACGCTCACTCCGAGCCGCTGCTCCCAGGTCGAAACGAGGCTTGGCACTATTGTTTTCAACTGCTTCCGGTACCACTCATCAAGAACTGACTGTTTTTTCTCCATGCTGGTTTCGGGCCTGATATGCATCACCAGCTTACTGTGCGTCAGTTCAACGAAGAATGGAACGTTCCCTTCAACGATTTTGAGCAGGTAGCGTTTTCCCCAAGCGTAATGGCTTTCCCGATCAAGGTACTCTCTCGGGGTTTCGCGCTCCTGACCTTGCAGCTTACGTTGTTGTTTCCGTATCCAGCCCAATCGTGAAATGGCATAGACCCTTATGGTATCGATGTTCATGTGCGATGGGGCTGATATGCGCACCCGTCCGGTTGGCGGGTAAACACTCAGATGAATGTTCCTGATATCCTTCAGCACGACATCCACAGGAATATCCCCGATATTGACTTTCGTGACCATCAGTACTCCCTGTGGCGCTCGATGACAAGAAACAGACGTTCAACCTCATCCTCGTCTTGTAAAATCTCGAATAATGCGCCCTTGATAATATTTTCTTTCGCCTTGACTCCTCGCCAGGCATTCGGTCGTACTCGCCTGACGACAGCATCAATTTCCAGAGCTAACTGTAATTTGCTGTCCTGATATCCGCGGTATCCCTCGGGCTCTTCTGAAGAGGTAAAGTCAGCCAAGCCAAGGTGGTCAAGTTTCAGGTTGTTGTATAAGGCAAGGCGACCTGGAGTATCAAGTTGCTCTGGAGTCTCAGCGGTAATGCCGGTTTCAACCCTCTTTGCAAGTTCAGCAATCTTTTTGAGGTACTCTTCATAATCGATGGCATTCTGTCGGCGTGACGAAATGAGTTCTTCGAGCAAAGTTGACATCCGATCAAAGAATGCAGGATCGTTCAGATGATCTTTGATGATCTTGCTGCGCACATTGTTCTCGATGGTTTCGGCAATAGCATCCCTGCTGCTTTTGATTCCTTCAGGCAGGTTTTTTATGGCATCAGCAATTCCCGATTTGACGATGAGCTCCAGAAGAGGCATATCGTCAAACGGCGAAATCTTCCTTGGCTCATCGGCTTCGATGTAGGTATCGATCAGGTGACGCATATCGGCTTCATAGGCTTTCAGATCGATGCTTTCGCCGCTGGCCTTGCGGATTATCTCGCGCAGTTTGAGGTACCGGTCAAGCTCCCGCCTGATGCGCCCGATATCGGTTCCACTGTATCCGGCTGATTCGAGTTCGTCGGCAATACCTGAATATGCTCTTACCAGCATGGCCGTCGCTTTATACAGTGCCACTCGCAACGTTTCACGCTCCGAAAGCTCATCCGGTATCTCGGTATTGCCGCAGAAATAGTGGATATGTTCCAGCTCCCCTTTTGGCGGATCTACCGGCTCACAAATGAGGGCAAGAGCTTCAAGGGCATTGTCGAGCCGCTCACGTCCCTTGGCAAGCCGGTCTTTCATCAGAATCTGTGAATCCCCCCCGGTATCGTCCTCATCCAGCTCAGAGGTATAGACGGTATAATCCTTCAGCGCCTGATTGACATTATTGAAAAGGTCTTTATAATCAACGATGTAGCCAAACTCCTTGTCGTCGCCGTCGAGACGGTTGGTGCGGCAGATCGCCTGGAACAGGCCGTGATCCTGCATGCGCTTGTCGATGTAGAGATACGTACAGCTCGGCGCGTCGAAACCCGTCAGAAGCTTGTCAACCACCACGAGCAACTTCATGTTTGCCGGCTGCACTTTGAACAGCTTCTTGGCACGCTCCTCGTAAATCTCGGTCTTGGACTTGCCGGGACTCGCATCGACATCCTGGAGAAGCCCTATGTAGGTGTTGTAGATGAACTCCCTGTCCGTTTCAGTGTTGGCGCCAGTGTCTTCTGTGGTGATGTCTCTGGTTTGCGGATTGTAGGAGGTGATCACCGCGCACTTGCCTTTGAAAACCGACTTCCGGAACAGCTCGAAATACTTGCAAGCCTCATAGATACTCGATGCCACCAGGATGGCGGTGCCCCGATTATCATTGAGGCGCGGCCTCACGCTGAAGTCGAAAACGATGTCGTTCATCACCCGCTCCATGCGCGACCGTGAACTGAGCACGTGCTGCATGGTCCCCCACTGCTCGCGCAGGGCCGCTTTCTGCCACTCGTTCAATCCCCTCGTCTTGGCATCGAACCATGCATCGATCTTCTCCCTCGATCCGAGCTGCTGGTCGATATCGCGCGCCTCATAGATCAGATCGAGCACCACACGGTCTTCAACCGCCTCGTTGAACTTGTAGGTATGGATGTAGCTTCCGAATACCTCAAGCGTTGTCGCTGCATCTTTTTTCAGGAGGGGTGTGCCGGTAAACCCTATAAACACCGCATTAGGCATCAGCGCCTTCATGGTCCGGTGCAGCTTGCCGCTCTGTGTCCTGTGGCACTCATCAACAAACACGAACACATCGCCCACGGTCTGGCTGGGCTGGGATTCAAGCTCTCTTATGAACCCCTCAAAATCATCCACCCCTTTTCTGCCGAACTTGTGTACCAGCGAACAGAGCAGACGAGGTGAAGGTTGAGCGAGCAAATTCATCAGGTCACGGCCGCTGCTGGTGCGCCTGATCGACTCCCCTGCCTCGGTAAAGACCCCCGCAATCTGCTTGTCGAGTTCATCGCGATCGGTCACAACAACCACCCGGGCGGTGGGCTTGTTCTCCAGTATCCACCTGGCGAGAAGCACCATGACGATGCTCTTGCCGCTCCCCTGGGTGTGCCAGATTATGCCGCCTCTGAATGAATCAACATGAGGCTGGGCTGCCTTGACGCCGAAATACTGGTGCACCCGTGGAAGCTTTTTCCTTCCCCCATCGAACACGATAAAATCGTGCATCAGCTCGATCAATCGGGTCTTCTCGCAGATCCTGAGCAGATACTTGTCGAGTTTGAACCGGGAGTTATCCTCCTTATCCTCCTTCCATTGCAGGAAATACTTCTCCTCCGTACCGATAGTCCCGTACTTCAGCCCTTCGGAATCGTTACCGGCAAAAATGAACTGCACCGTCGAAAAGAACGGGGCGATAAACTCCGATCGCTGGTTCACAAGGCTTTGCCGGATTCCGTCGCAAAGCGATGCTCTGCTGTTTTTCAGCTCCAGCACCCCGATGGCAATGCCGTTTACGTACAGAACGATATCAGGTCGTTTCTCATGAACGCCGCATACCGTTACCTCCTGAGCTATGGCAAAATCATTCACCTCAGGATGCTCACGGTCGATCAGCCAGACCGTTTCAGTGTTCTCACCGACTTCAGCTCTTACCGGAACGCCATAATGCAGCAGGCTGTAGACCTTCCTGTTGTTATCATACAGGCTCCGGTTCGGGTTGCTCGCTTCGACGCGCAGCTGATGGATGGCCTTGGCAATCTGCACTGACGTGTAACCACTTCTCGAAAGGTATACCCCAAGCAGTTCCTCCTCAATATTGCTATTTCCATAGCGATCACTCCAATCACCGAGATAGCGATAGCCGAGTTCGTCTCGGAAAAGTGCGATAACGCGATTCTGCGTTTCGCGTTCCGGTTGACCGATAAAGCTCATGGCAACACCGCCCAGTGACCTTTATTAGCTTGCATAACATAAAAATTGACCGGCATTGAGCTTTCGGCATTTTTGAAGCCACTAATCCATTTCAGGCATTGATCCCACCACGACTCCTTCCATTCGATGTGCTGGTTTTCATTTTTCATGAATACTTGTCTCGCGTATTTATAAAAAGTTTATGCCTGTTAACGAACGACCAAGCACGTTCATCACTGGAGTGACAGACTTCGCCAATACTCACTAAACAATTGCGAACACTTGATATCATTGTTAAAATTAATGTGTTCGTGAGATATTCCCCCGCGCTTTATAATCTCCTGCTTGATCACCTGAATATCGGCGCTTGAAATCCCAAGTGCAGTAGCATATACAGGGCAATATCGTCTTTTTGTACCATCGTCCAGACCCGGGAAAAGTAATTGTATATTCAGGCTGTGAAATGCAAAACCAAGAAATGCAATTCGGTTGGCCATTAACAAGGCTGACTGTAGTGCTGAAATATTGCTCATCGCAGGATCAACTCCTTCGGTGAATGTCCGAAGTTCGTCTGCGAGGGACAATAGTTGCTTGGGGGAAGGTGTATCGCCGAATTCAATTCCGTTCAACTTATCCCCCTGCCAAGGCAGCTTCCCAACCATACCGTATGGATGATATATCTCTAGACAAGCCAAGGTGTCACGTGCTTCATCGGGTGTCATATTGTAATAGTTTTGAAAGGACAAATACAAGAAGTGCTCAATGCATCTATCGTAGTTAAAACAGATTATCGCAACTTTTTCAAGTCTCTCCGGAAGATCCGATTTCTGACAATTCACGGTAAGTAACTGAAAAAATGCATTGAACCATGTCGGCTCGAGTGCCGAAAAATCAGGTCTGTTATAAATGTTACGACGATCAACTTTTAATAAACTCTTTGATTCAGCAGCAAGAATACATCGAGTAATAGCTAACTTTCCGCAAATTGCAATTTTTTCATCCAACCTGTGTGAATCAATATAATTGTCAATTGAAATTGCTTGAGGCATGGCGTCGCGCACCCGCCAAGCTGCTCCCAAGTAAGAATTTATATCTTGATTAGGACAGAGGATCCTGAAAGATGCGTCGATAATATCGTCGCCACTTTCTTTCCGAAAGTGTTCGTATTTTATGTCGAGCACCTTTGCAATTTGCATTTTTAATTCCGTACCAACAGGCAGGTTCACCTCTTTGCTTGCTCCTGCACCAACAACCAAGACAAGAGACTTTTCGGTAGGCTTGTCATTCATAGCAGCCTCTTTTTTCCGGTTAAGAGTTCCTGCATCATACCTTGCTTGAGGTCACGGGTCTTCTCCCAGCGCTGTTCAAGAGCTATTAACTCGGCATCCATGTCTGAGAGCACTTCCACAATGGCTGTTTGCTCTTTCGTATCAATGGGTAAACAAATCTCGACAGCTTTAACATCACCAGAATTTACGGAGTCAAATGTTGATCCTTTTGAATATCTGGCCCAACTTGGTTCAAAATAGATGAGATAATGATATAGAAAATCATTTGTAGACCGAAGAGCACATACCCCTCGTCCAAGACATACATCGAATGTCGCTCGCGATATTTCACCTACAGGAGCTCGAACTGACATCAGAATATCACCAGCCTCACCTCGTTTTGTGATCTGTGTTGTATATATGCGCCTGACCGTCTGTCTATTGACAATATCTGCATTTCCTTGAATAAGTGGAAGACCGTCCCCTTTTGCGTTATAGTTATATGAATTTGGTGATTGACCCATTACTATCTCTGCTACATCCTCCAACCGTGTCACTTTCCACTCCCCGCTGAAACTGAGCAGGCGTTTTTTGCCGGTGAGCAGTTCCTGCATGGCACCTTGTTTAATCTGGCGTTTTTTGGCGATGAGTTGTTCAAGTGATTCAATGAGGGCATCCGCATCGTTCAATGCTTCGGCAATGGCTTTTTGTTCAAAAAGCGGAGGGATAGGGGTAACTACCCGAATCAAGTTTTCTTGACCAATGTTGGCGCGAACAGCACCTTGTCCCATCGAAATAATTTGAGTACGAATAACTGGCGCACGAAGTGCATAGCCACAATAAGCTGGATCAAGGCTTTCGTCAGTTGGGCGCCCACGAATAACAAAACCACCAAACACTACTTTCTTAGATCCCAGATAGGCCGCAGCCAAGCCTAATTCAGAATCTGTTTCAGAGGTTCGATTAAAAACAATATCACCCCTCTTTACCGTATATGACGAAACGACAGAAGCCGGTAGGGTAACTCGACCTGGAATTTCAGGGCCGTAAATATGCGAATAGGAAATCGGCTCAAGGACATTGATAAAACGAATGCCTTGGCCATAAGCACGTTTATCTGCGTTCACTCCGTTACTGAACTTAAAAAGTTCGCCAAAAGTCCTAACATCCCAATCCTCTGGAATCACCCCAACCTCGGTCTGTTTGTATCCTGGCTTCAGTTCCATGAGAACCCCATCATTTTAAGGTGTGCGTTCACCCTCTCTTCCAGCTCGGCAACCTTGTCTGAGAGTTCGGGCAGAGGGGTTTCGTAGCGCTCGGCAAGTTGCTTCACGCGGCGGGTGAGGGTCTGGCTGATGCGGTCCATCTCGCCGTGAATGGCCGCGGCAATTGCGGTGAGCCATTTGTCATCGACGACCAGGGTCTTGACTTCGTCTTCGGTGAGCTGCGGGTATCTGGCATAGGCGAGCGCGTCGAGTTCCGACTCGGCCTCCTTGAGCGTTTTTCTGAGATCGGCTTCCTCGCCAGATAGCTTCAGCCACTCCCGGAGCACTTCGGCCTCTTCCCTGACATCTCTGTCGCCCTTGATCTCTTTCAGCCTTGCGGTGACGGCGGCTTTGTTCACCTTGTCCAGTCCGGAGAAGGCTCCCTCTTCGCCACCATGCTCCTCTTCAAGCTCGGTGATGCGTGTGGAAAGGCTTTCGAGCTCCTCTTCAATTCGTGTGATGGCATCATGCTCTTTTGCGAAATAGCGTGCGACAATGAGCGGTTTGGGCACGAGGTCGCAGGCCCAGCCTTTATCCACCTCCTTGCCCTTGCTGTTCTTCACCAGAACGCGCCAGGTTTCGGCTTTCCACCCGTCGGAAGCGATTATGTAGCTGTCGTCCTGCATGGCTTCGGTCCAATAATCCATCATATGCTGATAGACGTTGTAGTTGTCGATCAGGGTCTTTCCGGTGTAGTGCAGGAGCAGCTCTTCGGAAAGCTCCTGAATCAGCGTTTTCGGATGAAAACCGGGTTCGAGGATTTTGAGCATGATGGCCGTGCGGTGCCGCCATTTTTCAAAGAGGGTGTTCATGCTCTCGATG
>Ga0326726_10005904_pt1 | contig 11052 bp, 6 predicted proteins | sample MHFenrmetagenome_2_FD_207603 | JGI IMG/M metagenome (GOLD analysis project Ga0326726, IMG submission 207603) | Lab enriched peat soil microbial communities from Michigan Hollow, Ithaca, NY, United States - MHF15MN | ecosystem: Environmental > Terrestrial > Soil > Wetlands > Peat | place: USA...
TGGATGGGGTTTCAAATGAAGCAAGGTCCTGATTTGATCTGCCGTGGGCATAAGAACTCCTCCCGATGGATAAGGTTGACGTTAAATTTGATGTCGGCTCTTTCTTAAGTATAACCAAGTACTTAGCCCGCAAAGAATAAGGGTTAAGATGAAGATTAGGGTGCGAGAAAGTTCAACATAAACGATTTCCTCAACATAATGGATGATAAACGAACCCGTATAGGTAAAGGCAGAAGCATGTTTCGATCTCAACCAGACTTCAAGATGAGTGAGTGGACAGTACCAGTCAAATATCTGAATGACAAAAGCGAAGGCAAGACCGGAGATATGGAAGATTTTTGCGGTCCTATTTTTAACTCCCCAGAATGCACCGAAGAATAGAAAGATGATCCAGAGAAAATGGGTCAAAACCACGCTATCGGCAAGAATCTTATAGATCATTTGCTCAACTTCCCTCAAATCTATGGCCCATAGCCTATCACAGGATTTGATTCTTTCCAAGAAGAGAGCTCTGAAGACCGCTAAGGTCCTCTAACGGATATGAATGATCCTCCGTCCATGTTAGAATGGATGATATGAGGAAAATTCTTCACATTGACATGGATGCCTTCTTCTCTTCTGTGGAACAGAAGAGAAATCCTGAACTGGTTGGGAAGCCGGTGGTCGTTGGGGGAGGAGGAGACCCCACAAAGAGGGGTGTCGTATCCACGGCCTCTTATGAGGCGAGGAAGTTCGGAATTCATTCAGCAATGCCTTTGAGAACAGCCTACAGGCTCTGTCCTGATGCTGTTTTTCTTCCCGTGGCCTACGAGGAATATTCAAGAGTTTCTGAAGAGGTCAAGGCAATCCTCCGAGAATTCAGCCCGATTATTGAGGATGTGGGAATTGATGAGGCTTTTCTTGATATCTCTTCAATTGACAAACCCTCAGAGGAGATTGCAAAGGAGATTAAAAAGAGAATCAAAGATGAGACAGACCTTACCTGCTCCATCGGTATTGCCACCAACAAGCTTCTTGCAAAGATTGCTTCTGATATGCAGAAACCCGATGGTCTCACGATCGTTTCGGAGGGTGACATCCAGGGTTGTATCTGGCCCTTATCGGTAAGAAAGCTCTGGGGAGTCGGGCCAAAGACAGAGGCCTATCTTAAGGAGATGGGTATTCAGACGATTGGAGATCTGGCTTCATTATCCCTGGACAGACTGACTGAGGAATTCGGCCAATCTTATGGAACTTACCTCTACGAAGCATCAAGAGGCATTGATGAGAGTCCCCTTGTTACCGATTGGGAGCCAAGGTCGATCAGCAGGGAGACCACCTTTCAAAGAGATGTAGATAACTGGCAGATGATTGCAAAGACTCTTGCAGAACTGACAAAAGAGGTTGTCGCCAGCATCAAAGAAGAGGGCTATCAGGGTCGAACCGTAACCGTAAAGATAAGATTCAACGATTTTAAGACTTATACGAGGGCAAAGACTCTTAGCGGACATACCGATTCGGAGGAGGAGATCAGAAGGGCTGCCTTTGAGTGCCTCGGAAGGCTTGAGCTTAAAAAGAAGGTTCGCCTCATTGGAGTAAGGATCAGCAATTTGGAAAAGTTCTCTCCCGCTTCCTTCTGAGCCCACTCGCTTCGCTCAGGGTAAACTCCGCGAAGAATCTGGAAGTGGAGTCCTGGACGAAACTTAATCTTAGATTCACCCGTTCGGTCAAAGGGTTCCCTTAACTCGTTTCCTGTATAGATTCAGTTGGAGAGAGCTTTTTCTTTTTTGAAAGAACCAAAGTCTTTGCATAAGATGCGAAATTTTTCTTCTTCACAACCTCGTTCTTGGGCTGTATTGAAAGCACGGCCAAACGGCAGGGATTTCGACGTGCAGGCACGGGTTTACCCGTTGGGCTCCATGGCCGACCTGTCCGTCAGGCTGCCGGTAAGCCACAAGCACAAAGGAACTCCACAGCAAAACTTGCGCTAGTTAATGTTAATCGCGCCATGTCCGGCAAGGCTGCAACTCATTTGCAGCATCCCTCCAAACATAAGGGGGTGCGTACCGCACGGTACGCACCCCCTCCCGAATTAACGTAAGAATTGTTTCTACCAGCGGCCTACCACGGGGAACACACTTGGCAAGCCCATGCCGAAGTTGGGGAACATCTTTTCAATCACAGCGCCGTCCCAGGCGCCGTTGCCATTCATGTCAAGATACCAGGTACCGTTTGAGTAAACACCTATCTTCGATTTTCCAGGGTTGGAGCTTAACGGCCAGTCACCGGTTATGGCTTTTGCATTTGGCAACCCCACGCCGAAGTTGGGGATCGTCAGATCCCCGGCGTCCCAGACGCCGTTGCCATTCATGTCAAGATACCAGGTACCGTTTGAGTAAACACCTATCTTCGATTTTCCAGGATTATTGCTGCCAATCCAGTCACCGGTTACGGGGATTGTATTTGGCAACCCCACGCCGAAGTTGGGGATCGTCAGATCCCCGGCGTCCCAGACGCCGTTGCCGTTCATGTCAAGATACCAGGTACCGTTTGAGTAAACACCTATCTTCGATTTTCCAGGGTTACTGCTGCCAATCCAGTCACCGGTTACGGGGATTGTATTTGGCAGCCCCACGCCGAAGTTGGGGATCGTCAGATCCCCGGCGTCCCAGACGCCATTGCCGTTCATGTCAAGATACCAGGTACCGTTTGAGTAAACACCTATCTTCGATTTTCCAGGGTTAGCGCTGCCAATCCAGTCACCGACCACCGGTATCCAACCCGGCAAGCCGAAGTTGGGGAACGTCTTGTCAATCACAGGGCCGTCCCAGGCGCCGTTGCCATTCATGTCAAGATACCAAGTGCCGTTTGTGAAAACACCGATCCTTCCAGGGAGCAGACTCGAGCCAATCGTGTAGGTCTGAGTCTTTACTGACTCGCTATTACCAGCCAGATCCTTTGCGAAGAATTTGAGAGTGGTCGTTGCAGTAATGTTAATGGGAGATGAGTAGACGGGCGATGATGTGGTTGGCGTTGAGCCATTGGTAGTGTAATAGACTTTATCACACCCCGATCCCGTACCGTCACTACAACCCAACGTCACCCATTGGGATGCGTCATAGATCCCCTCTGCCGGTAAGGCAGAGGTCGTTGGAGTGGCTGTATCAAGAAGGATCGATTTACTGTAAGCCGTAGACCAGTTGCCCGGTGTATCCTTGAACTTCACATAGACGGTCTTGGTGGCGTCGCTTGTGGTCAAGGTCCACGCCTTGGTGGTGGCATAGGTCTCAGGGGTGGAGTAGGTGACGTTATCATTGGAAAACCTCATCTGGGAGCAGCCTTGAGCATCACTGCAAGAAAGAGTCAAGGCAACACTCGTGCTGTTGGTGGAGGCTGCTCCTGAGTTGATCGTGATCGTGCCAGTGGGCAGACCCGGATCATCAGCCCGTATTCTTTTTTCTATTAGATTCCCAGCCTCGTCATAGGTATACTCTATGGTCGTTCCATATCCATATTCTACCGCAAAGAACAAAGCGATAACTATAATACTGATTAATAGTCCATGTCTTAGTTTTGATGACATTTTCCTATCCCCCCGAATCGATATCAAACTGTTAAAAAATTCGTTTCACCCTCTTGCCACTTTTAAATTCATTTAATCCAGTCAATAGTGTAGACCTGAAACTTTATCTCCTCTGCGCTCCACGTAATCTATCTCTTCTTGGAACCCCAATAATTATTTTGTAACTAATTGAAATAGTTTATGTATTTTAGAACCGTCCCAATCTAATTAAAGTCTCTTTCTGTTGCTAATCATGCTCTTCTGTTTTAATTAATTTACCGGATTGGTCATAATACTTCCATGTACCTTTTTTAAAGAAATCGATCTCAATCTCCTTGTCATATAGTGCAATCCCTTCCTCTTTAATCACACCATTTGGGTAATATCTGATAAAGTAGGATTTAAAGAGAGGCGTCATTCTCTCGCCATCTTCACGTTTCACAGTCAATCCAGGGTTTTTGGTAATTCCTTTTTCTATGCCAACCAGATGGCTTTCCTCGTCAAAATAATACCAAGTTCCCGTCTTATTCCCGTTCTCACATTCCCCTAGACCTTCCAGTTTTCCGTTCTTACGATAATAACTTTTATAGATTCCGTGCCTCAAACCGTCTTTGTAATAGATTTCTTTAAGTCCGTTCTCCTCAATCCACAAACCAACTTTCCTTCCCTGGGAATCCCTTAAGTTACAATCGGAACAAGTCGTCTGAACTATGTTCTCATTGGCTGCATTTGCCTGAGATTGAAATGGCACAGAAAGTGAAATGTTGAGTACTAAAACCGCAAGAGAGATTATATACTTAGTTGACTTCATGGTTTTGCTCTCCTATTATCTATATCGAGGGAATATGTAAGGCAATATACCGGACTGATCTACGGCCTGCTGCAAGTTAATATTTGCTGGCACAATATATGTTCCGGATACAGTAACGCTAACAGTGTTTCCCTGTTGCTCACTATTGTTAAAGATGCTGATAAAACTATTCCATCTATCTCTATCGATTAACGGACATCCTGCGGATATAGGGGTGCCATAAGTAGTCATTCCTGTTTTATTGCCCTCTCCCGCCTTATGTATGTTAATTCCATTAGCATACGTTCGGTCAGGAAAGGCGGGGTTCTGTCGTCCAAGCTCAATGTTTTCGCCACCCCCAACCTCCTGCATTCTTAGCGCAGAGTAGCTACTCTGACTACCAGTATGCGTACCTACTCTTGCTTCATAAACTCCCTCCCGTAATGTTGGATAGTTGTTTAGGTTAGATGGATAGGTCGTTGCGGCAAAAAACTCTATAGTTCCATCTGCCTTGTAAACCCATGCTGTGGATGAACCCATATTATAAGCGGAATTGGGGTCAAAGGTACCATTATTTGTAAAGAATATTGCTTGTTGGGTTAATCCTTCTTTCAGGGTGCCATCAAAATTGTATGCCGGTTCTTGTATCCATTGGTAGCCGTTTGGGATTGAAAACCATGAAAGCCAACTATCGGAGAAAGTGTAAGTCGGCTCCCATGCCCTGCCGGAAGGGTCTATCATCAACATGGGGTTATTTCGTACATAGCTATATCTATTGAGAGATTGCGGATCGTTTGAATCTGGCACGATGCTGTCAGGAGAGATGAATCTTCCAAGAGCAGGATCATAGAGTCTCGCCACGTAGTTATAGAGCCCTAAATCGTCATCATCTTCCTGGCCGGTGAAGGTGTAGAATACATCCGGGAAATTAGAATCATAATCCACAGCTTCTTTGTATGTTCCAAATGGATAGTATTCTATCTTCTCTTTCTTTGCACCATTGCCGTCGGAGATGACAGAAGCAGAGCCAAGATGATTTGCATGATAAAACTGTGTTCTTCCGTCTGCGAGGACTGAGGCAACTCTTTGTTTCCCTGCAAAGACCTGGATGATTCCTACACTGCCTCTTACTTCGTAAAGCTCTCCAAAATAGAGAACACTCTGACCCGTGTTGTAGTTATATTTCTTCACCCTCTTGCCACTGCCGTCATAAGTCAACTGGACATAATTACTCCCGTTCTTTTTAATCAGCTCAGGTTTGTTATCGTAGTTGTAAGTGATGCTCAAAAGCGGATCACCAGAAATCGGCCCATCCGTCACTACCGATTTTACGGCATGAGGCTTGTTGGCGTAATCGTAACTGTAAGTCCCGAAATCCGATTTGTAGATGATGTTGCCGATGCGGTCATACTCGTAGTTCTGACTGTAAGGATTGGTTCCGACCCCATTGGCTATGAGGAGTCTATCAAGGGGATCATAGACGTAGCTGTGGGTGATTCCATTCAAGGTATCGGCAAGGGTAATGAGGTTTCCTTTTCCATCGAATTGCTGATAGTCGAGGTTCTGGTAAGTATCATTGGGTACAGCCCCAGATAGCTTCTGGGTGATCAGGGTTTTTAGCCTGGCTGTTTGAGGATCATAAGTGGAGGTGGTCTTTACTGAAACATTATTCGGTTTGGGAAAGGTGGCGATTTTCTGCTGACCCAGGGCCGTGAAGTCTGAATAATCAATTAGGTGATTCCCAGAAGCATTCTCTTTGATATAAAGAATGTCCCCTGCCACATCGTATTCATAAGTGTAAATCTTCTCATTCGGAGTGCCGGCAAGGTATTTGATACTTAGAACCCTTCCGGCAGTGTCATAACTCTTTTCAAAAGTGACCTCATCTGTTCCAATCTTCTTTTTACTCTTCTTCACCCTCTGCAACAGGTCATATTCAAGGACAGTATCCTCATTCAGAAGCGGATTTAAAGAAGGACCAGGATCAGAGACTTTGGTCTGTTTCCCTTTGGAATAGGGAATAGCTGGATCATCATAGGTGAACGTAACCGGGCGGTCAGGATAGAGTTTTTGAGTTAACCGATTAAGACCATCGTAGTTAAAGGTGATTGTCTGGTTTCTGGAATCGGTCTGAGAGGTGAGATTACCTGATTTGTCGTACTGATGCGTCCAGTAACCCATGTCAGGATCATTCATCGTTCTCTTCTTTGAGAGACTGTCATAGGTCATGGTTGTGGTGTTTTGCTCTACGTTTCCTTTAGCTGCGATCACCTGGGTGAGATTTCCAAGGGTATCATAGCTGTATTCAGTGTTCGTGCCGTTTGAGTCCTCCACTTTCTTAAGTCTCTGGTAGACATCGTATGTGTAGGCAGTGGAGTTTCCTCTCTGGTTCGTGACAACCTTTCTTAGACCCTGGTAAGCTGTTTCGATATGATAGTCATCTGGAGTGAAGACGTCAATCATCCTGGAGAGGCCATCATAGGTAAAGGTGGTAAAGTGAGGGTTGTCGATACCATAAAAGTAAGGATTTGATTTGTCCGAAATCCTTCCTAAGTTATCATACCAAGTCTCTGTAATGATTCTCTTTCCGTCCGGACCCGTACTTTCTAACCAGTAGGTTCGACCCAACCCATCGAAGTAGGTGAAGGTATAATGATCCAGAGGCGATACCCCCCCGATGATATGCTCCCTCTTTTCCACATATTGAGCGTTAGGATTGCCAAGGTTGAGGTACTGATAAGAAGTCCACCCTCCATCGGGACTATCCTCACGGATTTTCCTCCCAAAGACATCATACGTGTTGGTGAATGAGTAAGAAGTCCCTTGAAGATGAGGTGGAATGAGTTTCTTAAGCTTTCCAGTGCCAGGATCATACTCTGTGGTAGTCTTATGGTTAAGGTAGTTGATCGTCTCATAAACAAAGGTCTTTGTTGAATCGTAATTGAGAGTGGTTGTGTAGTTCATAGGGTCAGTGATCTTCCAGAGGTTTCCTTCGGAGTAGTATTGATAGGTGATGACCGAATTCTGGGTAGCGTTTCGACTGGCACAACCTGTGTTTGGAGTGTCACTCTTACAAGCCTCTTCAGTCACCATATTTCCTGTATTCGAATCATAATCCATCCACTTACGGCTGACGATACTTCCAGTGGAGTTTTTGACATTGATATCCGTAGGCTTTGACAAAATCCATTTATTAGTGAAATTGGTATAGCTAAAATAGGTATGCATCTCATCGTCAGAAGTCATCCCATACTTGTGCTCTTCCTTTACATTGCCATATTGGTCGTAGACATAAGTACTTCTTTGGCTGTAAGGGGAGAAACCCACATCGGTGAAGGTTGAAGTGGTTTCCAACAAGCGCGGAAACTTCGTTTGGTTCCCAAGATCCAGGGCATCCCAGGTATTAACAACCTCTCTTTTATGCCCCTCTTTGGAGGTGAGGGTCTGATTTTTCACCTTGCCCTTTAAGTAACCATCCTGGTGAAACTCGGTCTCGGTCTTGGATTCATAATACTGCCAATCGGTCATCTGGTAAGCCGTCACATTCTTAAAACCCCTGAACTCCCTATCCAAATAATCATAAAGCCCACCTGAATAGCTGTAAATGGTCTGTGAAACATTGCCTTTCCCATCGCTGACCGATAACGACTCGATCGGGTGGAGAATAAAGGGCATTCGCATATTGGCATAATTGGAGGAATTTTCATATGCGATCTCCGTGTGGGTGCCAATACTGTCGGTGCTCGATGAGATGATGTCAGGGAAAGCTCCTGCGGAAAGCCAGACTTTCGCCCAGACATTGCTACCGTTCGCATACAAGTATACAAGGTCGGTCTTGCCATCCCCATTGACATCCATCGGCAAGGGCAGGGAAGCAGTCCAAGCTCCCACAGGGCCATTCCACGCCACGGAAAAGCCTGTTCCGTTTGAGAGCCAAACCGTGGCCCAGGATTCGTTCCCGTTCTTCCAGATCCGCACAAGGTCGGTCTTGCCGTCCCCGTTGACATCCATCGGCAACCCTCCGATGACATTATAGCCAGCGCAGATATAGGAACCATTCACGCAAACACAATTGCCGTTCCACCAAGGACCTATTGAACCGCTCCACACCAGGGAGAAGCCTGTTCCGTTTGAGAGCCAAACCATGGCCCACGCACCATTCCCGTTCGCGTCCTTCCAGATCCGCACAAGGTCGGTCTTGCCGTCCCCATTGACATCCATTGTTAACTCTTGGATGGGATAGCTGGCGTACAGCCAATTCGGGTAGCAGTAGTGAGACTCGGTGGTTTCCCAAGCACCTACAGAACCGTTCCACGCAGAATAAAAGCCCGTCCCATCAGAAAGCAAAACCAGTGCATAGGCATCGCTCCCGTTCTGCCAGATCCGTACAAGGTCGGTCTTGCCATCGCCATTGACATCCATCGGGAAGTCTTTGATCAGATCACCCCAACCTCCCACAGAGCCATTCCACGCCACGGAGAAGCCTGTTCCGTTTGAGAGGCAAACCATGGCCCAGGCTTCGTTCCCGTTACGCCAGATCCGCACAAGGTCGGTCTTGCCATCGCCATTGACATCCATCGGGAAGTCTTTAATCAGATCACCCCACCCTCCCACAGAGCCATTCCACGCGGAATAAAAACCTGTCCCATCAGAAAGCCAAACCGCAGCATAGGCTTCATTCCCGTTGCGCCAGATCCGCACAAGGTCGGTCTTGCCATCCCCATTGACATCCATCGCCCGCTCCCTGATGTCACAGGAGGGATCTGAACACCAACCTCCCACAGAGCCATTCCACGCCAGGGAGAAGCCTGTCCCATCAGAAAGCCAAACCGCAGCATAGGCTTCGTTCCCGTTCTTCCAGATCCGTACAAGGTCGGTCTTGCCGTCCCCATTGACATCCATCTGCAGTTCCCTGGCGGCACAGGAGTAGTCCGAGCACCAGCCTCCCACAGAATTATCCCATGCCAGGGAGAGGCCTGTGGTTGATTCCTGCCATTGGAATGTTGTCGCGGGTAATGAACTGACGCCATCGCTGCCGTATTCGGTTATAGAACTCAAAAGAGAACGAGAAGAATTGGTACTATAGCCATAATTCAGTAAATATTTGCTTTGCAACAACCCGTTTCCGTAAACCTCTATTCTGTTTAACCTTTTGGCAGTCTTTACAAGAGCGTTTGTAGTGTACATCGGAGGGGAATCGGTTCTGTCCTCAAGGTAAAACTTTACATAGTTGGTAGTGCTGAGGCTTCCATTGCCCGCATAGTCGATTCTGTCCAGGTATATCTCCCCCTGGTCTTTTGTGAAGGTGACCGTCATGTAGTTCCCATTGGGATCCTGAACCTTATCTAAACACCATTTAAAAACTCCATTTGGATTATCCTGCCTCGAAGCTGATGTCGCCCCGTAGTAATATTTCGTTCCCTCCTTTGTTGTTACCTCCCAACCGCCTGTTGAGGAATTAAAATAGTATTTAGAAAACGTCCCTTCGATTTTGCTCCCATAGTAGTTCGCACCCCAATCACTTCTTGGGAGAAGTTCGGAATAGGAACCATTTATTACAGCCACATAGTCATTAGCACTATAATTCACGGCGTACTTGGTAGACCTCTGAATGGTTCCCACATCCAGATTCCATCCAACCCCAACCCACCCATTTCTCTGATGACTGTTATACATTAAAGAAAGACTGGGAGCCATACCGCTTCTACCAGGAGGCGTCTTAATCGGGATCTTATAGGTGGCTGCACCCGTGAATGTTAAGTCCTCTGGGATAGCAGTCGGAATATCAGTTGAAATATCTGCCTCACCACCCACTATTCCAGAAGCCCGGGCGTCCGAGACGAATAAACGAAGCTCATAGGGAAGAAGTATTTCAAGATGAAGAAATGAATAAAGAGCAGAAGCGAAGACTAATAAACATACCAAAGAACGAAAACGGACTTTAAGAGATGAGAGCATAAAACCCTCCTTTGAATTTTGAGAAACTTTAAGGAATAATAAAATGGTTAAGCCTTTCAAGGGATTGAGCATACCGATACAAAGAACAAAAATAGAAAAGCCTGGCTATCCTCTTTGGAATGCCAGGCCTTCAAATCTCTTTGCATCTCTTCCCCCCCCACAAAGAGCTGCTAAGCACAAAAACAACGAATCTATAAGGGCACTAAACTAATCACATCTTTTTTCGCCTAAGAAAGAGATTGTGCGTTTACAAAATACTTCATTCAAAAATTTTGTCAAGCATTTTTTGAATTTGTGAAAATTATCTTTTTGTTGATTTGCCGTTGATATGCAGCATTTTGGGACGAAGTTTCAAAATCACAACATCAGGAAGAACTTCGAAATGTAAATGAATGCAAGGTATGAGAAAGGCAGACCTTTCTGACCTACTTTTTTAGAAATATATTTTTCAACTCGGGAGAAAATAAAAAGGCTGACCTAAAGTCAACCTTTGGTGTGTGTCCTCTTTTCGGAGCAATCACCCTCTTCACTTCATTAAGAAACCCGCTTTGGCCAAAGAGTTTATGCATCGAAGGGTCTCCCCGTTCTTTGTTTCCTTCTCTTTGGTTTGAATCCTTGTGCAACCTCTCAGCCCAAAAGGAGTTGTATCTCGCTTGAATTACGTTTGTCAGATGATGGATTGAGCGTGAAGCCTCCCTGCATTCCTAAATTTTGAAATAGGATTTGATCAACTCTTCAAGCCGCATCCGGTTGAGAGAGTCCT
>Ga0326726_10005905_pt1 | contig 11051 bp, 10 predicted proteins | sample MHFenrmetagenome_2_FD_207603 | JGI IMG/M metagenome (GOLD analysis project Ga0326726, IMG submission 207603) | Lab enriched peat soil microbial communities from Michigan Hollow, Ithaca, NY, United States - MHF15MN | ecosystem: Environmental > Terrestrial > Soil > Wetlands > Peat | place: USA...
TTGGTGGCCCAGGTATGCAGCATGTTCCTCGGCCCCACCGTTTCCTTGGCGGTCGCCGGATAGTTGACGTGGCAGGGGTCTTCCATCGCGTCCAGATGGTAGAGATACCCGTAGAACTCGTCGAAGCCGTGCACCGTGGGCAGGAACTGGTTCAGGTCGCCGAGGTGGTTCTTGCCGAACTGTCCGGTGGCGTAGCCCATCGACTTGAGGGCGGTGGCAATCGTCGGCGCCGCGTCGGGCATCCCGATGGTGGAGCCAGCCTGCCCAACGGTCGTCAGGCCGGTGCGGATCGGCAGCTCCCCGGTGATGAAGTTGGCCCGGCCGGCGGTACAGCTGGCCTCGGCGTAGTAGTCGGTGAACCGCATCCCCTCGGATGCCATCTTGTCGAGGTTCGGCGTCCTGCCGGCCATGATGCCCTGATTGTAGACGCCGACGTTGGACCAGCCGATGTCGTCGGCCATGATGACGACGATATTCGGCTTCTTGCCGGCATTCTGCGCCACCGCCGGTGGCGTCGCCGCGACCATCGCCAATCCAAGCGCGAGCGCGGCGAGTCGAAGCATTCGGGACTGTCCAGTCATCTGATGCAACCTCCAGGGGGGAGAGGAGTCCAGCCGCACGACGGGTCTCGAAAGGCCCGGCACGCATCGAAGGGACACTAGACTTACCCCACCGGACATCGGTTTGCAACCGGAATTGTCGTGATTCGCCCACCGACGCCAGAAGGGCGGGCCACGGCAACCTCGCCGCAGCCCGCCCCCCCGGTCCTTCTATGTAGACGCCTCTCGCGAGGCGGTTGGCGGGGCCTCGCGGCCCCGGTTACTCGTCCCAGTCGCGGCCGTCGCCGTTCGGGCGGTCAACGTCTCGATCATGCCCGTGGGACGAATTCCTGTCGTAGCTGCTGACGTAACCACGGCCGTCGTAGTCGTCGTAACCGGCCGCGAGGTAGAACCTCCCGCCACGCTCCCAGGCGGTGACGGGGCGGAAATACCCACCCCAGCGGTACCGGCGGTCGGCGTGCACCAGCGTGAAATACCGACCCTCGGAGTAGTAGAGCGTGACCGGCCGGTAGCCGTGTTGACGGTACCACCCGGCGGGCTTGCCGTATCGCCCATGGCCCCGTTCGACGAAGACCACCTGCGGGGCATAGCGGGCCACCTCGACTCGACGTCCATACACCGGCTGGTAGATGACGACGGGACGGGGCGCAAAGACCGGCTCGCCGATGGCGATTTCTCCGCGGACCGGGCCGCTGTTGATGGCGACCGCGCCGGAGACCTGCGCGGCGGCGGGAGTGGTGGAAGTGAGAATTGCAGCAAGGACAAGAGCCGAAATGAAGAGCAACGCGGCCTGAGGCCGACGACTGTTGGCGAGCATGGGACCTCCGCAATCGGATGTTGAAGACATCCCCCCGAGAAGCGAGGCGTATGCCATTCAGGGAAACCGTTGCGGTTGCATCAGTTAGGGTGGAACGCCTTCCGCATGCCTGTCCGCGCGGAAGGACGATTCACTCGGACGCACTGGTCACGCTGTGACGCGGGACACGCTCCCCTCGACTCACGCCCGCAGGCGGCCTACCTTTGGGCCGTCGTCTTCCAAATTCCACAGGACTTCCTGACGTGCCTTCCTATCGGGTCTCGGTCGCCAAGGATTACCTCTCGTTTTCCTCGGCCCACTTCATCACCTTTCGCGGCCACAAGTGCGAGTCGCTCCACGGGCACAACTACCGGGTCGCGGTGGTCGTCGAGGGTGCCGTGGACGCCGAGTGCCTGTTCGTGCTCGACTTTGCCGTGCTGAAGCAGGTCATCAAGCCGATGGTCGAGGCGGTGGACCACAAGGTCCTCCTCCCCACCCAGAACGAGAAGCTCGGGCTCCGCGAGGAAGGGGAGGCGGTCATCGTCGACTACTTCGGGAAGGGGCGCTTCGTCTTCCCGAAGTCGGACGTGGCCATGGTGCCGGTCAAGAACACCACGGTGGAAATGCTCGCCGAGTACTTCGCGGTCGAAGTGCGCAATGCCCTCCGGGCTGCCGGGCACACCCACCTGACCCGGCTCGATATCGAGGTAGAAGAGAGCCCCGGCCAATCGGCGGGATTCAGCGTGCGGTTCGACGGCAAGGAGTAAACCATGACGACGCGTGAACGGACCTGGGACCCGAGTACCCTCGGCGATCGACTTCCCATCGGATGGGAGTTCCAGGAAAACGCCATCATCCGCTTTTATGAAACCGACGGCTGGCCCACCACCCTGATGGCCGTCAACGCCATCGGCTTTCTCTGTGAAGCGGCCGACCACCACCCCGACCTTTCGGTGAGCTGGGGCAAGCTCACGGTGCGGCTCAACACCCACACTGCCGGCGGCGTGACCGACAAGGACCTCGAGCTCGCCCGCGAGATCGACCGGCTCGTTCTCTGGCGCCCCGGGCAGGGATCCGCCCTTCGCGGCACGCAGCGCAAGTTCGTCCGGGGGAGTTGAGATCCCCCTGCCGGTGCTGGTCGAGGAACTGCCGAGCGCCCCGTCGCCAGCCGAGGCCTGTGCGCGGCTCCTCGACCTTCCCTACCCGCTGCTCCTCGAGAGCGCGGCCCGCGGCACTCCCCTCGGGCGCTACTCCTACCTGACCGCCGACCCAGCCCGGTTCTGGGCCACACGCCCCTCCGACCCGGGCGACGCTCTCCTCGAAGCCGCCGACTACCTCACCGCCCATCGCGCCGCCCCGATTCCGGGGCTCCCCCCGTTCCAATGCGGCGTGGCTGGCTTCCTTGGCTACGAGTTCGGGCGCCGGCTGGAACGACTCCCCGCGCCGCGCGTGGACGATCTCGGCGTGCCCGACGCGTGGCTGGGCGCGTATGAATGGGTGATCGCGTGGGATCACGTGCAGGGTCGCGCCTGGTTAATCGCGAGGCGGGGAAGCGGGGAAGCGGGGAAGTCTGCGGACAAACGGATTCGGGACGTCGCCCGGAGGCTCGACGGCACGGGAACACCAACCCCGCCCCGGTCGTCCACGACGCGGACACCACCCGAGTATCGATCCGGATTTACGCGCGACGAATACTTGCGGGCGGTGGAACGGGTCCGGGAGTACATCCTCGCGGGCGATATTTTCCAGGCCAACCTGTCCCAGCGGTTTGAGGCGGTGTGGCCCGCGGAACCTTTCGAGTTCTACCGCCGGCTCACAGAAGTGAATCCGGCGCCGTTCGCGGCCTTTTTCCAGGGAGACGGCTTCGCGGTGGCGAGTGCCTCGCCCGAGCGATTCCTGAGCGTGAGCTCGGGCGGCAGGGTGGAGACCCGCCCGATCAAGGGGACCCGGCCCCGGGGCGCCACGCCAATCCTGGATCGGCAGTTGGCGGAGGAGCTCCTCTCCAGCGAAAAAGACCGCGCCGAGAACGTGATGATCGTGGACCTGCTCCGAAACGATCTCTCGAAGGTGTGCCGGCCAGGGTCGGTGGAGGTGCCGGCGCTCTGCGCGCTCCAAAGCCACCCGACGGTCCACCACCTGGAATCGATCGTGACGGGGCAACTGGAGGCAGGCTTCACCGCGACGGACCTGCTCCGTGCCGCCTTCCCCGGCGGCTCGATCACCGGCGCCCCCAAGGTGCGCGCCATGGAAATCCTGGCCGAGCTCGAGCCGGTGGCGCGGGGCGTCTACTGTGGCGCCATCGGGTGGCTCGGGCTGACCGGTGCCATGGACACCAGCATCGCGATTCGTACCGTGACGCTGCAGGACGGCCGCGCCTGCTTCCATGCGGGGGGCGGAATCGTCGCCGATTCCGATCCGGCGTCCGAATACCAGGAGACGCTCGACAAGGCCGCCGGCATCCGTCGCGCGTTCGGGAGCGCGCCGTGATCCTGCTGCTCGACAACTACGACTCGTTCGTCTGGAACCTGGCGCGATACGTGCGCGAGCTCGGCCGCGAGCCGCTGGTCCGCCGAAACGATGCGATTAGCCTTGACGAGATCGCTGCACTGGCCCCGACCCACCTGATCGTTTCCCCCGGCCCCTGCGCGCCGGCGGAAGCCGGGGTGTCGGTGGACGCGATCCGCCGGTTCGGCCCCACCCTTCCGATCCTCGGCGTCTGCCTCGGGCACCAGGCCATCGGTGCGGCGTACGGCGCGCGCGTGGTGCGCGCCCGTCGCCCGATGCACGGGAAGACGTCTGACATTTCCCATGACGGCACCGGGCTCTTCGCCGGCCTCCCCAATCCCTTCCGCGCCACCCGCTATCACTCCCTCGCGCTGGACCAGAGTTCCATTCCCGCCGAACTGAGCGTGATCGCCACCGCCGAGGACGGCGAGATCATGGCGGTGCGCCACCGACAGCACCCCGTGGTCGGCACGCAGTTTCACCCCGAATCAGTGCTCACCGAGGCAGGGCATGCGATCATGGGACGTTTTCTGGAAGGAGGCTGGTAGCGGGCGGCGGGTGGGTCAGTCGCCGAAGCTGATTCCGAGATCACGCGCGGTCTGCAGGGTGTCGGAGTCGAGCGGCACGGTCTTGGTGCGGCCGATCACGTCGGCAAGGGACACCGTGGAAATCGTGGGCGGTGTATAGGCCACCATCGTGCCGAAATCGCCGGCGGCGATGGCACGGACCGCGGCGGTCCCGAAGCGGAGGGCAATGAGCCGGTCGAAGGTCGTGGGGCTGCCTCCCCGCTGGAGATGGCCGAGGACGAGGCTCCTGGTTTCCTTGCCGGTGCGTTCGGCAATCGCCGCGGCGACGCGGCTCCCGATGCCGCCAAGGCGATCCACCGTCCCCGCGGCGCGACGTTCGATCAGCATGGCGTCGCCACCCTTGGCCTTGGCCCCCTCCGCCACCACCACGATGCTGTAGTGCCGGCCGGTGGCTTCCCGCTTCCGGATCGCCTCGCACACGCGGTCGATGTCGAAGGGAATCTCCGGCAGGAGGACGATATCTGCCGACGCGGAGACCGCGCTGTGGAGCGCGATCCATCCGGCGTCCCGCCCCATCAGTTCCACGACCATGACCCGGTCGTGGCTTTCGGCCGTGGTGTGCAGCTTGTCGATGGCCTCGGTGGCGGTGGTGACCGCGGTATCGAACCCGAAGGTGACCAGGGTACCGACCACGTCGTTGTCGATGGTCTTGGGAACCCCGACCACCGGCAGCCCCTTCCTCCAGAGGTCGTGGGCGATGCGCAGGCTGCCATCGCCCCCGATCGACACCAGCGCGTCGAAGCCGCTGGCTCGGAAGGCGGCGATGAGATCGTCCGAGCGGTCCCCCTCGGCCGTCGAGCCGTCGGGCTGCGCGGTGGCCCAGCGGAACGGATTCCCGCGGTTGGTCGTCCCGAGGATGGTGCCGCCGAGATGAGTAATCCCGCGGACGGCCGCCGGGTTCAACGTCATGATCCCGTCGTTGCCGAGGAGTCCGCCGAACCCGCGGCGGATCCCGTAGCATTGCCAGCCGCGCTGATAGGCCGCGAGCACCACGGCACGAATGACGGCGTTGAGACCCGGGGCGTCGCCGCCGCCAGTGGATATCGCGATGCGCATGCCGGTCAAGCCTGCGCCTCGCGCGCCAGGCGCACGACCTCGCCCGGTTCCGCGTGACGCCGGAGCGCCTTCTTGGAATAGATCAGCCGTCCGTCCATCGTGACCTCAAAGACTCCCCCCGAAGATTCGACCTGCCGAATCTCCGCATCGGGGTACGCCGCCGCGAGCTCGGCCGCCAGACCGGCGGCGCGGGGACGGTAGTTTCAGACGACGCAGAACTGGATCGTGAATTTCATGGCGTGTCCCACGAGCCGAGGTGCGCAACAGGAGCTTCGTGCGGTCAATCGTAGCGCGGCACCGCGCGGTTTCCAAGCAGCGGGCGCTTGCCACGTCCGGCGGCAGCCCGTATCTATGAGACAGATGCCCACCCCGAGCCGGCGCGCCTGCGCCCTCCTTGTCCTGCTCCTCACCGCCGCGCTTCCGCTCCAGGCGCAGCGACGCGCCTACCTGCTGGAGCTGGGCGCCGCCGGCACCGCCACCTCCTTCGCGTCGGTGACCGACCTCGACACTGGTTTCGGCGGCGCGCTACGGCTCGGGCTCTGGCTCCCGTATAACTTCGGGCTTGAGCTCGAGGGCATGAGTTCGTCGCCGGCGACGGCCAACGGTCCGGCGCTCAAGGTGACCTCCGGCACCGTGTCCCTCCTGTACGACATTCGCGTGGGCGAGTCGAGCTCGCTCTTCCTCAAGGTCGGGCCCGGCTTCACCACCTACGGGAGCAGCACCTGCCCCACCGTCTCCATCCCGGGGTCGGGGCCCTGCGGCAAGAGCTCCACCCTCGTCTTCGGCGGCGGATTTCGCGCCGCGCTCTCCTCCTACGTCATGATCCGCGGCGGACTCGACTACCAGCACAACAGCGAGTCGCCCGGGTTTGCCAACCTGGCCGCGAGCCTTGGCCTCGCGGTGATGCTCGCCAGCAAGCCGCTGCTCGACGACGACAAGGACGGGGTCTACGACCGCAGCGACAAGTGTCCCGCCACGCCGCCCGGCGCCATCGTGAACAAGAAGGGCTGCCCGTCGGACACCGATGGCGACGGGGTCATGGACGGCCTCGACCGCTGCCCGAACACTCCCCTCGGCGCCACCGTCTCGTCGGCGGGATGCCCGAGCGACGGCGACAAGGACGGCGTCCCCGATGGGGTCGACCAGTGCCCCGACACCCCCGCAGGGGCGCAGGTGGACAGCACCGGATGCCCCACCGACGCCGACCGGGACGGCGTGGCGGACGGCCTCGACCGCTGCCCCGCGACACCCGAAGGGGCCACGGTGGACGCGCTCGGATGCCCCGGTGATTCCGACAACGACAAGGTGCCCGACGGGATCGACCAGTGCCCCAACACACCAGCCGGCGCCACGGTGAACAGCTTCGGCTGTCCGGTGACTGGTGGTGTCCAGATTCCGGTGCAAGCCGGTGCAGCCGGTGCCGCCGCCGCGGGAGCGGCCGGGGGCCGTGGTCTGGGGCCCTGGGTCGTGCCCGGCACGGCGTTTGCCCCTCAGAGTTCCACCATCAGCGCATCAGCGGAGCCGATTCTGGATTCGGTGGCAACGGCCCTCCAGGCCGATCCCCGGCTCGTGGTGGAGATCATCGGGCACGCCGACGACGCCTCCTCCCAGACCGCCAACATCCAGCTCTCCGCCGCGCGCGCCGATGCCGTCAGGAACGTCCTGCTCCGCCACGGGGTGCGCCCCGAGCAGCTGCAGGCCCGCGGCGCGGGCGAGACGGGAGCCCCCTCAGCTGGTGGCCCCGCCCAATCGTCCGCCGAGAACCGCCGGACCGAAATCCGGATCGTCACGCCGCAGCCCTGACCCCCTGCAATACAACTCGCGTCCTGCAATGGCGCCTCGGCGCCGGAGCGTTTCCGTGCGTGCTTCGAGCCCGGTGGTCTTGCTTGCGCTCCTGACTGGCCTTGCCGCCCCAGCCGCCGCCCAGGACGGACGGTGGAAGGCGGAGCTGCCTGACGCCTACGGGATCGATTTCCTGGCGCCGCTCCCCCCGTTTCCCTCCCACCAGTTCAGCCCCTGGCCCACGCCGCCGGCCGCCCGGAAGCCGGCGGAGGTGCGCGCGCTGTACGTCAACGCATGGGCGTTCGGTGGCAACAGGTTTCGTGAGCTCCTCCGCCTGGCCGACGAGACCGAGGTCAACGCCCTGGTCGTCGACCTCAAGGACGACACCGGATACCTGACATATCCGTCGAAGGTGCCCACGGCGCTGGCCATCGGCGCGACCCAACAGCTCCGCGCCCGCGACACCGAGGCCCGAGTCCGTGAGATGCTGGCGCACGGCATCTATCCGATCGCCCGAATCGTGGTGGCGAAGGACCCCCTGCTGGCGCAGCGGAAGCCGGCATGGGCCATCCAGGACCGCAACGGCGGCGTCTGGCGGGACCGTCGCGGTACCGCCTGGGTGGACGCGTTCAACGATTCGGTGTGGGTGTATGCCTCGCAGCTGGCGGCGGAGGCGGTCCGGATGGGATTCGCCGAGGTACAGTTCGACTACGTCCGGTTTCCCGACGAGCCGCGCGCCCGGATGGCGAGTGCCGTCTTCCCCGCGCGTCGCGCCGGCGAGACGACCCGCCAGGGCGTGCACCGGAACCTCCTCCTGGTGCAGAGCCGGATGCGCAGGCTGGGGGTCCCGTTCACCATCGACGTATTCGGCATGACGACGGTGACGACGGGCGATCTGGGAATCGGGCAGGTGTGGGAGGACCTGGTGAGCTCATCGGACGTGGTGCTGCCGATGGTCTATCCGAGCCACTATGTGCGGGGGATGTACGGGGTGGCCTCTCCGAACGCCGAGCCGTACGTCATGGTGCGACGCGCCCTCGAGGACGGACTCCGGCGGAGCGCGGTGATGACGAACCCCGCGGCGATCCGACCCTACCTCCAGGCCTTTACGCTCGGGGCGCCCCGCTACACGCCGGCGCATGTCCGGGCGCAGATCCAGGCCGCGGCGGACGTGGGCATTCACAGCTGGGTGCTCTGGAACCCCCGGAGCGACTACGGCGAATCGGGGCTCCGTCCGGACGCCGCCCCAGGGACCGTCCTGGCCAGCAGTGCCCTGAACGGCGGTAACGGCAGCCCCTGAGGCTCAGCGCGCCGCGGCCACTGCCCCCTTCGGCTCCCAGCCGGTGATGTACCCGGCCAGCGCGCTGGCGGCGGTGGTGTAAGGGCTGGCCAGGTAGAGCTGGCCGGGCCCGGAGCGGCCGGGGAAGTTCCGGTTGATGGCGCTGACCGTCACCGTCTTCCGATCGTAACTCACGCCCGGCCCCGCGTTGATGCACGCCCCGCACGACGGCTCGATGATCTCGGCCCCCACCGCACGGAAGATGTCCAGATAGCCCCGCGCCTCCGCATACCGCTTCACGTCCTGGCTGCCGAACTGGATGAAGAAGTGCACGTCCGGCGCGATCCGCTCCCCGGCCTCGGCGGCCTCGCGGAGCACCGCGGCGTACATGTCCATGTCCTCCTTCTTGCCCGCCGTGCAGCTCCCCGCGTAGGCGATGTCCACCTTGACCCGCTCCCCCAGCTCGCGGATGAAGTGCCCGTTCCCGGGGTCACCGGGGAGCGCGATCATCGGCTCGAGCGCCGAGGCGTCGATGTCGATGATCTCCTCGTATTCCGCGTCCGGATCGGAGAAGAGCCCGGCGAGCATGGCCTCCACCTCGGCGCGCGGCAGGCCGCGCTCGCGGACCAGGTAGTCCACCGTGACCGCGTCGGGGGCCACGATGCCGGTGAAGGCCCCCACCTCGGCCGCCATGTTCGTCATGGTGGCGCGCTCGTCGATGGAGAGGGCGCGGACGGCGTCGCCGGCGTATTCCACGATCTTGCCGATGGCCCGTCCGTTCTTCACGTACGGGTGCCGGAGGATCTGGAGCATGAAATCCTTGGCGGTCACGTTGGCCGGCTTGTGGCCGTTGATCCGGATCAGCACCGAGGGCGGCACCTTGAGCCGCACATCCTTGGTGAGCCAGGAATTGAAGATGGCCGTCGTGCCGACCCCGAACGCGAGGCACCCCACCGCCCCGCTGTGCGGCGTGTGGCTGTCGCTCCCGATGACCACTTGCCCCGGCAGGACATGCCGCTCGAGCATCTTCGAGTGACAGATGGCCTCGGAGCCCTGCACCACCATGTTGGGGCCGATCCGGGGAAGCTCCCCGTAGAGCAGGATCCCCTGCTCCGCTGCGAACTCCTCCTGCTTCTTCTTGAGCTCGAGCGCCACGTCGAGCAGCCCCTCCGCCTTGCGGGCGTCGGTCATGGCGAGCTCGAGGAAGGTGAGGTGGTCCCGGAAGAAGAAGATCGAGTCCGGGTCCACGACCTTTTCCTCGGGGCCGACGTAGTCGCGCCAGAAGATGGCCGCCATCGGCGTCACGTACTCGTGGCTGAAGCGGATGTCGGTGCGGACGAAGCCTTCGTCGCCGGGGCGCACGAAGGGCACGCCCACCCTGTTGCCCGAGAGGTCGGTGACCCATCGCCGGGCGATCACCTTCTCGGCAAGGGTCATGGCGCGGCGGGGCGTGGCCACCGCGGGCACCGTCACCTTGCCCTGCATGCGCGCCACATTGTACTGGAAGAGTCCGCCGTGCTCGATGATGCCCCGGGTGATCCCGCCCTCGCCCTCGGTGAAGACCGAGAGGGGGATCGACTCGCCACGGCGCACCCGGTCGAGCAGCGAGAAGTCGGTGCTGGTGAATACGCCGAGGTTCTGGCAGTTCTCGCGGTAAATGCGCTCGATGTTCTCGGCGACGACGAGCCGGATGCCGGCCATCAATTCGGCGTAGGGCGACTGCTCCCGGCTCGAGCCCTTGCCGCGACGCTTGCCGCTCACCGACGCGACAAAGCCGCCGGCCCGGACCGAGCCCCGGGTGATCGGGAACTCCTCGCCGCACTTGAGGCCGAGATAGGGGAAGTCGCCGAGCGTCTGGTCGTAGTAGTAGCAGATGTAGGCCGGGGTGATCTCGTCGGTCGAGATGTCGCTCCGGAGCGGGATGGCTGGTGTCCAGGCGAGGTCCTTGCCTTCGAGCTGGCTGCGGACGAGGGCGGGATCTTCGGTCAGGTAGAGGAGGCGCCCCTCGAACCGGATTTCGTCCGGCAAGGTGGTGATCGGGCGCGTCTTGAGGCTTTCGAGCATGGGTTCCGGTTCTCCTTGGCTGCCTGAAAATGCCCGCACCGCACGACGGGAGCAAGGATTGGACGGGCAACGGACCGTGGCTAGACTTCGGTCCATGCGAGCTCACCTTGCCCTGGCGCTCCTCGCGCTGCTGGCCGCCCCCGCGCTGGCGCAGTCGCCGTGGACGATCGCCGCGCCGACGCGGGTGGTGCCGCTCGGGACCTTCGCCGAACCGACGCTGACCGAAGCCTCCGCCGCCGTCGCCAGCCGACGGCAACCGGGCGTCATCTGGACGCTCAACGACTCCGGCAACGCGCCCTGGGTCTTCGCGGTCGACTCGGCCGGCCACAACCTCGGCATCTTCCGGGTGACGGGTGCCGAGAACTTCGACTGGGAGACGCTGACCATCGCGCCCTGCCCGGCGGGGAGCTGCCTCGTCATCG
>Ga0326726_10005908_pt1 | contig 11048 bp, 7 predicted proteins | sample MHFenrmetagenome_2_FD_207603 | JGI IMG/M metagenome (GOLD analysis project Ga0326726, IMG submission 207603) | Lab enriched peat soil microbial communities from Michigan Hollow, Ithaca, NY, United States - MHF15MN | ecosystem: Environmental > Terrestrial > Soil > Wetlands > Peat | place: USA...
CCACGGGTCCGTGGAGGTATCCGGAAATTTCCCGAATGCCTCGACGTACCGGTCCCGGGCATTGTAGAAGAAGTGCGCATGGCGCGTGATATCGAGAACCTCTTGTGCAATTCCTTGTGCGAGGCGAACGGCATAGACGCGGACGATTCCGAGTGGCTCGTATTCGATGGCGACTTCGTTCAGGGTATGAACATGTCGGGGTGGGATGTCGCAGCGGATCGAAAATTTCCCATCGATTGCCGGAGCGAGGTGAGGCACGACGTCGGCGCGGGACCGGTTGCCGAAAAGAAGGACGGTCAGCCCTTCCGAGCGAGCGATGAGGCTTCTCGACACGAAGCGTGGATCGGGCCCGATCCAGTGGGCCATTCCCGCGCGCCTGCACAGTCTTCCGATGGCCTTCAGTGCACCGCGAGCCGGAGGGTTTTGCCATGTATAGCGGCTGCATCGGACGTACGTGGCAACTCCGCCAAATCCCTTCGCGCGAATCTCTTCGAACTGCTGCGCGAGGAGCTCGGGATGTTCGATGACATCGTCTGTCAGTGTCCAGACCATGAGAGTGTCTGGTGAGTGTCGTTTCATGCTCTGCCCAAGATTTGCACGTTGTCAAACCAGCATTGGCCGCTACCGTTTATTTCGAGGAGGATATGGACGCGGTCGGGGGCGGGAGAGATCGGCGGTGTAACGACCTCGACGCGAGTCCAGTCTCTGTTGCCGGAGAGGAGTGCGGAACGGTGCACTTCATAGGTTGATGGATCAAAAAGGCCGGGTTGACCATCTCGATGGAGACGGAGAGCTATCGTTGCCGTCCCTTCCGTCAGATGTTGCCGGACGAACCCGCTCGCCATGTAGCGGTCTCCGTCGCGGAACGGCGGTTGGCGAAATGCCGGACCAAGGGCAGTTGCCTTCCATGCAGCGTGGACGGGGCTGCTGCTGTCGATGCAGAGGGACACCTCGTCGTCATACCCGATACCGCGGTCAACCAGAAATCGAATTCCGGACGGCTCGCCCAGAACTTCTGTCTCCCATGGCCAGACATCCGCGGGATTCCGAGAGGTAGCCAGCGTCTCGGCGAACGTGTGAACACCATCGACGATGACGGGGACCTGATATGTCTCTCTTGCCACGGCGACACGGGCCCGGTCCACGAGGCGTTGACCCTCTGTCCGATCCATGGAGGAAAACTTGAAGTGGGCCCGTGCGGATGTCCCTTCCGGAAGTATTCGCGTTTTCCCATCATGACACGATTTAACCGCGAGATGCACGTCCCACATGTATGCGCAGACACCGGCGGTGATCGGATCTCCCGGGAGGATCTCGATGACGGGATTCTCCTCTTCGAGGAGCCAGGTTAGCCGATCTCCGGCGTCGAGCAGAAGATTGTGCTTGTCGGTAGATTCGAGGTGATGATGGGGGATCATGGTCACCTGCTCGCCATGCAGCAGGTAGCAGCCCCTGTACCTGTTTGCTTTCTTGAGGTCTGCGAAGAAAGCGCCGTCGGGCCAGAAATTGCAGAATTCGAGTTCACCGTGGTGGGGATTCGGCGTGACCAGCCATGTTTTCTGCTTCGCGACACGCAGAAATGCCTGGATGTCGTAAAGATAGGTTACAGGATTCTGCATCCGCTCGATTGAGAGGAGATACCGGCTCGTCGCTTCGCCGGACGCAGTGGCTCCCAGGCACTCTATCGTGACTTTCCCGTTACTCTGGTGGATTACCCGCAGGGCTCCGTGGCTTCCGGCATTCCGTTCGGGGTGCTCATGGTTGGCGTATTGTTCCCAGTAGAGGGGGACGGGAACCTCTGTACCGATCAGGAATCTCCCGCCTGGCCGGAAGCGGACGTTCTGGAGCATCAGCCCCCGTATTTCACAGGCCGCCGTGCCATCGTCAAAGACGATTACAGACTGCGGGCCCGGTTGTTCAGTTGTCAACGCCATTCCTGAAACTCCGTAACGCGTGTTCGATCTCCGTGCGGAACCGTGGTTGAATTCCCTCCCTTTTCAGAAGGTCTGTCAGATCTCGCTCAACGGATGCGTTGACCTCTGGGAGGTTTTTGCGAAACTCGTCCACCGTGATTTCCCGTGCCCAGAGCCGGTCGAGGAGGGGCTGCAAACGTTCCAGGATGGATCCCGCCGTCCAGCTGGAGAATCGGACGAAGAAGCGCGGATCGCCGCCGTCGTGACGGAGGCTCAGGTCCCACACTTCGCGGAAGCCGCTTCCGACAAGTTTTGGATAGCGTTGTTCCCAGCCTCCGACGAAATCGACGTCACGGAGGACCGGATTTGGCTGGTACAGGGTGGCGGTGCCGACGATCCACCGGAGGGCCTTCCAGGCGGCTTCGGGTGCCTGGCTCTGCGCACTGATCGAGAGTCCGCCGCTGGCCGACCGGAAGTAGCGGGGCGGTTTTCCCGGGAAGCGGGGGAGCGGGGCGACGCCCCAGCGCATCGGAAGTGTTTCCATCAACGACTGATGCGGAACGGCTTCGACGAGCATTGCGACACGGCCGCTCTGGAGCAGCTGCTGGGCCTGCATCCCCATGGCCTGAATCCGCCGGAGATCCGGCATGATCTTCCGGTTCATCAGTTCTATATAGCGCTGGAACGCCTCGGCAGATGCGGAGTTGAGCGTTGCCGCGAGCGCGTTCGGCCTGATGTCTGCTCCGTTCATCTGCTCGATCGCTTCGACGAAATGGCTTCCGACAAAGATGCCGAAACGGTCCGGTTCTCCGTCGCCGTTTGTGTCCACCGTGAGGCTCCGGGCAATGGCGGTCATCTGATCCCACGTCCAGGCAGTGTCAGGGTAAGAGATGCCTGCCGCATCGAACAGTTCGCGATTATAATAGACACCGAGGGTGAAGCTCCAGTTTCCGACACTGTACCATCCGCCATCGGGGGCTTTACCGTTCTCGACGATAGCCGGCCAGAGGCGGGAAACGAAGGAATCATCCTTACCGACTGCCCGCAGATCCAGCAGTCGCCCTTCGGCGGCGAGGCGGTCGCGCATGGTGGTGTTCGTGTAGAAGATATCGGGTGCCTGTCCGGCAGCCATCATTGCGTACAGTTTTTCCTGTCCGGTGAACGGGTTGAGTGTGAGGTTCACTCCGCTCGCCTCCGTGAAAGCGGGAATCTCTTTTTTGAGCGCCTCGATCTCGGCGGCATTCGCGGGGCAATTGTAGACAACGTCGGAAGTCCCGGTTCCCTTCTGGCACGCAGTGCCCCCGAAGAGCAGGAGGAACGGCAGCGGAATGAAGAACCGGTGGTTCATCCTCGCAATCCTCCGGCAGCTATGCCTTTGACAAACTGTTTCTGTGCCAGGAAGAAGATGACAATATTGGGGAGCATGATCAGCACCGCCCCTGCCATCAGAATGTGCCAGGGTGTGCTCCCGGTCCCGATCACCTGGGACTTCAGCATACTCAACCCGAGCGTGAGCGTGGCACGATCGGGAGAATTGAGATAGATCAACGGGCCGAAGAAGTCGTTCCAGGTACCGACAAAAGTGAAGAGCGCAACGGTGATAAGCGCCGGTTTTGCCAGCGGGAGAATGATGCTCCGGTAGATGCGAAACCGGGAAGCCCCGTCGAGCAGCGCCGCTTCGTCGTATTCCCTGGGGATCGTCAGAAAGAACTGGCGGAGGAGAAAGATGTAGAACGGCGACCCGAAAAAGGCGGGGAGGATGAGTGGATAATACGTGTCGATCCACCCCAGGTGGGCGAAGAACATGTAGAGAGGAATCATTGTCACCTGGCCCGGGAGCATCATCGTGGAGAGGCAGAGAGCGAAGAGCGTCTCGCGGCCCCGGAACCGGAGGCGGGAGAACCCGTAGGCGACAAGCGAACAGGAGAGGAGAGTGCCGATCAGAACAAGCAGGGTGATAAACAGCGTGTTGCCGGCGTATCTCCAGAACGGGAGGAGCGATGTGACCTGGCGGTAGTTTTCCCAGCGATACGCATCGGGCAACCACCGGAAGGGGTGCGCAAAGACGCCGGCGAGGTCCTGAACGGAAACCGACAGCATCCATGCAAAGGGTGCCAGGAAGAGAATGCTGAGCAATCCGAGGACGAGATAGAGGAGGGACGAGCCGAAGACGCGTGGGACCCGGGGCCTGCGGATGTCTTTCTGCGTCGTCATTCGCCGGCCTCATAGTGGACCCAGCGCTCTCCGATCCTCTTCTGGGCAAGTGTCAGGACGAGAATGATGAAAAAGAGAATCCAGGCAAGGGCGGATGCATACCCCATCTTGAAGTCCATGAAAGCCTTCTTGTACAGATAGAGGACCATGAAGAGCGTGGCGTTGTTCGGTCCCCCTTCGCTCCCCGGTTGGGCTGTCCCTGTCATTACGAAGGCCTGCGTAAAAACCTGAAATCCCCCGATCAGGCCCATGATCAGACTGAAGAAGAGTGCCGGCGAGATCATCGGGAGCGTGATATGGAGGAATCTCCGGACGGCTCCGGCGCCATCGAGCTGGGCGGCCTCATGCAACTCGTGCGGGACTCCCTGAAGAGCGGCGAGAAAGATGATCATCGATCCTCCCACTCCCCAGAGCGACATGATGACCAGTGCCGGCTTTGCCCAGGACTCGCTCTGCAGCCAGAGAGGCCCCTCGATGCCGATGGCGCCGAGCGCGCTGTTGATGAGGCCGAATTCGGGGTTGAACACCCAGAGCCAGAGGATCGAGACCGCGACGACATTGGTGACGGAAGGGAGGAAGAAAATCGTCCGAAAGATGCTCAATCCCCGGACTTTGTGATCGAGGAGGAGTGCGAGTCCGAGTGCCAGACAGGTGGCAAGCGGTACCGAGAGGAGCACGTAGAAAACGGTGTTCCAGAGCGAGCGAAGGAAGAGGGGATCCTCGGTGAAGAGCCGTTCAAAATTCTCCAAGCCCACCCAGGATGGTGGGGAGAGCATTGTCCAGGAGGTGAAGCTGATGAGAAGTGACGCCGCCATCGGGCCGGCGGTGAAGATCAGAAACCCAAAGCACCATGGAGCGATGAAGAGATACCCTGCCCACCGATCGTTCATTCGCCGGGGAATCATCGCAGAGCCTCGTTCCCGAAGAGCGTTGGCGGGCACCAGGGACCGGATGTATCGGTTCCCGCGCGAACGGAGAAATGAACCGTTCCGTCCCAGGCTCCGTTCCACCGGCGCGAGAGAATCTCCTCACGGTAGGGGTCATAGGCGAATGCCATGACGTCCTTGCCGGAGGCATAGGTAAGGGTGCGAACTGTCCCCTCCATTTCCTCTGTCAGGCGGGCTGTCCCGGCATGGCGAAGAAATTCTTCCCAGGGCATTTCCGGCGACGCGGCGAGCTCCATCGCAAACCCCGTGCGCCATCCGTTGATCTCGTGTCGGGAGAATCCCCGTGGAGCCCCATCATAGTTGGAGAGGGAGAGAACAAGAAAATCTCCCGTGCGCCAGAGGAGAACCGGTTCGCGCGAAGCGGGGAGGGGAGGGGCAAGGACGATAAGGCCGAACGTCTGGAAGTCCCGAAAGCAGATCTTCGCTCCCGGAGGGCAGCGAGAGGGAAATTCAGAAACTTGTTTTCCGTCGACCAGGAGCGCATCGAAGGGGGCAGGGAAGGTGAACACGAGGTCCAGGCGGAAGCTCGTGACTCCAAGGTGTCCCGCCCGTTTCGGAGAATAGCAGACGATAACCCGGTTCTCCTTCTGGTAGGTGGCGGAGCGGCCTTCCTCATAGAGATAGCTCTCGTCGATCTCTGATTGTGCTACGTGGCAAAAGTTCTTCTGTCCTATCCGGGCTCCGTTGTACACCCCCCGGGTGAACATGCTTCGGAAGTCCTTCGTGTCGGCGATTCGTGTATTTCGCCGCATACGGAGCATGACGGCATCAGCATGGCCCGCGTTGACATACGGAAGCGAGGCCGACCCGAGCGCAAATTCTTCTGTCATGTAGGTCGTCAATTCGGCCCATCCACCGTGATACACCTCATCGTCGAACGCGAAGGGAGTGCCCGCCAGGGGTCTTTCCGGACCGTGCGCATCCTTCGCGCCGTGCAAACGACTCAGAGTTTCCTGGTCCCCCGATGCTAGCGTCCGCCTGGAATTTTCGTGGTATCCCTCGGCGTACGTTGTTGCGCGGAAAGCGTAGGGGAACGGCTTTTGCCAGAAAAGTCTTCGGGCGAGATCGGGAACGTGGTAGGGGAGGATGGCAACAAGCGAGTTCTGCACGAGTGCCGAGGGGTGATTGTAGAGGATGGGGAGATCGGGCGACAGGAAGATTGTATCGTCAAGAGCCGCGACCATCGTGCAGTGGACGGCGGAGAATCCCCCCGTGGAATCTTCCATGTACGACCGTGAGTGGGGACCGGCGAGCTGCTGGCTGGGTGCATGAAAGTGCATGGCGACGTCGACCCAGAGTCGTTCTTCCAGAAAGCGTGCGAGCTGGCGTGCCTTGTCCGACCTGGCGTGTTCGGCTGTCAGGGCCAGCCACCAGAGAGTCAACGCGGTGTACGTCGGACTGTTGTATTCCGACATTTCCGCCTGGCGCCGATACCTGCTTCTCTGCTCGCCGATGCGTTCCCGAAACGCCTCAAGGCGGCGGAGACCGAGATGAAGGGCCCAGGACTGTGCGAACTGTTCACCCCCCAGGATAAGCGATGCGTAGGCGGCAAGAGGATGATTGACATTTCCGTCGTTCCAGACTATCTCAGCAGCTTCCTCCAGCCTGTTCCGAATTTCGGTCTCGAGATGCGCCCGCACCTCGTGTGTGAGGAGACCGGGGATGCGGTGGAGGATAGCAAGCATGGTGGCCGGGGTGTGTGTTGCATCCTCGGCATTGATGGATGTGAGGAGGCGGCGCCCCTCTTCGCGCCGCTGTTCCACGTCATCGAACAGCAGACTGATTGCATACCAGCAGGTATCGCGGGCGATCAGGCAACGCCGGGTCGCCGGGTCGAACACGCGATCTCCGGCTTCACGGGCCATCGTCATCAGCCGGGTTCTGTTGGTGGAAAGGGGATTCAAAGCTGGATGGTCTGGGGTTTGTGAGTGGTCAGAGATTCAATTGCGCGCAGGATGACCAGTGTGGCGCGGACTCCATCCCGCACCCCGAGGGGCGGCGGTGTCCGTTCCTGCAGTGCAGTCAGGAACGCCCTGTTCTCCTCCATCATCCCTTCCTCGCGATCCGTATCGTAGCGTTGGGACTGTTTCCCGTCCCAGAGCACGGCGGTCATGAGTCTATTATAGAGGTGAGCAGTGCGCACTCCATCCATTACCTGGAACGAGAATTTTGAGAGAACGGGGAAGTGTCCCGCGTCCGCCTGCACGAGGCTCCCCACGGCGCCGTTGGCGAACCGGATTGTCGCAAGCAACGTGTCAGTAATGGGGTTTGAGGGGTGATGGACATTTCCCCCTTCGGCGTAGACGCGCACAGGTTCCGCTCCGACAAGATAATAGAGGAGATCCACGGAGTGGCAGCCCTGGGAGAGGACGTTGCCGCCCCCCTTGAGGGGGTCGTTCCCCCAGAATTCCGCCGGCCAGCGTTCATCCATGATCTGGCCGACGGCGACGGTCGGTGCCGGGATGAACTGGCGGACCCTCCGCACGCAGGAATAAAAGCGGAGCTTGAACGCCGTCATGCAGAAGATCCCCGCCCGGTCAACGGCCTCGGCGACGGCATAACATTCCTTTTCTGTCAGCGCCAGCGGCTTTTCCATCATGATATGTTTTCGCGCCTGTGCCGCCGCGATGCCGAGTGGGGCATGAGAGTCGGTGTGTGTGCAGATGTACACCGCTTCGATGCCATCATCGGCGAAGATTCTGGCCGGATGGGCAGTATGGTACGATCCCGGATAAAGTCTGGAGAGTGCCGCGGCCCGGGATTCATCGGCGTCGCAAAAGGCGCGCAGCGATGCTCCCGGGAGGGAGCCGAGGCACCGTGCGTGATCCTCTCCGATTGCACCGCAACCGATGATGGCTATGGAGATGGGAGATGCCATGAGGTTCTTAGAGCTCCAGTGTCTGCAAGTTGAAGATTCCCCGCGAGAGTATCAAGGTCGCCGGTTTCATTCAAGGAACAGCGGCGACCGGATCCGGAGCAAATCTCTCCCCGTGTCGGCTCCCCGCTGTCTCGTTGGCTTCCTGACCCCGTAAACGAAACCGGAGAACGGGAGGCCCCCCGGCACGGGTCCCGAAAGTGGACAAAAACTTCGCCTGGCAACATGTACTCTATGGTCCCAAGTTCCGGAGCGTGATCATGTACCCTTTCTTTCCGGGAACCCTGAGCCCATCGAGCGAAGCGAGTGTCCTGCCCTCCTGGAACTCCGGTATTGAGGGAATTGTGATGTCGCACTTCGAGGGATTGTATCCCAGTTTTTCCCAGTCGATGGTGATCGTAGCGGTCTGATCGCCGCTTCCCCAGTTCGCGATAGCCAGGATGCTTTCCTCGCTCCCCCTGTACACGGTGACCCTGAGGGAGTCGTTCGTGCATGCAGCCGGGATGTTTCTGTCCCAGTAGCCGATCATCTGCTTTTCCTGGATCCGGTGAGCATCCCAGAATTTCCATATGTGGGAGGGATCGCCCGCCCAACCGGGTCGGTTGGTAATTGCGTAGATCATTCCTCTCCAGGGATTCCCGCCACCATTGAGCATCTGCCCGGTCAGGCCGAACGGTATTCCCGAAACCTCGATGAGCCAGTGATCGGGCATCCGGTCATAATCGCGCCCCTCTCCGACCCACACCAGGTCGAAATAGGGGAGCAGATCCATATAGAGGTTCAGACAGTTCGTCCAGCCTGCCATATCGTTGAAATGATTCCACGTATGGAAATCGATCCTCCCCTCCGGCCTGTAGTGGTCGATCAACTTCCGCGCCCTGCGCACAGTAAGCCGGTCGAGGGCGGAATCATCGATATAGACTCCGTCGATCCCCAGATGCCGCAGCATCCAGTCGAGTCCCCCGACATAGAAATTATTGAGCCTGCTGTCGGGTGTCGTAATGACGGAGAGATCGAGTTCCCCTTTGAACGGACCTTCTTTGATGAGATTCAACCAGGCGGGGATGTAACCCTTTTCCAGATTCTTCTTCAGCCACTCGTCCGGTCCGTTCGGGTTGATGATCGTCCGGCACGCATCCCCCGGACCGGGGTAGATGACTTCGCCGTTAAGGCTGAAAAGGGCCCAGAATTCGGGGAGGTTCTTCGTCAGCTCGCGCGTGGTGTAGTAGAGTTTCAGTCGTTTATGATGTTGGTGGGCATCGGCCGCCAGCGTCTTCAGTGCCGGAACGTTTTCGTCCAGATAGGGATAGTTGATGAACGGATAGATATCCTCGGCGTGATGAATGTTGATGATGTTCGCGCCGACGCTATCTGCCATCGCTACTTTCTTCGCCGTGTTCGTACCGCCGCCGTGGAAGTACCGGTCGTTGAACCTGACGTTTCTGTCGATCACTCGGAACGGAGTGATGAGCAGCTCGAAATCATAGTGGAGCGCCTCTCCTTGCCGCAATTGCCTCGAACCGGAATAGGCATCGATCACCACGTGGTCCCCTGTCTCGGTCAGGTTCACTCCCCCTTTTCCTCCGTTTCCCCATGAAGGGGGAAGGTGCAGGGGGCCGTACGCGTAGTAGATATTAATGAGAGGGCGGACATAGTTCTCAGCCGTCCATTTGATCCGCATGCCTCCGTTTACCGCGCCAACCCAGAGCATATCCTGGTTTTTGGCGATGTTCCACTTCCAGCTCCACCGTGAAGGCCGTCTGCCCCCCTCGTGGTTCAGTCCCATCATGTAAGCGGACTTCTCGTTCTGCATCGGAATCTCGAGGCGTATGTCCCGAACGCGTACGTTCCTGGTTGCTTTCAGCGTGAGCCTGTAGTCCACAAAACCGTCGAATTCCATACTGCCGGTGCAAAACAGCTCACATTCGGCGGAACTGCTCTTCACTTTCCAGGAAACGGAAGAGGGAGTGTGTGCGGTGAACTGCAGCGTCCCCGGCCGGAGATTGACCAACCTTCCATCTTCCTTTTCGATCACAAACCGGAACGGGCCGCTCAGCAGCGGCTCGCCCTGAGCGAGGAGGAACTGGTTGGATGGCTCAAAGGAGCTGAGGATTTGCCGGGGGAGGCCGTTGGGGCCGACGGTGACGGCCCGCCCCAGGATCTTCAGCTCGTTCCCGGTGCGGCGCACTTGAGTATATCCCTTCGTTACGGTATCGTCCTCACCAAGAGTTGTATTGAGCCACGCGAGACGTGAGAGGCACTTCCCGTTATCGAAGCCGTTATTCTCCACCGGCTTCCCCACGATGTTCAACAGGACGTCCACGGTCGCACCGTGTGCGTTCGAAGCACCGATCGCAATGCGTGTCCGGTAGGGCCCCTGCGCATCACGGGGGATCTGCACGCCAAACCAGAGCGGCTGAACCCGTCCCCTGCCGACATTGATCGTTTGCCGGAAGCGCTCTCCCCGGAAGTTGACACCCGAAGTGTTGAAGCAGGTGATGGCGTTCGCTCCGATAGGCGGCTTCCCCTCTGTGACTGTCCACGTTACGTTCAGGGAACGCAGGTCCTTCTGATGGGCATAGAGGCCGATCTGAAAGACGAAGTATTCCCCCGGGCGGGCGTAGAATTCAAAGCGCTTCAGCCCTTCCGGCGTTCGCGTCGTCCAGACCTCCGGGATCCCGTCGAAGAGGCAGATCGGGTTCTCTCTTTCTTCGGGGAATGTCAGGAACTCGCTTTTCTCATACTGGCTCAGGAATCTGTAGAGAGATTCAGGCAACGCGCGCAGGGCCATCGGGGAGGGATGGGTAAGCGCCGGCTGGTTGAGCGATTCCTGGCTGGGAGCCGGCCTGCTTGCCGCGCAAAGCAGGGGGAGAATGACCGTCAGGAAGCGACGCAGTTTCATTTCTGCAGAGTCCTCTCCTGGAATGTCGGCTCCTGGCCGGCCATGGTGAGGAAGACATCCAGCGGCACGATCTCGTAGTCCGGCCCGAGCTTATCAAGAATTCCCTTCACCCTCTTGACGTCGCTGTATTCACGGACATGGACCAGAAGGAAGTACGGGCGCTTGGGATTCAGGAGTGCAAGTTCCTGCAGGTCCGC
>Ga0326726_10005910_pt1 | contig 11046 bp, 10 predicted proteins | sample MHFenrmetagenome_2_FD_207603 | JGI IMG/M metagenome (GOLD analysis project Ga0326726, IMG submission 207603) | Lab enriched peat soil microbial communities from Michigan Hollow, Ithaca, NY, United States - MHF15MN | ecosystem: Environmental > Terrestrial > Soil > Wetlands > Peat | place: USA...
AGAGGTGACATTTCCGGAGGTTGCCAATCTGTCTTTTTGGGTTCCTCCGGCCAGGCAAAGGGCAGATGCCAGACCTCCCCCGGTTTTTTTGCCTTTTCAAGGACCTCCAGAGTTTTTAGAAGGACTTTTCTTTGACCTTCCCGGTCTCCCACTTGTCCCACAGGCCTTCCGTAAGGATATTCAATGGCCGCAGACCGGGGGATGCCTATAGCTCGATGAAATTCATAAGTGGGGGTGAGGACAACGGTTGAAAATCCAGATTCCTCCAAGAACCTGGCAGCCAGTCCGACGGACTGACAGCAGAAGGGTCAGGCGGGGGTCATGAGGACTGCCTTGACTCCTTCAAGTTTCATCCTCATGGAGATAGGCTCCATAGCTTCTTTTAAGAAGTCGGTACTTTTCCATTGAAAACCGTAAAAGGAATAGGAGGTAGGGGCGAGACAGCCAATGATTTTCTCCTTTTCAAATTCAGCCATCAGTGCCAGAGGAAGGATCACGTTGATATCCTGTTTGATATAGTTAGTATTAATATGAAGATGATTGACTTCGATATCCGTCTCGGTGGTCCCTCTCGGTATCTCCCGATAAGAACGGTCACCCCAGAGAGGTTCCCTTTTCTCTCTTTCCATATCAAAAGGACGATCTGTTTTTAAACTGATGCCAGCGCTCGTCACTAAGGCGATGGTCGTCTGATTCAAGGGCTTAGCCATTGGCGTCCACGGAATATAGCCTCGATACTCTTCTTCTGGAATGAAGGTGGTGATCCAGGCTTTTAGGCCTGGGGGAAGGAACCGAAACCCATCAACTTTTTTTTCTTCCTGTTCCATGTTTTCCTCCTAAGATCCCTCTACCCCCTTTTGCTCATGGGGGGCGAAGAAGGGTAAACCACGTTATCTATGAACACTAACATATAGGCAAATCTTATAACGACCTAAACTCCTTTGCAAGGCTATTTGACCTGGAATGGACGTCATGCCCTTGACAACCCATAGCCCCCTGAAATATATTTTATTTTGATTTCGGATATTTATTGGAGCGATCATTGTCTCTCTTTATTACTTTCGAAGGCGTGGAGGGGAGCGGTAAGACCTCTCAGATTCAACGCCTGAAAAAATACCTCAGCCAGAAAGGCATTCCCTGTAAAGTAACCCGAGAGCCGGGGGGGTGTCCTATTGGTGAGAAGATAAGGAAAATCCTTTTGAACCCGGACCATCACGAAATGGTCCCGACGACTGAGCTCTTCCTCTACGAAGCCGCCAGGGCGCAACATGTAAAGGAGGTCCTTAAACCCCTTCTGAAAAGGGGAGGGGTCATTCTTTGCGACCGTTTCTGTGACGCCACCCTTGCCTATCAAGGCTACGGCCGAAGGATAGACTTGAAATGGATTGATCGCCTCAACCGCCTTTCTACTCAGGGAATCAGGCCCGATGTCACCTTCCTACTGGATTGTCCATCTGATGTAGGGTTGAACAGAGCACTTCAAAGGAATCGAACGCTGAAAAAAGAGAGAGAGGAGCGTTTCGAAAGAGAGGAGATTCAATTCCACAGGCGGGTGAGGAAAGGATACCTTGCCATCGCCAGAAAAGAACCCCATCGGGTCAAGGTGATTGATACCCGAGAGGGTGAAGAGAAGGTCTTTGAAAATATTCGAAAAATCGTTGATAATTTAGTAGGGTTCAAGGGGTTTAGGGATTGAGGGGCCAAGTTTTGCACGTGAAACCATGCATCCTTGAACCCTCGAATCCTTTTTGAGAGAATCATGGCATTCAAAGACGTCATAGGACATGCTAAGCCCATCTCGTTGCTGCAGAGGGCAATCAAAAATGAGAAGGTTATTAACAGCTACCTCTTTTGGGGGAATGAAGGGATCGGAAAGAAGCACGTGGCTCTCCAGTTTGCAAAAGTGCTCAACTGTCTCGAAACAGAGGTCGACGCAGGAGATGCCTGCGATCACTGCACCTCGTGCAAAAAGATTGATCATGGCCTTCATCCCGATGTTTTGCTTATTGAACCAGAGGGACAGAATATCAAGGTCCACCAGATAAGACAACTGCAAAGGGACCTGGCTTACAGACCCTACGAAGGGAAACGTCGTGTCTGTATCCTGACGGCCGCAGATCGGATGGCACCTCACATACCGAATACCCTCCTTAAAACACTGGAAGAGCCTCCGCTCCACACGGTGATCATCCTGCTGGCGAATAACTCCAGGTTCATATTGCCCACAATCCTTTCACGGTGCCAGCCGATTCGCTTCAATCCCCTCCCCATCCCATTGGTCTCCAAATGGCTGATGGAAGGCTATGGCTTCGATGAAGCAGAAGCCCACCTCCTCGCTTCCCTTTCAGAAGGAAGTCCCGGAAAGGCTTTGGAGATCCAAGAGGAGATCCGTCAGATTCCAAGAGAAGAACTCTTGAAGGACTGGGTGGGATTGAAATCGCTTTCTTTTGAAAGGATCGGGAGTTGGGTCGGGTCTCTGCCCTCCCAGCGAGAAAATCTCATTTTGATACTTGAAGTGGCCAAGACCCTACTGAGAGATCTGGTCATGGTGAAGGCCTTGAAGAAGGAGCCGAAACTGATCCATTCAGATCTTCTGCAAGGTATAGAGGCCGTGGCCACAGACTGGAGCCTCTCTTCCCTTTTGAAACGGATGGAGACTCTGCACCAGACCATCATTGAGATCAAGGCCAATGCCAATACGAGCTTGGCCCTTGAAGCCATGATGCTCTCCTGGGCTGAAGGATAAAGAAGATGATTCGTTTAGTTTTTGTAAAACTACCCAACGGAAAAATAGAAGAATTCGACGCGACACAACTGTCCCTCGAAGCGGGTGAAAGCGTCATCGTCGAGACGGAAAAAGGATTGGTCCTGGGAAAGGTCCTCTCCCCGCCTCATGAAAAGGAAAAACGCTTTTTTCTCAAATCCCCAAGAAAGGTCACCCGGAAAGCCACGGCCGAAGACCTGGAGCAATTTAAGGGGAACCAGCTATTGGAGAAGGAGGCCTTTCAATTCTGTCTTCAGAAAATCAGAGAGAAGAACCTAGACATGAAGCTCGTCAGGGCAGAGGTCCTTCTCGATCGCTCTAAGGCCCTCTTCTATTTCACCTCTGAAAAGAGGATCGATTTTCGGGAGCTGGTCAAAGATTTGGCCGCAGAATTCAGGATGCGGATTGAGATGCGGCAGATCGGCGTAAGGGATGAAGCTAAAATGGTCTGCGGCCTCGGGAGCTGTGGGAGGGAGCTCTGTTGCGCCAAATTCATGAATCGATTCGAGCTGGTCTCCGTCAAAATGGCCAAGGAACAGAACTTAGCGCTCAACCCGACGAAGATCTCTGGAGTTTGTGGCCGCTTGATGTGTTGCCTGTCTTATGAATTTCCCACCTATGTTGATTTAAAAAAGGACCTCCCCAAGGTGGGCAAGCACATTGTCACCCGTTCCGGCAAAGGAAAGGTCATACGTCAAAATGTTCTCAGCCAGACCGTGACCGTAGAATTGGAGGAAGGGGGAGAGATTACCATTCATGCATCCGAGCTCTGAAGAGTCTTTCTATATTACCACCCCCATCTACTACGTCAATGATGTCCCCCATATCGGCCATGCCTATACGACCGTGGCTGCTGACATCCTCGCCCGCTTCAGGCGCTTGGAGGGTGATCACGTTTTCTTCCTCACCGGCACAGATGAACACGGCCAGAAGGTAGAGAAAGCGGCGCAGGAGCGAGGGGTTGATCCAAAGGTCCATTGCGATGAGATGGTTGTACGATTCCAATCCCTCTGGAAGAAACTGAATATTTCCAACAATGATTTCATCCGAACCACGGAAATACGCCATAAGAAGGTAGTTCAGAACATTCTTCAGGATCTGTTCGATCGCGGGGAGATTTATCAGGACAATTACGATGGATGGTACTGCATCCCTTGCGAACGCTTCTGGACGGAAAAGGATTTAGTGGAGGGGAAATGTCCGGATTGCTTTCGGTCAGTGATTGAGATCTCGGAAAAAAACTACTTTTTTCGGATGAGCAAGTACCAACCCTGGTTGATCGAAACCATCGAAAAAAGCGAGCGATTTATCTTTCCACCCTCGAGAAGGAATGAGATCTTAGGATTTCTCCGCAGCCCCTTGGAAGACCTCTGTATCTCCAGACCGAAGAAGCGGTTGAGGTGGGGAATTGAGATCCCTTTCGATACCGACTACGTCACCTATGTCTGGTTCGACGCCCTGATCAACTATATCAGCGGGATTGGCTATGGGTCTGAGGAAAACACATTCTCGCTATTTTGGCCTCAGGCGACCCATCTGATCGGTAAGGATATCCTCACCACCCACGCGGTCTACTGGCCCACCATGCTCAGGGCCATTGGCTTGCCTCCCCCTAAAATGGTATTCGCCCATGGATGGTGGACAATCGAAGGCAAAAAAATGTCCAAATCCCTTCAGAATGTGGTGGAGCCTAATCGCCTGATCGACACCTACGGGGTCGATGCGGTCAGGTATTTTCTCATGCGGGAAGTACCTTTTGGAGCGGATGGCGACTTTTCTCATGCTGCCATGGTGCATCGGATCAATAGCGATTTGGCAAATGACCTGGGTAACCTCTTCAGCCGAGCCCTCAGCATGGCCATCAAATATTTCGATGGCCTCATTGCAACTCCTTCCGACCTGTGGGATGTGGATCGAGGACTTCAAGAGGTGTCCGAAAAGATTCTTCCCCAATTGTCAAAACAGATGGATGATTTAGCCTTTAATAAGGCATTGGGTTCGATCTGGGAGATTGTCAAAGCAAGCAATAAATATATTGATGAAACCGCACCCTGGACTTTGGCGAAAGCAGAAAAAGATCGACCCCGTCTGGGCACGGTGCTTTACCAGACGCTGGAATCTCTTCGACTCGTTGCCCTGCTCCTGGCTGCCTTCATGCCGTCCACTTCTGAAAGGATGTGGTCCCAACTCGGGATGGGGGATAACCTATGGGAACAAAATATAAAGGAGAATGGGAAGTGGGGAGGCTTGAAGCCCGGAAAAAAAGTGGCTAAACCGACTCCTCTATTCCCAAGAATCGACACCGCAAAGCCACCTCTCGAAGCATAGCGCATAACGAATAACCCAAAGCTGAAAGCTCAATGTTAGAATCCGAGATCCGCAATCTGAAGTCTAAAATTTAATCTTTTATGAAAAAGCCCCAACCCATCCGTTCCATCCTTGAAAAGACCATAAGGTCCCTGGAGATCGATGTCCCCTTGAAGACCTATTCCATACTGGGGGCGTGGAGCGAAATTGTAGGTGAGTCCGTGGCGGCTCATTCTCAACCCCATTCCATTCGAAACCGAATCCTCTTCGTCGATGTCGCCCATCCGACATGGATGCAACAACTCCAGTTTCTTAAACCCACCCTTCTCGAAAAGGTCAATACCTTTTTAGGCGAATCTCTCATCCAGGATATTCGATTCAAAGTGGGGAAGATTTTTTCGAACATCTCAGCTCCTCCAAAAACCCTTTCGATGGAAGACGAAAATCTTGACAAAGAGACCCTGAACCGAGTTGAAAGCCTTCTCCAAGAAATTGGTGATGAAGAGGTAAGGAATAGTTTGCGCGAGGTTTTGATCAAAGGAGCAAAATTGGAGCGTTACAGAAGAAGGTTAAAATAAGAAGTAGCTGATCATTTCAATCTCGACCCGGAGCCTCCTATTTGCTTTTCTAGTTCCTCTGTTTGCCAATGAGTGAGGGCATCGATTTTATCGTAAAACCGAAAATCTTCATCACTCATCAAACGGTTACAGTCGAGGTCGCAATAACCACCCTCGAGGATACATTTCGAATCCTGATAAAATTTGCAGGATTTCTCCAGACTCATAAACATTCCTCCTTCTACCGCTTTCGAGAAACCTGCCCAAGCCGGGGCATACCAGAGTGTTGAGTTCGGCACGCGGGCCTTGCTTTCGCCACGGGTGCCCTATTCTGAAGCAGTGGTCCACACCGGTTATAGCAGGTACGGCCCTCGGGCTATTTGAAGTGTGGCTTCATCGGTAACTCAGATAGTACTCGATATTGTGGACGAATTTAGACCCTGCAATACCAATGCCAATGTAAGAAACCCTCAAAGCTATCGAATAATAAAGTACTTAAGTAGTCATTGAAACGAATGAGAAACTTAAAAATGGAATTTTTCTATCCATAGGTACAAATCTGTACCTTGGTCGCATCCAAATACGTTACCCACCCACGCGTTCGGTCATTGAAGGTGAAGAGAAAGTCGTCCTCCTCTCTCCCTTTCTGTGACTTTATTGATCGGCATCTGTTCGCCCACCTTGCCGCCCTCGGTTCCGAGCTTGCACATTCTATTTCCCTATCTTCTTTCAATCCTATAAGAAAAATCGAGGCAATTTGTCCTTTCAATGTCCTTTTTTGTTACCTTCCACGCCCTGAGTCGAATAGTATCTTTCTGATTTAAGAAGAGAACTTCATGAATTCTGATAGATACATTCACTTCTTAATTGTTATCTATATGGCACACAAGATGCAGGCACGTAGGAAAGGTTTACTTTGTTTACAGAGTTTACAGGCATTACGACCGGGCAGCAATGACCTTAAATGGAACCTCACAAGAAGGGCTTAAAGATGGATGGATAAGAGCCACATTCATTCTGAGGAAGGATTACTTGGAGAAGCTTAAGGCATTAGCATACTGGGAAAGAAAGAAAATAAAGGAAGTCATCGATGACGCATTAAGGTTGTATCTCAAGGGGAAAAAAGCAAGAACGAAGACAAATAGATAAGCCACTTGTTGAGGCGGAAGTAATCTCGCATTTTAATCTACTGAAATGATTAAGATTTTAATAACGATTTCATTGACCATCTTACCACTCTTCTTTTCTCCATTGGGGTTAGCGCCAGCCCAAGGGTCAGTCCATGTCCCTATTCTTCTTTATCATCGCTTTGGATCTGTAGCTACTGACGGCATGACGGTGACAACAACCCTTTTCGAGTCCCAGTTAAAATACCTCAAAGACAACAGGTATGAAGTGATACCTCTCAGAGAACTCGTCGACTACTATCTTGGAAAAAGACAGGCCCCCCAACCCCATTCCGTTGTGATTACCGTGGACGACGGCCACATTTCTGTCTATAGAGACATGTTTCCTCTTGTCAGGAAATACCACATTCCAGTCACTCTTTTCATCTATCCTTCGGCGATATCTAATGCACCCTATGCCATGACATGGGGCCAGCTCAGAGAGATGAAAGAATCAGGGCTTTTTGACTTCCAGTCTCACACATTTTGGCATCCTAACTTCAAGAAAGACAAGAAGAGGTTAATACCGGCTGAATATGAAAATTTTGTAGCCATGCAATTAAGAAAATCAAAGGAGAAACTCGAAAAGGAGCTGAATGTCAGGGTGAACATGCTGGGGTGGCCCTTTGGTATCTATGACGATGACCTCATCCGTAAGGCCAAAGAAGCAGGATATGTGGCCACATTTACAATGGAGCGGCACCCTGCAGGCACTCTTGATAATGTTATGGCTCTTCCTCGTTATCTTATGACGAACGGAGATACAGGAAGGAGACTTGTCACCATCCTGGCAGACTCACCGCGGGGGTAGAAAGATGCAGATCAGCAGAGGAAGTAAGGCATTGATGGTGTTGTTTGTGACCCTTTTCTTATTGATTCCAGCGTATGCCATGGCGTATACGACGGGAAGAGTGGTTGATTTCTTCACCGGGAAACCAGTCAAGGATGCTTTTGTTACTTCGAATAAAGATGTCGTCTTGACGGATGAGAATGGAATTTTCACGGTGAACACCGCGTTGAATAAAGTGGGGGTGAGGGCGCCCGGATACGGAAGAACCGAGCAGATCGTCATCCCTCTGAACGGCGTGCCCCAAGAGATAAAACTCATCCCTTTCACACCGAAAGCTCTTTACCTCTCCTTTTTTGGAATAGGGGACAGGAGCCTGCGAGAATCTGCAATCAAGCTCATCCAGCAGACCGAGCTGAATACCCTTGCCATTGATGTGAAGGGGGACAGAGGCATGATTCCTTATAAAAGCTCCATCCCCCTTGCCGCTGAAGTGGGTGCCCAACGAACCATCACGGTAAAAGAGATGGCTCCCCTGATGAGATCCTTGAAGGCAAAAGGGATCTATACCATCGCACGGATCGTCGTGTTCAAAGATAATCCTCTCGCACAGGCCCGACCTGATTGGGCGGTGAAGACGCCGGGGGGGGAGATATGGCGCGATAGAGAAAACCTGGCCTGGGTGGATCCTTTCAATAAGCAGGTATGGGATCATAATATTAATATTGCCGTGGAAGCAGCCCAATATGGATTTGATGAGATCCAGTTCGACTATGTCCGGTTTCCGGATGCCTCGGGCCTTCAATTTTCAATGCCCAATACAGAGGAAAACAGGGTAAAAGCCGTCTCCGGATTTCTTACGGAGGCGAGAAGGAGGCTGATTCCTTACAATGTCTTTCTCTCCGCAGATATCTTTGGTTACGTCTGCTGGAATCTGAACGATACCAAGATCGGGCAAAGGCTTGAAGACCTTGTCGCCCACCTTGACTATATCTGCCCCATGCTTTATCCATCCGGATTTCAGTATGGAATACCCGGCTACAGAAATCCTGTTGCAAACCCTTACGAAATCGTTTATCTTTCCCTTAAACGAGCCCGAGAACGAACCAATCTCCCATCCCATCGTTTCAGACCGTGGCTGCAGGCATTCAGAGACTATGCCTTTGACAGGAGATACTTCAATGATCGAGAGATCATGGACGAGGTCAAAGCGGCTGAAGGATTTGGTTCCCACGGTTGGATGCTCTGGAACCCGAGGAATGCTTATTCTTCAGCGGGCCTGAAAAAAGAAAAGCCATTGGGCTGAGATTCGTTCGATTCGTTTGCTAAGAATTCAAGATGATCACTTTAAAGGCGCGGAAGACTGTGAAGCTGTGGAGGATTCTCTTCCCACTAATGCTCTCTGTTGTCACTGCCACCTCAGCATCCTCTCAGGTGCTTCGAGAAGAGCAATGGGTCCCTATTGCAGAGATGGCGAAGAAAGAGATTCAAGCCGGCAACATTCCGGGTGCTGTCATTCTGATCGGGAACCAAGGAAAAGTTGTCTACCGACGGGCCTTCGGCCTCCGCGCACTAAGACCGAAGAAGGTACCTATGACAATAGATACCATCTTCGATATCGCCTCCCTCACTAAGGTCATTGCGACTTCCACCGCGGTGGCGCAGCTGGTGGAGATGGGAAAATTAAATCTCGAAGATCCCGTCGCCAAATATTGGCCCGAGTTTAAAGTCAACGGGAAAGAGGCGATCACCGTGCGTGATCTCCTCACGCACTATTCCGGTCTTCGGCCGGATCTCGACCTGAAGCCAAATGGGTCGGGCTACGACACCGCTCTCCGTATGGTTGAAGAAGAGAAACCTCTCCTTCCTCCCGGGATGAGTTTCATCTATAGTGACATCAATTTTATCATTCTGGGCGAGCTTGTCTCTCGCATCTCTGGGGAGTCGCTTGACGTCTATTGCGCCGATCACATCTTTAAACCTCTGGAAATGAAGGATACAGGCTTCAAGCCCTCCCTTTCTCTCCGGTCTCGTATTGCGCCAACCCAACACCAGCATGGGACCACCGGGAAGATCCTCTGGGGAGAGGTCCATGATCCGGTTGCCTACAGCATGGGCGGTGTGGCCGGACACGCCGGGCTTTTCTCCACCGCCGATGACCTTGCCATTTTTGCCCAGATGCTCCTCGACGGAGGCAGGAAAGACGGTGTGCAGGTTCTTAGCCCCCTCACGGTTGGGAAGATGACCGTTCCGCAATCCCCGCCCGATAAATTACCTCTAAGAGGATTGGGCTGGAATATCGACTCGGCCCTCGCCCCCGAAGCCTCGTATGGACATAAAGGGTTTACGGGAACCGGAATCTGGATTGATCCTGTCTCCAACAGCTATGTCATTATCCTCACCAATCGCGTTCACCCCAATGGCAAAGGAAAGGTTGAGCCACTGCGAACCAAGATACTCTCGTTTGTTAATGAAGCAATCGGACCCGTTTCAGTAAAGGGCGTTTTAGCCAGCAGGCCTTTGCCCAGCCAGTATGAACAAGGGGAGAGCAATGCCGAAAAGGTGCAAACAGGAATTGATGTTCTGGTTGAAGAGAAGTTCCAACCCCTGGCGGGATTGCGTGTGGGACTGATTACCAATCATTCGGGCATCGATTCTGCAGGGAGACGTACTGTAGACCTTCTCCATAAGGCTCCAAACGTGAAGCTGGTGGCGATTTTCAGCCCGGAGCACGGTTTCTCCGGCAAGGAGGACAGAAAAGTCTCATCCATGAAAGAACCGTTGACAGGCCTGCCCGTATACAGTCTTTACGGAGACGTTGCCCGGCCGACGCGAAAGATGCTCGCTGGCTTGGACGCAATCGTCTTCGACATCCAGGATGCAGGCGCCCGCTTCTACACGTATATCACCACCATGGGTTATGCGATGGAGGCCTGCGCCAAGAAGGGAATTCCATTTTATGTTCTCGACAGGCCAAATCCGATCACAGCTTCGTTCGTTCAGGGGCCGATCCTGGAGAGGAACTTAAGATCGTTCACTGGATATTTCACCCTGCCCATTCGGCATGGTATGACGGTGGGCGAGCTCGCGACCTTGTTTAACGCCGAAATGAAGATCGGAGTAAAATTACACGTCATCAGAATGCGTGGTTATGAGCGCGCTCACTGGTATGACGAGACCGGGTTGCTGTGGCTCAGCCCGTCGCCCAACTTGCGTACTTTAGCGGAAGCCATCCTCTATCCGGGAGTGGCAATGGTTGAAGGGTCAAACGTGAGCGTCGGTCGGGGGACGAGCACACCCTTTGAGCTTCTGGGCGCTCCTTGGATCAACGGAGAGGCGCTTGCGTCATACCTGAATCACCGAGGAATCCAGGGGGTCCGATTCATACCCGTGGAATTCACACCGACGAGCGGTCCTTTTAAAAATCAATTATGTCACGGCCTCCAGATCGCCCTACTCGATCGA
>Ga0326726_10005911_pt1 | contig 11044 bp, 4 predicted proteins | sample MHFenrmetagenome_2_FD_207603 | JGI IMG/M metagenome (GOLD analysis project Ga0326726, IMG submission 207603) | Lab enriched peat soil microbial communities from Michigan Hollow, Ithaca, NY, United States - MHF15MN | ecosystem: Environmental > Terrestrial > Soil > Wetlands > Peat | place: USA...
TCGTCCACGGATTCCAACCGCCGCACCTAGGTGTCCGCGCATTATAGCCAGTGACACTGCTGCGCTGACTTTGGATTTGCCTCTGCATTGCCCCCGCACTGCTGATAGCACGTATCGTGCTCACACGCTGTTGACCGGTGGTCTTCGACGTGATCGAACTCACATGTCGGGTCGCTTGGCTCCCCAAAGCCGACTCTTCCGGGCCGCGAATTCCCTGTTCCGAAGCCCGGCATCCGCAGCCTCTGCCGCGGGAATCCCCGCCTGTTCGCAATCGTGAATCCGGTCGCCGCAGGGCGCGGTCCACTGTGACTGCAATCACAAGAACCCTTGTCAATTCAGACTATTATCGCCGCAGCATTATGGTGAATGTGAGGAGTTTGAGCTGGCGCCGGGCGGCATAAAGACCTCTGTTGTTCTAATGCCTCCGTGCTCGAGCACACGCCCGCATCCGCGATTTCCCCTGGTCGCGGATCGTCTCGCGGGAGCCCTGGGTGAGCACCCGGGATTTCACTGATGGTTGAGGGGCCGCGCATGACGCGTGGTGCCCGGACTTGGAGAGGACGTAATGACACGTTTGCAACTCGCGCTTGCGAGCTGCCTGGTTCTGTTCGTGAGCCGCACGAGTATGGCGGCGGGCACGGCGGCCGGCACCAGCATTCAGAATACGGCGCAAGTGACCTACACGGTGGGTGGATCGCAGGTCACGACGCCTTCCAACACCAACGCCATCACTGTGGCGGAACGCCTCGACGTCAACGTGACGCTGCAAAGTGGACCGGTGTCGGTTCAAGGCGGCCAGGTGCGCCGCGAACTCGTTCTGCGCGTCACCAACACCGGCAACGGCGATGAAGCCTTCCAGCTGGCGATGACGAGCGTCATCGGCGGTGACAACTTCGATCCAACGCCGTCGAGCCCGGCGATCTATTTCGATACCGACGCAAGCGGAACGCTTACGGCGGGTGATACGGCCTACGTTCCGGGCACCAACGATCCGCTGCTCGTGCCCGATGCGTTCGTGATCGTGCTCGTCGTCAACGACATTCCGACCGGCCTTGCGAATGGCGCCATTGGCCGCAGCCGCCTCACAGCGCAGGCGAAGACCGGCACGGGTGCGCCGGGGACGGTGTTCGCGGGACTTGGAACCGGGGGTGTTGACGCAGTTGTTGGCAGCTCGGGTGCGTCATCGAATGCCACCGGCGAGTACGTCGTCTCGGATGTCTCGTTGAGCAACGTCAAATCCGCCACCGTGCTCGATCCGTTCGGCGGGACAGAGCCTATACCCGGCGCGCGCATCACCTACCAGATTCTCGTCAATGCGACTGGCACTGGCAGCGCCGCCAACGCAGTCATCGATGATGCGATTCCCGCCAACACGACTTTTGTTCCCGGAAGTCTGCGCCTGAATGCGGTCGCATTGAGCGACGCGACGGATGCCGACGCCGGCGAATTCATTCCGGGTGTCAACCCGGGCGTTCGCGTGCATCTCGGCAATCTGGCGGCTGCCGCCGGCACGCAGACCGTATTGTTCCAAGTGACCATCAACTGACAGGAGTGACGGCTATGACCATGGCGAAGGGGTGGTTCATATCGGCAGGGGTCGTTGCGCTCTCGATCTGCGCGCTGGCGGGCTCTGCCCGTGCGGCGGATCCCGGATGCATCGTTCTGCAAAACATCGCTGAAGTCGAGCAGGCGTCGACTGATGCCAAGGGCGTGAAGACGGTGAAGCTCGTGCCGGCCGTGAAAGTCGTGCCGGGCGACACCGTCATCTACACGCTCAAATTCCGCAACACGTGCGACAAGCCGGCCGAAAAGGTATCGGTCGACAACCCGGTGCCCGAGCACATGGCGTACGTCGCCGGTTCCGCTGTTGGCCCGAACACCGACATCAGCTTCTCGATCGACGGTGGTTACAAATTCGCCAAGGCCGAGGAGCTGCGCAAGAAGGACAGCGACGGCACCGAGCGCGCCGCGCGCGCCAACGAGTACACGAACATTCGCTGGGTCATGAACCATCCGCTCGCTGCGGGTGCGGAGGGCTATGCACGGTTTCGTGCCGTGCTCGAGTGATCCCAGTCACAGCGATCGGGATCTGAATGCTTTCCCGCTTTGCGGGAAGCGACGCCGCCGGGTGCGCAAGGACCCGGCGGCGTTGTGTTGATGAGGCAAGCCTTGCTGTTCCGGAGGAGTTCTCAGGTCTTTCTACTGTCATGAGGAGTACCGAAATGATATCGGTTCGTGGAAAGGTTCGATGGAAGCCCAAGAGCGCGGCCAAGAGTGCGGCATGCACTTTCGCCGTGCTCGCCGGGCTGCTCGGCCTCGGAAGTGCCCATGCTACGGGCACTGCCGCAGGCACAACGATCAACAATCGCGCGACGGTCAACTACAGCGTCGGCGGCACTGCCCAGACCGCAATCGAGAGCTCGCCGACGGGCAACTCGAACGCGGGCGTCGGCAATGGCGTCAGCACGGCGTTTCTGGTCGACCGGCGCGTGCTGTTCACGGTGGCTGAGGTGAGTGGCAACGCCACCAGCGTCAACCCTGGACAGAACGATCGTGTCACGGCATTCACCGTTACCAACAATACCAATGCCGCCGAAGGCTTCGCGCTCAGCGCGTCGAATCTTTCGGGCACGGTGCTGTTCACGCAGACGGACAATTTCGACATGAACGCACTGCGTGTGTTTGTCGATAATCCGGGTGCGGGCGGTACGGCGGGCGTCTACGATGCGGCGTTCGACACGGCGACCAACATCAACACGCTCGCGATCGATTCGAGCGTTACGGTGTTCATCGTCGCGAATACGCCGCCGAGTGCGGGTAACAACTCGTACGCCAACGTGCGTCTGCGCGGGCAGGCGGCGGTCGCCGGCACCAACGGAGCGACCCTCGAAGTGGCGAACACCACGGGCGACAACCCGGCAGCGGTGGATGTCCTCTTCGGTGACACGGGCAACGACGGCATCGAAACCGCTGACGATCAGTACGCGGTGCAGTCGGCGTCGCTCACCATCCAGAAGACGTCGAGCATCATCAGCGATCCCTTCAACGGCGCGGGCCCGAATCGCCTGGCCGTGCCGGGTGCGGTGATGGAGTACGTGGTCACGATCACCAACAACGGCGCGGTGTCGGCGACCGGCGTGCAGATCCAGGACGCCCTCGATGCAAACCTCACGTTTGCCACGGGCCAGTTCAACTCTGGCGCGTCGGACGTGCAGATCGTCGTTGCGGGCGGTCCGCCAAGCTTCTGTGTCGCTGAGTCCGGCGCCGATACCAACGGCGACGGTTGCAGCCGTGCGGGCCAGACGCTGACGGTCAATCCGACCGCCGGCATCACGGTCGCAAGCGGCGGCGCGGCACAGGCGGCGGTGATCCGCTTTCGCGTGACGATCAAGTAGCGAACGCAAGTTCGACTCGATCATGAGTCCGCGAGCCGCATGGTGGCGGCTGCCGGGCGGGTGGTGGGACGCGAAGTCGTCACGCCACGCGTTACAGCGGTGGCGCGAGCCTGAGATTGATACTCCGGAACGCCGGGGCGGCGGGGATCGCAAGATCTCCGCCGCCTCTTCGGCGTTTCTGCGGGTAGCGATTCTCGCGTTCGGGGCGCTGCTGGCCGGACTCCAGGGATCGTCGGCGTGGGCGCAGAGCGTCAGTGCGCCGGGCACGCCAATCCGCAACTCGGCGTTGCTCACATTCGATCGGGCTGTAGGCGTTACCGATTCGGTGCGCAGCAATGAAGTGGTGACCCTGGTGGCGCCAGCGCGCTCACGGGCCGCGATTCAATTCTCCCGCACGGTGGGGCCGGGAGCAGGTGCGCCGACCACAAGCGGTCCGACCTCGTGTCAGACCGCGAGCGGTTATCAAGTTCTCGCAAATCCCGTCCTGATTGGCGGCCAGGCGCTCGATCCGTCGCAAGCCGTGCCAATGGCCGCGACGCAGATGTTCCACGGTGGCGAGCCGCTCTTCATTCACGTCACCGATCACGATCGCAACCGCGACGCGCAGGTGCTCGACGTCGTTGACGTGCGCGTCCGGTCCGTCGCCACGGGCGATACCGAAACGCTGCGGCTCACCGAGACCGGTCCAAACACGGGTGAGTTCGTCGGCTATGTTCCCTCGGCGACAGGGGCCGCGGCGCCAGGCGACTGCACGCTGCAGGTCGCTCTGCAAAGCAATGTTATGGTCGACTATGTCGATCCGCTCGATGCGACGGACGCGGTGCAAGATATCGCGGCGCTCGATCCTGTCGGCCTCGTCTTCAATTCGCAGTCGGGCGCCGCAATCAACGGCGCACGCGTCAGGCTTGTCGACGCGACCACCGGGCAGCCGGCGATCGTGTACGGCGATGATGGCATCAGCCTGTTTCCGTCGGAGGTCGTGACAGGCGGGCAGGCGACGGATGCCGCCGGCACCCTCTATACGTTTGCGCAAGGGCGCTTTCGCTTTCCGGTGGTTGCCGCGAGCGGCATGTACCGGCTCGTGGTGATTCCACCGGCCTCATTCGCGTTCCCGTCGGCGGCGAGCGTCGCGCAGTTGCAGACACTCGCGGGTGCTCCGTTCACTCTGAACGCGGGGTCGTTCGGCAATGGTTATCAAGTGAGCGCGCCGCCAGCGGTCAATATCGACATTCCGCTCGACCCGACCGGCACATCGCTCACGGTCGACAAGTCGACACCCACGGCTATTGCCGCGGTCGGCGATTTCATACAGTACAGCGTGTCGGTGGAAAACTCCGGCACAACCGGCGCGTTCCCGTCAGTCGTTACGATCGACACCTTGCCCGCGGGCACGCGTTATGCGCGCGGTTCGGCCCGGATCAACGATGCGCCGGCCGCCGATCCGACGATCGATGCGACGGGCCGGGTGCTCACCTTCACCACCGGCAATCTCGCACCGGGCGCGCGCTTCACGCTGCGCTATGTCGTAGAGCTGACCAGTGGCGTGCATGGCAGGGAAATCACGAACGAAGTTCGGGCCGTTGGTTTTGGCAACGTCGCGTCCAATCGCGCGAACGCCACTGTGCAGATCCGCAATGAACTCTTTCAGGACGCCGCGGTGATCACTGGCCGCATCGTGCAGGGCGCCTGTCCGATCGATGCCAGCCATGCGGATGGGGTCGAAGGCGTGCGCGTCTATCTCGAAGATGGCCGTTACGCCGTGACCGACAAGGACGGCAAGTATCACTTCGAGGGCGTGCCGCCCGGCTCGCACGTCGTGCAGATGGACGTCGACACCGTGCCGCCTACGCTGCGCCCCGTCGAGTGCGGTGAGCGCGCCCGATTCGCGGGGCGCGCCTATTCGCAGTTTGTCGACCTGCGCGGCGGCGCGCTCTGGCGGGCGGATTTCACGCTGACGCCGCGACCCGCGCCAGCCGGCGCAGTGACGCTGCGCCTGCGGACAGTCGTGAATGGCGATGGCACCAAACTAGCCATCGCGCTGCCCCTCGAGGTCACGGGCGTCGATATCGGCAAGCTCCGCGTGCTCGTGATGCTGCCGACCGGCATCACCTATCGCCACGGTAGCGCGCAACTCGGCGGGGTAACGATTGACGATCCGACCGGCGGTGATGCCGTGCTGAGCTTTGCTCTCGGGGAGGCGGCGGCGCCCTACGACAAGGAGCTGCGCTTCGAGGCCGAACCGGGTGCGGGCGCACGCGGCGCGTTGACGCTCAAGGCCGTCGCGCTCTTTGACACGCCGACCGCGAGCAATCAGCGGACGGCGCCGGCGGAGAATGTGATTGAACGCGGCGCTGCGATCGTGCAATCGGCCCACTACGTGTTTGTGCCGCGCTTCGACGTGCTCGGCACTGACCTCACTGCGGCCGATCGCGTGGAACTCGATCGGATTGCGCGCGATTGGCGCGGCGTCAACGGCATCAAGGTACATGCCGTCGGCCACACCGACAGCACGCCGATCGCGCCGCGCAATCGAACGCTCTACGTCGACAACAATGAACTGTCGCTTGCACGCGCCCGCAGCGTCGCCGATTATCTGCGCGAGAAGCTCGGTCTCGATACCGGTCAATTTGACATCGCAGGCCGCGGTTCCGACGAGCCGCTCGCGATCGGCAAGGACGCGGCAAGTCTCGCGAAGAATCGGCGCGTCGAAGTGTCGATCACCGGATTGAAGCCGATATCCGACGGCAGCTTGACCGTCACCCAGGGCGAGAGCGCGCCACAAAGCGTCGCTACCACGGGAATCATTGTCTATAGCCAGCTCCCGGGCCAGCGCGCCCACGAACGGGAGGAGGCGCCCGAGTCGGTCGCGGTGCAGGCGGCGCCGGCGCCCAGCGCGCCCGTGATCGCCTGGATCGCGCCGGTTAAGGATTTCAATCCGCCGATTCCGAGCCTCAAGGTCGCGGTCGAACACCTCTACGATCAGAAAGTGCAGTTACTCGTCAACGGAGTCCGCGTCAGCGACGTGACTTTCGACGGGGCGACGCCGGACAGCAACAAGACGTTTGCCGTGAGCCGCTGGCGCGGTGTGGCGCTCGCCGAGGGTGACAATCGGCTGACCGCCGTCGTCGTCGATGACGGCGGCCGCGAAGTGAGCCGCCTCGAGCGCGAAATTCACTACTCCGGCGGGCCAGTGCGGGCGGAGTTGCTCGCTGACCAATCCCATCTGGTTGCCGATGGCCGCACGCGCCCCGTGCTCGCTCTGCGCCTTTTCGACAATTCCGGACATCCGGCGCGCCGCGGAACCGTCGGCGTCTTCAGTGTCGCGCCGCCGTATCGCTCGTGGTGGGAAGTCGCAACCCTGAACGACAATCAGCTGGTGGCGGTCGGTAATCGCGAGCCCACCTACACCGTCGGTGACGACGGCATCGCCGAAATCGAGCTCGAGCCGACGTCCGAGACCGGCAACGTGGTGCTGAGCCTGCGTTACAACGAACGCCAGTCGCAGGAAGTGCGCGCCTGGCTCAAGCCCGCGGCACGCGACTGGATCATGGTGGGCATCGCGGAGGGGAGCGGCGCGTATCACACGCTCGCCCAGAACATGCAGGCGGCGGCGGACGCCGGACACGAGGAAGGCTTCGATGATCAAGGGCGTGTCGCTTTCTTCGCCAAGGGACGCATCAAGGGCGAATATCTGCTGACCCTTGCGTACGACAGCGCGCGCGATACCACAGCTGCGCGCGATCGGCTGCGAGGGACCATCGAGCCCGACCGGTACTACACGCTTTATGGCGATGGCAGCGAGCAGCGCTTCGAGGCGGCGAGTCAGCGCAAGCTCTACGTCAAGCTCGAACGCAATCAGTTCGTGGCGCTCTTTGGCGACTACGATACCGGACTCAACGTGACGGAGCTCACGCGCTATAGCCGCAGCATGAATGGTGTGCGCACCGAGTATGGCAACGAACATGTCGCTGTCGTAGCCTTCGCGGCACGCACCGATCAGACCTACGTGAAGGACGAGCTCCAGGGCGATGGCACGTCCGGCCTCTATCACCTCTCGCGCTCACCGCTGGTCATCAATAGCGACAAGCTGCGCATCGAAGTGCGTGACCGATTTCATTCGGAGCGTGTCCTCGACACACGGCCGCTCGCGCGTTTCCTCGATTATGAGCTCGACTACCTCGCGGGTACCGTCTTCTTCAAAGAGCCCGTGCCGAGCCGCGATCCCGAGTTCAATCCTGTCTTCATCGTCGCGGAATACGAGACTCAGGCGACCACTTCCGAGAAGACCACCGCGGGCGGCCGCGCTGCGCTGAAATTTGCCGCGGGCAAGGTGGAGGTTGGCGCCAGCTTCGTCAATGAAGGTGCTGCGCAAGGCGATGGCAAGGTCGGCGGAGCGGACCTGCGCTGGACGCCGGTACCTGGAACGGAGCTGCGCGCGGAAGTTGCGCGCAGCGAATCCGACGATCCCGCCCGCGCCGCGAGCGCCAACGGCTATCTCGTCGAGATCAAACACGTCTCGGATCGGCTCGAGGCACACGCTTACGCCCGCGAGCAGGATTCAGGCTTCGGTGTCGGCCAGCAGCCGGGGAGCGAAGCTGGCACTCGCAAGGTTGGCGTTGATGGCCGCTTCAAACTGACGGACAAGTGGGGCGTCGCGGCGGAAGCCTTCCGTCAGGACCAGCTCGGCACCGGCGCCGAGCGCACGATGGCCGACGGCGAAGTGCGCTATCAGACGCCGACGGCGAGCGTTGGCGCCGGCGTGCGGCATGTCGACGACACTGGCGTGGCCGGCGCGGAGCAGCGCTCAGAGGCAGGCTATGCGACCGGCAGTGTCGATGTGCTCGGTGGCCGCGTGACCCTGCGCGGCGCGCTCGATGCGACGCTCAACTCACACGACTCGAGCATCGACTATCCCCAGCGCGCGACGGTCGGCGTCGATTACCACCTGAAGCCGGACGCGACGCTCTTTGCCGAATACGAACATGCCGATGGCGCCAATATCCAGAGCGACATGACGCGCGTCGGCGTGCGCGCGACTCCGTGGAACCGCGCGCAGCTGCGTAGCAGCCTGACTCAGGAATCGACGGAGTACGGGCCGCGCACTTTCGCGAGCGCCGGTCTCACGCAGGGCTGGCAGATCAACAAGCATTGGGCGCTGGACGCCGGTGTGGACCAGTCCAATACGCTGCGCGATGCGCGCACGATCCCATTCAATCCGAATGCGCCCCTCGCTTCGGGCACGGTCGCCGACGATTTCTTCGCGACTTTCCTTGGCGTGCTCTATCGCAAGAGCGACTGGACGTTCACGTCGCGGATGGAAATGCGCAATTCGGATCTGGAAAAGCGCGTGACCTACGCCGGTGGCTTCTATCGCGAGCCGATCGCCGGGCAGGCGTTGAGCATGACGGCACTCATCACGCGGAGCGATCTCACGGCTGGCACCGACACGCTGATGAGCGACGTGCGCTTCTCCTGGGCCTACCGACCGGTCGACACACGCTGGATGCTCCTCGATCGACTCGATCTCATCTACGACGACCGCTCGGCGGATACCGGCATTGAGGACAGCCGTCGCGTCGTCAACAACATGAATGCCAACTGGCAGCTCGACGACCGCACGCAGCTCGGTGTGCAGTACGGCTCGCGCTACGCGCGCTCGACCTTCGACGGCGTCGCCTACGACGGCTATAGCGATCTCGCCGGGCTCGATCTGCGGCGCGACTTGAGCCGCAGGTACGATATCGGCGCACATGCGACGGTTCTTCACTCCTGGGAGGCGCACACCGCGGAGTACGCCGTCGGCGTCGATCTTGGCATCAGCTTCGCGCGCAACGTCTGGGTGTCATTTGGCTACAATCTGACCGGTTTCAATGATCGAGATTTCTCGGCGGCGCGCTACACCGACCAGGGCCCATTCATTAAACTGCGGATCAAGGCCGATCAAGACACCTTCAAGGATGTGGGCTTTGACCTCCGTGGCGCAGCGGGGCCCTGACAGCGGGTCCAATTTCAGCGAGATTCTCGGGTCCAGCGGCCCGCTGGCCGAGCGCATTCCGGGCTTTGCCGCGCGCGCAGCCCAGCAGGACATGGCCCATTGGGTGGGCACGGCGCTTGCGGAGCTGTCGACGCTCGTCGTCGAAGCGGGCACCGGCACGGGCAAGACGTACGCCTATCTCGTCCCGGCGCTCCTGTCGGGCCGGCATGTGATCGTGTCGACCGGTACCCGCACACTTCAGGATCAGCTCTTTCATCGCGACCTGCCGACCGTTTCCGGCGCGCTCGGCCGCCCGGTGAAAGTCGCTGTACTCAAAGGCCGTGCGAATTACCTTTGCCTGCACCGGCTCGACCTGGCGACGCGCAACGCCACGCTGGAATTCGGCGCCGGCGCCCGCAAGTCGCTGGAACGGGTGCGCCGCTGGTCGCTCGCGACCCGCACGGGTGAACTGAGTGAGCTGCCGGATCTGCCGGACCAGGATCCCGTCTGGCCCTACGTCACATCGACGCGCGACAACTGTCTCGGCAGCGAATGTCCCGCATACAGTCGTTGCCATGTGATTGCCGCGCGCCGCGAGGCGCAAGCCGCGGATATCGTGATCGTGAACCATCACCTCCTGCTCGCGGACCTTGCACTCAAGGAAGAAGGCTTTGGGGACCTCTTGCCCGGCACCGACGCTCTGATCATCGACGAGGCGCATCAGATTCCGGACACGGCGGGTCAGTTTTTCGGGCTCACGCTCGGTTCGCGCCAGGTGGTACAGCTCGCGCGCGATGCGGCGGCGGAATTCGCGGCGAACGCGATCAATTCGGAAGAACTTACGACGCTCATCCAGGGGCTCGACACCAGCATTGCGCAGATTTCCCGCGCCCTCGGCCGCCCGCAGCGGATCGACTGGCAGCAGGTCGACGACGCAGCGATCGAACGTCTGAACGATCTCAGTGTCGATCTCGCCAATATTGCGCGCGGTCTCGAAGCGCTGGGCGCGGGAGCGGGCGTCGGCAACTGTGCGCGGCGCGCGCTCGAAGTCAAGGATCAGCTCGATCGGTTTCTCGCCCTCGGGGCGGACAGCGGCCTGCGCTGGGTCGATGTGCACACGCGCGGCTTCGCCCTGGTGTTCACGCCTTTCGAAGTTGCGGACCGCATGCGCGAGCTGATCGCGGCGCGGCCCGCGGCGTGGATCTTCACTTCGGCGACGCTTGCGGTCGGCAGCAGCTTCGAGCACTTCACGCGCAGGCTCGGGCTCGACAACGCGCGCACCGTGCAGATTGAGAGTCCCTTCGATTACGCGCGGCAGGCGCGGCTCTACCTGCCGCCGATCGAGGGCGATCCGAACGACCCGGCGCACACGGCGCGAGTGATCGATGCCGCCTGGCCGCTGGTGCTGGCAGCCGGCGGCCGGTCGTTTCTTCTGTTCACCAGCCACCGCGCACTGACCGAGGCGGCGCGCCTGCTGCGCGCTCGGCCCGATCACGATCGATTTCCGCTGCTCGTGCAGGGTGAAGCGCCCCGTGAAGTGCTCCTCAGACGCTTTCGCGAACTCGGCAATGCCGTGCTGCTCGGCGCGGCGAGTTTCTGGGAGGGCGTCGACGTGAAGGGCGAAGCCCTGTGCGTCGTGGTCATCGACAAGTTGCCGTTCGCGTCCCCAGAGGAT
>Ga0326726_10005912_pt1 | contig 11043 bp, 12 predicted proteins | sample MHFenrmetagenome_2_FD_207603 | JGI IMG/M metagenome (GOLD analysis project Ga0326726, IMG submission 207603) | Lab enriched peat soil microbial communities from Michigan Hollow, Ithaca, NY, United States - MHF15MN | ecosystem: Environmental > Terrestrial > Soil > Wetlands > Peat | place: USA...
AGAGCAGCGGTCTTATACACCGCGTGTCGAAGGTTCGAATCCTTCCTCCCCTACCACGTTCACCCACGAATGTTCGGCCGTCGAAGCCGACCGCGAGCCGTGGGCGTCGGGACTCTCAATGGACCGCCCAGCGCTGTAGGCTTGCTGAGTGCCCTCCGATTGGCGCCCGCTCTACGCACGAGACTCTGAGTCGCCGACCCTTTTCGACGGCCCCTATGAAGGCGCACCAGAGTGGCTGTTCCCGCGGCTCTGGGAGTGGTGCGAGAACCTGATGCCGAGCATGTACTTCGGGCCCACCGCCATTCGGGCCTGGCGAGAGATGGGACTGGCCCTCCACATCGCAGTGCCGGATCCACGGGCGCAGGAGGGAAGTGGGCTCGTAGACGCCTGGTACAAATACCTTCTTGACCATCCAGACCACCTGCTGTCCCTCGCAGACTACGTGCTATCTCACGTCCTGCGCAGCAGCAGAGCGGAGGATCAGCAATCCACAGCCGAGCTCCGCGACATCCTGTCGATGGGTGGCTCCGTCTGGGAGGTAGGCAGGGACGGGACTCATTACTTCCTGAGTCGGCGCGTCGGGAACGAAGCCCGGGCTGCCGCCGAGTCGATCATGGCCAGCCGGGACCGCGCCGCCGAGCACCTGCGCCTCGCATGGCGATCGATCTACGGCCGTGCACCGAGTCCCGGAGACGGTTACCGGGAGGCAGTCAAGGCTCTGGAGGCTGCCGCGATACCCGTCGTCTCTCCGCTGAACACAAAGGCGACCCTCGGCACGATCATCGCGGACCTGCGTGCAGCGCCGCACAAGTGGACAGTACGGCTCAACCATCCGGATCGACAGGCGCAGGTTCGCGCCCTGGCAGATGCACTCGATCTCATCTGGAAGGGCGACCTCAGGCATGGCGATCCCAATGAGACGAGTCCTGCGCAGGTGGTCTTGCACGAGGCCGAGGCGGCACTGCAGCTTTCGCTGGCGATGGTGAAGTGGTTCAGGGATGGGACGGTGGTTCGACTCGGGTAACCGGATCGATCTCGTCAGGCGAGGTCGTCCTCAGGTCGGGCCTGCCCCTACGCACTCCGTGTACATGCCGAAGGCATCGGAGCTATCACGTCGCGCCCGTGCGCCGCCTCGCGACGGCCAGGCTCGCCAGTACCGCCACCGCAATGGCGATGATCGCGCCGGCCGCCGGAAGACCATTACGCGACGAGCCCGAGGAGCTCGAGAAAGGCATCGCCACGGACGTGTCCGGAGGCGTCGGGCGGACGCCGCCGGCTCCCGCGGTCTCGACCGCGACGACCTCCACGACGGCCTCTGCGGAGCTGGAAGTGGCGACGATGAGGTACCTGCCTCCGCGCCCGGGACCGGCGTCGATCGTCGCAACGAAGGATCCGGATGCATCGGTATGCAGCGTCTGGGTGCCGTCGTCCGCGCCGTTTCGCTGGATGGTCAGCAGCACGTCGGCGTCGCTGGGGAACCCGGCACCGGCAACGTCGATCTCGCGACCTGGAACGGCGGTGGCGGTGAGCCGTGGCTCCGCCGCGGCGACCGCGCCGGGCAGGACGCACAGCATGGCCAGCAACAGGAGAACCAGGGGGACGCGGCGGTACATGGCGCGAGGTTCCTTTCGAATGAGACGCTCGGGCAGCGGTGGCCCTGGTGCCGTCATCGACGCCGGGACGGCCGTCGCGGTTCCGTCGCGGCGCGGCTGCTACGCGGTCTTGCCCTTCTTCGGGTGCGTTGTCCGCACGCTCCCGGGGACCGGCCGGATCGTGCTTTCGTGGCCTCCCGCCCAGCGGACCCGGTAGCTCGTCCCGTACGACGCCGGGCGGACCTCCAGGATCTCGCCCTCCCGCGCCGGAAGGCCCGCCTTTTCGGACTCGACGACGATGTGGTCTCCGACTTTCACTGCCATGCATGCACCTCCCGGTCCGGCGCTCGTTGTAACACCGCCCTCCCCGACTGGCAACGGCCATCCGGCCGTGTCCCCGAACCTCGCGGCGCACGCCACGCCGGATGCGACCGGATCGGCGGGTACCGTGCGACACTTCGAGGGTGGCGCGCTTCCAGTACGACGCTCCGATCCTCGAGCGCTTTCCTGCGATCGTTGGCGGCGTCATCCACGCGACCGGCGTGTCCAACGGCGTCCCGCCGCAAGCGCTCGCGGATGCCTTCCGGTTCGAATGCTCGGCCGCACGTGCGCGCATCGGAGACCTGCCGCTCAGCTCGATACCTGCGCTCGCGGCGTGGCGTCGCGCCTTCCGCGGCTTCGGCGTTGATCCGACGCAGTACCGGTCGGCAGCCGAGGCACTCCTCCGGCGCCTGACGAAGCAGGGTGGGCTGCCGTCGATCAGCACGCTCGTGGACATCGCGAACCTGGTGAGCATCCGGCACGCGCTGCCGGTTGCCGTGTTCGACCAGCGCGGGATCGTGGGCGGCACGACCGTCCGGTTCGCTCGTGGCGACGAGCGCTGGGAGGACCTTGGCTCCAGCACTACCGAACATCCCGAGGCGGGCGAGGTGATCTTCGTGGACGACACGGGCACCGTGAGCGCGCGCCGCTGGTGCTGGCGACAGAGCGCCCCCAGCGCCGCGAGCGACAGCACGACCGAGGTGCTCCTGACCGTGGAGGGTCATCACGAAGCGGCCCGTGAAGACGTGGTTCGAGGGTTGGAGGACCTGCTGGCCCTCCTGCATGCGTACGCCGGGCCGGCGCACGTACGTCATGCACTGCTCACGCAGAGGGACCCGGCGTTCGACTGACCCGCGGACGAGACCCGCGGCCGCTCCCGTGGACAGCCGGCCGCTGATGGGGCGCCCGGACGGGCGCGCGGACGATGCCGTCGACGCTGCCGCGGATCGCCGAACGATCCCGGCGGAGCGCCGGCCTACTCCTTCGGCGGGGTCACCAGCTGTCGCTTCGACCGACGATACGGGCCGACGTCCACCACGGTGATGATGGGGGCCCGGCGGCGAGCAGACCGATGCCGCAGCCGCGCGATCTTCCAGAGGAATGTCTCGAGGAGCCTTCCCGGCACCGTAACCTCCCGAAAGAGAGCATAACCTGACGCAGGTTGCGCGCGAGGGGCGACGTTCGCGAGGGCCACACGATCCCTTCCTCGGGAGCCGACAGACGCTCCCGCCGGTCCGGGCAAGCCGCCGTCACCGTCCCTCGATGACCTCGTCGCAGATGGGCGCCAGGTCGTCCGGAAGCGTGCACGTGACCTTGAGGGCCGACGGCAGCCCCGACGCGCCGGCCTCGCTGCCGTCGTCGAAGATCAGGAAGCCGATCGCCCGGTATCGGCCGCCGGACGGGTCGCCGGTGCCGTGGACGCCGGGTGGGTCCTCGAACACGACGGTCCTCGGCATCGGTCGTGTCACGCGCTCGTCCGGTGGCGACGTGGCATCGCAGCCCAGGGAGTCGAAGAGCTTCAGGGATTCCGGAAAGAGGCCGCATGCCATGAGGACCACGCAGCCGAGACAGCCTCCGCCGCTGGATGCGGTGACGGCCACGAAGTCGGGTGAAGGGGAACCCGAGGCCGCTGCCTGGCCCGGCGGGGTGACCTGCATCCTGGCGGAGCCGTCCGCCCCGACCGCGGCCTCACACCGCCAGCCCCGTGGCCCCAGGACCGTGAGGTCTCCGTTCGAGTAGAAACGCACCTGCGACGCGACGGCCTGCGTGAGGGTCGCCGTCATGCTCGCCCCGATGGGTGGCAGCGTCTCGTCCGGCAGCCCGTACGCCGTCGGGCACGACTCGACGGCGATCGAGACGGTCTCGGCGGCCTCCGGCGTGGGAGCAGCGAGCGCCGATGCGGCAGGCGATGCCGGACTTGAAACGGCCTGTGCCCCCGGCGATCGCAGCGTGGATGCTGCCGCCGCGGTGGCGCGTGGCAGAGTGCCACCGCCGGGGGTGCCGGGCACGGATGCCGCCGGTCCGGATGGCGTGGCGGAGGTGCACGCCGCAACCACCACGGCAACGACGACGCCACGCCAGGCGGCGCGGCCGAGGAGGGCGTGCCCGCGGATCGCGTCGGTCACGGCGCGCGCGCTCGAACGCCTGGTCACCGCCCGTGTCGCGATCCCGCTCGGGCCGCCGCGATCGCCTATGTTGCTGCCTCCCGCCGTCACGATGGTGGCGCAGGGTCCTAGGGTACCTGCTGCCCGCGGACGGTGTGCCCGGCCGGCACGGCAGGGTGCTCCATCGCAGGCCGGGCATCTACCCCTTGGGGGGTGCGGGTCCCCGCAGGACTCAGGCGGCGCGGGCCGCGCGGTGACAGGCGACGGGAAAGCGACCCAGGCGCCCGGTGGTCGTGACCGGCACGCGAGTCAGGCGGCGCGGCGGCCAGCGAGGGGCACGGGCTCCGCGACCGGGCCCGCCGATTCCCGACCCGCGTCGAGCCTGAAGCTGCCCGTGAGCTCCTCCAGGGTCGCCGCCATCGCGGCGATCGTGCGTGCCTGGCCGACGACCGCGTCTGCCTGCGCGGAGAGCTCCTGGGTCGCCGCGGAGACCTCCTCCGACGATGCCGAGTTCTCCTCGCTCACCGCTGCGACTGAGGCCACGGCCTGCGTGACTGCGGCTGCCTGGGCCGTCATGTCGGCCGCTACTCCATGGTTCTCGGCTGCCAGGGCGCCGATTCGGTCCATCGCCTCGACGACGCTTGCGGAGGATGACTTGATCTCCACGATGGAGCTCGTGATCCGCTCGATCGCGGCCCGGGTTGCGCCGACGGCCTCGGCGATCGACTCGAGGGCCTCGGCGCTGCTGGCTGCCAGCGTTGAGCCGGACGCGACCTCCTGCGCCCCCTGGCGCATAGCCTCCACGGCGGCCGCCGTCTCGCGTTGCACGCGGGCGATGAGCTCGGCGATCTCCTTGGTGGCGCGACCGGAGCGCTCGGCGAGCTTGCGCACCTCGTCGGCCACGACCGCGAAGCCCTTGCCCTGCTCGCCCGCGCGCGCGGCCTCGATGGCGGCGTTCAGCGCGAGCAGGTTCGTCTGCTCGGCGATGTCGTCGATCGTCTCGACGATGGCGCCGATCCTGTTGCTCTGCTCGCCCAGTGCCTCGATTCGGGCGGCGGCGTCGGACGTGGCCGCACGAATCCGTTCCATCCCGTCGGCCGCCTCGCCCACCGCGGCGAGCCCGCTCGCCGTCGAGTGGGCACAGTCGCCGGCGACGCTTGCCACCTCGGCGCCCGCACTCGAAACGGCGTCGATGGCGGCCGGGAGCCGAGCGAGGGCGCCCGCAGAATCCTCGACTTCCGCGGCGACGCGTCCCGCCGTGGCGCTCACCCTGTCGATGAGGGTGCCGAGCCGCTCGACCGCGGCATTCGTATCGACCGCGATCCGGGCCTGCTCTGCCGCGCCGCCCGCCACCTGGCCGACCGTGGCGGCGATCTGGCCGGCAGCACCGCTCGTCATGCCCGATGCCTGATCGAGCGCACCAGCCGAGCTCCCAAGCTCGTGCGAGGCAGCCTGCAGCTGGCCGACGACCGACCGCAGGGTCTCGCCGAGTTCGTCGACGGCGAGGCCGAGCGCGTCCCGTTCGGACCGCGGCTCTATCTCGACCGTGAGATCGCCGGCCGCCAGCCGGCCCATCGCCTCGGTGATCTCCTTCTGGTAGTCGACGGTTCGTCGGAACGCGTGTGCGAGGCGGCCGACCTCGTCGGTCCCGTGATGGGCGATCACCTGGTCGGCGTCGCCCGCCGCTAGCCCGTCGGCCACGGTCACCATCGCCCGCAGCGGCCGCGACATGCGCCGGGCGACGAGGAAGGCGAGGGCGCCGCCGGCCAGCGACAGGAACACGGCGACGACCAGGAAGGTTACGAGCATGTCGTTCCGTCCTGCGGCGAGGCGGTTCGTCACGGCGGCGAAGTCATCCTCGTACGCGCTCGCGCCGATGACCCAGTCCCACGGGGCGTAGTAGGCGAGGCGCGCGACCTTCCAGCGTGCCGTCGTCTCGCCGGCGTTCTGCCAGGGATAGCGCTGCGTTGCGAGCTCGCCCGGCTTGAGTGCAACGGCCTTGCGAACCATGTCCTGGATGACCAGGTCACCGTTCGCGTCCTTCGTTCCCGAGATGTCCTCGCCGTCGCGCTTGCCGTCCTTGGAGATGATGTAGTGACCGGCAATGCCGCCGCTCCCCCCGAGCACGAAGACGTAGCCGCTCGATCCGACCCTGGTTGCCATGATCGCGTCGCGGACCGCCGCGATGCTGTCCCGGGGCACCCCCACGAACAGCATGCCGAGGACGTTCCCTTTCGCATCCTTCAACGGCGCATAGGCGGTCTCGTACCAGGCGTTCACCACGAACGCCGAGCCACGATATGTCTCACCGCGCAGGACCGCCGCAACGACCGGGTTCGTGCCGCCGTCCGCAGTCGCGGCGGGGATGTAGGTGCCTGCCGCGCGGGCTCCGTCGGTCGTGAGGACGCTCGTCGCGACCCGCAGCATGTCCCCGTCTGCGTTCATCCGTTGGAAGATCGTGCTCTCGGCGCCGACGAGGCTCTTCACGCGATCGACCACCGGGCTGGCGACCTTCGGATCGGGGTTCTGGCCGGGCCAGTCCCCCCCGATCAGCAGCTTCGGAAGGGAGACCTTCAGGCTCTCGTTCGTGACCTGGTCGACGGCCGTCCACGTCACTTTCTCCCGCGCGAGACTGGCGCCCCCGGCGAGCCCAAGCTCCCGCTGCGCCACGTTCAGGTCGCCGTCGACCTGCTGCTGGAGCCCCTGGTCCTGGGCACGCACCAGGTTGTACACGTCGGTCGCGATGTGGTCGAGATCGGAATCGACGAGCGCCTGCGTCTCGGTGCTGGCGCGCGCGTTGTAGGCCCCGCTCTGCCACGCTGCCGTTCCCAGCAGCACGAGCGACGTGACGACGACGCTCCCGCCACCGAGCGCGATGAGCTTGCCCCCGATTCCGGCGTCCCGGTACCGCGCGAAGAGTCTCATTGGAGCGGCCGCCTGCCCTGACGATCCCGGAGCGCGATAAGCCGTGGCGCTGGCCGGGATACGGTGGGTATCGGCACAGCGTCGCGTGACCTGAACCCGGGCTGACCGAACCGGGACCGGCCCGCGCGGGCACCACGGGCGATCAGGGAATCAGGGCCACCAGGCAGGTCGGGCCGCCGTCGGCACGGGTGAACTCATCGAGCGCGACCTCGAGCACAGCCTCTCCGGCCTCGCGCAGCATCGTGGCTGAGCGAGGATGGCCCGCCGCCATGAGGCACGCGCCGCCCACCGCGAGGACGTTCGCTGCCGGCCACTCCGAGTCGGGCACCACGATACGCTCGACGTCGTCCGTCAGTGCGGCGTCGCCGGCCCCCTCGAGCGACGAGAACCCCGCCGCGGTGCCGACGAGACGCCGGGCGCCGATCGCGGTCACGGCGGTCGCAAGGTGCAGGCGGTCGCCGACCGGGCAGAGGAATGCTCGGTAGCCGAGCGAGCGGGCGTCAGCCGCCAGGCCGGCAGCCCCGGCGGCGTTCGTGCGGTCGGACACGCCTATCGCGATGCGGTCACCGAAGACGATCACGTCACCGCCCTCGAGCGTGGCAGGCGCTGCGACGCTCGTGGTTCGGGCGTTCGGCGCCAGCGCACGTGCCCGGGCGGCCACGGACCGGACCTCCGGCCGTCGGGATGGAATCGCCGGCCGGGCCACGACCAGGAGCTCCGTCGCGCCATCCGGGTCCGCGGCGGCCGGCAGCGCCACCACCGCGTCCGAGACGAACGTGGCGTCGGGCAGCCGCGGATCAGGCGGCAACTCGACGACCTCGCAGCCGGTCGCACGAAGGGCGCGAACGAACGCCTCGTGCTGCGCCGCTGCGCGCGCCGGGTCGATGCGGTTTCTGTCCGGTTGGGTCGATATCGCCCGCCTGAACGCGGGCCCGGGAGCGCGAACGATGACCCGCACGGCCGATCTCGGGGCTACGGGCGACCCTCCAGGATCGGCCGGGCAAGGTCCGGGTTGTCGACCACGAAGGCGAACGTCGCGCGATCGCCCCAGCTACCCAGGAACAGGTGGCCGTACACGTTGACGCCGGCATCCGCGAGGCGGCGTGCCAGGGTGGCCATGCCTCCGGGGCGGTCCTCGACCTCGGCCAGGATGGATTCGCCCTCGATGAACGTGTAGCCGCTCTCGACGAGGACGCGCCGGGTCGTGAGATCGTCCGCCGTCGTCATGATCATGTGGCCTGTGTCGCCTATCCCGCCGCCACCGATCGCGCGCAGATCGACCCCAGCCGCCGCCAGCCTCTCGGAGAGCACCGCGAGGGCCCCGGGTTCGTTGCGGAGCTGCACGATGAACTGCTGCGCCATGGGGTGTCCTCCGCGCCTGGAGTGAACGGTCGCCCGGACGCGACCCGCCGGGCGTCGGGACGCAGCCGGGATTCTACGCGGCGCGCCGGACGGGCACCGGCCGCGGCGCGTTCGCCGGATCCGTGTCGGCCGCGTCGAGGGCGCGCGCACGTCGTGCGCGCGCGATGGCAAGCCCCGTAACGACGCGATAGGCGAACAGGAACACCACCGCGACGGTGGCGCCGATGTACATCCAGGATGCCCAGGCCGTCCCGCTGTCCGAGCCTGCCATGATGCCGTGCGCCGTTGCGCCGGCGAACGACAGGAACGTCGCGTAGTGGAGCAGGCGCCAGGCGCGCTGTCCGATGTGTCGCCGTACGTAGAAGCTGGCCACGACCGTGAGCATCACGTAGAAGGCGATCTGGCCGGCGCCGACCCAGGGCGCCCTGTAGGGCGCGGCGAATGGCACGGCGAGCTGGAGCAGCGGCATCGGCACGGTCCGATCGAGGGCGAGAAGCGCCCCGTGGATGCCGGCAAGACCCAGCCCGACCGCGGCCAGGTCCTGGTGGAGCGCGAACGAGATCGGCCGGTGCGCGATTGCGTCGAGCAGCTTCGTCGACATGAGCAGTCCGTAGACGACGGAGCCGGCCAGCGCGAGGTACGCGAGGATAGCGAGGATCCTGGAGGCGTACCAGGGCAATGCGTCGTGCTGCCGCGCGGCAGCATCGGCGATCCCGCGCAGCGCGGCCGGACCCGTGGCTCCGATCACTATTCCAAGCGCGATTGCGGCAAGGGCCCACCGAACCGCACGGGTGCCCGGGTCGAGGCCCCTGTATTTCATTCCAGCCACCGCAGGGTCCGCGGCATCGCGATCGACTCTCCCCGCTCGGTGAGCAGGACCGCGCCCGCGACCCCCGCGGCCTCGAGCAGCGCGAATCCCTCGAGCGTGCCGAGGATCACGGCTGCCTTCGCGAGAGCTTCCGCCTCACGAGCAGAGCCGGCGAGGACCGTCGCCTGCACGACGTCGGTCACTGCCGGGCGCCGCGTGCGCGGGTCGATGAGGTGGTGCCTGGGCGCCAGCGCGGACGCAGGCACACTGCCGGACGCAGGCATGCTGCCGGCCGGCGTCACGGGATCTGCCTCCCAGCGGTGGATGCTCACGCCCGACGTGGCAAGTCCGAAGTACTCGGGCATGTCCCGGGCCGTCAGCCGGACGACCGCCAGGTCCATACCCGGCGAGCGCGGGTCCTCGATGGCCACGAACCACGCATCGCCGGGCGCCACCCGGATTGCCACGTCGCCGTCGGCGTCGACGATCGCCCCGGGGAACGTCGCCAGCGCGGCGAGGGCACGATCCGCAAGCCAGCCTTTGCCGACGCCGTCGAGGTCGAAGCGAATGCCCGGCGCACGAGTCACGGCGCGCAGGCGCGAGCCGGCCCCCGGTCGCGCGTCGCAGGTACCGGCCGGTTCGCGGTCCGCCGCCTGCCGCGCGACGGTCCAGGGCCCCGTGGTCCCGGGATCGGCTCCGGGATCGCCACGCTCCGCGGCGATTCGGGCGTCGAGCAACGTCACATCCACGATGCCGCCGGTCATGCGGGTCGCCTCGGCGCCCCACGCGAGTGCGGCGGCGAGCGTTGGGCGGACGGCGACCGCGTGATGCGGGTCGGCGTTCAGCCTCGACAGGTCGGACGCGGCGTCGAAGCGCGTCAGGCGGGCGGCCCACGCCCTGACATGCGACATCGTCGCGCGAGCAGCGCGCTCGGCCTCGACCGCCCGCCCGGCGGACACGGCCACGTGCACGGCGAGTCGGCCGCCCATCGCATTGCCCGAGGCGGAAACGTGCGTGAGCGAGGCTGGCGTGACGACACCGTCGAAGCGATCCGTCTCGCGATGAACAGAGGGCACCGCCGTCTCCGCGGCGATCACGGGCGCGCACCCGATTGCCGCGTGGTCACCGTCGTGACCGTGAGGACCCGCGGCGTGGGCGCCGGCAGCTGCGCCACTACTGCCTGCGGCGGAGCCGTCTGGCCGGGCTTCAGATACACGTACCGCACGACGTGACGAACGGGTGCCATCGCCGCCTGGTCCGGAGCCAGCACCGTTGCCACCTGCTGGCTCGCCGCCGCCGGCGCCGGCGCCGGCGGCGCCAGGACGGCGGTCGCGACCGCCGACGCCGCAGCGAGGCCGGCGACACCGTAGGCAATCCGCATCGGGCGCGGATCCGGTCGTCCGCGGGCCGGCGCGTGGTCGCGCGCGGGCATTCGCGTGGACAGGGTCGGGCGTCCCTCGCTCATCAGTCGTCCGTCCCCTCGGGCGCCTCGCCCTGGTGCTCTCCGTCCTCGCGCTCGCCACCCTGGACGGCCGTCCCGGCAACTGTGCGGTGAACGACGATGGAGGCGGGCGTCGGCGCCGGCTTCACGTAGACGTTGTCCACGACGACCCGCGGCGTCGGGTCGGAGGCCGCGGGGCCGGCGACCGCCGGCGCGCCGGTGGCGGCCGCGGCCGACACGGGTACGGCGCGGGGCCCGAATCCGGCGGCTGCGAGCGCGACCGCCAGGGTGAGCGCCGCGGCGAGTGCCGCGACGAACAGGGCGACTCGGTGAATCATCGTGTTTGCCTCCAGGCGTGGAGCCGGTGACACCTGCCGCTCGACGATCGCGTGCGCCGGTGTGGTCCACTGACAGCGTCGGCGCGCGCGACATGGCGGGCCTTTGGCCTGGATGAGAACGCTCAAAGACGGGCCGGCCAGCTGTTGACGC
>Ga0326726_10005913_pt1 | contig 11042 bp, 5 predicted proteins | sample MHFenrmetagenome_2_FD_207603 | JGI IMG/M metagenome (GOLD analysis project Ga0326726, IMG submission 207603) | Lab enriched peat soil microbial communities from Michigan Hollow, Ithaca, NY, United States - MHF15MN | ecosystem: Environmental > Terrestrial > Soil > Wetlands > Peat | place: USA...
GATGAACATCCTCAACGGCGGCGCGCATGCCTCCAACACGGTGGACTTCCAGGAGTTCATGGTGGTGCCGATCGGCGCGGAGACGTACGCCGAAGGGCTGCGCACCGGGATCGAGGTGTTCCACGCCCTGAAGAAGGTGCTCGCCAAGCGAGGGCTCTCGACGGCGGTGGGCGACGAGGGCGGCTTCGCGCCCAACCTGCCGAACGACGAAGGGGCGCTCGAAGCGATCATGGCGGCGATCGAGAGCGCGGGCTTCGAGGCGGGGAAGGACGTCGCGATCGCGCTCGACGTGGCGGCGTCCGAGCTGTTCGCCGACGGCGCGTACACCTTCAAGAAGAGCGGCGCCGGCAAGAAGACGGCCGAAGAGATGATCGCGCTCTACAAGTCCTGGATCGACCGCTACCCGATCGTCTCGATCGAGGACGGGCTCGCCGAGGACGACTGGGCCGGGTGGGCCAAGCTGACCGAGACGCTTGGCAGCCGGGTCCAGCTGGTGGGCGACGATCTGTTCTGCACCAACGTGGAGCGGCTGGCGCGCGGGATCGAGGAAGGCGTGGCGAACGCCATCCTCATCAAGGTGAACCAGATCGGCACGCTCACGGAGACCTTGCAGTGCATCGAGCTGGCGCGCTCCAACGGGTACGGCGCCGTCATCTCGCACCGCTCGGGGGAGACCGAAGACACCTTCATCGCCGATCTCGCGGTGGCCAGCGGGGTGGGGCAGATCAAGACGGGCTCGGGCTCGCGCACCGACCGCGTCGCGAAGTACAATCAGCTGCTGCGCATCGCCGAAGCGCTGGGCGACGTGGGGCACTACCCGGGCCGGGACCTCTACGGCCTGTGAACCGCGCGCGCCTCATCGGACTGGGCGGCGGCGTCGCCCTCTTCCTGGTGGCGGTGTTCGCCGGTGAGTACAGTACGCTCGACTGGCTCACCCTGCGCAGCCAGCTCTCGGAAGAGCGGGATTCGGTCGCGGCGCTGCGCGCGAGTCTCGATTCCCTGGCGCGTGTAGCCCGCGCGCTCGAAAACGACCCCGCCGCCCAGGAGCGGGCGGCGCGGGAGCAGTTCGGCTTGATTCGGAATGGGGAGATTCTCTACCGGATCGTGCCCGACCGGTAACCGCCGGTTGACTAGTGGCTCTCGATTCCGATCGAGAGCGAGAGCCGGTCCATCACTTCCGTCCGTCCCGCCGCGTTCATCCGCACCCGCTCGATGCCGTACGCCGCGCGAATCCGCACCGGGAAGCGCTCCGGGATCACCGGGACGTCGCGCAACCGCAGGCTGATGCCGCCTTCGCCGCCCGCGCCGGACTGGAATCCCTGGGGCACGTTCACGTTCGCCGAGAACACGTGCCACAGCTCGATGTAGGACTGGACATCGGGGACGATCTCTCCCTGCGCCCGGGCCCGCGCCTCCATCAGGAACCACCGCTGCCGGCCCGCATTGCTGATGTAGGTCCAGGCGTGCGGCCCGGCGCGCACCGACAGCCACGACAGCGGCTGCGCGCCGAGCTGGGCGTATCCCTCCACCACGTCGCGCTGCGCGATCGTCGCGGTCGAGCCGCTGGCCGGGGTGAGCTGGCCTTGCCAGTAGCCGAGGTTGAGCGTGATGAGCCCGTTGTAGACCACGTGTCCCTGGAAGCCGAACTCCGCGCCCGACAGCTTCTGCGACGCGGGTCCGGTGGTGCTGTTCACCCGCATGCCGACGCCCGACAACGCGGCCTCCCAGCGCCACGGGCTCTGGGCGGCCAGCGGCGCGGCGGCGCCCGCGAAGCACAGCGCGATGGCGGTGGCGCGCGTCATGGGCCGCCCCCGATCACTTCCGGCGGGCCGATGTGGATGTCGAGTCGCTTCTGCTGGGCGCGGATCACGTTCTCCTGCATCGTCGTCTGCACCTGCGCCTGCCACCCTTCGCGCAGCGACTGGTTGGCGGCGATGTTGTCCGGGAGGGTGCGCCCGGGTCGGTGTTTCAGGAATCCGATCAGGCCGGCGATGCTGAGGCTGCTGGCCACGACGTAGCGGCTGCCCGAGGGCGCATTCCCGCCGGCCACCAGGCCCGGGAGCAGCGCCACGGCGAGCCCGATGCCGGCTCCGCGTCCCAACGCGCCCAGTCCCTTGCCGGCGGGCTCGCGCTCGGGCAGGAACAGGGAATCGGGCAGCGGCGGCGGGGTCGGCAGCGTGTCCTGGGGCCCGAGCACCAGATCGAGCGGCAGCCGCACCACGCGGCCCTGCCGTCCGGCGTTGGTGAGCGACGTGACCGAGAAGACGAGGCGTCCGGAGTCGTTCGCCAGGAAGATGGTGTCCTCGCCCGTCCAGAAGACGTTCAGCGTGTCGCTGATCGGTCCCGCATAGAGTGTCTTTACCGTGAATCCGTCTTCGCGCTCCAGCGTGACGATCACCTGGTGGAACGAGCTGGCGAACAAGCGCGCGCGGAAGCGGTCGGCGCCGAGCCGGATCGACGTGTCGCGCGGCGCTTCGACCCGGACCACCTTCGTGGCCTCGCGCGCGAAGTCGTAGATCGTGGTGACTTCGGGCGGGAAGACCAGCGGGTCGGGTCGGGCGCGGGGGTTGTAGACCACCAGGCGCCGGAACGTGGCGAAGGCGGAGTCGCGCCGGCCGCGGAACAGCTCGGCCGCCGCGAGATAGGTGAGCGCGCGGCCCTTTCCGGAATCGCTCAGGGTGTCGCCCGCCACGCCGGCCAGCGCGCGGCGCAGGTAGATCGTGGCCGAGTCGTATTCCAGCGACTGGTAATGGCGCAATCCGCTGTTGAGCGCGGCCCCGGCCGCGGCGCCCTGGGCGCTCGAGTCCTGGGCCAGCGCGGGAGCGGCGGCGATCCCGAGGGCGAGGAGCGCCGCGGCCGCCGTGCGCGCGCGGCTCACTGCGGCTTCTCCTGCAGCACGATGTCGGTGAGCCGCAGAGATTCGCCGGCCTCGATCGCGATGATGGTTTCGTACGGCAGGTAGCCGTCGCGCGTGATGCGAATACTGTGCGTGCCCGGGGGCACCTTCACGTCGGCCTGCGGCGTGTTGCCGATCTGCCGGTCGTCCACATAGAGCACGCCCCAGGGGGACGCAGCGATGAACAGGTGCGCCGGCTCGACGGCGCCGCCGGTCGGACCGGGCGGCGGCCGCCGGGCACCGGTGTCGCGGGGCGCGGGGTTCGTGGGTGTGGTCGTCCCCCCGGCCGGGGGCGTGGTGCGCGGCGTCGTGGGACGGGTCCGCGGCGTCCCGGCGCGCGGCGGCGTCGAACGGGGCGTGCCCGAATCCGCCAGCCCGGCCGGCGGCGATTCGGTCACGTAGTTGGGTCCCCGCTCTTCGTGTCCGCGGGCCACCCGCCACCACACCAATGCCAGGATGACGACGGCGGCGGCGGCGGGCGAGCCGTACCGGATGTTCTTCGGCAGCGTACGCCAGCGCGCCGTCAACTGCCAGAAGTTCTCCGCCATCTGGCGCAGCCGCGGCGGCAGCGCGGCGACGTGGTTCGGGTCGAGGAAGACGAACGACCGCGGTCGCTCGTGCTCCGCTCCCGCCGAGGCGGCGGCCGCCGCCGGTGCGGCGGGGGTCGCGGGAGCGGGTTCGCGCGGGCCGGGCCAGAGCAGCACCGGCTCGGACAGCTTCTCTTCCCGCTCCTCCTCTTCGTCATCTTGAGCGGCCGTCGCCTGGCGGTGCACGTCGCGCGCCAGGGCGATCTTGCGCCGGAGCTCGTCGTTTTCGTCTTCGTTCTCGTCTTCGTCCTCGTCGTCGTCACGCGCGCGAGACCTGCCGCCACGTTCCACGAAGAGGAGCGGGGTCCGCGGCGCTTCGGCCTCGGGCGCCGCTGCCTCCGTGCTCGCTGCCGTCTCAGCTACCGCCGCGACGGGCTCGGGCGCCGGCTCGGTGGCCGGCGGCTCGAGCTTCACAGGCGCGGACGCGACCGCTGCGGGCTCGGGCTCCGGCTGCTTCGCGGCGGGCTCGGGTTCGAGCTTGAGTGCAGGCGGCAGCTCCGCGACCGGCGTCGGTGCGGGGGAGGGCACCGGCTCGGGTTCGGGCTTGCTCGCGACCACAGGGGCGGGTTCGGCAGCGACCGAAGCCGTCTCGGGTTGCGCGACGGGGAGGGGCGCCGGCTCGGGGAGCGCCACGCCGGCGAGGGCGGTGGCGAAGTCGAGCACGCCGGGGAAACGATCAGCGGGCTCGCGGCTCATGGCGCGCGCCAGGGCGCTCGACACGTACGCCGGCAGGTCGGGCCGTGACTCGGCGATCAGCGGGACCGGTCCCTCGAGGTGATGGCGCGTGATCTCATCCAGCGTCTCGCCGACGAACGGCGGGCGGCGCGCGAGGCAGGCGAAGGCGAGCACCGCGAGCGCGTACTGATCGGCCGCCGGTCCCAGCGCGCCCGCATCGCCGAACTGCTCGGGCGCGGTGTGGCCGAAGTTCTCCTCGATCGACTGCTCGGGGGCGCGGCGCGGCAGCGTGCCGAAGGCGGCGTTGACGCCGAAGTCGGCGACGCGCGCCCAACCTTCGGGGTCGACCAGCACGTTGGCCGGCTTCAGATTGCCGTGGACCATGCCACGGCGGTGTCCGTATTCGAGGGCGGAGCCGATCTGCTCGACGAGCCGCAGGCAGGTCTTCAGGTCCATGCGGTCGGCGGTGCGCAGCAGGTCGCCGAGCGAGCGGCCCTGCACGTATTCCATGGCGTACCACACGGCCTCGTCGGTGGCACCGAAGCTCAGCATCGAGACGAGGTGCGGGTGGTCGAGCGTGGCGGCGCGCTGCGCGTCCTTGCGGAAGCGGTCGATCAGTCCCGACGGGAGGTCGTCGGAGAGCGGCAGCACCTTGAGCGAGCAGAGCCGGCCGGTGATCTGGTCGCGCGCGAGGTAGATGCGCGACGTCGTCCCGCGGCGCAGCACTCCTTCGACCTGGAACTGGCGCTCCAGGGCGGGGAGGATCGGGTCGTCGAGGCGGTTCCAGTCGCTCGCCTCGACCACCACGCCGCCGGTGCGCGAGAAGCCGCACACCAGGCATTCCTGGGTGGCTTCCGAGATCTCGCCGACCGAGCAACGGGGGCAGATCATCGGGAGAACCCGAGGAGCGGAGAAGCGGTGCGCACGGGGGACGTCGTCACTCCCATTACGGCGTGATGTTGAATTGGCTGCTCGTCATCCCGGTCATGCCGGCGGCACTTGCATCCAATGTATACTGGTTCCCGGACAGGTCGATGGACAAGTCAGTGAAGGTCACGATCCCGCCCACGGCCGCCTTGGGAATCGTCCCCGACAACACTGCACCGGCCGTGCCAGTGCCGCTCGTGATGGCCAGGGTCACCTGGTCGGTTGCGTTGGTGACGAGGTTATCGAACGCATCCCGGATCTCGAGCACCACGGAGGGCATGGTCTGCCCGGCCTGGGTGTTGGCCGGCTGCGTGGTGAATACCAGATGGTCCGCGCCGGCGTGGCTGATGTTGAAGGTGGTGGATGTCACTCCCGGGCCTACGCCGGTCGCGGACAGCGTGTAGCCGGTGCCCGCCTTGTCGATACTCAGGTCGTTGAACGTCGCGATGCCACCGGACGCGTTATGTGACAGGGTGCCCGAGAGCGATCCTCCACCGGCGTTGTTCTGGATCGCTATGGAGATGCTGTTCGAGGCGGACGTCACGAGGTTGTTGCCGGCGTCCAGAATGCGGACGGTGACCGACGGGGAGATCGCCACACCTGCGACGGCCGAGGTCGGCTGTTGGCCAAAGACCAGCTTGGCGGGTGCCCCGACGACGATGTCGAAGGCGTTGGACGTCGCCCCGGTGAGCGACCCGGAGGTCGCTCCCAGGGTGTAGCCGGCGGCTGCGTGGTCGATGCTCAGGGTACTGAACGTCGCCAGTCCCCCTGCGGCGGCCACGGTCTTGGTCCCGCCGAGGCTGCCGAGGCCCCCCGGATTGTTGGCGAGCGCGACGGTCACGTTGGCAGTGGAATTCACTCGGTTCCCGCCGGCGTCCAGGATCTCGACGGTGACGGCCGGTGTGATCGTCGCGCCGCCCGCGGTCTGTGTGGGCTGCTGCACGAAGCCGAGGTGGGTGGCCGCGCCGACGACGATGTTGAACGCGGCACTGGTGTCGGAGACGAGCCCCGCGGACGATGTGAGCAGAGTGTAGCCAGTTCCAGTCCTGTCGATGCTCAGATCGTTGAACGTGACGACGCCGGCGCTCGGGGTCCGAGGAGTCGTGCCCGACAAGGTCCCGGGGACGGGCGTGCCCGCGTTGTTCAGAATCGAGACGTTGACGCTATTGCCGGCGCCGGTCACGCGGTTATTGAACGTGTCACGCACTTCGACCGTCACGCCGGTGCCCGCCTTGATAGTCTGAGTCGCGACGGTGTTCGTCGGTTGCGAGACGAACACGAGCTGTTTCGCTGCCGCCGGATTCACCACCACCGTCATCGTAGCGTTGATGAGGGTCCCGTTGATGGTCGCCGAGATGGTCTTCGACTCGGCAACCGTCGAGGAGATGGTGCCCGTTGCCTGGCCGTTGATGTCGGTATTCGCCACCGGCTGGGTGAGCGTGTTCCCCGAGCCGGTCGCCGACAGGACAACCGGGAGACCGGAGATCGGGTTGCCGAGGCCGTCCTTGGCCGTCACCGTGATCGTGGAGGTGATCGGCGCAGTGGGCGCGCTGGCCGTAATGCTGGTCGGGTTGCGTGCGATCGTGGATAGAGTGGCCGAGACGCCGCCCGAGACGATGTTGAACGGGTTGGACGTTCCGCTCGTCACGGGTCCGCTCGGCAACGCCGGGGTCGAGGCGACCAGCGTATAACCGGGGCCGGCGTTGTTGATGCTCAACGCGGAGAACGTCGCGACGCCGCTCACCGCGGCGGTCGCTCCGCCGCCCGACAGCGCCCCGCCCCCGGGGTTCGTGCCGATCGCCATTGTGACGTTACCGCCAAACCCCGTTGCGACGTTTCCCTGAACGTCGAGAGCGGTGACCTTCACGGCGGGGGAGATGATCTGGCCCGCCACGGTCTGGGTCGGCTGCACGGTAAAGGACAACGTCTTCGCCGGGCCGGGGATGATGTCGAACGGATTGCTCTCGTCGCTGATCAACGCCGGACCGCTGGAAGTCGTGACGAGGGTGTATCCCGAGCCGAGCGCGTTGAGCGTCAGGTTCGGGAATGTGGCGATCCCGGTGGGAGCGGAGATAGCTCCGCCGCCCGACAACGTTCCGCCGCCGGCGTTGTTCCCGACGATAATCCGCACCGTCCCGCCGAACGGAACAGTGTTGTTGACGCTGTCCTGCACGGTGACCACGACCCCGCCGATGGCGCTGTCGATCTTGGCCAACACCGCGGTGTTGGTCGGCTGCGTCGTGAACGTCAGGTGGTGCGCGGGCGCTGCGTTGATGGTGAACGCGTTGCTCAACGGGCTCGTGAGCGAGCCACCCGATGCTTGTAGCTGATAGCCGCCGCCTGCCTTGGCGATCCGCAAGTTGCCGAACGTGGCGACACCCTGGGTCGGTGTTGCAATCACGGTCCCACTCAGCACCCCACCGGCGGGATTCGCTCCGAGGACCATCGTGAGCTGGCTCGCGAATCCGGTGGCCGTGTTGCCGAATTGGTCGTGTGCCGTGATCACGACTCCGCCCGAGCCGCTGTTGATCGCGACGCCGGCTGTCGTATTGGTCGGCTGCGTCGTGGGCACGAGCGTCGTGGCCAGTCCTGAATTCACGGTCACGGTGGCGGTCTGCGTGATCGAAATCAAGCTGATCACGGCTGATACCGTCTTCCCCTCGGCGGCCGTCGAGCTCAACGTCCAAGTCGCGACGCCGCTTCCGTTCGTGATCACCGCGCCGGCCGGCGTCACCGTGTTCCCCGTGCCGGTGACTGAGATCGTGGCGCTCGCTCCCGAGACGAGATTGTTGGCGCCATCACGGGCGGTGACGGTAATCGTCGTCTGGCTGGCCCCGTTGCTCGCCGTGATCGTCGTCGGATTCGCCACGACCGTGGACAGGGCGGGCGAGATCGGACTGTTGACGATGTCGAACTGTGCCGAGGTCGCCCCAGTGAGCCCCGTGGCGTTGGATGTCAGGGTATAGCCGAGGCCAAACTTGTCGATGCTCAAGGTCGAGAACGACGCTACGCCGGCGACGGCCGCAACCACCTTTGTGCCCGAGAGAATCCCATTCCCCGGCGGGTTCGTCCCGATCGCCACCGTCACATTGCTCGAGAAGCCGGTGGCGAGGTTGTTATTCACGTCCAGGGCGCTCACTTGGACCGGGGGCGTGATGGTCGCGTTGGCCGCGGTGGTGCCGGGGCTGACGGTGAACGCGAGCTTCGTGGGAGGTCCAGCCGTGATGTTGAACGCGGTGCTCGTGACCTGAGGAAGCGCACCCGAGCTCGCGCGCAGGGTGTAGCCGTTCCCGGTCTTGTCGATGCTCACGCCCGAGAACGTCGCGACGCCGCTCGACGGTATCACCGGGCCGCCACCGGTCAACGTCCCAGGTGGGTTCCCGGCGTTGTTGGCGATCGACAGCGTAACCCCTGTGCCGTAGCTCGGCGTGGTATTGCCGAAGTTGTCCTCAGCTGTCACCACCACGGCGGGCGTCATCGCCGCCCCTGCCGTCGTACTCGCCGGCGGGTTGGTCGTGAAGACGAGCTGCGACGTCGCCGCCGGCGCGATCGTGAACGCGTTGCTCGGCTGGGTGAGCGAGGGCACGGCGGTGGTTGCCCGGAGCGTGTATCCGCTTCCAGCCTTCGTGATGATGAGGTTGCTGAACAGCGCCACCCCGTTTACCGCGGGCACGGTCGTGGTCCCGGAGAGGGTGGCGCCCGGTGCGTTCTCCAAGGTCATCACGACGTTGCCGGTGAAACCGGTGGAGACGAGGTGGTTGATGTCCCGGGCCTGCACCTGGATCGGCGGCGCCAGCGCCGCCCCGGCCGTGGCAGTGAGCGGAGGCTGGACGCTGAAGAACAATTCCGTCGGCGGCTGCTGCACGCTGAAATCGGCGTCCGTTTCGGGGTTCGGCGTCGGTTGCGGGAACGACACCCAAGCGCTCGTACGGTTCGTGGCGTCCTTAGCCCGTGCCTGCCAGTGGTAAGGCGTGTTGTTGGCCAGCGGCCCAACTGAGACAGTGGCTTGTGCCGGATTTGTGACCGGCGTGCTCGAGTAATTGGGAACATTGGTGAAAGCAACGGTTGTCGGTTTCACTTCAACGTCGAGCTGAACAGCTTGCCCGACGTCAGGGTCACTTACGCTCCCCTTGAGGACGACCGAGTTCCCTGCCGTTACCCCTCCTACCGGAATGGACGTGGCCCCATCACTCTGGAATTGCAGCAGGGCGGTCGGTGCGTTGGGTACGTTCGCCAGCTGGACCCGGAAGTCCGTGGCACTCTCGGCATTGTTGCCGAACTTGGTCCAGGCACTCGCGAGGCCGGTCTGGTCTGTAACCCGGGCCTGCCAATGGTAATTCGTGTTGTTCCCGTTCTGGACGCTGACCTGCGCAATCCCGCTAGCCACGGATGGACTCGAGTCCGTGGGCGAATTGCTGAAAGCAGTACCGACCGGCTTCACCTCGACCTGCAGCCGCAGCTGGTCTCCCGGGTCCTGATCGCTGACCGATGCGCTGAAGACCACGACGTCCGTGTCCGCTGTGCCACCCACGTTGATGGGCGTGCCGTCCGGCTTCGACTGGGCGAGGGCCGTCGGTGCGTCGGGCGCGTGCGGGACGTTGATCGTGAAATCAGTGCCCCCCGCCAACGAAGCCCACGGTCCCTGACGCCCCGTGTTGTCCCCCGCGCGGACCCGCCAGTGGTAGGAGATCTCGTCGGTCAACGTACCAGTGCTGACCCATGCCGCCTGGCCATTGGCGACCTTCGGCCCGTTCGGCACGTTGGGGCCGCTGAAGGCGACGCCGATCGGGCGGACTTCAGCTTCGAGATGTAACGAGTCACCCAGGTCGGGATCCGAGACGACGGCGCGCAGCAGCAGGCTGAGCGCGTTCACCGTATTTCCGACGGGGACGCTCGTCACCGAATCGTTCAGACGCTGGTCGAGCGACGTGGGCGTGTCGGGCGGTCGCGGGTGCACCAGTCGCACTTTGAACGACCCGGTGTCAGCCGAGTCGGCACTCGTCACCTCGACGAAATAGGTGGCGTTGCGGGGCAGGCGAGTGTAGTAGAGGCACGGATCGCCGGGCGTGCCGAGGCAGTCATTAGCCTGTGCCAGCGGCGCCTGGTTCGTGGCGAGCGATGAGTCCAGCGCCACGTAGCCATCGAATCCGGCGACCATCTCGACCGAGACCGAATCGGGGACGATCCCCGAGAAATTGTACAGCTTCGCGAAGTGTCCGGGCCGGTGCGGCGCACCACAGTCCGCCGTCGTCAGCGACGTGGACACCGAGTCGTCGAGCGAGATCGGGGCGATGTCGCACGTGTGGACGTTGAACCAGAGCGGGACTTCGAACGACGCTGTACCGGAAACGGCCAACACGACCACGGTGTCTTCGTACACGCCGATGGCGAGACCAGCCGGATCGAAGATGACCTGCAGCGTCGGCGTCTGGCCCGCAGTGCCCGTATCGGGATCGAGCGACACCCAGGGACTGGCGTGCTTCGTGTGCGCGGACCACTTCAGGTCACCGTCGCCCTTGTTCTCGATGTTGATCGGATCGCTGCGGGGAGCGGTGCTGCCGAAGGGGGCGGCATCTTTGAGCGAGTCGGGCATCGCCGGGTCGACGGCCAGCAGCGCGCCCTGCGGTCTCCCGATGATGTCACCGAGACGACAGGTCGCCACACTGACGGCAGCGACCACGACCAAAAGCCCCCGCGCCAAAGGGGTCGGAACGGGGACTCGGAAACTTGGGCGGTTCACGGTAGGCAACTCCACGAACTAAACAATCTACCAGTAAGTGACCCTCGACAGCAGGGCGTAGGCCACGTCCGATTTGTGACCGGTGACCCTCGCTTGACCCGCCCGCCGGGGGCCCGCTAGGATTTCCCCCTCGGGGCGGCGTAGCTCAGCTGGTTAGAGCAGCGGAATCATAATCCGCGTGTCGGGGGTTCGAATCCCTCCGCCGCTATAGCAAAAC
>Ga0326726_10005914_pt1 | contig 11042 bp, 10 predicted proteins | sample MHFenrmetagenome_2_FD_207603 | JGI IMG/M metagenome (GOLD analysis project Ga0326726, IMG submission 207603) | Lab enriched peat soil microbial communities from Michigan Hollow, Ithaca, NY, United States - MHF15MN | ecosystem: Environmental > Terrestrial > Soil > Wetlands > Peat | place: USA...
CCTCGACGGCTTCGACAAGCTCGGCGGCTGGGCCATCCCGTTCCACAACGAGGCGGGCGAGCGGCTCGTCTTCAAGCGCCCGGTGGTGGTCGAGAAGCTCCGCTGGCGCCGGAGCATGTGCGCCGAGGAGCTCGTCTACCTGCGCGCGCGCGCGACCCGGCCGGTCAAGGTCACCCTGATCAGCAGCCAGCAGGCCGCCGCCTACTACGATCCCGAGAAGTCGGCCGGCGCCTATCCGACCCGCGACGCCTACCTGGCCGACGTCGTGGACCTCACGCGGCGCGAGGTCACCGAGCTGGTGCGGCTCGGCTGCACCTACATCCAGATCGACGCTCCGCAGTACGCCGCGCTGCTGGATCCGGAGCTCCGCGAGGGTTACCGGAAGCGCGGTAGCGATCCGGACCGCCTGATCGACGTCTGCATCGAGATGGACAACGCAGTGATCGGAGCAGCGATCGGGCGGCATCCGGGGGTGACCTTCGGCCTGCACATCTGCCGGGGCAACAACCAGTCCATGTTCTACGCGAGCGGCGGCTACGAGCCGATCGCCCGCGTGTTCACGAAGAGCCGCTTCGAGCGCTTCCTGCTCGAGTACGACGACCAGCGGTCCGGTGGCTTCGAGCCGCTGCGCGCGATGCCCGACGACCGCACGGTGGTGCTCGGCCTCGTCACCACCAAGAGCCCCCGACTCGAGACGGTCGCGGAGCTGCGGGCCCGCGTCGAGGAGGCCGCCCGCCTCGTGCCGCTCGAGCGGCTGGCCCTGAGCCCGCAGTGCGGCTTCGCCTCCACCATGGAAGGCAACCGGATCACCCCGGCCGAGCAGCAGGCCAAGCTCCGCCGCGTGGCCGAGACCGCGAACCAGATCTGGAGAGGAGAATCCCGATGAGAATGCTGGCCCTGCTCGCTCTGGCCCTGCTCGGCGTGTCGCCCGCCCCCGCCTGGGCCCAGTCGATCAAGATGGGCGCGGTGGTGCCCCTCACCGGCCGCTACGGCGCGGGCGGCGCGCAGATCCGCGCCGGCTACGAGTTCGCGGTGGAGCGCCTGAACGCGGGCGGCGGCATCACGGTGGGCGGAGTGAAGATGCCGGTCGAGCTGATCCTGCTCGACGACGAGTCCGACGCCACCAAGACCGTCGCGCGCATGGAGACCCTGGCCGCCCAGGGCGTGATCGGCTATCTCGGCGGCTTCGGCTCCGACCTCCACGCCGCGGCGGCCTCGGTGGCCGAGAAGAACCGCATCCCGTACCTGGGGGTGGCCTTCGCGCTCCAGAAGATCCACCAGCAGAACTTCCGCTATCTCTTCTCGCCCTTCTGGAAGTCGCCCGACATCGGCCACGCCACCCAGGGCCTGCTCGAGCTGATCCCGGCCGGCGAGCGGCCCAAGACGGCGGCGATCTTCCAGGAGAAGACGGACTGGGGCCGCGAGATGGCGGCGGCCTGGACGGAAGCGGGCAAGACCGCGGGCTACCAGGTGGTGCTGAACGGCGAGTACGCGCCGGGGGCCAAGGACTTCTCCGACCTGATCCTGAAGGCCAAGGCGGCCAACGCGGAGGTGCTGCTGGCCCTGCCCAACCCGCCCGACGGCATGACGATCGTCAAGCAGATGAAGGAGCTCGGCTTCACGCCGAAGCTCTCCTTCTTCATCCGCGCCCCCGACGCCCAGATCTGGTCGCAGAACCTCGGCAAGGACGGCGACTTCATGGTCCTGGCCGCGGGCTGGCACCACGCCATGAAGGGCGCCGGGGTGAAGGAGCTGAACGACGCCCACCAGAAGAAGTTCGGGCGCCCGGCCGACCCGCTCGTCGGCCCGGCCTACGCGTGCGTGGAGATCCTGGCCGCCGCGGTGACCCGGGCCGGCTTCCCCGATCGCGAGAAGGTGCGCGACGCGATCGCAGCCACCAGCATGAACACCGTGATCGGCTCCGTGAAGTTCCGGCCGGACGGGACCGGCATCGTCCCGCAGGCGCTGCTCCAGTGGCAGGCGGGCAAGCAGGAGCTCGTGTGGCCGAAGGAGGCGGCGACCGCGAACCTCGCCTTCCCGGCGCCCCCGTTCGCCAAGCGCTGAGCCGCGGCGCCTGAGCGGACCGTGGCCCTTCTCGAGGTCGAGCGGCTGGCGAAGGGCTTCGGCGGCGTCCTCGCGGTCAGCGACGTCAGCCTTGCGCTCGAAGCCGGCGAGCTGCTCGGCATCATGGGTCCGAACGGCTCCGGCAAGACCACGCTCTTCAACCTGATCGCGGGCGCGCTCCGCCCGGACCGCGGGCACATCCGCTTCAAGGGCCACGACATCGCGGGCCTCGCCCCGCACCGGGTCTGCGCCCGTGGGATCGCGCGCACGTTCCAGCTCGTGCGGCCCTTCGCCGGCCTCTCCGCCCTCGACAACGTGCGGGTGGGCTGCCTCTACGGCCGGCGACGCGGCGCGGGCGATGCGGACACGGAGGCGCGCCGCCTGCTCGCGCTGGTGGGCCTCGAGGGCCGCGCCGCCACCCCCGCCGCCGCCCTCACCCTCATGGACCGGAAGCGCCTCGAGCTGGCCCGCGCGCTGGCCACCGGGCCCGAGCTGCTGCTGCTCGACGAGTTCATGGCCGGCCTGAACCCGACCGAGACCGCGGCGGCGATGGCCCTGATCCGGCAACTGGTCGCCGACGGTCTCACGGTGCTCATGGTGGAGCACATCGTATGGGCGCTGATGGATCTCGCCCGGCGCATCGTGGTGCTGAGCGCGGGGGAGAAGATCGCGGACGGCCCGCCCGCCGCGGTGGCCGCCGATCCCCGGGTGGTGGACGTCTACCTCGGCGTGGAGCGGCCGGGAGCGGCGCGTGCTTGAGATCCGCGGCCTCGAGGCCGCCTACGGCGACGTCCCCGCGCTCTCCGGCGTCACCCTCCGCGTGGGCGCGGGCGAGATCGTGGCCCTGCTCGGCCCGAACGGCGCGGGCAAGTCCACCCTGCTCGGCTGCGTGGCCGGGCTCGTGCGGCCCCGCGCTGGGGCCATCACCTGGGACGGTGGTGAGAACCTTTTGACAGTCGCCCCGCACCTGATCGTCGAGCGCGGGCTCGCGGTGGTGCCGGAGGGCCGGCGCCTCTTCGGCTCCATGACGGTGGCGGACAACCTCGACCTGGGTGCCTTCTCGCCGCGGGCCCGCGCGGCGCGCCGGGAGAGCCTGGAGCGTGTGTTCACGCTGTTCCCCGACCTGCGCGCACGGCGGCGGCAGACCGTCCGCGCGCTCTCCGGCGGCCAGCAACAGATGGTGGCGGTGGGCCGGGCCCTGATGGCGAGCCCGCGCCTGCTGATGCTGGACGAGCCGTCACTCGGCATCGCGCCCCTGCTCGTGCGCGCGATCCTGGACGCCCTGGTCGAGATCAACCGGGCGGGCGTGGCCATCTTCCTGGTGGAGCAGAACGTGCGGGCCGCGCTGACGCTGGCCCACCGCGCCTACATCCTGGAAGGCGGGCGCGTGGTGGGTGAGGGCGCGGGCGCGGCCCTGCTGCGGGATCCGCACGTGCGCCGCGCCTACCTCGGGCCGCTGGCCGCGGGCGCGTGATGGTGCTCGCGCAGCAGATCGTGCTCGGCCTGCTCCTGGGCGGCCTCTACGGGCTGGCCGCGGCTGGCCTCTCGCTCGTGTTCGGCGTCCTCAAGGTGCTGAACGTGGCCCACGGCGAGCTGATCATGCTGGGCGGCTACGGCGCCTACTGGCTCTTCGCGCTGGCGGGCTTCGATCCCTTCGTGTCGCTCCTCCTGGTGATCCCGGGCTCGCTGCTGCTGGGCGCGGCGCTCTACCTGATCCTCTTCGGCTTCGTGGTGCGCGCCCACGAGGAGACCCGGATCAAGAACTCGCTGCTGGTGGGCTTCGGCCTCGCGCTGGCGCTGCACGCCCTCGCGGTGCGGCTCTGGACCGCGGACGACCGCTCGATCTCCACCGGCTACGGCGGCGCGGTCCTCACGGTGGGACCGATCTCGATCCCGGTCATCCGCCTGGCGAGCCTGCTGGTGGCCTTCGCGCTGATCGGGGGGCTCCATCTCCTGCTCGCGCGGTGGCGCTGGGGCAAGGCCATCCGCGCGACCGCGGAGGACTGGCAGGCCGCGCTCCTCACCGGCATCGACATCCGGCGCGCCTACCTGCTCGCCTTCGCCCTCGGCACCGCGCTGGCCGGCGCCGCCGGCACGCTCGTGAGCGTGGGCTACTCGATCAGCCCGTCGATCGGGCTCGAGTGGACCCTCAAGGCCCTGATCGTGGTGGTGCTGGCCGGCCTCGGATCCATGCTCGGCACCTTCGTGGCCGGCCTGTTCGTGGGCGTGGCCGAGGCGCTCAGCGCCGCCGCCTTCGGCGGGCCCTACCGCGAGGTGGTCGGCCTGGTGATCTTCCTGGTCGTCCTGGTCATCCGGCCGCAGGGCCTGTTCGGGCGCACCCGATGAGTGCGGAGCGGGTTGTGCGGGCGCACCCGATGAGCGCTCGCGCGAAGAGGCCAAACCGCCACGCGACATCTTCCCCCGCCACGCGCTCAGAATGAGAAGCCCCGGTGGCAGCACCGAGAACGCCTGGACCGTGGCCATCCTCGCCGCCCTCGCTCTCCTCGCGCTCCTCCCCCTCCTCGCCCCCCGCGACGACGTGCTCAACTTCGTGTTTCTCGTGCTGCTCTCGATCACGCTGGCCCAGAGCTGGAACATCATCGCCGGCTACGCGGGCCAGGTGAACCTGGGCCACGCCGCCTTCTTCGGCCTGGGCGCGCTCACCGCGCGCACGCTGTGGATCGCCGGCACGCCGGTGGTGGCGGCGATGGCCGCGGGCGCGCTGGTGGCCCCCGCCTTCGCGCTGCTCATCGGCGCCGCCGCGTTCCGCCTGCGCGGCGCCTACTTCGCGATCGGCACCCTGGCCCTGGGCGAGATCCTGCGCACCGCCGTCGGCAATGTGCTCCCCGAGATCTCCACCCTGCCCGCGGCCAGCATCGGCGCCTACCGGCTCGCGCCCCGCTACTACCTGGCGCTGGCGCTCGCCGCGCTCTCGGTCCTCGCGGTGGCCGCGCTGGGCCGGTCCCGGCTCGGGCTCGGGATGGTGGCCGTCCGCGAGGACGAGGACGCGGCGGGGGCCACCGGCGTGTCGGCCCTCGGGCTCAAGCTGCGGGCGCTCGTGCTGTCGACCGCGCTGGCCGGGGCGGCGGGCGGCGTGTTCGCGTACTATCACATCAGCTATTACCCGTCGCACCCGTTCGGGCCGGGCTGGACGTTCGACGCGCTGCTCATGACCTTCATCGGCGGGGTCGGCACGCTCCACGGTCCCGTGCTGGGCGCGGTGCTCTACGTGTTCTTGAAGGAGTACCTGACCGTGCGCTGGGTGGACTTCCACCTCTTGATCTTCGGCGTGCTCTTCATCGCCATCGTGCTGCTCTTCCCCGGCGGGCTGGTCCAGGCCCTGATTCAGGTCGGGAACGGCGCGCGCCGGCGGATCACCCGCCGACCTTGACCCCAGACCTACAGACGCGCGATGAGGTCGATCTCGACGGCGCCGCCCAGGGCCAGGGCGGTGACGCCGACGGTGGTGCGGGCCGGGAGCTTGCCGGGGGCGAAGTACGAGGCGTAGGCCGCGTTGACCGCGGCGTAGTCGGCGAAGTTGGTGAGGTAGATGCGGACCATCACCGCGCGGGCCAGCGTCGTGCCGGCGCCGGCCAGCACCGCCTGGAGGTTCCGCATCACCTGGTGCGTCTGCGCCACCGTCCCGCCCGGCACCAGGGCGTTGGTCGCGGGGTCCACCCCGAGCTGGCCCGTCACGAACAGGTACTCGCCCGCGCGGACCGCGTGGCTATAGGCGGCGGTGGGCGGCGGCGGGGGCGCCGCTGCGAAGTTGAGGAACTCCAGATCCACCGGGCTCGCCCTCAGGCGGCCCCGGGCTGACCCTGGACGGTGGGCGCTGCCGTGGCGGACGGCTCGCCGGCCCTACGCGCCCCGCGGCCCACCCCGGTCACGAGCCGTAAGACGGTGGGCGCGAGCTTGGGGTCGAGGCTGTCGCGGATGCCGTCGCCCAGCAGGTTGAACGCGAGCACGGTCACGGTGATGGCGAGGCCCGGGAAGAGCACGAGCCACCACTGCGGCACGAGGCCGGTGATCGCGTCGGCGAGCATGTTGCCCCACGTCGGGGTGGGCGGCGGCACGCCGACGCCCAGGAAGCCGAGCGCGGCCTCGATCACGATGGCCACGCCCAAGTGCGTGGTGGCCAGCACCAGATAGGGCGCCACGCACTGGGGCAGCACGTGCCGCGACATCACACGAAATGACGAGGCGCCGGCGGCGCGGCCGGCCTCCACGAACGGCATCGCACTCACGCTGAGCGCCACCGAGCGGATGACGCGCCCGCCGAACGGCACGCGGGTGATGGCGATGGCCACGATGACCGCGGGCAGCCCGGTGCCGATGGCCATCGAGATCGCCATGGCCAGAATCAGGTCCGGGAAAGACTGGAAGATCTCCATCACCCGCTGGCTCACCAGGTCGAAGCGGCCGCCCAGGTATCCGCAGGCCACGCCCCACAGCGACCCCAGCGTGGTCCCGAGCAGCACCGCGGAGAAGGCCACGAACAGCGAGGTGCGGGCCCCGTAGATCACGCGGCTCAGGGCGTCGCGCCCCACCTGGTCGGTGCCGAAGAAGGCCTCCGCGCTCGGCGGCTTGTTCATGTGCCGGAAGTCGGCCTTGAGCGGATCGCGCGGCGCGATCACCGGCGCGGTGAGCGCGACCAGGACGATGAGCAGGGCGACGATGCCGCCGACCGCCGACAGCCAGTTCTGACGCAGGAGGGAGCGCATCGAGCGGGTCCTACTGGTAGCGGATCCGCGGATCCAGCCACGCGTAGGAGAGGTCGACCAGCGCGTTCACCGCCACGAAGATGAGCGCGTAGAGCAGCACCAGGTTCTGCACCACGATGATGTCACGCTCGATGATGGCGGTGACCAAGGCCCGGCCGAGCCCCGGCACCCCGAAGGCCTGCTCCACCGCCACCGACCCCCCGAGGACGAAGCCCAGAAGCACGCCCGAGATCGTGATCACGGGGAGGAGCGCGTTGGGCAGCGCGTGACGTAGCACCACCGCGCGCTCGACCGCGCCCTTGGCCCGCGCGGTGCGCACGTAGTCCTCGCGGATGACCTCGAGGAGGCAGGATCGGGACATGCGCGCGATGTAGGCGCCCTGGGCGAGCCCCAGCACGATCGCGGGGCCCAGGATGATCTGCAGGTTCTGCCAGGGGTTCTCCCAGACCTGGACCACCAGAATCGGCGCCTTGTAGCCGAACCAGAAGAGCAACGCCAGCACCAGCAGCATGCTGAGCCAGAACCCGGGGATTGCAATAAAGAGGATGGAGAGAAAGCGGGTGATCGCGTCGGCCCAGCCGTTGGGCCGGACCGCGCTCAGGATACCCACCGGCAGCCCGACCAGCCACGAGATGACCAGGGCGAGGAGCGCGATCTCGGCTGAGAGCGGGCCGCGATGCAGGATCAGGTCACGGACGGTGTCGCCGCGGAAGAACGACTTGCCGAGCTGCCCGCTGGCGATGTCACGGAGCCAGCGGCCGTACTGCACGGGCAGCGAGTCGGAGAAGCCGAGATCCTTCATGATCACCGCGCGATCCGCCGGGGTCATCTTGGCGTGACCTTCCACGCCAAGAAGAGCCACCAGCGGATCGCCGGGGAGGATACGCAGGACCACGAACACGATCAGGGAGACCCCGATCACGGTGCCGAGCGCGAACAACCCCCGCCGCAGCAGATACTTCTGCACGACCGCGAATCGCGCCTACGACATCCAGACCGTATCCCAGCGCGTGACGTCGTAGATGCCGAAGAACTTCGTCGCGTTCTGCCCGTGCACCCGGTTGTAGAACGCGTCGTAGATCTGCTCCCAGGCCACCGGGACCAGCGGAGGGTCGTTTTCCATGATGGCCTCGGCCCTGGGAATCATCGCCTTGCGCTTGTTCTCGTCGACCTCGCGCTCGAGATTGTGCGCGAGGCTATGGAACTCCTCGTTGGTCCAGCCCGAATAGTTCTGCGGGCCGTTCTTGCCGTACCAAGCCGTGAAGTAGTCGGACGGGTCCATGAGCGAGGAGACCACCGCGCTGATCGCGAGGTCGAAGTTGCCCGCGGCAGCCTCGTCGAACCACTGCGACGTCTGCACGACCCGGAGGTTCGTCTCGACGTTGAGGTTTTCCTTCAGCATCGCCTGGATGGCCACCGCCCAGAGCTTGAAGGTGGCGATGTCCCGGACCACGAAGTCGAGGTTCTTGAGCCCCTGCCCGTAGCCCGCCGCCGCCATCAGCTTCTTGGCTTCCTGGATGGCCGCCTTGGGGTCCTTCTGGTAGCCGAGCCGCTTCTCCATCTCGGCCTTCGGCGTGGACCACTCGTGGAACGGGTACACGAAGCCGCCCACCTGCATGGGCGCGGTGTCCTTCACCACGTCGACCAGCACGTGGCGGTCGGTGGCCAGGTGGAGCGCCCGCCGCACCCGCGGATCGGCGAACGGCTTGCGCTTCATGTTGAAGTAGTACGCCTGGATGACCGACTGGTTCATCGCGGTCGCGGTCACGCCCGGCATCTCCTTGGCCTTGCGCCAGGAGACCGGGTCCATGATCCGCGCGTAGTCCACCTTGCCGGAAAGGAACGAGGAGCCGAGCTCGGGCGAGAAGGGCGGCAGGTTGTAGATCTCGAGCTTGTCGAGATAGGGCAGCCCCTTGTTCCAGTAGTTGGGGTTCCGCTCCTGGATCCAGACTTCCTTGTCCTTCCGCGACACGTGGCGGAAGGGCCCGGTGCCCGGGAAGTTCATCACCTGCCGGAGGTTGCCCTGGTTGTCGTCGAGGGTCTTCTTGCGCACCACGATGTTCCAGCCGCTCGCGAAGGCCCCCAGCATGAAGGCGCGGGGCCGGGGCTCGGTCAGGCGGAACTCGATGGTGTACGGGTCCGGCGTCACGATCTCGCCCACCGCGGTGAAGAGCGAGGAGCGCGGGATGACCACGCCCTTGGGCGGCCGCACGATGCGGTCGTAGGTGGCCTTCATGTCCGCCGAGGTCATCTCGGCGCCGTCGTGGAACTTCACGCCCTTGCGCAGGTGGAACGTGTACTTCTTGCCGTCCGGCGCCACCTCCCACTTGTAGGCCAGGTCCGGGATGATGGTGTTGCCGTCGCGCGGGTCCCGGCGGATCAACAGGTCGTACATCGGGGCCTGCGGCCCGAGATTGGCGATCGTGCCCGACTGGTGCACGTCGAAGTGGGCCGGCGCGTTCAGGATGCCGAAGCGCAGGGTGCCGCCCGCCTTGGCGGCCGGATCAACGGCCTTGAGGTGGAAGTCCTGCGCGTCCGCGCGGCCCCGGAGGAAAGCGGGGGCGGCGCCGACGGTGGCGGAGGCCACGCCGAGCGTCTTCAGGAAAGAGCGACGGCTCACCGGGGACTTGCGAGCCTTGTGAGGTACCGGATCGGCCATGGCGTTCCCCTCCTTTGGGGTCTCCACTGCGGGTCGATTGAGTCCGGACCGAGGGCGTTGGGTCCACGGAACATACACGAGCGGCCCGGTCCCTGGCAAGACGCTTTCTGCTAGACTCGACGGCAACTCACACTCCCGCGAGCCCCCCGACCTCATGGAATTCGGCGTCCTGTTCACGTCGCACCCCAATCACGCCACCGAACCCTACCCGCACCGAGCCGTCCACGCCCGCGTCACCGCCGAGATCCAGGCCGCCGACCGCCTGGGCTACGACACGGCGTGGGTGGCCGAGCATCATTTCTCGAATCAGTACGGCATCATGCCGGACGTCTTCACCTACATGGGCTACCTGGCGGCCCAGACCACGCGCATCCGCCTGGGCACCGCGGTGGTGACGCTGCCGCTCTACGATCCGATCCGTGTCGTCGAGAACATGGCGTTCGTGGACATCCTCTCGGGCGGCCGCGTGATGCTGGGGCTGGGCTCGGGTTACCGGCCCTACGAGTTCGAGGGCTTCGGGCGCGACTTCGAGCATCGCCGCGACGTCCAGGAGGAGGCCATCGACCTGATCCTGGAGCTCCTGCACAAGCGCCGCGTGCGGCACGAGGGGGCGCACTTCAGGTCGATCATCGAGGGCGAGTACGAGATCTTCCCGGTCAGCCAGCAGCAGCCCCACCCGCCGCTGTTCATGGCCGGGGCCACCGACCGGTCGCTCTCTTACGCGGCGCGCCACGGCTTTGGGCTGATGCTCTCCACGCTGCCGTCGGCGGACGTGCTCGCCCGGCAGATCGCGCTCTACCGCGGCCACCTCAAGGAGGCGCCCGCTCCCCTCGACCAGAACCCGGCCGCCGGCAAGGTGGACATCGCGCGCTGGGTCTACGTGGCCGACACCGACGCCGCCGCCAAGCGCGATAGCGAGCAGGGCATCGTGCGGCACATCAGCCACTTCATGGGCGCGGGCACCGCGGGTTACCTGGGCAACGTCTCGGAGAAGAACCGCGCGGAGAGCCTCGACTACGACGACCTGGTCGCCACCACCCTGCTGCACGGCTCACCGGCCACCGTGATCGCCAAGCTCCGGGAGCTGCGCCACAAGACCGGGCTCACGTCGCTCCTGCTCCACTACCCGCCGTACTACGGCCACGAGAAGGCGATGCAGAGCCTTCGGCTCTTCGCGGAGAAGGTGATGCCGGAGTTTCGCCCGCCGGTGGGCCGGGCGGCGGTGGCCTGAGCGGACGGAGCCGCCGCGGCAAGAGCCGCCCGTCGATGGCGAGGAGCCCGCAGAAGATCAGCGCCATGCCCGCGAGCGCGGTGCCCGCCACGGCCTCGTGGAGGAGCATCGAGCCCAGTAGCAGCGCGGTGACCGGGATCAGCAGCGTCACCAGCATCACGTTGGTCGCCCCCACCGCGGAGAGCAGCCGGAAATAGATCAGGAAGCCGAGCGCGGTGCTGAGCAGCGCGAGCCCGAGCAAGGCGCCGGCGGTGGCCGCGCTCGGGCGCGCCACCCACGGATGGTCCAGCGCGAGCGCCGGCGGCAGGGCCAGCAGCGCGGACGTCGTCAGCATCCCGGCCACCGGCACCACCGCCGGCATCTC
>Ga0326726_10005915_pt1 | contig 11041 bp, 8 predicted proteins | sample MHFenrmetagenome_2_FD_207603 | JGI IMG/M metagenome (GOLD analysis project Ga0326726, IMG submission 207603) | Lab enriched peat soil microbial communities from Michigan Hollow, Ithaca, NY, United States - MHF15MN | ecosystem: Environmental > Terrestrial > Soil > Wetlands > Peat | place: USA...
GCGAGATCCCCTACGATCTCCTCGTCACCGTCCCGACCAACATGGGCTCGCCGATGATCGAGCGGTCGGGCCTGGGGAACGAGTTCCGCTTCCTGCCGACCGACCCCCACACGCTCCGCTCGAAGGCGTTCGAGAACATCTTCGCGATCGGCGACGCGACCGATCTGCCCACCTCGAAAGCCGGATCCGTCGCCCATTTTCAGGCCGAGATCCTCGCCGAGAACGTTCTTCGGGCCATCGACGGCAAGCCGCTCGAACCGGCCTTCGACGGCCATTCGAACTGCTTCATCGAGTCCGGCCGGCGCAAGGCCATCCTCATCGACTTCAACTACGAGGTCGAGCCGCTGCCCGGACGCTTTCCGATCCCGGTCATCGGGCCCATGCCCCTGCTCAAGCCGAGCCGCATCAACCACTGGGGCAAACTCGCCTTCCGCTGGATCTACTGGCACATCCTCTTGCCGGGACGGCCGATCCCGTTCGTCCCGTCCCGAATGAAGATGGCCGGGAAGACACGTCCGGCGGAAGGGCAAGAAAACAAATAACATCAGAACAAATGTGAAGGAGGAGGATGCCTTGCCGAAGAAACAGTATGGAACGGCCGCCGTCGATGTCGACGCAGAAGGCTTCTTGACCGATTTCTCCCAGTGGACGCGCGAGGCCGCCTCGGCCATCGCCAAGGAAGAAGGCATCGCCGAGCTCACCCCGGCCCACTGGAAGGTCCTCGAGTTCATGCAGAAGGAGTTCAAGGAGACAGGCCAGGTGCCGAGCATCCGCAAGCTCAACAAGAGCGGCGTCACCAGCACCAAGGAGCTCTACGACCTTTTTCCCGGCGGGCCGGCTAAGAAGGCGGCCAAGATCGCGGGCATGAAGAAGCCCGAAGGCTGCGTCTAAGGAGATCGTCATGGAAGATAAGATCAAGAAGGTTTCGATCGTCGTATCCAGGGGCGGCCTCGACGGCGTCTACCCCGGCCTGATCATGGCCAACGGCGCACGGATGGATGGGATCGAGGCGAACCTCTTCTTCACCTTCTTCGGGCTCGACGCCATCACCAAGAAGCGCATGGGCAAGATCAAGATCGCCACGGTCGGCAACCCGGGGATGCACATGCCCTCGATCCTGGGCATCCTGCCCGGTTTCTCGGCCTTCGCCACGTCGATGATGCTGAAGACCATGGACAAGATCGATATCCCGCCCGTGCCCGAGTTCATCGAGATGGTCGCGGACGCCGGCGGAAAGCTCTACGCCTGCAAGGCCTCCGTGGACATGTTCAAGCTGACCAAAGAGGATTTCTGCCCGCAGGTCGACTCGATCATCAACGTCGGGAAATTCTACGAGATCTCGGCCGGCGGCCAGATCATTTTCACCTGAAACAAAGACAGGGACCAGGTTTACACAATGAAGCCCTTGCGCATTGCGTAAACCTGGTCCCTTCTTTTTTTTAAGGAGAAAGCCATGGAGTGGGTGACGCATTTTTCATCGTGGGTCGCGCTGGGGACGCTGACCGCCCTCGAGATCGTCCTGGGCATCGACAATATCATCTTCATCTCGGTCCTTGTCGGGCGCCTTCCGCATGAGCGCCGCGACCGGGCCCGGCTCCTTGGCCTGGCCCTGGCCATGGTCAGCCGCATCCTGCTTCTCCTCTCGCTGACCTGGGTTATGACCTTGAAGAACCCCCTGTTCACGATCGCCTCGCGCGCGTTCACGGGCCGCGACCTCATCCTCGTCAGCGGCGGCCTCTTTCTCCTGGCCAAGAGCACGCGCGAGATCCATCACAGCCTGATGGGCGAAACGGAGCCTCACAAGGTCAAGGCCGCGAGCCGGATGGCCGCCGTCCTGATCCAGATCGCCGTCCTGGACATCGTCTTCTCGCTCGATTCGGTCATCACGGCGATCGGCCTGGCCAATCACGTCACCATCATGATGGCGGCCATCGTCATCGCCGTCGGGGTGATGATGCTCTCGGCCAAGGCCATCGGCAAGTTCGTCGACGGGCATCCGACGATCAAGATGCTGGCCTTGAGCTTCCTGCTCCTCGTCGGATTCACCCTGTTCGGGGAGGGGCTGGGCCTGGTCATTCCCAAGGGCTATATCTACTTCGCCATGGGCTTTTCCGTGGCCGTCGAGGTCCTCAACCTCCGGGTCCGGAAGAGGATGGAACGGCCGGTCAAGCTGCATAAAGCCATCGAGGGCTGAATCAGGATTCGATCTCGGGATAGCGCTTGTCGGCGAACTTCAGCAGAGCGGCGTAGCTCGCCGCGGACAGGGCCGCCAATCCCGCGAAGAGGATCCCCAGCACGGGGCCCATCGCCAGCTTCGACTTGACGAGCGCCTTGACGACGAAGAAAGCGATCGTCAGGATCCCGACGTCGGCGACCAGGGCCAGGAGCACGTTGAGGTTCTGCTTGATGGCCTTCTGCGGATTGGTCCAGTCGAGGAGCGGCCGGGCCAGATCGATCATCATCCCGACGGCCGCGAGGAGCACCCCCGCGACGAGGGATAGGCCGGCTGCGGGGATAAGGGCAGCCGCCTCCAGATGCAGAAAAAAGGCGGCGACGATCCCGGCCGTAACGACGCCCAGCATGGCCACCAAGTAGGAGTGGAGGAACTTGGCCGCCGCCTGCTCGCGGGGCGCGACCGGGATGACCCTCGAGATCCAGAACTGCGCGCCTTCCCGCGAGAACGTCGATGAGGCCGTCCCGTTGATGCTGCCGCAGATGGTCATGAACAGCGCCGCGGCCAGGATCGCGACGAGCGGATTGGCCGAGGCCAGGGCCTTCAAGAGGGCCATCGGATCGCCCCCCCGACCGCTCGCCTTGCCGCCCGTGTCGATCGTCGCCATGAGGATGAAGACGGCCGGCAGGAAGACGCTGACGAGCACGCCGTTGAGGAGGAAGATCGGCGTCCGGTTCATGATCTTCCATTCCCGCCAGAAGATCGCCGCTCCCGCCCGCCGCCCCGACGAAACGCGCCGCGACATTTCGGCGCGCGTCAGCCGGCGTTTCCTGCCCGTCGTCTCCGCGAGCCCGACGAGCCCGCGATAGAAGAGCTTCTCGGCCAAGACGACCATCGCGGCGAACAGGGCGATCGTCACGCCCAGGAGCAGGGCCAGGTTCGCCAGCCCCTCGCCGCTGAATCCTCCGGCGATCGCCTTCGTCGCCCAGATCCCCGGCGGGAAGATGGCCCCGACCTTATTGAGCAGGCTGTCGGGCGAGGTGAAGAACGCCGCTACGGCCGCCGCGCTCGCCCCCGGCCCGCCGTCGACGCCGGCCGACCTGCGCAGTCCGATCTGCACGGCGATCGAAAGGCCGATGAGGAGAAGGCTGCCGACGAGGATGAGCGCGTCCTTCTTCCGGCTGATGTTGATGAACCGCATCATGGCCACGACGGCGAGCGCCACGAGCGCCAGCGGGATGACCGGGAGCGCGAGGTAGACCAAAACCGCGTTGACCCAATAGCCCGCGCCTCCCCGCGCCATCACGCCCAGGGTGATGACGACCGGCAGGACGACGGCCGCGACCGTCAGATATTCGTTGATGACGATGACCACGAACTTGCTCGTCATGACCTCGGCCGGCCGGAGGGGCAAGGGGATCAGGAATTCGAGGTCCCGCGAGAAATAGAACGCCGCAATGACATAATAGACCCCGAAAAGGAGAACGAGGAGCTGTCCGGCCAGCAGGCCGAACGACAGAAGCGCCCTTTCCTGTCCCATCGGCCTGAGGACGAGGTAGACGTTCTCGATGAGCAGGACGATGCCGTAGAACATCGGGACGACGCCCACGGCGGCCAAGCCGATGAGCGGCACCAGCCAGCGGTCCTTCTTCTCCTTGAACAGCCTGTGCTTCAAGGTCGCCAGCCCGAAGTTCGACCGGAGGCCGGCCTTGACGACGGCCGCGAGCGTGCGGAGACGGCTCCCGCTCCTCCCGCTCATTTGTCCGTGAGCTCCAGGAAGATCTCCTCGAGGGACTGTCCGGCCTCCGTCCGGTCGATCCTCTTGAGCTCCTCCATCGTGCCGCAGGCCACGAGCCGGCCCTTGTGGATGATGCCGATCCGGTCGCAGAGCTTCTCGGCCACCTCCATGATGTGCGTCGAGAAGAAGAGGGTCTTGCCCTGATCGCAATGCTCGCGGAACATCTCCTTGATCTGATGGGCCGCTCTCGGGTCCAGCCCCACGAGCGGCTCGTCGAGGACCATGACCCGGGGCGCCGGCAGGAGCGCCGCCGTCAGCACGATCTTCTGCTTCATGCCGTGCGAATAGCTCTGGATGGGATTGGTGACGACCGACGCCAGCTCGAAGATCTCCAGCCACTTGCCGATCCGGTCGAGCCGTTCCGCCTTGGGCACGCCGTAGACGTCGCCGATGAAGTTCAGGTATTCGAGGCCGGTCAGCCGCTCATAAACCGCGGGATAGTCCGGGACGTAGGTCGTCACTTGTTTCGCTCGGAGGCTCTCCGTGGCCACGTCGAAGCCTTCGACCGTGATCCGCCCGGCGTCGGAACGCAGCAACCCGACGATCATCTTGATCGTCGTCGTCTTGCCGGCCCCATTCGGCCCGAGAAAGCCGAAGATCTCGCCCGGCTTGACGTCGAGCGTCAAGTCCTCGACGGCCTTGACCTTGCCGCGGTTATAGCCCTTGGAAACATGGGTCAATGCGATCATGCCGGCTCCTCCCCGCCCCTACCTGATCCGCCGGTACTTGACCAGGAGCGAGGCCGGCGCTTCCGGGATCTTGAGCACGAGGCCCGCGGCGAGCTCCCGTCCACTCTTGACGATCGCGACGCCGTAATCTTCGTAGCTCACCTCGTAGTCTCCGCCCGCATCCAGCCCGCCGAGCTTGACCTCGATCGCCGCCTGCGGCGCCAACGGCCGCCGGAAGGCCAGGACGATCCCGTCCCGCTTCTCCGGCCGGTCCCATTGGAAGGCCGCCCAGGCATCATCGCCGGTCGCATAAGCCGTGAGCGGATAATAGTCCCCATATAAATAATCCCTGAGGCTCCGGAACTCGGCGATGTCCTCGACGGCCGCCGCGACGTTGAAGCCGGAGGTGAGCTCCCAGCCCATGACCACGGCCCCGCCCATGGAGCTCCGGAACCAGTATTTCCGCGGATCGCCGTTGCCGGTGCCGCTCGCCGGCAGGAAGAAGTGGAGTCCATACGTGTGACATTGGTAGCCATTCGGCTCAAAGTATTGGTAATCGGTCCGCCAAAGCGGGATGCTGCGGCTCGTCGTCTCGAGGTCGATGCGCCGCCCGCCGGACGCGCAGTTATCGATAAGCAGACCGGGGTTCCGCTCGAGGAGGGCGTCCCAGAACCGGTAGAGCCCTTCGATGTGCTTCATCTCGGCGATGCCGACGCGGTCCGGCGCGTCCATGGCCTTCCAGTAAGGCGCCGGGTCGAAATTGAAATCCTGCCGGTAGACGGTCACGCCCTCGTCCCGGATGAAATTCGCGACATGGTCGGTGAGCCACGCCAGCGCCTTCGGGTTGCCGAGGTCGAGCAGGCGATTGGGGTTCTCGGGCAGGATGGACAGCCAGTCCTTGTGCTCGCGGTCGAGCCACGTTCCTTCATAGACCCGCTCGGGCTCGAACCAGACGACGAAGCCCTGGCCGTATTTTTTCGCCGCCGCGGTCACCGGCTTGAGGCCCCGCGGAAAGTTCTTTGTGTTGACCGTCCACGTGCCCACGCCCGACCACCATTGGCCGGTCGCGTTCTCGTACCAGCCGGCGTCGATCCAGCAGGCGTCCGGCTCGATCCCGAACTGATGGAGGCGCTCGATCATGCCGATCGCGTAGCTCTCGGTCGCGCAGACGTATTCGTTGCACGGGAACGGCCCGCCGAAGCCGACGCCATGGTTGATGGGCAGGGGGACGGGCTGGCCCCCGGCCTGCGGCATGTGGTGGGCCAGGACGAAGCGGCGAAAGAGATTGTGCCCGGACATGCGGTCATCGCTCTTCCAGAAAAGCAGGGCCATCGACGGCGTCCGGACCTCTTCGCCGGGATGGAGCTTGAAGCGGGTGGCGGCCATTCCGGCCGTGATGTCGAGCGAGCGAGGATCCGCGCCCTTGCGCGCGACGCGGGCTTCCCAGCGGCCGCTCCAGCCTATGGCGACGACCACGCCCCGCTCCGGCGTCGCGACGTTGAAGAACGGCAGGGCGTTCGTGTCGGAGGAGCGCCCGGCCGTCGGCCCGAAGCGGACCTCGGCCTTCGGAGCGACCTGTTCGTTGATCGGGCCGAAGTCGGAGCGGTCGGCGGCGCTGCCCCGGGCCCGATAGAGCATGACCGGCCCGGAAGCGGACGCGGCAAAGGCCGGCAAGGAGAGGGCGCAGGCCTGGACATTCTCGATGATCGGCGTATCCCCGCGGCCGGTGTTCTTGAGGCGGACGACCCATTCGGCCGCTGGGAAATCCTTGTAGACGGTATAGACCGCAATGACGCGGAGCCCCGTCGACGGGTCGGAATAGACGATCGTCCGGATGAGCTTTGGGCCTTCCGTCCGCTCCTCCGAGGACACGCTCCATTTGCCGATGACGGCAGAGGAGGCTTTGCCGCCGTAGACGAAAGAAAACGGCGGCGGGGCGTTTATCGCCATGCGGCCGCTCACGAACGCGTCCCGGCTCGTTTGATCCTGGGCTGCCGCGGCGTCCCAGCCGGCCAAGGGCCCCGAAAGCGCAGCGAGCGCGCCCGATAGAACGGCGATCGAAGCGATCGTGGCCCCGAGCACCCCGGTGGTCATCTTCATGATGGTTCGTCTCATCTTTGCTCCTCCGCCCGAAATCCCTATCTCTCGGCTTATCACCGGATCTCCTTCTTGACGTCCGGGCCCGCTGTGAAGGGTCCCGTCGGCGGCAGCTCCGCCGTCGAAAGCAAGCGCGGCGCCTTGCGCATCGCCAGGGCTTGTTCGAGTCCGAAAGCCAGCCGGATGAGCTCCGGCTCGCTCCAGGCCCGGCCGATGAGCGAGACGCCCACGGGCAGTCCGAAGACGTAACCGGCCGGGAGCGTAATCGTCGGATATCCGGCGACGGCCGCCGGCGAGGAGCTGCTGCCCGAGAACGAGTCGCCGTTGACGAGGTCGGTCAAGTGGGCCGGCCCGTTCGTCAAGACGATAAGCGCGTCGAGCTTGTGCTCGGCCAGCACGGCGTCGATGCCCTTCTCCCCCATGAGCTCGCGGTCCTTGGCCAGCGCCTCCACGTAGGCTTTCTCGGTCAACGGGCCTTTCTTCGCCGCCCGCTCGAAGGTCTCCTGGCCGAAGAAGGGCATCTCGCGCCCGGCGCTCTTATCGTTGAAGGCGATGAGGTCGGCGAGCGTGCGCGCCGAAGCGCCGGGCCGGGCCGCGAGGTAAACCTCGAGGTCGGCCTTGAACTCGTAGAGGAGGACCTCGTATTCCGAGTCGTCCGTCTTTCCGAGCGTCGGGATCTCGACGGGGTCGACGATCTCCGCGCCCTCCCTTTTCATGGCCTCGACGGCGTTCTGGAGGATCGGGTCGAGCGCCTTGGAGAAGCTGAAGGCCCGCGCCCGTAGGACGCCGATGCGCGCCCCGCGCAGCCCGCCGGGTTTGAGGAATTCCCGATAGTCCTGGAACAAGCGGACGCCGTTCTGCTGCGTCGCCGGATCGCCCGGGTCGGGTCCCGCCATGGGGCCGAGGAGCGTCGCCGCGTCGGCGACGGTCCGGGCCATCGGACCGGCCGTGTCTTGCGAATGGGCGATCGGAACGATCCCCGAGCGGCTGACGAGCCCCACGGTCGGCTTGAGGCCGACGAGGCCGCAACAGGACGCGGGCGAGACGATCGAGCCGTCGGTCTCCGTTCCGATGCCCACGGTCACGAGGTTCGCCGACACGGCGGCCGCCGTCCCCGAGCTCGATCCCGACGGATTCCTATCGAGCGCGTAAGGATTTTTCGTCTGCCCGCCGCGGCCGCTCCAGCCGCTCGTCGACCGGGACGACCGGAAATTCGCCCACTCGCTAAGATTGGTCTTGCCGAGGATGACGGCGCCGGCTTCCCGGAGCCGTCCGACGAGGAAAGCATCCTTGGCCGGCTTGGAGCCGAGGAGGGCGAGCGAGCCCGCCGTCGTCTCCATTTTATCGGCCGTATCGATGTTATCTTTGATGAGGATAGGGATGCCGTGGAGCGGACCGCGCGGGCCCTTCTCCTTGCGCTCCTTGTCGAGCTCGCGGGCGATGGCCAGGGCGTCGGGATTCGTCTCGATGACGGCGTTGAGCCCCGGGCCGCTCCGGTCGATCTGGGCGATCCGCTTGAGGTAAAGCGAGACAAGGCTTTCCGACGTCGCCTTTCCCGAAGCCATCATGTCCTGGAGCCCGGCGATCGTCGCTTCCTCGAGGGGGAAGGCGGCGGGGGCGGTCTTCGCCGCCGAAGATTCCCTGCCGGCTTCCCGGCCGGCAGGGCCCTTGCAGCTCCCACCGAGGACGAGGCCGCAGATCGCCAAGATAATCGGCCATGAACGGGAAGATCGAGGCATGATGTCCCTCCGTCTTTTTAACTTACCGCTCACATTACCCCAAAACCGCCCCCTGGCTCAACTCTCCATTCCGATCGCCTTTTTATGTTAAAATCAAGGTATGGGGCCAGCAGGCCCCGCCAAGGCCACGGCACACGGAGGCCTCATGGACAAGACGATCCGATTCAAGCTCAACGGGAAGGACGCCGCCGTCACGACTTCGCCCGAGCGCATGCTCCTGTGGGTCCTGCGGACCGACCTCGACCATACGGGTCCCAAGTACGGCTGCGGCGAGGGGTACTGCGGCTTCTGCACCGTCCTCGTCGACGGCAAGCCCGAGCGCTCCTGCCAGTTCCCTTTGGCCAAGGTCGAGGGCCGGAGCGTCCTGACCATCGAGGGCCTGGCCAAGGGCGGCCGCCTGCACCCTCTCCAGCAAGCCTTCGTCGATCACGGCGCGTTCCAGTGCGGCTACTGCACGCCGGGCATGATCATGGAGGCGTATGCCCTGCTTCTCCGGAAGCCGAACCCGAGCGAGGCCGAGATCGCGGACGCCCTGGAAGGGAACATTTGCCGGTGCGGCACGCACGACCGTGTTCTCGCGGCCGTCCTGGCCGCTTCCAAGGCGATGAAGGGGACCATCCATGAAACCCGTTAAGCCCAGGAAGCCGATCGAGCCGGGCGAAGACGAATACGCGATGTCCAGACCGGAGGGCCGGCGCAGCGCGACGACCCTCGAGCGCCGCGAATTCCTCAGGCTTGCCGGGGGCGGCCTGGTCGTCTATTTCGCTGTCGGCGAAGGCTTGGCCCTTCAGGAGGGCGGCCAGCGCGGGGGCGGCGGCTATCCCGACGATCCCAACGCCTACCTCAAGGTCGGGCCGGACGGCCGGGTGACGTGCTACACGGGCAAGATCGAAATGGGCCAGGGCATCATCACCTCGCTGGCCATGATGCTGGCCGATGAGCTCGACGTTCCGCTCGCCGCCGTGGACATGGTCATGGGTGACACGGCGCTTTGTCCCTACGACGGGGGCACGTTCGGGTCGCGCAGCACGAAGTACTTCGGTCCGCCCATGCGTCAGGCCGCGGCCGAGGCGCGGGGCGTCCTCGTGCGGTTGGCCGCCGCCCGGCTGGGGGCCGCCGAGGAGGAGCTGGCGACGAAGGACGGGGCGGTCACCGTCACCAAGAGCCCTAAGAAGAAGATGACCTACGCCGATCTCGTCGGCGGCAGGAAGATCGAGGTGCGCCTGGAGAAGAAGCCGCCCATCAAGGCCGTCTCCAAGCATACCGTTTCCGGAAAACCGACCCTGCGCACGGACGGGCGAGCCAAGGTCGCTGGCGAGGCCAAGTTCAGCGCCGACGTCCGCCTTCCCGGCATGCTCTACGCGGCGGTCCTCAGGCCGCCGGCCCACGGCGCCAAGCTCAAGAGCGCGGATACGGCCGCGGCCGAAAAAGTCTCCGGCGCGCGGGTCGTCCGCGACAGCGATCTTATCGCCGTCCTCCACGAGAAGCCGGACGTCGCGGCCGAGACCCTGGGCCTCGTCAAGGCCGAGTTCGAGCCGTCCCCTTCAAAGCTCGATAACAGCAATATCTTCGCCCACTTGAAGGAGGCGGCGCCAAAGGCCGATGTCGTCGTCGAGGCCGGAAGCCTCGATGAAGGCGCGAAGCTCGCGGCGAAGACCATCGAGAGATCTTATTTCGCACAGTACGTCGCCCACGCTCCTTCCGAGCCGCACGCGGCCCTCGTCGCGATCGAAGGCGACCTCGCCAGGGTTTGGGCCTCGACCCAGTCCCCCTTCCGGGCCCAACAGGAGGTCGCCCGGACGCTGGGCCTGGCCCAGGAGAACGTCCGGGTCATGACGCCGTTCGTCGGCGGCGGCTTCGGCGGCAAGAACGCGGGGGCGCAGATCATCGAGGCCGCGCGCCTGGCCAAGATCACGGGCAAGCCCGTACAGGTCGCCTGGTCCCGCAAGGAAGAATTCTTCTTCGACACCTTCCGGCCGGCCGCTTTCTACGAAATCCGCTCGGGTCTCGATGCTCAAAACCGGATCGTCCTCTGGGACTACAAGACCTTCCACGCCGGCAGCCGGAGCTCCCAGCCGGTCTACGACATTCCGCACAAGCGCGTTCTTTCCTACGGGAGCGGCTTCGGCGGGGGGGGCGGCGGGGCCGTCCCGGCCCACCCCTTCGGCACAGGGGCCTGGCGCGGGCCCGGCAGCAACACCAACATCTTCGCCACGGAATCCCATATCGACATCATGGCCGAGACGGCCGGGATGGACCCGCTCTCCTTCCGGCTCCAGAACCTGGCCGATCCGCGGATGAAGAAGGTCGTCGGGGCGGCGGCCGACGCCTTCGGCCGTACGTTCACGAAGGCGCCGACCGGGCATGGCTACGGCATCGCCATCACGGACTACCTGGGCACGTATGTCGCCACGATGGCCGAGGTCGAGGTCGACAAGGCGAAGGGCACGGTCCGGGTCCGCCGCGTCGTCTGCGCCCAGGACACGGGCGAGATCATCAATCCCGAAGGCATCCGGATGCAGGTCGAGGGCGGCCTCACCATGGGCCTCGGCTACTGCCTGACCGA
>Ga0326726_10005916_pt1 | contig 11041 bp, 5 predicted proteins | sample MHFenrmetagenome_2_FD_207603 | JGI IMG/M metagenome (GOLD analysis project Ga0326726, IMG submission 207603) | Lab enriched peat soil microbial communities from Michigan Hollow, Ithaca, NY, United States - MHF15MN | ecosystem: Environmental > Terrestrial > Soil > Wetlands > Peat | place: USA...
TTGCGGCTCAAACCCGGAATTACCGGCGGGCTGTCGATCTGATGAACCGGTCCATCGCGCTGTTCCCGAATGATGCAGGTTGTTATTTCAACCGCGGACTGGCGCTTCAGGGACTCAAGGAGTGGGAAGGGGCGGTAGCGAGTTATGACCAGGCGATAGCGCTCAGGCCCGATTATGCCGAAGCCTGGCACAACCGGGGCAATGCGTTGCTGGTACTCAGGCAGTGGGACGCAGCGGTAACGAGTTACGACAGCGCAATCGCGCACAAGCCTGACAATGCGGAATCCTGGTCCAATCGAGGCGTAGCGTTGCATGAGCTGAAACAGTGGGCTGATGCGGTAGCGAGTTATGATAAGGCGATAGCCGTCAGGCCGGATTATGCCGAAGCCTGGTCTAACAGGGGCAACACTTTTAATGAACTCAAACGGTGGACAGATGCCGTAGCGAGCTACGATAGGGCGATAGCCATCAGGCCGGATTATGCGGAGCCCTGGTACAACCGGGGTAGCGTGCTGATGGAACTCAAAGAGTGGGGAGCTTCTGTCGCGAGTTATGACAAGGCGGTCGCCATCAGGCCGGATTATGCCGAAGCCTGGTTGAGCCGGGGCAATGCGCTGTTTGAGCTCAATGAGTGGAGAGCCGCTGCCGCGAGTTATGATCAGGCCATAGCGATCAGGCCCGAATATACCGAAGCCTGGTCCAACCGGGGCAATGCGCTGATGGAGATCAAAGACTGGAACGCAGCGATTGCCAGTTATGAGAAAGTGATCGCGCTCAACCCGGACTATGCCGAAGCCTGGTCAAATCGAGGGAATGCGCTGAAGGAACTCGGGCAATTCGAGGAAGCCCTCGCCAGTTATAAGATTGCGATAGAGCTCGATCCCGAATATGCCGAAGCCTGGTCCAATCGAGCCAATGTGCTGTTGGAACTCAGTCAACCCGGGCAGGCTTTGGTCGGTTATGACAAGGCCATAACCATCAAACCCGATCGTTCTGAAGCCTGGTACAACCGGGGCAATGCATTGGCGGCGCTCAAACAGTGGAACGGCGCCATAGAGAGTTACAACAAGGCGATAACGCTGGATCCTGACTATGCTGAAGCCTGGTCCAACCGAGGGTATGCGCTTCAGGGCCTCAAGCAGTGGGACGCTGCGGTGGAGAGTTATGACCGGGCGGTAAGGCTCAATCCCGGCTATGCTGAAGCCTGGTCCAACAGAGGGCTTGCGTTGCAGGAGCTCAAACAGTTGGAAGCGGCATTAGCGAGTTACGATCGGGCGATAGCGCTCAATCCCGAATATGCTGAAGCTTATTCCGGTCGAGGCAATGTATTGCTTGAACTCAATCATTGGGAGGATGCGGTGGCGAGTTATGATCAGGCGACAGCGGTCAAGCCTGATTATGCAAAAAGCTACTGGAATAAATCCCTGGCGCTGCTGTCGGGCGGGAAGTATCGCGAGGGCTGGGAGTTGTACGAGTGGCGATGGAAAAAAGAGGAATTCACTTCACCCAAAAGAAACTTTACCCAGCCGTTATGGCTTGGCGATGACTCGATTGCAGGCAAGACAATCCTGTTGCATAGCGAACAGGGTTTAGGCGATACGATCCAGTTTTGTCGTTACGTGAAACTCGTAGCCGATCTGGGGGCACGGGTCATATTGGAAGCAGAACAGCCACTGATCGGCTTGCTGAGACAACTTGAAGATGTCGCAGAGTTTGTGGCAAAAGGTGATATGCTCCCGGGGTTTGACACCCATTGTCCGTTGATGAGTTTGCCCCTGGCTTTCAAAACAGAGATCGAAACCATCCCTTTTGCATCAGGATATCTGTCGAGTGATCCGGACAGGGTGGCCGAATGGTCGCGCAGGTTAGGTGAAAAGTCAAAACCTCGAATCGGATTGGCGTGGAGCGGGAGTGCAATCCATAAAAATGACCGCATTCGGAGCATTTCGCTTTCGGCGATGTTGCCGTATTTACCCTCGGGATTTACGTATGTGAGTCTTCAAAAGGAGATCAATGAGGCCGATAAGGCTGCGCTCGAATCAACGGCAGGTATTGCTCATTACGGTGATGAGCTGAGGGACTTTGCCGATACGGCGGCCCTTAGCGAATTGATGGATGTTGTGGTAAGCGTCGATACGAGCGTGGTGCACTTGAGTGGGGCGATGGGCAAGCCGACCTGGGTCATGCTTCCATTCAGTTCGGATTGGCGCTGGCTGAATGACAGGAGTGATAGCCCATGGTACGAAAGCGCAAGGCTTTATCGGCAGGAGAGCCGGGGCGATTGGCAGAGCGTTCTGGCAAGGATCAGTTCAGATTTGTCCGAGCGTTTTTCCTGAGGACTCGGCTCAGTCCATCTCTCCGGGTTGTGTCCATCATCGATTCGATTCCGCTCGAAATCCGCATCTTATTGATCATGCTTTCAGGGGCGCCGGAAATTCCTTTCGAGGGTCTGGTTTTCTGTTTTTCACTCGGGATGCTTACGTTTTAAACAGACCCTTTGCCGATCATGGCCTATGCCGGTGATTCAATAACCGTCCGCATTTTCTTCATGACTGAATCCATCAGGTATCGGTTCAGGTATGATTCCGGATATCAACCACCAACTTTTGCCAGGTACTCCTATGCCCGAGAGAATTGAGCGCACCAACAGATCAGAAGTCGTATTCAGGCAGTCGATCGACAGGGCAGGAGCGATGTTGCAGCGAGCTTTGGAGCTTCATCAGCAAGGACGGTTTGACCAGGCTCAGGCTATCTATAACGAGATACTCGAAATTACCCCTGACAACGTCAACGCGCTTCACCTGCTCGGTGTCATAGCTTATCAGACACAAAATCACCGGCGCGCTGTTGATTTGATCGACAAGGCTATTGCGATCAATCCGGATAATGCGGCTTTTTATTCCAACCGGGGTCTTGCGTTTCAGGCCTTGAACCAGTTCGAGAAGGCGATATCGAGTTATGAGACGGCAATAGCACTCAATCCCGATTATGTCGAAGCCTGGTATAACCATGGCAATGCCCTGCAGGCGTTGGACCAGTATGTCAGGGCGATTATGAGTTATGACAGGGCGATCTCGCTCAGGCCTGATTATGAAAGGGCCTGGTTTAACCGGGGTGTCGCGCTGCAGGAGTTAAACCAGAATGATAAGGCGGTGGCGAGTTATGACAGGGCGATAACGCTCAAACCCGATTTGGCTGAGGCATGGTCCGGTCGAGGCAATGCGTTGCAGGAGTTGAAGCGTTTTCCCGAGGCGGTGGCGAGTTATGATAAGGCGATAACGCTCAAATCCGGGTATGCAGAAGCCTGGTCCAACCGCGGCAATGCGTTGAAGGCGCTGAAGCGTTTTCCCGAGGCGGTGGCGAGTTATGACAAGGCGATCTCGCTCAAACCCGGATACGCAGAAGCCTGGTCCAACAGAGGCGTTGCGCTGCATGACCTCAAACAGCTGAATGCGGCGGTGGCGAGCTATGACAGGGCGATCTCGCTCAAGCCCGAATATGCGGAGGCTTGGTACAACAGAGGCAATGCGATGCAGAAGCTCGAGCAATTCGCTGATGCCGTGGAAAGTTATGACAAGGCGATCTCGCTCAATCCTGAATATGCCGAAGCCTGGTCCAACCGGGGTAGCGTGCTGCAATCCCTCAATGAGTTGAATGCCGCCGTGGCGAGCTACGATAAAGCGATCGTCCTGAAGCCCGGACATGCCGAAGCCTGGTCAAACCGGGGCCTTGTGCTGCATGAACTCAAACAGTTGGCAGCAGCGATAGAAAGTTATGACAAGGCGATCTCGCTCAAACCCGAATATGCAGAAGCCTTTTTGAATAAGGCACTTGCATTGTTGTCGGGCGGCGACTACGGTTTGGGTTGGGAGATGTATGAGTGGCGCTGGAAAATAGATGGCTTTTTTTTGCCCGGGCGCGATGTCACCCGGCCGTTGTGGCTTGGTGATGACAGCATCGAGGGCAAAACCATCCTGTTGCACAGTGAACAGGGGCTGGGCGACACGATTCAGTTCTGTCGATATGCAAGACTCGTCGCCGACCGTGGTGCGCGGGTTGTTCTGGAAGCGGAGCGATCTCTCATCGGATTGCTCAAGAAGCTCGACGGTGTTGCAGAATTTGTGGCCAAAGGAGACGCCCTGCCCTCATTTGACCTCCACTGTCCCCTGTTGAGCCTGCCTCTGGCATTCAGGACGACGCTCGAAACCATTCCCCAAACGTCAAAGTACCTATCGGGCGATGTGGACAAAGTTGCTGAATGGGAACGCAGACTGGGTGCGAAGACGAAGCCGCGAATAGGGTTGACGTGGAGCGGGAACCGGCAGAATGCCAAACTGGCCGGTCGAAGAGTGCCGCTGGACGAACTGATCGGGCGGTTGCCGGCGGGGTTCCAGTACGTAAGCCTGCAAAAGGAGGTATGGGATGTCGACAGAGCAACGCTCGATTCTGCTACGGGCATCGTGCATTACGGCGATGAGATGAAAGATTTTACCGACACGGCGGCCCTGTGCGAATTGATGGATCTGGTAATCAGCATCGATACCGCTGCAGCGCACCTGAGCGCTGCCATGGGCAAGCCGACATGGGTCCTCCTGAAGTTTTGTCCCGATTGGCGCTGGCTGCTTGACCGGAGTGACAGCCCGTGGTATGAAAGCGCAAGACTCTACAGGCAGGGGATTCCGGGTGACTGGCAGAGCGTTCTGGCAAGGGTCGGCACAGACTTATCCGGTCGTTTTTCCTAATTATACGCATTCAAGTTTCCGGCTCGTATCCATTATCGATCCGGTTCCGCTCGAAATCCGCACCTCTTTGTTCAGCCGTCATATCTTGTCAGAAGCTCCAGAACTCCCTGTCGAGGGTGCGGTACTGGATGCCCTGCACGAGATGTTTCATTTCTATCTGTTCCGCCCCCTCAAGGTCTGCGATGGTCCGGCTGACCTTGAGAATTCGGTCGTGGGCCCTTGCCGAAAGGTTGAGCCTGTTCATGGCCTCCATGAGCTTGTCGGCGCAATGCCGGTCGAGCCTGCAGAACTGGCGGATCAGCTTCGAGTTCATCTGGGCGTTGGTGAAGATTCTCGGTGAAGCGATCGTGGCGAACCGTTCGTGCTGGATGGCGCGGGCACGGATGACTCTCTCGCGTATCTCTCTGGAGCTTTCGGCGGATGAGGCTGAAAACAGCTCGGTGTTCTCGACTTTGGGTACATCGATGTGGATGTCGATCCGGTCGAGCAGGGGGCCCGAGATTTTGGACAGATAACGACGGATCTGTTCCGGTGATGCGGTCAGCGCTCCTTCGCGGTCTTTCAGCGGACCCGCCGGGCTCGGGTTCATTGCGGCCACGAGCATGAATCCTGCCGGATAGCGGGTCGAAAGTGCGGCTCTCGAAACGGTGACCTCGCGGTCTTCGATCGGTTGGCGCAATACTTCGAGAGCGCTTCTGCTGAACTCGGGCAGCTCGTCGAGGAAGAGCACTCCGTTGTGCGCAAGACTCACTTCGCCGGGCTTGGCCAGGGTGCCTCCGCCGATGAGCGCGATGTTGCTGGTCGTATGGTGAGGGCTTCTGAAAGGCCTTGTGATCATGAGCGGCCTGTTCCTGTCGAGCAGGTTGGCCACAGAGTAGATCTTGGTCGTTTCGAGCGACTCTTCGAATCCGAGGGGCGGCAGGATGCCTGGGATCGCTTTGGCCAGCAGGGTCTTGCCGCTTCCGGGGGGCCCGATCATCAGGAGGTTATGCGCTCCTGCGGCTGCTATTTCGATAGCTTTCTTTGCTGCCTGCTGACCCTTGATCTCGGCAAAGTCGACAGGATATTCGGGTTCGCAGGCGAACAGCTCCGAGACGTCGACGCTGACCGGTTCGGCCTGGAACGATCCGTTGAGCAGCCCGGCTGCCTCGATGAGCGTTTCCACTCCGAATACCTGTGTCGACGCACCGGAAGCCGATATGGCCACGGCTGCTTCCGGAGCGTTCATCTTCGGCACGATCATGCGACGTATGTTCTCCCTCGAAGCCATGATGGCCATGGGGAGGGTGCCGTTGATCCGCCTGACCGAGCCGTCGAGGGCGAGTTCCCCGAGCACGACGGTCTCTTCGAAATCGCCGCGGATCTCATTGAGCGAACCGAGGAGGCCTAACGCGATACCGAGGTCGAACGAGGTACCCTCCTTGCGGACGTCGGCCGGGGCCAGGTTGACCGTGATTTTTTTTGACGGAAGCTCGTAGCCGGAGTTCCGGATCGCAGTCAGGATCCTTTCCCGGCTCTCCTTGATTGCGCTGTCGGGCAGGCCGACGACCGTGAAGGCGGGCAGGCCGCCCGAGACATTGGTTTCGATCTCAACTTTCAGGGCATCGATACCGACCAGTGCGGCCGCGAAGAGTTTTGTGAGCATAAGAAGGAGGGACAATGATTAGGGGTTGATCACTGCCGACGCCTGTCAGGCTGTTCCAGGATATTTCGTTCTGTTTCTGAAACGGTCAGGGGACTGACAGGGGCGCCTCATTCTTAAAACATAGCAAAAAAGAAGTAATTTATTTCCGGGCTGGCGCTTTTATCCCGTTGAACGAAGGCCTCCGGAGATTGCGTTGACCGTCAGGAGGAGTTCAGGCAGGAGCGCGTCGGCCTGTTCCTGATTGCCGGATGCTGTGAGCTGCCTCCAGTTGCCAAGCAGATCGATCTGCAGGCGGTGAAGCATGCCGAGCCCCTCCTGCCTTGTTTCGATGAACCGGAACACATTGAAGAGTTTTTCTTTCAGCGGGCCGCCGTAGAGCAGTTCGAGCAGGCGCATGGTCCTGAGGTACTCGGCAGTGATCATGCCGAGCAGGTTCTCCCTCAAGAGGTCGTCTTCGACCAGTGAGGCGTATTGCTGCATGATCCACGGATCCACCGAGGCGATACTTGTGGCCACATTGCTGACGATGTAATTCAACGGAGCCCAGGAAAAGTCGCTGCCGCGCATGAGGTCGAACGCTCCCGGCTCAGTCGCGCGCAGCTCTTCGAGCGCCGATCCCGCTCCGTACCATCCTGAAATGGCGAACCGCGCCTGATTCCAGCTGAACACCCAGGGGATGGCACGCAGGTCTTCGAGGCTCAGCTTGCCGGTGCGTCGTGAAGGGCGAGAGCCGATACGGCTCGATTCGATGATGTCGATCGGGGTCGCCTGCCGGAAAAAGTCGAGCATGCCCGGGGTTTCTATCAGCTTCCGGTAAGCCTTGTTGCTGCTTTGGGCGAGAAAGTCCATGGTGCTTTCGAGCGCGTGCGGCTGGTAGCCTTTGCTACGATGGGCGAGCCTCGCCTCTGCGACTCCGGCCAGAAAGAGTTCGAGGTTGTATGCGGCACTGATCCTGTTGGCGTATTTCTGGGCGATGGTCTCTCCCTGCTCGGTCACCCGGAGACCGGCATCGAGCGCGCCGTGAGGCTGTGCCCTGATGAACCGGTGGGTCGGTCCCGCTCCGCGGCTGATGCTTCCCCCGCGGCCATGGAAAAACAGGATGTCGACGCCGTGGGTCCTGCCGGCTTCGATCAGCTGCTCTTCAGCGCGGAAGAGGCTCCAGAGGCTTGCCACGATACCGCCGTCCTTGTTGCTGTCGCTGTAACCGACCATGACCTGCTGGACAGGTTTTTTCCGGTCATGCAGCTTCTGATGCAACGCGATGCTTCGGCGGGTGACGGGATGGGCGAGGAAACGCTCGAGAATCTCGGGGCTTTTTTTCAGGTCGTCGATGGTTTCAAAGAGCGGTACGACAGGAATCAGGCAAGCGTCTCCGTCGCCGTAAGGAGTCATCAGGCCCACCTCCCTGGCAAAGAGGTAGATTATGAGCAGGTCCGAGACGCTACGCGTCATGCTGACGATAAGGGACCCGATGCCTTCGTGTCCGAACTGCCTGACATGCTCGAAGAGCACGCGGTAGCATGAGAGCACGGCTTCGGCTTCCGGTCCGGCATGCATGTCTGGATGGGTGAAGGGGCGTGGTGAACGAAGTTCACGGTCGAGGAACTCTATACGCTTCTCTTCGCTCCATTCCAGGTAGCCGCTGCCGTCCATACCGGCCGCGGTAATGAGTTGCGACAGGGCAAGGTCATGATATCGGCTGTTTTGCCGTATGTCGAGCCTTCCGAGGTGGAACCCGAAAGTCTGGACGATCCGGTAAACCGGCATGACGTCGCCATGGGCGATGTTTTGCGCATCGATTGCGATGAGTGACGACCTGAGGAGCTCCAGGTCCGAGAGCAGTTCGCCATGCTGCCGGTAACGGAAATCCGCCGGCTGTTCATCTCCCGCGCCATGCATGGCAGGTTCCGCAGGCAACGCCTCGATCATAAGGTTGACGAACTGCCTCCATGGCTCATGCCGGTTCCTGTCGATGGCGGCCTGGCCTCTGCTCCCGAGTCTGTGGCGCATGAGCTCCATCCTTTCAGGCATGGCTCCGGCAGGTGACTGGAACCGTCCGGAAATGCTGAGCTTCGAAGCGAGCCGGTCGAGGTGGTTCCTGACGATCCGGAGCGCATGGCGGCGCATCTCCTGGAGGGTCTGATGCGTGGTCTGTGCAGTCACCAGAGGGTGCCCGTCGCGGTCACCGCCCACCCAGTTTCCGAAGCTGATGCGCGGCAGATTGTGCGGATCACTGGTTGTCTCAGGTTCGAATCCTGCTCCGGCCCACGCCTGGGCGAGCCGTTTGTCGAGCATGGGGAGCACTTCGGGAAATATCGTGTGCAGATAGTGAAGCACGTTCTGGCGCTCGGCGCTGACCTCGGGCTTTTCGAACAGGATTTCGCCCGTGCGCCAGAGCCTTTCGAGAATGACCTTGATCTCCGCGCGGATCTCGTCACGTTCGGCTGGGGTCCACATGCGGTTTTCACGCTTGACCAGAAGGAGGTAAAGCTCCCTGTGCTGTTCGAGCACCGTCCTGCGCTTGGCCTCAGTCGGGTGGGCGGTGAGAGTCGGCTCGACCTCGATCTCCGGGAGCTCGGACGCGATCTCATCCTCCGGAACTCCGAGCTTTTTCAGCCACCGGAACGTGTCGCCCCAGAGGCCGGTAAGTGATTCGACCCCCTCGTGGGATTCGAGAGTCCTGCGATATTGCGCAGCCGAGTTCTCTTCTGCCATGTTGAGCAGCTGGAAGACGATGGACCAGGCCTGCACCGCACGCTCGGCCTTGTCGAAGCCGGAGATGACCATGCGGCTGTCTCCGCGGAGGTGGAGGGCAAGCTCGTCCTGACCGAGACTTTGCAGCACCTCGACGAAGCAATCGAGCAGAAACTGAAAATCGAGTGAGGCTTTTTCGAAATCGACGACGCTGGTCGTGGAGGTTATCATGATCCGGTTCCGAGATTAAATATTGATTATGGCTCAAACATAACCACTTGCCGACGAGTTGCAAAATCAGGAATGGTTAACCCGCGAGGGTGGACGGGAGGCAGAAAAGTAAGGAGTTTCAGGTCCGAAGCTTTTTGCTTAATTGTTTGTCGGCTATGTTAATAATGTTTATCTTTATCAATAAATTCTTGCAAGCGGCTAACACCTAATCCAAATACCTGTCATGGACAACAAGTCAAACGGGAAGCTTATTGCTCTTGCAATTGGCGGGGCTGTGTTAATGGGAGCTTTGTTTTTCTGCGTGTCGTTCCTGACCGGCTACGTCCCGGCACCGAACGCCAATGCGATCATTACTCCACTGAGATCATTCATGGGGTGGTTCCTGCTCATTTTCTGCGCTTCATTGGTCATTATGGGCATCGGAAAGATGTCGTCGGCCATCAGCAACAAGTGGTTCCTCAGTTTTCCCCTGAGCATTTTCGTCATCGTCATGGTGATGTTCTTCAGCCTCCGGGTTTACTGGGAGAAAGGCCGTACCACAACTCTCGACGGCAAGTATATCAGGTCAGTCTCAGAACTGAAGCAGTTTTTGGCCAAACCGGCAGCAACCAGCGACGTTCCTCCTGCTCCGGCCGGTTTCGATTTCGCTGCTGCTAAGACTCTGGTAGACAGCCGCTGCAACAAGTGCCATACCCTCGATTCAGTACAGGACCTGTTCCGTACGAAGTACAAGAAGACCGGTCAAGTCGCGCTCATCGTCAAACGTATGCAGGGCTTCCCGGGCTCAGGCATCTCCGACGACGATGCCAAGAGCATCGGCATCTGGCTCCACGAGAAGTTCTGATCGTCAATCGGGATCTTTAAAGAGAATATACAGCAGCGCCCCGGAGCCGACCTCCGGGGCGCTCTGCGTTCAGGGGGTCAGTTCTGTTTCGCGGTGTAGGTGACGGTGACCGTTTCGGTGATGCCGCCCCTGGCGTTCCAGTCGGTTTTCACGGTCATGGTTCTGGGCTGGCATGCCTCCACGAGATCGTCGAGGATTCTGTTGGTGATGTTTTCGTAGAAGATGCCTGCGCTTCGGAACTCGAGGAAATAGTATTTCAGGGACTTGAGTTCGATGCAGCTCTTGTCGGGTACGTAGGTGATCGTGATGGTGCCGAAATCGGGCAGGCCTGTTTTCGGGCAGACCGAAGTGAATTCGGGATTGACGATCTCGATAGTGTAATCCCTGCCGGGATAGGTGTTGTCGAAGACTTCGAGGATCTCTTTTTTCATGGTGGTGAGACTGCTGTGTTGTTGGTATAATTCATCCGTTCCTGCCGCAAAATAGAAAACGGAAGTGATTTTCATTAAATTCGTAACGATATTTGCAACCTCGACGATAAACCATGGTGACATCCAGGCACAGGGTTTCGGACATCCTTCAGTCAGGGAAAGCCGGAGAAGATGAACTTCATCGTCTTCGCGCAGAACTGTCGTCCGAATACGATCTTCATGAGGCCGGCTACCGATTCGGCGACATCGACTTCAGCTTTCTCAGCGTCAGGGACAGTTATGCCCTTCTGGACCGCATATCTCCGGAAGAGTTTCTGAAAGACGAGCAGATGCCATACTGGGCAGAAATCTGGCCGGCGGCGGTGACGTTATCGCATGTGCTTGTGGAGCAGTTGGATCTCGACGGCAAATCGGTGATCGAGCTCGGTGCCGGCGTCGGGATGGCGAGCGTAGC
>Ga0326726_10005917_pt1 | contig 11038 bp, 8 predicted proteins | sample MHFenrmetagenome_2_FD_207603 | JGI IMG/M metagenome (GOLD analysis project Ga0326726, IMG submission 207603) | Lab enriched peat soil microbial communities from Michigan Hollow, Ithaca, NY, United States - MHF15MN | ecosystem: Environmental > Terrestrial > Soil > Wetlands > Peat | place: USA...
ACCCTGTTCAATTATCAACGTCAACTTTATGAAACCCAGTCCGAGTACATGATAAAGATTGCGGAACTCGAAACAGCCATCGGCACTGATCTGCCGGGAGCACCGTCGCAGGAAAACATGACAAAAACGGCTTCCGGTCACCATGAACAGCATTAACCATCATTCCGAATTACCATTATGCCATTGAACAGGAAAACGGCGATCCCTCTGCTCATTTTCGTGCTTGCCATCGTCGCAGGTTCGGGATGGTTCATCTGGCAGAACAGGCCTCAGGGCAAAGCGGCTGCGGTGACGGCGGACAAAGGCAAACTGCTCTATACATGCACCATGCATCCCTATATCATCAGGGAAAAACCTGGCACATGCCCGGTATGCGGCATGGAACTGGTCAAAAAAATAACTGCAACCCCAGTGGCCGGCGCTTCGACCGCAAAAGAGGCACCGCTTTCAGCCACCTCCAGCAGCGTATCGCTCTCCCCTGCCCAACTGGTCACTGCAAACGTTGCGACCCTGGAAGTCAAACCTGAACCCCTGGCAAAAGAGGTTGCCGCTGTTGGAATTGTGCAGTACGACCAGTCTCGACAAGCCAAAGTCACCGCATGGATCGCAGGGCGAATCGACAGACTGAACGTCAATGCCGTCGGCGCGCCCGTCAGCAGGGAGAACCCGATAGCAGAGCTTTACTCACCCGATCTCGTTGCGACGCAGCAGGAGTACCTGATGGCCCTTAAAAGCCGGGAGCAGCTCAGGAACTCAACGATCACCTCAGTTTCCGAGACCGGAGAAACCGTAGTTACGTCTGCTAAACAACGACTGCGGCTTTTCGGCCTCAAAGAGAGTCAGATCGCCGAACTGGAGAGGAACGGCAAACCGTCTGCGAAAGTCTCCATCTATTCACCCTTTTCCGGCGTCGTAATCGAAAAGATGGTTCAGCAGGGCCAGTATGTCAATACGAGTGACGTGCTGTTCAGCATAGCCGACCTGTCCGGCGTATGGGTCGAACTGGAGGTCTACGAAAACCAGTTCCGAAACATCCGCATCGGCCAGCCGGTCGAGATCCGGTCGCAGTCTTTGCCGGGCACCACGCTCACCGGGCGTGTGAGCCTTGTCTACCCTTTTCTCGATCCTAAAACAAGGACCGTCAAGGTCAGGGTCGCACTGCCCAACCCCGGCATGAAGCTCAAGCCTGAGATGTTCGTGAACGCACTCATCAAGGTCCCGCTCGCCGAGGGTATCGCCGTCCCGGTGACTGCCGTCATGGATTCAGGCAGGCGGCAGGTCGTCTGGGTGGAGCGTGAACCGGGCAGGTTCGAATCCCGTAACGTGGTGGTCGGCGATCGGATCGGCGACAGGATCCAGATACTGTCAGGCCTCACCCAGGGAGAGAAGGTGGTTATATCCGGCGGCTACCTGATCGACTCCGAATCGCAGTTGAACGGAAGCGCCAGCTCAAAGAGTAACAACTGACAAACGAACCGATGATCCCCTAACGTTATCCGTATAGAAGTGCTTTCATGATCGAAAAAATCATCGAATATTCCGCCCGCAACCGGGCTATAGTCCTGATGGTGTTCGGACTGATCATCGGCCTCGGCGTCTGGTCCGTCTATAAAACGCCGGTGGACGCCATTCCCGATCTTTCCGACAACCAGGTGATCGTCTTTACCGACTATCCGGGCCGATCGCCGCAGGTGGTCGAGGACCAGGTAACATACCCCCTTGCCGCCAACCTGCAGGGACTTCCCGAAGTGAAGGCCGTCCGCGCATCCTCCGCCTTCGGGTTCTCCATGATTTACGTGATATTCGATGACAAGGCTGATATCTACTGGGCAAGGACCCGCGTACTCGAACGGCTCAACTATGCAGCATCGCTCCTGCCTCAGGGTGTGGTTCCCACGCTTGGACCTGACGGCACAGGGGTCGGCCATGTGTTCTGGTACACGATCGAGGGCAAAGGATACGACCTCGAGCAGCTCCGGACCCTGCAGGACTGGTTCGTTCGATACCAGCTCAACACGGTGCCCGGAGTATCCGAGGTAGCCTCTATCGGCGGCCTGGTGCGCGAATACCAGATCGACCTCGACCCGAACAAGCTGTTCGCCTATAACATCAAGGTAGGCAAGGTGATGGAAGCGGTAAAGGCATCGAACCGCGATGTCGGAGGCCGGCTGATCGAACAGGCAGATGCGGAGTACCTCATCCGGGGCAGAGGATATGTAAAATCCAGGGAAGACATTGAGAATATCGTGGTCGGTGCCGACATGCGCGGCACACCGGTCTACGTCAGGAACCTCGGCACCGTGCAGATCGGAAGCGCCATCCGCCGGGGCCTGCTCGACCTGAACGGTGAAGGCGAGACGGTCGGAGGTATCGTCGTGATGCGATACGGTGAAAACGCCAAGGATGTCATCGACCGGGTCAAGGTGAAAATCGCGGAACTTCAGAAAGGGTTGCCTCCCGGAGTCAGCATCAGGGTCGCATACGACCGTTCCGACCTGATCTCACGGGCCATTGACACCCTGGAGAAAAATCTTCTGGAGGAGTCGATCATCGTCTCGCTCGTCATCCTGCTCTTCCTTCTCCATTACCAGAGCGCCCTTGTCATTGTGCTCACCCTGCCGGTATCCGTGCTGATCGCGTTCATCACGATGAAGTTCATGGGGGTCACATCCAACATCATGTCACTCGGCGGCATAGCAATTGCCATCGGCGTACTTGTTGATGCAGGTGTCATCATGGTCGAGAACTGCTACCGCCACCTCTCGGAGCTCTCTCCGGAAGAACGCGCTGCAAAAAGACTCGAAGTGGTCATCGATTCTGCCAGGCAGGTCGGCCGCGCGATCTTCTTCTCGCTGGCCATCATCGTACTCTCCTTCATCCCGGTATTCATGCTCGAAGGCCAGGAGGGCAAGCTCTTCCACCCCCTCGCATTCACCAAGACCTTCTCCATCATAGGTTCGGCCATCATCGCCATTACGCTTGTGCCGGTGCTGATGTACCTCTTCATGCGGGGCAAGATGCCTCCGGAGAGTTCCAACCGCGTATCGACCTTTTTCATAAGGCTCTACTCGCCGGTCATCCGCAAGGCGCTGGCCTGGAAGAAGACGACCATCGCACTCAACCTGCTCGCGCTGCTCATCGCCATTCCGCTCTTCATGAACCTCGGCTCGGAGTTCATGCCGCCGCTCGACGAGGGGTCGCTGCTCTACATGCCGGTAACCCTGCCCAACGTTTCGATAACCGAGGCCAAGCGCATTATCCAGATCCAGGACAGGATCATCAAGAGCGTCCCTGAGGTTGAACAGGTTCTCGGCAAGGTCGGCCGCGCCGAAACATCGACCGATCCTGCCCCTGTTTCGATGTTCGAAAGCATCATCATCCTCAAACCCAAAGCGCAGTGGCGGCCGGGTCTGACCAAAGCCGACATCGTTTCGGAGCTCGACTCGAAGCTGCAGCAGACCGGCGTGCGCAACGGATGGACACAGCCGATCATCAACCGCATCAATATGCTCTCAACCGGAGTGCGCACCGATCTGGGAGTCAAGATCTTCGGCAACGACCTGAACGTGCTGCGTGATCTGGCAATCAGGGCCGAAGGGATCCTCAAGCCGGTCAACGGTGCCGCAGACGTGGTGGCAGAACGTGTCACCGGCGGCAACTACATCGACATCGACATCGATCGCCAGGCCGCGGCCCGTTACGGGGTCAGCGTAGGCGACATCCAGGATGTCATCGAAACCGCACTTGGAGGCGAAATGCTCTCGACCTCCGTAGAAGGCCGAAACCGTTTCCCGATCCGCCTCCGCTATCTGCGCGACTACCGCGACAATATCCCGGCGATCGGCAACATCCTGGTCAGCGGCATGGACGGTGCGCAGGTACCGCTTTCACTGGTGACGAAGCTGAAAGTCTCCACCGGCGCCCCTGAGATCAACAGCGAAGGGGGCCTGCTGCGATCCCTGGTTTACCTGAACGTCCGGGGCCGTGACATGGGCAGCTTCGTGACCGAGGCGAAACAGAAGCTCGAACAGAACCTCAGGCTGCCTCCCGGCTACTACATCACCTGGTCTGGTCAGTGGGAAAACCAGATACGGGCCAAAGCCCGGCTGCAGATCCTTGTCCCGCTCGGCCTGATCATCATATTCATCCTGCTCTACTTCACGTTCCACTCGGCCCTTGAAGCATCCATGGTCATGCTCTCGGTTCCATTCGCCCTGGTCGGCGGAATCTATCTGGTCTCGGCATTGGGATACAACCTGTCGGTCGCAGTCTGGGTCGGATTCATCGCCCTCTACGGCATCGCCGTGGAAACCGGCGTGGTCATGGTCATCTACCTGCACGAAGCTCTCGACAAAAAGCTTGCCAGCGGCAGTTGCACAGAGCAGGACATTGTCGATGCAACGTTCGAAGGGGCTGTGCTTCGCCTTAGGCCCAAGCTGATGACCGTTGCAGTGGCCCTACTTGGCCTCATACCGATCATGTGGTCGTCCGGCACCGGAGCGGACGTCATGAAACCCATCGCTGCCCCGATGATCGGCGGGATGATCTCATCTGCGGTTCATGTTCTCATCATGACCCCGGTCATCTTTGTCCTGATGAAAACGAGAGACCTCAAAAAAGGCCGCCTGCGCCATTCAGGCATGAAACATTGAATACAAACAATAAAGAACCCATACCATGAAAAGCATGAAACCATACTTCGCAGCTCTTGTCGCCATTGCCCTTTCCGGTACCGCACAGGCAGCAGAAAAAACCGTGCCCGCAAATAATCAGGCAACCATAACGACGGTTTATACCAAAGCAGGCGACATCAGTCCGAAATCCTTTACGGTAACAGCCGGCCAGAAGGTCCGGTTTCAGGTGAACCCGCAGGACACTGGAACAGGTTGTATGAAAGACATCATGATCCAGGGCCTCTGGAACAAGCCGGAGCCTCTGGTAAAAGGCCGGCCTGTAGTGATGGAGTTTGTCCCGCAGAAACCCGGGATCTACAACATCTCCTGCGCCATGGGAGAAAAGCGAGGCATCATCACGGTCAGGTAACGGAACCGTGAAAGGTAATGGATGAATTCAGATTCACGCGCCAGTTTCGGATATCTGGCAGCACAGAGAAAACCACTTACGACCCCTGGCGTTTGTGGTAATAGTCGACAGCTGCGGTAATGGCTTTCTTGAAAGGTTCAGGCTCTATCGGTTTTACGATAAAACCAAAAATATTGCCGATGCCGACAGATTTGACGATGTGGTCGACCTCATTGGAACCGGTAACCAACAGACAGATGATGTCAGGATATCTGCTCCTCACCTCCCTGATCAGTTCCGGACCGCTCATGTTCGGCATCAGGGCATCCGTGACAAGGATGTCGACACTCCCCCCTTCCAGCACTTTCAAGGCTTCATCTCCGGAATCAACAAAGATCTTCGTGAATGGCTCCTTGCGAAGAAACCGTTTCAACGCGTTGATGGTATCGGTTTCATCATCAACAAACAGGACAACGATATCAGTGATGCTTCTCATGGATTTCCGGTGTTTCGGTAATGTTATTCAGAGGAAGCGAAATGGTAAAAACAGTACCACCTTGCTGAGGACAATCCATGGTAATCGTCCCGTTGTGTTTTTGGACAATGATGTCATAGGAAATTGAAAGTCCGAGTCCAGTCCCCTTACGTGCAGCTTTGGTTGTGAAAAAAGGGTTGAATATGTTTGATCGGATACCCTCGGGTATTCCCGGCCCGTCATCCGCTATCGAGCAGTATACCTTGCCCCTGTCGGACCAGGTATGTATGCTGATTTTGCCGTTTGAAGTCCGTTGCTGTGACTGAATGGCATGGGCGCTGTTGACAATCAGGTTGAGCAGCACCTGATTGATCTGATCCATGACGCACGGGACCAGTGGCACATCCTGAAGGTTCGTTTCAATATCGGCACAGAAACGGTACTCACCCCGAGCCATCGAGAGTGTCTCCATCACTCCGCGGTTGATATCAGATAAGGTTTTTTTGTCGGCAGCATGCCTGTACGACAGGCTCTGCATCCCCTCGACGATTTTTTTGATCCGGTCAATGCCTCTCTGCGACTCAATGAATATATCTTGCATCCCCTGGACAAGAGAGTCGATTTCGAGATCTGCTTCCATATGACGAAGCTTCTGCAGGTCGGAACGAACAGAGGGCTTGAACTCCTGATATTTACCGATAAAGTATCGGTACCCATTCAACAGGGAGAGGAAATCGGTGAAGTACTCCTGCTGGGTCGTGAAATTGATCTGGACGAAATTAAGGGGGTTGTTTATTTCATGAGCGATTCCGGAAGCAAGCTGGCCGACCAGCTCCATTTTCTGGGAGTGGTGCAACTGCTCCTGCATCTTGCTGAACTCGTCTTCTGCAATCTTCTTCTCGATAATATCCCAGGCCTGGTCTGCAACAGCGCTAACCCACTGGGCATCATCCTCATCATAATCGGAGCGTTTGTTGCCTATTCCAAGAACTGCGACAACCAGTTCCCCGCGAATTACAGGAACAACCAGTTCGCGCTTGACCTCCGCATGGCCTTCAGGCATTCCCTTGCGATGTTTAAGCGACGCATAATCATTGTGAATCACCGGCCTGCGCTCCCTTACCGCATCAGCCCACACCCCCGCTTTGCTCAACGGATAATGCTCGCCCTTTCCTTCAGCCCGGCACATGTGCTCAAAAGTGTTGGTCGAGACGGCCTGCAGTAACAGCATGTTCTGGTCCTTTGCAATAAAAAAGCAGAACCCGATCGAGCTCTCGGTCACCCGTTCTATTTCATCGATTGTCGCCTGAAGCAACTCCTCAACTGAAAGTGTATCTGCCTTTTCCAGAAGGTTGACGCGTATCGACACCATCGCTTCCAACCGGTTTCGATCAGTGACATCGTGAATGACGTCATAGATAAGGCTGCGTCCCTTTATATCGATTTTCTTGGCAAATATCTCGACATCCCGGATGGAACCGTCAGCTCTCTTGTGACGGGCCAACACATATCGATGTGCCTGTTTTTCCCATTTATTGATATCTGCAAGGACGAATTCAGGGGAAGCACAATTGATGTCGGTTATATTCATCTTCCTGAACTCTTCCCTCGACCACCCATAAAAGTCCGCAGCAGAATGATTTGCATCAACCATGTTGCCGGTCTCGGGATCGAGGATCAGCATGACCGCAGAGTGGTCTTCAAAAAGCCCCCTGAACAACTCTTCACGCTCCTTCAGCTTCTCTTCCGTCCGGAGCTTCTCTGTAATGTCATGAACGATCGAATAAAGAAACTCTTTTCGGTCAATTTCAACCCTTGTGCTGTAGACATCCACATCACGGATAAAACCATCTGCGTTGCGATGACGAAACCTGAACTGGTTCTGCTTTAAAGATCTTCCGCACTCCATCGCCTTTTTGACATCCTGAGACGGCAGGGTATTGATCTCCTGTATGTACATCCTGCGAAGCTCGTGCCTGGTCCATCCATAGAAATCTGCTGCGGCCTGGTTTGCATCGATGATACAACCCGTATTTGGTTCTAATAGCATCATGGCTGCGGTATGGTCTTCAAACAGGCTCCTGAACCGCGCTTCACTCTCTTTCAATCTTTTTTCTGTCCGCAGACGCTCCGTGACGTCATGAATGATGTTATGGATGAGCGTGTGATTGTGTATTTCGATCGTCGTGCAAAACACCTCGACGTCCCGCATCTCTCCATCAGCCCGTAGGTGCCGGCAAATAATTTTTTTATTCCGACAGGCGTTTATGAGCTTGAGGTTTCGCTCTTCGACGTTTAGCAGACGTGTGTCAATCGCCCTGATATTCATCTGCCTCAACTCTTCGATGGTCCAGCCATAAAAATCCGCAGCAGCACGATTTGCATCGAGAATGCTACCGGTCTCCGGATCAAGGATAATCTGGACGGCGGCATAGCTGTCAAAAAGGCTCCGAAACAACACCTCTCGCTCCCTCAAGGCTGCTTCCGCATTTTTGCTGACAGTGATATCGGTATGCGTACCAAGCATACGCAATGGTCTGCCGGATGCATCACGGGTCAATACCTGTCCACGAACCAGTACCCAGACCCACTTCCCGTCCTTGTGTCTCATCCGGCATTCCAGCTCATATTCTGCAGATTCACCGCTGAAATGCTTTTTCAGGAAATCATCCAACTGCTTCAGATCTTCCGGGTGAATGAGGTCGAACCAGCTTTGAATGTCAACCGAGGCAAGTTCACTCCTGCTATATCCGACAATATCAAACCAGCGATCGTTGAAAACGACCTTGCCTGTTTGAACATTCCAATCCCATGTTCCTACACCTGATGCATTGATGGTTGCAGAAAACCTCTCTTCACTTTCACGCAACTCCTGCACGGCAAGCTTGCGGTCGGTGATTTTATCAATTATCGCAACAATGAACCCGGTTTCAGGGCGATAGATAGCATTGTCAAACCACTGGTTCAGTTCAGGGAAAAAACATTCGAACCTCTCCGGGACTCCTGTCTCTGCAACCCTGAGAAGTTTTTGAAAAAAATCCGGATTGTGATCAGACACACCGGGCATGAGTTCAGTCAGTCTGCGTCCTACGGTATTTTTCAGGCCTGTGAGGTTCTCATAGGCCGTATTGACCTCCTCATTAATAACATCGACAGGACGGCCATCTTCATAAACAACCCTGCAGTAAACATATCCACTCAACATGTTGTTAAGAACATTGCGATACAACTCTGTCAGGGAATTCGGCATTTCCCCTGGCCGCTTCTGTTCGGTCTGAGAAGTATCAGGATGTTCTGTTTTCCGGCTTTTCGACATGCTATTTACACTGAGTCATTCCGATTATTATGGGTATCTCAATTTATTGGTTCCGATACACGATTTCTGCACCGGTCCTGACCTGCCGGACTGAATTCCTCATAGAGTACGCGTGCCCTCCAGATTCTGCGATCCGACTGCCTTTCAGCGCAGGAGGCTATCACACAAGTCACGATAAAACAACCTTTTCTCTTTTGCCGGAAGCGCCGGGCTCCCAAGGCCAGGATTTTACTCGACAACCCTTCAGAGACAGCCACCTGGTCATGACAATAAAAAGAGATTCGCTTGTCAGCTGTTCGGCAAACCCGATCAGATTATTATAAAACCATCGCGATCAGTTACATACCAAAGCTTGCTCCCGATCATTCTGCGTTTCATCAATAAACAAGAATGAGACGGAAAAAACTGTTTCCCTGATCAGTAACCAATGGGTGATTTTTCTGTAGGCACCAATTCTACTTCTTGTAGAAAACGTTATAAAGTAAAAACAGTCATCATTAGTTCTCTGATCGGAAAAGATGCTGGAGATTGCGTAAAATCATCCGATTCACCAAATGCTTTTTTTAATCAATCCCGAAGATCAATTGACAGGATTTTATCAGAAACTTGCAAAACAGCATCAGAATCCACCAGACTATGACAGGTTTATCTTTATCTGCTTTTTGATAATCAAGTCGATCGCCAGCAATTTTTTCACATCCTCCGATATGAAAACCGGCTTGATCAGCTCTGAGGAGCCATGAACCACTCCATTGTTAAAATCCTCCTTGCTCTCAACGATTCGATTCGGAAAGTCAGCCAAATAACGCTCATCCTTTAAAAAAACGGAGACAAAGTCATTCCACTGATCATCTGTCTGATCACTGACATATGACTCAACGAGCACGGAATTAAGGTGATTATGCCTAGCCCAGGTTTCCAGTGCTTTGCCGCTGTCAGGATAAAATCGCCAGCAATCGACCGGATATCTGTGGAAAGAGCCATTTGAAGGAGCATTCAGGTAAAACAATCCCTTTGGTTTCAATATTCGCATAACCTCTAAAAACAGCACCCAGAACATCGCCGAATGCTCAAAACAGGAGCTTGAAACGACTATATCTGCAAACTCATCAGTCAACGGCAGCTTATACGGGTCATCAAGCACGATATCCACACCATTTCCTGCAACAAAATCGAGGCCTGTATAGTCAAACGTTGCCGGACAGGCGTCACGAATGGTACCATTGACGTTTTGTGCTCCAATCTCGACAACCCTGACAAGGTTTTCACCAAAGAAAGGTGAGTAACAGTCATAAAACTCCTGACAGTTTTTCATCGCAGAATGATGCATTGCAATACTCCATATTACCGACCGGATGAAAAAGATAAAATCAACTGATGGAACCAACCCGAAGTCAGGAGACAACCTTGGAGGTCTCAACAATCCATCCCGGGAAGCTTATTGACGAAATAGCCGGTTTAAGGCCATACATCCAATATACTTGTTATCCATCGATTGTCCGACCTGGGGAAATACGGCTCCATCGCACGCTCTTGATGCATGCACTTGAGTTCCCGGATAAACGCATACAGAACAATCATCAGCGCGGAACTCCCGGCATTGTCATCCCGGGGTCCGACCTGCCCGGCCTTCTCAACTCAATGCAGTCGGCCGCCTTCCTGGACGCAAAACAAATCATTGAAGTCATCACCCGATTTACTCCCGCGCCCACTCTCTCAAAACCGTTGCTGAAAAAAGGACGATCGCCGACTACCCAGAATCACCACATCATGACTCATGCCGGCAGCAAGTCGACAGATTCGCAAGCTGATGAATTTGAAGGACACTGGATCGGAATACCTGATAGACCCCTTGATCCAGGGAGCTCTTCAAAAAACAGGAATCGCTGCTGACAGAAACGCCCGCAGTCAGGGAATATGTCCGGGTGAAACCAGGCAACGACAAAACGAACAGTCCCTTGTGTGAAAATCGAGTCGCATTCCATGAAAAAAAGAGAATTATGGCCACGGGCGCTTTTTCCGATCTCCTGTTGTTTATATCCATGGAATGTACAACCGGCGATGAACACACATTCGGGAGGCTGAACGATGAGGCAGATCAGAACGATAAAGCAGAAATTGATGGCGAGCATTGAAAAAGCGGGTGAAAACGGAGCGGAATATGTCTGCTACGGCAATATCATCAACGCCGTAAAGATTGAGAATGCAATCGAATACATTCAGGA
>Ga0326726_10005918_pt1 | contig 11037 bp, 9 predicted proteins | sample MHFenrmetagenome_2_FD_207603 | JGI IMG/M metagenome (GOLD analysis project Ga0326726, IMG submission 207603) | Lab enriched peat soil microbial communities from Michigan Hollow, Ithaca, NY, United States - MHF15MN | ecosystem: Environmental > Terrestrial > Soil > Wetlands > Peat | place: USA...
GCTCTCAGCATTTATTATAACAATCACTAATCAGCAGCACTTCTTAACTACATAGTGCCGTCCAACCCAAGATGTAAGAGACGCCCTGCCCGGGCGTCTCTGCTTTTTAATCAACTTTGACTTTTACAACGATTTTTCTTACAGGAGAATTCTCAGTGTCCTTAAGTCCGGGACGGTGCGCATCTTCAGGAAAGAATATAAAGAACCTGTCAGGTGTTGCGATTCTGTTCTCACCACCGGTAACAGTCATGAATTCAATATCTTTAGTCGCATCATATGGCTCAAGCACATCTTTTTTCTGAGATATCGGGGCAACTCCAATCAGCTCTTTTCCACTTACAACATATTGTATGTCAATATACTTCTGATGAGCTTCATATCTCGCTTCTTCCTCGTTCTTTGTAAGGTATTCACTTACGGGAGCATACAGATTATTACCATCTATGTCATAACGCTTAAGCTCAAGTCCCGAAAGATCATTGCTTTTAAGAAAATTGAAGGCTTTGTCCCACCTTTCCTTATTCTTGAAATAAGAAACTGCAAAAGCCTTCCTGTTTATGGATTGATCAGGCTTTACCTGCCAGCCATTCAGCCAGTCACCTTTCTCAAACCATTTATCGATTTTCCCGCTGCTCCACGCTGCCGGATCTGAACCTCCGGAGCATCCTGATAATATTGACAAACTTGTCATTATAACAATAGTTAAAAGTGAGTTTTTCATAAATTATTTTTTCAATAGCTTTAATGGGCTTAAGTTAAAAAAATTAAAAGATCAGCCCACGTAAGGTTCTATAATTTTATTGCACTCTTTCCAAAAAGAATTAACAGCCTCGTCTTCTGCAACCGGGATCCTCCCTTTTCCTTTTCCTGACTTAAAAATGGCTCCATTGATAAGATCTTCTCTTTCAATAACCTCACCAAACCTGACGGCGACCTTTTCAGGGTTTCTCATAAAAGGTGCTGCAATTCTGTACATCATTCTGAACCATCCTTTCTGCATCCTGTAAATTCCCGAGCTGAATACCCCAGGATCAAATCCAATACATTTCAGATCCTTTGAGGGATATTTACCCGGAAGATAAGAACACATCAATGCAAGATAAAGTTTAGAGTTTGAATAAGCTTTAATCGGGCTGTAAGCTGATGCCCTGGTGTATAATGTCAGATCTTTTTCAGCGATCCTGTAAACAGGCGATACAGTTGCTGCTATAAGTATCGGCCGTCCTGGATCAGCATTCATGAGAATAATTTCATCAAGCATAAGATGCGACAAAAAGTTGACCTGAAAAGTATATTCAAGTCCGTCATCCGTAATCATAAGATCAGGTGGGCTTAAAACTCCAGCATTATTAATCACTATATCAAATCTCTGATTTCTGCATATTTTTTTTACTACTTCCGATGTTTGCCTCATGTTGCTGAAGTCAGTCATCAGAAGACTGAACCTGTCTCCGTATCCGGGTATTGTTACATTATTCCTGCCGGTAGCAACAACCTCATAACCTTTTTCAAGGAAATACTTCGCTAACCGGAGCCCCAGACCTGAGGTGCCTCCTGTTATTAGAACTTTCAGATTATCAGAGATTGAATTAATCATAAAGGTCACTACAGTTTAACCGTCTGTCAAACATAATAAAAGATATAATGCAAACTTTTCATAAATTTGCTTATTGGAATCGTACCTGGAACGAAACATGCTGAATTAAAATATTTAATCTTGAAATTTAATCAGGTAATGAGAAGAATAATTCTTTTTTGCTTTTCCCTGCTCATATTTCCAATCGTTTATCCCCAACAAGCATCTGTCATTTACCAGAAGGGACTTTCAGCGGATGAGAATCTTAAAGCAATTGCTAATCTTGGTCCTTATAGTCAGGGTGGTATAGGTTTCGACACCAGATATGAAGGTATAAAAGGAAGCCCGAGAATGCTCGATACGCTTTTACCCTCATTCCTTAGGCTTGATGGACAGGATTACTATATAGAGATATTGGCTGATATTGATCTTGTTAAAAATGCGGTGATCTATATCCATCCTAAAACAAAACTGTTGTTTTCTGTACCAGTTGATTTCATCTCAGAGTTGATCATAAAAAATAATGGAAAAGAGATCCTGTTCAGGACTACAAAAGGAAAACCTTTTGAGAAGGAGATGAAAGAGCAAAAGTTTTACCAGGTACTGAAAGAGGGAAAATACCAGTTCATTAAAATTCCCCAGAAAATATTCGTTCAGGCGAATTACAAAGGTGCTTACAGCGCAGACAGGCGATATGATGAGTATCAGCCTGATGCCAAATATTACCTGATGAATGCCGACAACAAATTCTGCCAGATCCAGCTAAATAAAAAGTCTGTTTCAAGGATATATCCTGACAAGAAGGAACTGATTGATCAGATCGCCAGGGAAGAGACAAATCCCGATAAGGAGGCTATGATCATTTCAATACTTGATAAATTATAATACCTTAATAGCATTCCGGATCAAAGTCTCATTCCTGGTTTTTTAACATTTTTAAAGAATAATTATTTGGAAACAAGTTGTAATTCAGCTAATTTAACATAAAATAAAAATCACCGGAATATGAAAAAGAACAATCTGTTTTTCAGTATGATGATCATCTTTCTGATCAGCTTCTCAAATCTGTTTTCGCAAGACTGGCCTCAGTTCAGGGGCATAGGCCGCGACAGTAAGGTTACCGGCTTTAAAGCTCCGAAAACCTGGCCTGCTGACCTCAAGCAAGTATGGAAAGTAAATGTCGGATTCGGGGATGCCACCCCTGTGCTTTCAGGTAAAAAAATTTATCTGGCCGTAAGGCAAAATGCTGATGAGGTTATTCTTTGCCTTGATGCTGAAACCGGGAAAGAAATATGGCGCAGCCCTTATCCTGCTCCGGCTGCTACAGGTCCATCAACATCTCATCCCGGACCAAGAAGCACACCTGCAATTTCTGATGGGAAAATTGTGACATTCGGCGTTACAGGTATCCTCACCTGTTTAGACGCAGCTACCGGAAAAGTACTCTGGAAAAAAGATAATCCTGAGAACTTAGTTCCTCAATTTTATACCGGGATGTCTCCATTGATAGTCGATAAAATCTGCATAGTCCATTTAGGTACAAAGGATAAAGGCCAGATTGTTGCACTTGACCTGGCAACAGGCAATGAAAAATGGAAATGGGAGGGTGACGGTCCATCCTATTCTTCACCATCGGCAATGATCACCGATAAGCAGAAATATATAATCGTTCAGACCGAGAAAAATCTAATGTCACTTTCGCTTGTCGACGGTAAACTTCAATGGCAGGTACCAACACCCGTCCAGCAGCGTTTTTACAACTGTACAAGCCCATATATTGACGGACAGATTATTTATTATACAGGACAGGGGTTAGGAACAAAAGCGCTCCGGGTTACAAAAGAAGGCGATAAATTTGTCACAAAAGAAATATGGAGTAATCCCGAAATTGGAGCGAAATGGAACACTCCGGTTCTGAAAAATGGATTTCTTTATGGATTTACCGATCAGAAAAGATTATACTGCCTTGACGCTACAACCGGTAAGACAGCATGGAATGACAATACTGTCAACAGTGATTTTGCAACTATAGTCGATTGCGGAACAGTTATTATTGGATTACCGAGCACGGGGAACCTCATAATAATGAAGCCTGACCCGAAAGCATACACTGAAATTGCTAAATACAAAATCGCTGAAACCGCTGTTTATGCATTTCCGGTTATCTCAGGCAATAAAATATATGTCAAGGATTCGGAGAATCTGATGTTGTACAAGCTGGAATAGTATCAGATTTTCTCCTTCAGAAGGATCTGGCGGAGTTCATTCGGAGTGATATGTTCTTTCATCTCTCCGCTTTCCACAACCGTTATATGTCCCGATTCTTCTGATACAACAACCACAAGTGAATCGGTATGTTCAGAAATACCGATAGCGGCTCTGTGCCTCATGCCAAAACGTGGAGCAAGTGACACTCTGTCGGTAATTGGCAAAGGGCATCTTGCAGCGAATATTTTTCCGTCCTCAATAAGAACGGCACCGTCATGAAGTGGAGAATTCTTAAAAAAGATAGTCTCAAGCAGTTCGGCGCTGATAATTGCATCAATCCTTTCTCCACCTTCTGAGTATATGTCAAGACTACTTTTTCTTCCAAGGACGATCAAAGCTCCTGTTTTTTTTGAAGCCATCGATTCTGTGGCCCTTACAATCTCTTCAGCCTCCTTTGGACTACCAGTTTCCTCCTCGACTGTTGAAAATATTTTACCTAATGATAATCGCCTCCTTTTCATGTAGCGATTACCTATTGCAAGAAGGAAACGTCGCACCTCCTGCTGAAAAACTATAATAAGCGCAATGACTCCGACACCGATCACCTGGCCCATCAAAGCACCTAAAAGTTCCATATTAAGAGCTTTCACTATAAGCCAGAACATGTAAATGATGAATATGCCTATAAATATGCTCAGCGCGGCAGTGCCTCTTATCAGTTTGTAAAGCTGATAGAAAATAATTGCCACCAGAATTATATCTATTATATCAATTAGTTTTATGTCAAGTACCATTTTTACTTACCGCTATTTTTTAATTTATCTACAAGTTTTACAGCCTGAACAGCCTCTTTTACATCATGAACGCGCAGAATATCAGCTCCGTTCATAAGGGCTACTGTATTCAGAACCGACGTCCCGTTAAGCGCCTCATCGGGTGTTATTTCAAGAGTTTTCCAGATCATTGATTTCCGTGAAAAGCCAACCAGTATGGGCATGCCTGTAATTGAAAAATCTCCAAGGTGCTTCAGCAATTCGAAATTGTGAATGGTTTTTTTCCCAAATCCGAAACCGGGATCTATTATGATATCATTAACTCCCATGGATTGAAGCCTGAATATCCTCTCTCCAAACCATCGCAAAATATCCGCAACAACATCGTCATAAACAGGATTTTCCTGCATAGTTCCCGGAACTCCCTGCATATGCATCATGATATAGGGAACCTGGATCTTTTCCACAACGTGGAACATTTTCTTGTCAGCCTCACCTCCTGAAATATCGTTTATTATCCCTGCACCGCATTCAAGAACTGCCTCCATGGCAATTTCACTTCTGAAAGTGTCTATTGAGATAACTGCATCAGAAAATTCGCGGTTCACTATTTTCACTGCATTTATTACACGGCTTCTTTCCTCCTCAGGTGTAATATTTGCTGCACCAGGACGTGAGGAGTGGCCTCCTATATCAAGGATATCGGCTCCGTCTTCCATCATTCGTGATGCTGTTTCAATGATCGCTGCTTCTGTTGTAACCCTGCTGTTCTTATAGAATGAGTCTGGTGTGACATTAATAATACCCATCACCTTTGGAACAGAGAGATCAATAAGATTACCCCTCACATTGATAAATCTCGGTTTGGCAGACATCCCTCATTAATTAAGACTTCTAAATTAATGTATTTAATTAAAAGTCGCCATACCTTTCAACTTTGATCTGCCGTTATTACTTTTGTAGCTTATGCAATAATTCATTTATGAAGCTTTTTGTAATTGAAGGAGTCGACGGATCAGGAAAATCGACACAACTGAAACTCTTAAGCGAATTTATAATCAGGAAAGGTTACAGCTGTGAGTTTCTTCATTTCCCCAGGACGGATGCTCCATATTTTGGTGAACTCATTGCCAGGTTTCTAAGAGGTGAATTTGGTTCTCTCAATGAGGTCGATCCTTACCTGGTGGCATTACTTTATGCGGGTGACCGTAGAGATGCTTCTGAAAAGATAAGAGGCTGGCTCGACAAGAAGAAAATAGTCCTGCTCGACAGATATACCTATTCAAACATTGCTTACCAGTGTGCAAAAACAGATGACCAGAATGCGCAGGATAAGCTCATGAAATGGATACTTACCCTTGAGTTTGACCATTTCGGGATACCAAAGCCCGATCTGAACTTTTTCCTCGATGTACCATTCTCTTTCACTGAAAAAAAACTCCGGTCCGACAGGTCAGGTGATGACAGGACTTATCTTAAAGGAACCCGTGATATTCATGAAGAGAACCTAAAATTTCAGAAAAAGGTCAGGGATGTGTATCTTAATGTGGCCAGATCAGACGACCGTCTTGTCGTCGTTGACTGCCATGACAAGTATGGTATGATGCAGTCACAGGAAATGATATCGTCACTTATTGTTAATATAATAAGCGAAAGAAAACTCATTTAGAATGAAAATACTGAGGTTTATCAGCAGAATAATCATCGGCCTTGTTTTCATGTTTTCAGGAACAGTTAAAGCTGTTGATCCACTTGGTTCTGCTTACAAATTCAGCGATTATTTCCAGGCTTTTCATCTTGAATTCCTTAAGCCTTTCTCTCTTCTTCTTGCGATATTGCTTTTTACTGCTGAATTTATATCAGGATTTTCAGTACTCAGCGGATACCGGCAAAAATCAGGTATATGGGGAGTTATGATCCTGATGCTCATCTTCACTCCTCTTACCCTTATACTTGCCATAACCAACCCTGTATCGGATTGCGGTTGCTTTGGGGATGCCATTCATCTTACAAACTGGCAGACATTCGGGAAAAACATTATTCTGATGATCCTGGCCGTGATTCTTTTCACAGGAAGAAACCAGGTCAGGCAAATCCGTGCCGCGAAAAGGGAATGGTTTATAATCCTTATGATAATAGTGCTTTTCGTTATTTTTTCTTTATTGAACCTCAGGTATTTACAGCTGTTTGATTTCCTTCCATACAAAACAGGAACCAACATCCCGGAAAGTATGAGAATTCCTGAAGGCAAACACGGAGATGAATATTCAACTACATTCATTTATGAAAAAGATGGAGTAAAGAAAGAATTCACACTCGAAAATTATCCGGCCAACGACTCTGCATGGAAGTTTGTTGAGCAAAGATCGAAGCTTGTTAAAAAGGGATACAAGACTCCTATTCATGATTTCAGTATTACGGCCCCTGACGGAACAAATCTGACAGATGAAATACTCTCCAACCGAGGTTATACACTAATTATGATATCAAAGAGACTTAAAGATGCAGATCCTGGAAAGCTCGAAAAGGGATTTCAGCTCGGAGTCCGCTGTATGATGGCTGGAATAGGTTTTTACATTGTTACTGCATCCTCATCTGCTGAGCTTATGAAATATAATAACGGATTTACATTCTGTACGGGAGATGAAACAACGCTAAAGACAATTGTAAGAGCCAACCCGGGATATATTCTTCTAAAGAACGGAAATATATCAGGAAAATGGTCCTGGGCAAACCTTCCGCCAAAAGAGCAATTCTCCAGTAGCATGTCCGCAAGACAAGTAGAAAGGATGAATAACAAAAGCCCTTTCCTGGTGGTTTACTCAATACTTTTGACAGCAATCGTACTGGTATTGTTGATAAGTTCTCTATTTATGAGAAATACGGGTGTTTCTGAAAACTGATATTTGTAAATTCTTTTAATGACCTTAAAGATAATTTGACTATTAGTAATCATATATAACCAGTAATATATTAAGAATTTTTACCCCCTTCCCTCCCGATAGCTATCGGGACTTCCCCCACGGGGGAAGGAGCACTAGACCGGGCTTTCCCCACTTGGGGGAAACGGGAAAGGGGGTTATTTGAAAGGAAATGTATACAATTAAGTATTATATTATACAATTGATATTAATTTGACACAAAGTGTTTGCTATTGATTACCGATAGTCATGAATATAAAAACTATGCACTTAAACCGTAAAAATCTATGAGAAAAAAAATTGTTGCCGGTAACTGGAAAATGAACATGGAGTTGGCTGATGGTCTTAAATTTGCTGAAGCACTTGACACATACTTCAAATCAAAACCTTCGAAAGCCGAAGTGATTCTCTGTACACCTTATATCCACCTTGCAGGTGTTTCGGAGATCCTTAAAAAGGGTAAAGTTTGCCTTGGAGCGCAGAATTGCTCTTCTGAACCTTCAGGCGCATACACCGGTGAAGTATCGGCATCAATGATCAAAAGTACAGGCGCCCAGTATGTTATTATTGGCCATTCAGAAAGAAGAACCTATTATCATGAGGATGATAAACTTCTGAATAAGAAAACAACACTTGCAGTTGTTGCAGGACTTAAAGTTATTTTCTGCTGCGGAGAAGTTCTGAAAGAAAGAGAATCGGGAAAACATTTTGAAGTTGTTAAAAAACAGCTTGAAGATGGATTATTTACGATTCCGGCAGCTGATTTTAAAAATGTCGTTATTGCCTATGAACCTGTTTGGGCTATCGGAACCGGGCTGACAGCCACTCCGGATCAGGCCCAGGAGATGCACAAATACATCCGCGATCTTGTAAATTCCAAATATGGCAAAGAAATTGCAGGAGATCTTACGATACTGTATGGGGGGAGCTGTAAACCTTCGAATGCCGTTGAGATATTCTCAAAACCTGATGTCGACGGCGGACTGATAGGCGGAGCTTCCCTTAAAAAGGAGGATTTCAGTGCCATTGTTGAAGCTATTTGATTATTAATCTGGTATGAACAGAAAGTTCATCATACTGCATTTTTTTCTATTATTTTTTTCAGCAGGTAATGCCTTTTCCCAGGTCAAGCCGGTTTTCAGCGGTGATCCATCAAAATTCAAGGATGAGCTTCTGATATTTATGGGGCAGGATATACCTGAGGAGCATAAAGCAATACTGAATTCATTTGTTACAAAATGGGACAGTTCAGCTTTCAGCAAGGAAAACATGACAAGGATCCTTGATCTCTCAACCCAGCTTATAGGGAGGCAGATGAGGGCCATTCCTCAATTCAGCCAGTTTCTGAAAACCCTGAATGATTTTTGCGAAAAAGAAAGGGACGATGCATTTCTAAGCTATTGGTTGACAGGATTATCCGAATTATTGTTCAATCCCAGGTACAGAAATGAAACTATTGTAAGGTTCATTGAGAATACAAGTCTGCTTATCAAGGATAATCTGCTGATAAATACTGGCTCAGTTAAATGGAAAGTTAAGGATGTGGCTCTCAGGTTTGAACATGATACAGCTTTTCACATTGTCCTTAATAATATAACCCTTACATGTTACTCGCAGAGAGACAGCACTGAAATTTACAATGCCTCAGGAATTTATTATCCCGATCTGCAGCAATTCAGGGGGTCGAAGGGGATTGTTACCTGGGAGAAAGCCGGTTATGCCAGGGAAGATGTTTACGCTGAAATTTCAAATTATATAATCGACATTAAAAGAAATGCATTCTCCTGCGATTCTGCCAGGCTTGTGCACAAAACTTACTTCAAAGAGCCGGTATATGGTGTACTTACTGATCAGGCAGCAACAATTTCCAGCAAGGAAAAGGCTACATATCCGAGGTTCGAAACATATACAAAGCAATTCAGGATCAAGGATATGTACAAGGGGATAGATTACGAAGGGGGTCTTGCATTTGAGGGAGCAAATGTCAAGGGAAAAGGGGAAAATGCTTTTCCTGCCAAAATCAAACTTTACAGGAATGATACCCTGTTCATTAAAATTACCGCAAAAGATTTCATATTTTCTTCCGGAGGGCTGAACAGCCAGGAAACAGCGGCAACGCTATACCTGGGTAAAGACTCAATTTATCATTCGAACCTTGGATTTTCATTCAATGCCAAAAGCAGGCAGGTCAACCTCTTCAGAACCAATAATCCGGTGTCTCCAAGCCCTTACTATAATACCTATCATAATATTGATATGTATTTTGAAAACTTGTCCTGGGACATGGGAAAATCCAGTGTCATTATTTCAAGACCAAAAGGGGCTGCCATGGGCCAGGCGCTATTCGAATCCACCACTTTCTTTAATGCCAACGATTTCCTGAAATTAATGGGCCTTGATAATGATCACCCGCTCACCAGACTTAAAAAGTTTAGTGAATGGTACTACTCTGAGACTTTTCCGGTAAGCGAATTCGCAAAATGGCTGGGTAAATCTGAAGAATCAGTTTCAGCCCTATGTATTGATATGGCAACCAGGGGATTTGTTTTTTATGACAGGGCGAATCAAGAAGTGACTATCAAGCAAAAAACAAAGGATTATATCGATTCATACGCCGGGAAAAAAGACTATGATGTGGTTTCAATTTATAGTGAGACGAAAGCACCCCTTGATAATGCGATACTTGACCTTAAGAATTACGATCTGACTATTAATGGTGTCGAAAGCGTGTTTATAAGTGATTCTCAAAAAGTGGCCATATATCCTGATAATCAGCAGATTGTCATGAGTAAAAATAAAGAATTCAAATTTAACGGGGTCGTGCAGGCTGGTCTTTTTACATTCTTCGGCCATAATTTTCAGTTCAGCTATGATACGTTTAAAATAAGGCTCCAGAAAATTGATTCCATAAGAGTAGCAGTTGAGACTGAAAAAAAAGATGCCTATGGAAATCCACTGATCAAAGATATAAACAGTATTATTCAGCTGGCAAAAGCTGAAATTTACATTGATGACCCAAACAATAAATCCGGATTAAAAAGCCTGGCCCAGTACCCTATCGTAAATGCAACGGCCCCATCTTATATATTTTACGATAAGATACCCGGACTTGAAGATATTTATAAAAAAGAAAATTTCTACTTCAGGATAGATCCCTTCACATTTGAAAATATTGACCATTACTCCAATACGGACATGAAACTGTCAGGGGAATTCTATGGAGGAAATATTTTAAAACCCATGCGTCAGTATCTCACAGTCCAGGAGAACAATTCTCTTGGCTTTCAGATGAATATACCAAAAGATGGCATAGAAATATATGAAGGGAAGGGGATAATATATGATCAGATCAGCATGAGCAACAAGGGACTTATCGGAAGCGGAACCCTTAAACACCTTTCGTCAACAACAAAATCTGATGAGTATAAATTCTTTCCCGATTCAATGCTGACCAAAGCCTCTGTTTTTAATATCGAGAAAGATGGCGCAGGCCGTTTTCCAGAGCTTAAAAGCCAGGATGTCAATATCAAATGGCTGCCGGTAAAAAATGAATGGATGG
>Ga0326726_10005919_pt1 | contig 11037 bp, 11 predicted proteins | sample MHFenrmetagenome_2_FD_207603 | JGI IMG/M metagenome (GOLD analysis project Ga0326726, IMG submission 207603) | Lab enriched peat soil microbial communities from Michigan Hollow, Ithaca, NY, United States - MHF15MN | ecosystem: Environmental > Terrestrial > Soil > Wetlands > Peat | place: USA...
CACTGAGATGATGCGAATGGATTACCCACCTAAGGGCCGAAACAAACATTGGAAAACCGGTCGCTTCGCCCGATGGTATACCCTTCTTCACAAGGTACTCATCACACTTCCTGATAGAAATGGTTAGTCCCCGGGTAATAATTTTATGGATCCTTAAAAGACCACCGGTCAGTGGACTCGTGTCCGTCATAGTGTTGTCTTCTTTCATTCTTTAAATTATATTAATAATTCAGGCTTTTTCTCCCCTGAAGATCTCCCTTTTATCCTTATCCCAATACATTGTACGACCTTCGAGATATGCTCTTGTGCCCATGTGGGCTGTCATTGCTTCCTGGAAAGCCTGGTCGATGTTACAGGAAGGTGTTTGTCCCTGGCGGATACACTCCAGCCACTCCCTCATGTGCAAATGGGTAGTATCATAACGCTTCCCATTAACATAGGTGTAAAGAAGCCCTCGTTGTGCGAAGTAAAGCTCTGTAGCAGAAGTAACTGCATCGACTTTGCTCTGTCCGGGCACATAAGTAAAGAAAGGCTTATCAGTCGGGATAACGCCCTGTTTGATTTTCTCTGCATACTTTTCGGAATTCCTGTCGGCTATTATGCTCAGGATGTCAGAGACCTCCATGGAAGCATCATGTCCCATGAACACTTTGCCTCTGTTCCGCGAGCTTGCGAGCGTAGCGCTGTACAGCATGGTGAGATCCCTGTCAGGCCACTCGAAAGTTGTTTGCAGAACATCCGGTACAGTACGCCCGTCCTTGAAGAAATATACACCACCTGAAGAAGTTGCAGAAGCTGGTATCCCAAGGTGCAGAATCTGGTTCACAGCATCGTATTCATGGGTCAGGAGGTCACCCGAAAGGCCTGTACTGTAATCCCACCAGCAGCGCCAGCGGAAAAATCGTTCCAGACTGAACTTGTCGCGTTCCTCAGGTCCCAAATAACGTTCAAGACCGAATGATTTCATATAGTCTGAATACTCCCTGATTCGGGTATCATCACCCTCAAACTGTTTCCAGTCGATCGATTGTGGATTTGAACCATCAATTATATCGTAAACCCAAGCTCCGTTAGGGGTGTTGCGGTTTGTGCACACTTCTATCAGATTGACATGACCAAGAAGGTTGTTACTGATAATCTCTTCGGCTTTTTGATAGCAGGCTGTCTGGCGGCCCTGATGTCCAAGCTGGAATACTATCCCTGTCTCTTTAATTGTTTCATGTAGCAGATAGGTTTCCGGGACAGTCCAGGTAGCGGGTTTTTCGCAATAGACATGTTTCCCTGCCCTGGCAGCAGCCATCGAAATGGTACCATGCCAGTGGTCAGGCGCAGCAATGACAACAGCATCGATATCATCAGCGGCCAGAAGCTCCTGGTAAGTACGATAGCGTTTTGGAGCCGGACCGAATTTACCGTTGGTGCCTGTTCTGTTGATATTGGAACCGGTGAGCTGAGCCGCCTCACCATAAACATCGAAGATGTCACATACACCATTAATTACGATATTCAAATCATCCTGCTCCCGGAATTCATCAAGCCTGGTATCATCAGGGTTCTTCTTTTTAGACTCAATCAAGGTATCAATATATGAAGGCTCGGCAAATCCCAATGCCCTCATTAATTGCTTTCCACGGATACCGAAACCAATCAGCCCCAGGCGGATCTGTTTTCCATTTGCAGCGGGTTGCATGAATATCGCATCCTTATTGCTGATCTTGAATACGTCAGAGATGTCACGATTCAGAAGAGCAGACTTTCTTGTCTTGAGAACACCATAAGCCATTGCTCCAAGCAAAGGAACCGTAGCAAGAGTTTTTATTACATCACGACGGCCTATTGCTGAAGACTTGCCTGTTGTAGTTTGTTCTGTTGTCTTTTTTATTTTTTCTTTATTCATGGCTCAAAATATGAATTTACTAAAACCGGCCGGCAGCACTTTGACAAGGAAGCGGTCAAAACCAATAATCCTGGCAGTCGGAAAAACAAATAATACACCTAATGCTGCCAGCTCAACCAGGTTCTTATCAATTAAGAAATAAGAGCCTTCAAAAGACATCATATATCCGCCGCCGATGAATGCAGGATGTGAAAAAGTATAAAGTAATAATAACAGTATTCCGCCAATGCTTGATAATCGGGCAAAACACCCCAGAAGCAAACCAATTCCAATAAGTACCAATGCCCATTCGTTCAGAAAATTAATGTATCTCATTAAATCGGCATTACCTGCCATATTTATGAACATCTGGGCAAATATCCCTTTTGAATCCATCAGGTAAGTCGCAGCAGTCCAGTTTGGATTCAGGACCTTTACCAATCCCTCGTAAAGGAAATGCCATCCGATAAAGATACGCAATACTACCAGCCATGAAAGCTGGCCTTTTGAATAGTTATTTTCCATTTTTTCATGAATAAGTTATTTATTACATCGACGGGTTAAATCTTTGATGATTTAACCCGGTCAAAATGTAGATTATTTTTGATGTTAAAATAAAGAAACAAATTTATGAAAATACATATGCATCCTTATTTTAACAATAAAAATCTGTCAAACATGCCAGCGTCTATTGTATAGTCCTTAATTACAGCACGTTGTCCCAATAATATAGCATCGGATGCCGCATATTAAGGTCCTGGTTTCATGATATATGTTCCTGTTTCTGCAACTGCACTGCCTTTTTCTGACAGCGAATCGTACGAATTTGCTTCACTCTTCAAATACAGACAGATACTCCTTCAGATCATAGGTATTGCATAATCCCCTGAATTCTTTCAGGAGTTCAACGCTAAAAGGCACTCCCAGATCTTTTCTTTTCATCCAGGTGTCGTACTCTTTTTCGCCGGCGGTATAAATACGGGTCTGTCCGGGCATCTTCCTGGAAGCCCTGAGTTCGCGGAGAATATTGCCGGTGGTCTTCTTAAAGTCATTGGGATCTGTAAAAGCAGCGATATCGATAACAAGAAAGAAGTGACCTATGCGATATGGTTCTTTCCTGCCATCTTTGAAACCCATGAGCATCTTCAGGTAGGCACCTTGTTGTAATGCAGATGAAAGGATCTCTACCACAGTGGCGTATCCATAGCCCTTGTATCCGCTGGTCTCTTCACCCACTCCGCCCAGGGGAGTAAGCGCAACCTTACCTGCAATCAGATCCTGGAGCACTTCTGATGAATTGGTTTTGCTTTCTCCTTTTTCATCGATTACCCATCCTTTCGGCAATTCTTTCCCTTCCCGGGCATAAAGTTCTATTTTCCCTCTCTGAGTGATTGAAGTGGCACAGTCAAGCAAAAACGGAAAGCTCTCATCACTTGGGATCCCGAAGGTCATGGGATTGGTTCCCAGCATGTTCTCCACTCCAAAGGTTGGAGCAATAGAAGGACGTGCGTTGGTGCCCGTAATGCCAATCATATTCTCGCGCACAGCCATAAGCGGGTAATATCCGGCAAACCCATAGTGGCTTGAATTACGTACCGTTACCATACCCATCCCGTATTTTTTAGCTTTTTCAATGGCCATCTGCATAGCCTTATATGAAATTACCTGCCCCATTCCATTTTGCCCGTCAACAACTCCCGTTGTGGGTCCTTCTTTTACAATATTAATATCGGTTACGGGATTTAATATACCTTCTTTAATGCGATCAAGATATATGCTCTTAAGTCGATTTACTCCATGCGTGTCAAATCCGAATTTGTCGGCACAGAGCAAGACATCACTGACAATTGTGGCGTCTTCTTCCGGGATGCCGGCTCTAACCATAACATCCACGGAGAATCTATCCAGAACTTCAAATGGAATAGATTTTTTTACCATTTCTACCCGAGTTTCCTTTTAGGGATAAAGAAATCTTCTCTTTTCAGATTGCATTTATTTGCGACATACTTGCAGTAGTCCAGTCTGCCTGCTTTCTGATCTCTGGTATCGGAGCCAAAGGTAAATTTCAGACCCTGCTCCCTGGCCATGTTTATAAATTTCTCATGGGGAGTGTGAGCAAGGTCATTTATTTCAAAGGCAATATTCCTCTTTTTTGCAGCCGAGATTATTCGCTGCATCCGTTCTTCAGTCCATAAGGTATAGTAATCACGGGCTATACAAACCGGCAGAAAGAGAGTCCAGCCAAAAATATTGATGGGTTCGTTGTTGTTCAGGACCTCCAGGCAATGTGCCATGTAGATCTCCATAAACTTATTTGCATCGTCCACATAGGTATCAAAATTCCAGATACGCAGTGTTTCGCCATAGCTGTTTCCCATTGGAATAGTCTGGGGATCCATGAGCACATAATCAAGCTCGGACAATAGCTGGGGAGAAAAGTCTTTAGACCATCCCGGACTCATTGGCTGCAAGCCAATATAAACCGGATATTTACGAAGTGTATCGATATGATTTTTCAGGCTGGCATCATCCTTGACCCTATAACCGGGATTTTCCATAATTCCAAACTGAATATTTGTTTTCCTCGCAATTTCCATGATGGTATCTATGGTAAAATTCTGGGTCGTATGAACATGCAGGTCCATAAGAGGAAAATCATTGTCCATCCCGGAAATTGCATCGCTTAAAAGCGGCGATACAGCCAGCATACTGCCGGCAATACCTGTATTCTTAATGAAAGTTCGTCGTTGCATAACATTAATTTTTATTTGATTAATTGACTTGTCAAAATTGGTAAAATGCCTGAAGTTCCGTTATTGCTTATTATAAAGAATTACGTGTGTCTTGTTTAAGATTCACGGATTAAAAATCATTTATGAAAATAAACACAAAAAAGGACATTGGACCTATTTGAGGAAAGAAAATATTACAACCGGGACAATTGCCCTTTTATACTTTTGAAAAAAAATGAAGAATATGAAAACGCTGAAACTTCTTAAGATAATCATAATAGTTCTCGTAGCAGGATCAATCTCCCATGGACAACTCAGAGCACAGGATTTAAAAAATAATCCATTTCTCGATGAAGAGGTAAAACAATTTCTTGCCACTCATTCCTTGCAATGGCACGATCTTAGTATTTCAGCTGCTGACGGACAGTTCCTTTATGATCTTATTATTAAGCGAAATTACAAAATCGCGATGATATTGTAACCACAATTGGTAACAGAGCAGCAAGTTCCTGCCTAACCTGGCTGAGGAGGGACCGTTTAAATATTCCTGAATTTCAAAGGACTCAGATTGACATGTTTTTTAAAGAAGTTATTAAAATGGGTTACTTCATTAAAACCCAATGCATATGCAATTTCAGATACACTCCACGCACTCTGCTTTAGTAAAACTTTTGACTCCTGCAAAATCCGCCCGGCAATAATCTGAGATGTGGTTTTTTGTGTTGTCTCTTTTACTGACCTGTTCAAATGGTTAACGTGAATATTTAGCTGCTCAGCAAAATCAGAGGCTGACCGCAGGTCGACTCTCTGGTGATTGTCATCAACCGGAAATTGACGTTCTAACAGCTCTAAAAACAACATCGAAATTCTTTTAGAAGCGTTAACCAGTTGCTTATCCAAATTTGTGATAGGCTGTATTTTCATGGCAAAATGCAGCAGTTCGAAAACAAGATTCCGTAAAACATCGTATTTATGTATGTAATCAGAATTGATTTCTTCAAACATGCGTTCATAAATGGCAGCTGTTTTTTCTACCTGTTCATCCGACAACTCAAATATATGTGTACCATTGGGCTGGAAAACTGAATACTGATTCAGGTTACCATATTGATGAAAAAAGTGTTGATTGAATATGCAAAAGGAGCCATCCCGTACATTATCAAGATGTTCCCAATTATAAGGTATCTGCGGATTGGAAAAGGATAATGCCTGTTTCTTAACTTCAATAACCTTATCGGCATAATGTACTTTGCTGTTGCCAACCACCAGCATGATTTTATAATAATCACGTCGTTTATAAGGTACAGGTTGAGCTTTGTCACCGACAAACGGCTCTAACCTGAAGACATTGAAATGCCCTATTTCTTTCCGGATGTTCTCAGGCATCCAGTCGAATTTTCTCTTATAAAATTCTTCTATTGATTCAATCTTATCCATATTATAAGCTTAAAAATTTCAAACAAGAATGAAGCCGGTCAGTTTTAGAGAAACGTTCATTATTTTTCAATATATTCCTTATTAAATGAATATATCAGGCCGAGATTCCAAAGAAACTCATTTCCGGCAGCAATGTATGTCTTAAACGGTTGATTTATCATTGCAGAGACTGAAAGCGGAAAATTCCTTTTAGCAAAGGTCAATGCTGCATTGAAATAAGTTCCATCAATGTTATCCATATTAAGATAATAAATCTGGGGATTAAGCTTCATGTAAAACTGTTCTGAAAGTCTGATATTTGAAAAACTCGCTCTTATCGAAATCATGTTGGTATTCCTGGTAAGCTCTTTTTCTATACCACGTGAATACAGGTAATACGTGCCAATACTTATGTCTTTATTCAAAAAATAACTGGGAGCCAGCTCCCCGGCCAGATACCGGCGCACCACCATATGTTCTTCAGGAAACTCATCAATCAGGAAAGTATAGGTTTTAAAAGAAAGCGCCGGATGTGCACCTATGTTTAGCTGGAACTTATCGGTTTTAATCAGTTTATACCGCCACCAGAAGATGAAAGACCATGGTTTTCCTTCCAAAGCAAACCTCAGTTGCGGATCAAAACTCAGCTTTCCTTTCCCCATTGACATATCAAACATTACTGCAGGTTTACCCAGTGATAAATTAGGTACCATGGAAATTCCTTTACTGGTCACAGTAACTGTACCGCCAAAATGGCCAATAACCTTTGTACTGTCAGAGTTTTGCGAAAAAGAAACTAACGTGAGATTAATAAGGACAATAAATGGTAGTGTCTTTTTTGGTGTAAATAGAACTTTTTCACTTTTCATCTGCATGTCTGTGTAATATTTTGAGATACAAAATAATTTAATTTACCTGTCATTTTATAATACAATTCAAAGTAAAAATTACGATTTTCAAATAATTCACTGACTTGAGGTACATTAATAAGCATTATTTTGTTACTGGAAATTATCGCTTCCGGAATCTTACATATTCTAAAAATAACAAATTCAGATTGGAGAGGAAGAAGAAGAGAATGGGAAAGGGGTAAATAAAATTACCCTTTATATCAGAGGTTTTTGCACGGTTAAAGGTATTCATAAGTTAGATGCACATCTAATAACCTTAAAACCATTCGGAGGAAGCAAATTAGTCAAAAAAACATAATCAATTTTTAAATAATTTAAACAACACAAAAACAACTATTAATTATGAAAAAAGTAAATTTGATTTTTGCTGGAGTATTCTTACTTTTTTTATCGATTGATGCAAATGCACAGATCAAAGTTGGTGCGGATTTTTTTACCGGCAAATGGAAAGTACTGGCGAAAGGTACACCCGATGGTGATAAAAAATGGTCATTAGTTTTGAAACGTAATGGATATGTCTGATGTTGAAAGTGGACGCATTAAAACAGCAAGGTAATTGAATAAGAGGCGTTACCCGTTGCCTCAAACTTAATAAGTATCCTATGAAAAGAATTCTCATACTATTCTTCCTGATTACATTACTGAATTTCTCCTTCACTCAGGATAAAGAAAGAACCTTTTGTAATCCGATGAACCTGAATTACCGTTTCCAGGCATCCAGTCGTCTTTCTTACAGGGAAGCAGCAGATCCCGTAATTACCATATATAAGGGCAAGTACTTTCTATATGCATCGCACAGCGGCGGATACTGGTATTCTGATAATATGCTGGACTGGAAATTTATACCAATAATAAGCCTGCCTATTGAGGATTATGCGCCAGATGTAATTACCATTAATGATACCACCTATTACATGGGTTCATCGATGGCGAAGAAGAATATTTATTATACTGTCAATCCTTTTGAAGACAATTGGAAACCTATGGAAAAAACCTTGCCATTTCCTGTATGGGATCCACATTTTTTCAAAGATGATGATGGCAAGGTATACTTATATTGGGGATGTTCGGACAAGCAGCCAATCAGGGTAGTGGAACTCAACAGGAAAATGCAGCCAAACTTCGAACCTGATACAGTAATAACACATAATCCACAGGAACACGGATGGGAAAACCCTGGTGAATTAAATGAAATAGTAAAAAACGGCTATAATGAAGGATCATGGATGACAAAACACAATAATAAATACTATCTCCAGTACGCATCACCAGGAACAGAATTTAAAACTTATGCCGACGGTGTTTATACATCGGACTTACCAACCGGTCCTTTTAAATATGAAACATACAGTCCCTTTTCATATAAACCGGGTGGTTTCATAGACGGCGCCGGTCATAGTTCAACTTTTCAGGATAAATACGGGAACTACTGGCACGTCTCAAGCATGTCTATTTCAGTTCGACATAATTTTGAACGGCGATTGGGTTTATTCCCTGCCAGCTTCGACAAAAATGGTGTGTTAAGAACCTATACTGCCTTTGGTGATTACCCGACTATAATGCCGGGTCGTAAAATTGATTTTGAAAAAGAAAGCTTGTTCACGGGCTGGATGCTGTTGTCATATAACAAGAAAGCGACTGCATCATCTTCGATGGAGAAATATCCGGTTCATAATGCTTTTGATGAAAATATTAGAACCTGGTGGTCTGCAAATACCGGCAATCCGGGGGAATGGCTCAGTGTGGAATTAGACAATAAAGTAACCATAAATGCCATCCAGGTAAATTTTGCCGATAATGAGGCGAAACTTAAACCCGACAGTAAAGATCTTCAGTACTGTTACAAGATTTTATCCTCAAATGACTTGAAAACGTGGAGGGTCATTGTTGATAAAAGTAATAATACCAAAGATGCATGTCATGACTATATTGAACTGGATAAACCTGTTAAGGCCAGGTATATTAAAATTGAGAATGTTAAAGTACCGGATGGGAATTTTTCAGTTTATGACCTGAGAATCTTCGGGAAGAAAAAAGGAAGAACACCAAATGAAGTGACAGGTTTTTCAGTTGATCGGAACGCATCAGATACGAGGAAGGCCGGCATAAAGTGGAATAAGGATAGCTCCGCAACCGGCTATGTTGTAAACTATGGTACGGATATTAATAAGCTCTACACATCTGTAATGGTTTATGATAGTGACTCCGTAAAGCTAACCGGTTTGAATAAAGGTATAACCTATTATTTTAGTGTTGATGCTTTCAACCAATCAGGGATCACAAAAGGGACTAAGAAAATAACACAATAACGAAATCATCGGAAAACTTAAGTCGATTTTTACAGGATGATTGCTAAGTGAAAGCCAATAAATATTGTTTAAATAATCTGACAGGCCGAATGTGGTCAACAAACCCGGCTTTTGCACAAGAGATCAATATCCCCATTTTTTCATCGCCGCAAGGTCGTCTTTGACACAATCCATCGGACTTTCGTTCTGGTAGGCTTCCTGTTCAATTATCATTAACCATGCCCCATTTTTTACGGCTAGCGACAGGACATCTTTGACATCGAGAACTCCTTTCCCGAGAATTGTACTGTCGTGACTGTTTTGTTTGTTCTTCTCTTTCAAAACATCTTTAACATGGAGTGAGACAAATCTTCCAGGGTATTCTTTTATAATGTCCACCGGATTTGTGCCTGCCGCATTGTACAAATTTGCAATATCATATTGCTGAATCGTTAATTTCGGATCAGAATGCTTCATAATGATATCGTATATTTTCATGTTATGCAGAATTGCATTTTCGTTAAAATCATCATGATATCCGAATTTCATCCCGTATTTCTGGCAAAGTTCTCCACATTTGTTCCAGAGATCGATCACTTTTAAAAGTGTATCATAATCTTTCTGGGCATTTTCGTTAAGTTCTGGAGTGATTACAAATTTCTGCTCCATAAAAGCGGCATCTTCGACTGTGTGTTTCCATGCATCCGTAAAATCCTTTTTTGAGGTATCCCATGCCTGCATGCCGAAATCGACATGACCGCTGTACATCTTCAGACCCAGGTCTCCGAGAATTTTTTTAAATTCTGAAGGGTCAATACCATAAAATTTCCGATCAGAGTAACCGGCATGTTCAACTACCTTATAACCCATATCGGCTAGTTTCTTTAATGATCCTTTTGGATCATTTTTCATATCATTTCGTACAGAATACAACTGTAACCCAACCTCCACTTTCTCTTTACTGGCAGCAAACACTGACCGTGGAAGAATCGTTGCACCAAGAGCGATTATGGCGCCGGATTTTACGAATGTTCTTCTTGACGTTTTCATTGGTATCAGTTATTAGTCTTAATAACATTATTTTATTTTATAATGGGTGCAATAAAGTTAATACTAATTTACTCGTCCTGAAAAATTTCTTGTATTTTAAAAATGACCGTTTGTCAAGAATCAAATTAGTTACTTCTCAGGACACGGTTAGTTACGACTTATTAGAATATAATTTAACGGATATTTCTGCTGATTAGGATCTATTTAATAATTGTTGCCTCAAATGGAGAGGCAGGAAGGCCTTCGATATTATACAGGTTAGCTCCTTCCGGGTTATCAGCCCAGGCGTATCTCACATATACCGGCTCTTTTATTTCACCGCTCCACACAATAATATGATTGTTGTTAATTCTTGCCTCCGCCCAAACATACTTTTTATCTGCTCCTGCAACCGCGAAAAAATTTAAATCACCTCCTCCTTTTATCGTCAGGCCACTGCCAATGTGGTTAAATTCAATTTTTATACTGTCAGCTTCTCTGACGCTTGATTTATATATAGGTCCGGAGTAGACGATCTTGTCATTTCCATATGCCAATTTTTGGGCTGCCAGGGCTAATCGTTCACCAACAACTTTTTTCTCGAGCGGGTGTATGTCATTCCATTCACCTATATCAATGGTAACTGCCATTGCCGTATTTGTGACAGACAAAGCTTTAAGCTGGCCAAACCTTAGCTCGGCCCATTGACTCTCGGAAGGCAGATACTGGACTTCCATAAAATTTGGTAATTGCACAAAAAGAAACGGAAGTGTTCCCTGCTGCCA
>Ga0326726_10005920_pt1 | contig 11036 bp, 9 predicted proteins | sample MHFenrmetagenome_2_FD_207603 | JGI IMG/M metagenome (GOLD analysis project Ga0326726, IMG submission 207603) | Lab enriched peat soil microbial communities from Michigan Hollow, Ithaca, NY, United States - MHF15MN | ecosystem: Environmental > Terrestrial > Soil > Wetlands > Peat | place: USA...
TTGCCAAAGGTGCTGATCAGAAACAGGCTTCAGGCAGTTACAAAGAACCCTGGTCTTGTCCAATATGCAAACAGCAGAATAATTACTGGGATGAGAATTGCGTCAAATGTGGTCACAGAAGGTGAGCAACCAAGACGCCCAGATTGTCTCAAGGCTAATGATCTTGACAGAGTACGACTCTTAGCCGGGAGAATCGAGAACCGATGGTCTTCAATGCGTAACCGGGACGCGCGTTGGTCAACAACAAAGGTGAGGCAAGTTCGATCGGCTCGCGTGTCTCGCGACTTGGGGCCTTGTTGACATTCTGCGGATGGGTGTATATTGGAGTGATATGGTGGGACGGACTCGAACCATGCGGCGCCTAGTCGGAAATGCTATACCTGTTCTGTTGCTGGCATTCAGTGCTTCGGATGCCAACGCAGCAAGTATTTGTGAGTTGAATCCTCTACCGCCTGCGTCTGGCAAGAGGAGCGTAGCGCAAGATTTTGGCCACGCGAAAGAGGACACGAAGGAATCGTACACCCAGGGCGGGTACACTAAGTCTATTCACTAATACGTACCCTCTCCCCTGGTCCCTTATCGCGTAGCGGTCCCCTCATGCCCGGATGTGTTTTCCTATCATTTCTATTTTCAGCAAACCCTCTTCTACTCCTCGTTCTGCTACTCTTCCTTCGGTAACACGGCACCCCCAAAGCGTAGTCTGCCTCGTTTCGCTCCGTCCGTACCTGGCTCGTATATGTATTAGGCCGACCGAGCATGTGATTATGGCACATCATCATAATGCGCCGAACCGTCCCCCGGATGAGGGGAAAAATTCTGGGGATCTAAAGCTATACTCATCAGACACGGCAACACCCAGTGTGAGCCATTCGTCTTACGATGTCGAAAAGGGAAAAGAGTATATGCACTCTCAGGAGAAGAGGAAGAGTATATTCGATTATCAAATCGCTGGGCGTGGTCGGTTGAAGCTATCATGTCCCTTATCACGATTGCCTCGTTGGGAATGGTACTCAAGATTATGGGGGTGTTCTGAGATCTCAGAAAATCCCACATCGGTAACGGCGTGGGATTCGTGTTTTGCCTATCGACTAGTGACTTCATCCAGTAGGGTGGAGGGGATCACTGAATTGGGTGTAGGAGGCTGAATGAATGGGCTGTTTTCACTTCCCAATGCCCGGAGAGACTTGCCAATCAGGAGAAACCCTTGACACGCTGCTTATGGTGACCTGACCCTCGAGAGAAAATCCAAGAATTAGCTCGGGAGTTTTCTGGATGCTGTTCATTTTCTGCAGGTAGAGTTTGGCAGTATTCGGGTTGAGTCTGGCTGGTTCAAGCAAATACGCTCTTCTGTTGGCACCCGTCTGCCGAGTGACATCCTTCAACTGAATATCTTCACTTTGCCCAACGAATACTGAAAAATGAAGCAACATGGACTCGCAAGAACCGTAACTACTCCTGCTATAGGATAGCAAGGAGTTCTCTCTGGTAGACGTGAACAGGTTCGTTGTTTGCGACCTTTCTGGTGGTGAATGGCGAAGAAACTGTGCCAAGCATTTCTTGGGTCAGAGCCACCCCACCAGCTTTCCGGAAACACTCATTCATTCTGTTGCCACTTTGCCCGACTTGACTAAAGGGGCCGAAAAGGATATATTTTTCTCAGATTTTCACATCATGCTGAAGATACCGGCCACCGCCATTCCGCAGGATTCATGCACACATCGACCCACGCCGTTCATTCCCCCTCTGCACATACCGAGAATTCTCACTATCGCAAGACAATTCTCGACAACGGCCTGAGAGTCGTCACCGAGAGCATCCCTCACGTTCGCTCCGTTTCCATTGGTGTCTGGACAAATGTCGGTTCACGAGACGAGGACCAGTCCCAGAACGGGATCAGCCATTTCCTCGAGCATATGGTGTTCAAGGGGACGAGGAAACGCTCCGTGCGCGACATTGCCCAGAGCCTCGAATCAATCGGCGGGTACCTGAACGCCTTTACCACAAAGGAGCAGACCTGCTTCTATGCCCGGGTTCTCGATGAATACGTCGTGAAAGCCATGGATGTGCTTTCGGATATCATCCTGAATGCCACCTTTCGGAAAGAAGAGCTCGAGAAAGAGAAACTGGTGGTGATTGAGGAACTCAAGAATGCCGAAGACGATCCTGAGGATATTATTCACGATTATTTCGAGAAGGCGCTTTTCCCGCGCCACTCTCTGGGCTACCCCATCATCGGGACGGAATCGAACCTGAGACGATTCCAGCGGGATGATCTTCGACAACATGTTCTCCAGTATTACCACCCGTCCCAAATGGTCGTGGCTGCGGCCGGGAATATCGACCATGACCGCCTGGTGGGTGTTGCTGCCAGGTACTTCCGTTCTCTCAAACTTACGGCACCACCTCTGAAGAGGGTTGCGGGGCCCCAGAAAGCTCCCAGAGGGACATTTGAAGAGGTCCAGCGGCCAATCAACCAGGCTCACATCTGTCTGGGGACGATTGCATACGGTATGCGGCACCGTGACCGCTATCCGCTGATCCTCCTGAATGCCCTCCTGGGGGAGGGGATGAGCTCCCGACTTTACCAGACCGTTCGGGAGAAACACGGGCTGGCTTACGCAGTGTATTCCTATGTGACGCTCCTGAGCGACACCGGCCTTTTCGGGGCGTACCTCGGCACCGACAGAAAGAACATCGAGAACGCATTGGCCCTTGTTCACACCGAACTGGACAAGCTCAAACGGAAGCCTGTCTCCAGGGCGGAGCTCTCGCGGACCAAGGCTCAGATCAAGGGAACCCTGATGCTCGGCCTCGAAAACATGTCCAGCCGCATGATCCGTCTGGGGAGCGCGGAACTGTATCTTGAGTCGTACGTTTCCCTGGACTCCATCCTGAAGAAGATCGAAGGAGTTACGCCCGAGTCGATACAGCGCGTGGCGCAGGATGTCTTTCACGAGGCGGATTTTTCGACCGTGATAATCCGCCCTTCGTAATTGCATCTCCGACACCATGGTTACAAGAAACGATTTGAACAGAACACTCCTCGCGGCCGAGTATGCCGTGCGCGGCCCCATCGTCCAGCGCGCGCAGGAGCTGGAGGCAGCGGGGAAGCGGATCATCTACTGCAACATTGGCAATCCGCAGGCACTCAAACAGAAGCCGCTTTCCTACATCCGTCAGGTCCTGAGTCTCCTTGAATTTCCCGATCTGCTCCAGAACCCGGCTGTGGTGGCAATGATCCCCGCCGATCTAGTGAACCGGGCGAAGGAAATCCTCCGTTTGCATCCGCATGGCACCGGAGCGTACTCTCAGAGCATCGGAATCCCTTTCATCCGACAGGCTGTGGCGGATTTTATCGCGCGACGGGACGGTATTTCCGCAAGCAAGGAAAGGATAATTCTCACGGATGGGGCCAGCAAGGGCGCTCAGGTGGTCCTGAAGGCCCTCCTGAAAGTCCCCGCCGACGGAATCATGATTCCCATTCCTCAGTATCCGCTCTACAGCGCTACCCTGACCCTCTACGGAGGCAATCAGATCGGATACTATCTGGATGAGAACAATGGATGGCAGCTGAACGAACAGGCCCTGACCGAGAGCATCGAGCGGGCCTGTGCAGAAGGGGTACATCCGGTCTGTATCGTCGTCATCAATCCGGGGAACCCGACCGGGGCAGTTCTTTCGCCGGAGAACGTCCGGATGATCGTGCAATTTGCCCGCCGCAACCGGCTCTCGATCATCGCCGATGAGGTCTACCAGGAAAATGTCTATGCTTCCCACGTGCGGTTTCATTCCTTTGCGCGGGTGATGCATGAAATGGGTGAGCACGAGGTCTCGCTCTTTACGCTCCATTCGATTTCGAAGGGTTTTCTGGGAGAGTGTGGCCATCGGGGGGGGTATCTCGAACTGCGCAACGTCCCGGAGGATGTCCTCCTGGAGTTTGTCAAGTTCCAGTCTATCAGCCTCTGCGCGAATCTGGTCGGGCAGTTTGCCACCTACTTGATGGTTGCGCCTCCGAAACCCGGCGACGAAAGTCACCCGACGTACGTGCGGGAGCGGCAGGCTGTTCTCGATTCCCTCAAGCACAAAGCGGAAATCCTCGAGGAGGGAATCAACAAGATCGACGGGATGCATCTTGACATGCCCCAGGGGGCAATGTATGCTTTCGTGCGATTTGAGCTCCCGCCTGAAAAGGGAGTCGCGGTGGAGGGGATGAGCGCTGAAGAGCGTCGGGACTACGAGGCGAGGCGCGATTCCGAGTACTGCCTGGCACTTCTCGAAAAGACCGGCATCTGCGTCGTTCCCGGCTCAGGGTTTGGCCAGCAGCCCGGCACGATGCACTTCCGGACCACATTCCTCCCCCCCCAGGAGGAAATCGAGGTTCTGGTCTCGGAGCTGAAGGCATTTCATGAACAGTACGTGCGAGAACTGGAAGAAGTCTGATATGGCAAAGGTCACGATCGACGGGAAAGTGTACGACGTCGACCCCAGGCGGACGATCATCGAAGCCGCACGGGAGAACGGGATCGACATCCCGCATTTCTGCTGGCATCCCCGGCTCTCGGTCGCGGGGAACTGCCGCATGTGTCTCGTGGAAGTCGAGAAGGCGCCAAAACTTGTGATCGCGTGCGCGACACAGATTGCCGACGGAATGGTGGTGCAGACTCAGAGCCCAAGAGTCATCAACGCGCGGGAGGCGGTGATGGAGTTTTTGCTCATCAACCATCCTCTCGACTGCCCGATCTGCGACGAGGCGGGGGAGTGTAAGCTCCAGGATTACGCGTACAAGCACAGCATCGGCTTCAGCCGGTTCGATGAAGACAAGGTCCATAAGCCGAAGCGTGTCGAGCTGGGGCCGCATGTTCTTCTTGATACAGAACGGTGCATCATGTGTTCGCGATGTGTCCGCTTCTGTGCAGAGGTTGCGAGGAAACCTCAGCTGACGTTTACGGAGAGGGCCGATCATGTAGAGCTCACCACGTTTCCCGGTGAACAGCTTGATAATCCCTACTCGATGAACGTGATCGATATCTGTCCGGTCGGTGCGCTGACGAGTCGGGACTTTCGATTCCGGGCGCGCGTCTGGGAAATGTCTTCTACAGAAACGGTCTGCCCCGGATGCGCGCGGGGCTGCAACATGTACAGCTGGGTGCGCAACAACGAAATCCTCCGTCAGACCCCCCGGTACAATCCTGAGGTGAACGATTTCTGGATGTGTGATTTTGGCCGGCTCACGACCTCTCGCCCGGTGAGCGCCGAGCATGCACTGAAGGGGCCCATGGTGAAGCGTGAAGGCGCCTTTCGCGATGCCGGGTGGGATGAAGCCATAGCTCTCGTCGCATCAGAGTTCAAGTCGTTCAAGAGGTCCGAGATTGCAGTCGTGGGATCTGCCCACTCGACGAATGAGGATCTCTTTGTTCTCCAGAGGCTTGCCAGGGAAGTGGTGGGAGTGAAGCACGTGGTGTTCCGCACACATGTGGCAGAGGGGGATCAGGACTCCCTTCTGATCCGGGCCGACAAGACTCCGAACCGGCTCGGGGCCGAGGCTCTGGGGATGCTGAGCGGGTCTGTGTTTGCCGACCTGCTCAAATCCATCAAAGAGGGACAGATCAGGGCGATGCTGGTCGTCGAAGACAACATCGCTGCAGAGCCCGCCGTGGCGGATCTACTGAGTCGTCTCGAGTTTCTGGCGGTGGCAAGTGCGCTGGAGAATGAAACCACACGACTCGCGGACGTTGTGATGGCTGCCTCCACGTTCGCTGAGAAGAACGGAACATTTGCAAACTTCCAGGGACGCGTGCAGCGGATCCGTCCCTCGGTGGCCACCATCGAACAGGATCGCGCACTTGACGGCTTTGCCATGAGTCGTCTGGATAAATTCGGCTCCCAGTTCGATCGTTGGAATAAGGGGCCGAAGCGTGATGCACGGCCTTCCTGGCGGATCCTGAGCGGCATCGCCCAGTTGCTCGGCGCGAAGTTTCGCTACAATACCGCCGAGGATGTATTCGGCGAGCTTGCCTCAACGGTGGAAGCTTTCCGGGGGGTGACCTACCGGAAGATCGGCAGCAGGGGTGTGATGATGAAAACCGGGAAGGAAGCCCCGGTCTTCGTGTCGTAAGAAAGGCTGGAGCATGGAAATTCTGTTTATCGCTCTGATCAAAATCATCCTGGTTCTGTTGGTCATTCTGACTACGGTGGCGAACCTCGTCTATGCTGAACGGAAGATCAGCGCGTTCATCCAGAATCGGATCGGGCCGAATCGTGTCGGTCCGTGGGGGTTGCTCCAGGCCCCCGCGGATGTGCTGAAGCTCTTCCTCAAGGAAGACATTGTCCCGGCGAAGGCGAACAGGGTCGTACATACCCTGGCGCCGATTATTTCCATCAGTGTCGCGATGACCACTTTTGCCGTGATTCCCTTCGGCAATACCATTACCCTCTGGGGCCGGGACATCAAGCTGCTGATTGCCGATGTGAATATCGGCGTTCTCTATATCCTGGCGATGACCTCGCTCGGCGTCTATGGCATCACGCTGAGCGGATGGTCCTCCAACAATAAGTACTCGCTCCTGGGCGGGCTTCGCTCATCGGCCCAGCTCATCAGCTACGAACTGTCCATGGGGCTCTCTGTCATCGGCGTCATCATGATTGCGGGGAGCCTCCAACTCGATCGGATTGTTGAGGCGCAGGCGGGGCTGGCATGGAACGCATTTCTGACGCCGATTGGCTTCATCACGTTCCTCGTCGCTTCATTCGCGGAAACCAACCGCCTTCCCTTCGATCTTCCCGAGGCGGAACCGGAGCTGGTAGGGGGGTATCACACTGAGTACAGCGGCATGAAGTTCGGCACGTTCTTCCTGGCAGAATACGCCAACATGATCACCTCGAGCGCCCTGATTGTGACGCTTTTTCTCGGCGGCTGGCAGTTCCCGTATCTGGAGACGTTCGGCCTGCCGGCATTCTGGGTAAGTGTCATCCAGGTGCTCACCTTCGTGGCGAAGGTCGCAGGAGTACTCTTTTTCTACATATGGATTCGCTGGACCATCCCGCGTTTCCGGTATGATCAGCTAATGAATCTTGGCTGGAAAGTGATGATCCCGATGGCGTTGCTCAACATTGCGTTGACCGGAGGGTGGATCCTCTGGCTGCGGTAGGGGGGAACCGAAGAGTGACTGAAGCAGGAGAACAGACTGGTATGGCACAGGGCAACGGAGTGGCTGAAGCGAAACAGGTCCGGCGGAAGGATTTGACGTTTCTCCAGAAGACGTATATTCCCGAGATTGTCAAGGGACTCGCGCTGACCTTGAAGCAGATGGTCAGGCCGAAATTCACGCGTCAGTATCCGGAGGAACGATGGAACCCCCCCTCGTCCTTCCGGGGCCGGCCGGTCCTCGTGGAGGAAGATGGCGTCGAGCGGTGCGTCGCCTGTGGTCTGTGCGCGCGCGTGTGCCCTGCTCTGGCGATCGAAGTGCAGGCCTCCGAGACCGAGCTCGAGAAGGAACGGTATCCGGTAAAGTTCGAGATCAATATGTTGCGATGCATCTTCTGCGGCTTCTGCGAGGAGGCTTGTCCGGAAGAAGCAATTGTCATGAGCGACGAATACGAGCTGGTGTTCCGGAAGACGGAAGAGGCGACCTTCGGTAAGGAGAAACTCCTTATGTCCACCGATCGGCTGAAGACGCGCCTCGAATTCCTTCGTCAGGCACGGTAAGGCACCAGCCCGGACCCTTTTGCGGGCCGGGAGGGTGGTCGGGGCGGTCGGTTGAGTTTCCATGTGGAATTTGGTACTTTTCTCAACTACGCCGGACCAACTTCCCGGCCCCTGTGTTTCCTATGGACGCACTCTGGTTCGAGATTCTCGGCGTTCTGCTGCTGATCCTTCTCGTCGGGTTCTTTTCCGCCTGCGAAGTCGCGGTCCTTTCGACGCGCAGGAGCAGGATGAAGGAACTGGCCGACGACGGGAACCGGCGTGCCTCCATCGTTCTTGACTTCCAGACCAACCCCGAGCAGTTCCTCGCCACGGTTCACGTAGGGATCGTTTTCTCGCTGATATTCGCTTCCTGCCTGGGCGGACTCCTTGCCATCGAATACCTGGTTCCGGCTCTCGCCGGGAGCGACTCTCCCTGGGTGCGTGAAGCACGAAGCTGGATCGCCCTCGGCTCCGTTGCCGTTGTCATTGGGTTTTTCGTGGTGGTGTTCGGCGAGCTGGTTCCGAAGTCGCTCGCTCTGCGCGTGGCGGAACCGCTCTCGCTCCGGCTCGCACCCACCTTGCGTGTATTTGCAGCACTGTTCCGGTATCCCGGCAAACTCCTCACGCTTACCAGCAACGCGATCCTCCTTCCCTTCAAGGATCAGACCACGTTCACGGAATCGAGGATCTCCGAAGAAGAATTCAAGCTGATGCTGGAAGAGGGAACCAAGACCGGGGTGATCGACAAGACAGAGCAGGAACTGATCAAAAGCATCTTCGAGTTCACTGACACGACCGCCAAAGAGGTCATGATTCCCCGGCCGGATGTTGTGGCGTTGAACATCGACATGCGTCGAGACTCCCTCCTGCGTGTTGTCCTGGAGGAAGGCTACTCCCGGATGCCGGTTTACAAGGAAACGATCGACAACATTGTCGGGGTCATCTATACAAAGGACCTCCTCGGCCTGCTGGAGCACAGCAACATCATCATCCTCCAGGACGTCATTCGTCCTGCGTTCTTCATCCCCGAAACAAAGAAGATTAGCCAGCTGCTGCGCGAGTTGCAGGAGCGGAAGATGCATATGGCGATTGTTATCGATGAGTTTGGAGGGATGGAAGGCCTGGTCACGATGGAGGATATTATTGAGGAGATCGTCGGCGAGATCCACGACGAATACGATGAAGATATCCGTGATGTCGAGCAGCGAAGCGATGGATCATTCCACGTCAATGCCCGTATGGCGATCGGCGATTTCAACGAGCGGTTCGGATCGGAAGTCCCCGAGGCCGCCGAATATGAAACGATTTCGGGATTCCTCCACAAGCGGGCGGGGAGGATTCCTGATCTCAACGAGGAAATCCGTTTTGACCGTTTCTCCTTCACGATCGTGAAGAAGAGCCAGCGTCGCATCCGCGTGGTCAGGGTCAGAAAACTGGACCCGCCCTCTGCGTCTCCGGGGTCATCTTCAGACACTGTTGCGTTCGAAGACACGTCGAGCGAACTATGATCGGAGTTGCACACCCGACTGCCCGCGTGCCGGGACAGGGCAGCACATGAAATCCCTCCGTCGCGGGCGGCGCCCGTCTCCCCTCGAAGGGATCCCTCCCCAGGTCTTTCTGATCGCTCAGACCCCATACGGTTATCTCCACCACCGATCTCAGCGGATTGCAGACCAGCTTCGCGATTGGGGCGTGCCCCTGACATACGTCGAGGAAAGTGGCGGATGGCGGCCCTACCTGACGGGCCGTCGGGGCGGCCTTCCGGGCGCTCTCGGGCGGTCGATGAAGTACCATCTCAGCACCTTGATTGAATTGTCCGGACCCCCGGGCCACCTGCCGGTTGCGGAAGGCAAGATGGACATCGTCGAGATACCGTTGAGCGTTCCCACGACCCGGTTCGACTCTGCACCGCTTGAGCGGTGGACCGCTTCGCTTTTTCGACAGACCCTCATGCGCGAAGTGTTTCCCCGCCGCGACCGCCGCCTCAGATCCGTTGCTCTCGTCAACAGCCCCATCTGGGGAATGGTGCTTCGAAAAGGGGATTTCGACCGTGTGGTGTACGATTGCATTGATGACGTTTCCCTCTATGCGGGATTGGCCTCTCTTTCACGATTTCAGGAATACGAGCAGAAACTTCTGCAGGTTTCCGATGCCGTCATTGCCACCGCAGGGTCGCTCGAGGCGCATGTGCGGGGGCTTGATCCCCGGATCCCCGTCTTCCGGATTCCTAATGGGGTTGATGTAGAGTGGTTCCAGGAGTCAGCGGCAGAAGGAAGGGTCCTGCCAGATTTCGATACCCTCCCTTCACCCGTCGTGGGGTACGTGGGGACCATCTCCGGTTGGATGAACATCGCGCTGGCCGCTGAAGTCGCCGGGCTTCTACCGGCGGTCACCTTCATCTTTGTTGGTCCTGAAGATCCCTGGGTTAACCTCGAACCGCTCAAGCGGCTGCCGAACGTCCGCTTTCTGGGCCGAAAACCGTATGATGACGTTCCCTCTGTCATCGCCGCCTGCCGGGCATGCTGGATCCCTTTTTCTTCCGGCAGGATCGTCGAGCGAACAAACCCCATCAAACTTTTTGAATACTTCGCCCTTGGCAAACCTGTGGTCAGTACCCCCATGCCGGAACTCGAGCCGTACCATCGCCGCGGCCTGCTGGGGTTCGGTACAAGTGCAGGAGAACTAGCACAGGCACTCGAGGTTGCCCTCGCCGAGGACGATGAACATTTGGTTTTGCGTCGTGTCAAGGTTGCGCGAGAGCATTCGTGGGATACGCTGATCGCAGAATTGCTCCGTGTCCTTCGCGGGGAAGCGTGAATCCATGACCTCGGCGGAAAGTCTCCGGGTGGTGAATCGATTCTGGGAGCGCTATCGCAGCTCTGCGACTTTGAAGAACACCTTCTGGCTGGGATCTGCGTCCGCGATAGGTGGTCTCTTCGGGGCGGTTTCCTCGGCGATCCTCGGACGCACTCTGGGGGTCGAGGCTTTTGGCGTGTTCACGCTTCTTCTCACCTTCATTGGCATGATGACAGACTTTGGAGACCTTGGCTCGACAGCGACATTTGTCCGGTTTGGGTCTGAGAGCATTGCGGCGAAAGACAGCGATCGCTTCCGGGATGTTGTGGCGGTCATCCTGCGGTTGAAGGTCGGACTGGCGACTCTTCTCGTCATCGTCTCTGTTCTCTTTCTCCAGAGGCTTGTTCCCTCCGCGTTCGGCCATCTGGACGAGGCCCTGACGGCCTACTCCGGACTCACCCTGGTCATCGTTCTGCTCAGCATTGCGGCAGGGATTTTCTATCCTATTTTCCAGTCTTTTCAGGATTTTCGTACCCACTCTCTGCTCAACATGGGT
>Ga0326726_10005921_pt1 | contig 11033 bp, 10 predicted proteins | sample MHFenrmetagenome_2_FD_207603 | JGI IMG/M metagenome (GOLD analysis project Ga0326726, IMG submission 207603) | Lab enriched peat soil microbial communities from Michigan Hollow, Ithaca, NY, United States - MHF15MN | ecosystem: Environmental > Terrestrial > Soil > Wetlands > Peat | place: USA...
GGCCTTGCGGTTGGTCGCGATGACCTTGTCAGCGACCATGGCGCGCCGAAGCCCGCGTGCCCCTTGACTTCACGGGCTCGCTCGGTATCCTAGTGAGGCTTCCCGGGCCGAAGTGGCGGAATTGGCAGACGCGCATGATTCAGGGTCATGTGCCCGCAAGGGTGTGGGGGTTCGAGTCCCCCCTTCGGCACCAAGATCTTCTAAGCGGGCGTGACCGGTAGTGTACTCGGTCCGTGCGGCTCTCAACGGGAGTATTTCGGAAGTATCGCAGCGGTCTCCTCTCCAGGTTTAGTGACTGGTTCCCTTCCCTCGGCTCATCAACGCGCTGCCGTCCCGGCGCGTGCGGTTCGGTATGTGGCGTGCGTATGCGCTGAACAACATCTCGGGGCTCATATGCCCGAGCATCGCGGCCACCCAGGACGGCGCCTCACCCGCGGCCAGAGCATTCAAGGCGAAGGTGTACTCGCCGCCCTCCCCCGACGGAAGCTTTGGCGCCGTATGCGGAAGGCCTACGAGCATCAGTTCCTGAGCCGCATCGTGCGGATCCGGCGCCGGTGAAGTCCTAACCATACTCCGCGATCAGATCGGCTCCGCGCCTCGCTGCCATCTCGCGTGACCAAAGCGCCGCCGGTGCCAGAGCCTTGGACTGGAGCATATGCCTCAGAGAAATGACGCGATCACCCCATGGCATTCGCGCCCACCCGGCGCTCGAATGTATGCGAATGGATCTCGCCACACCGCACTCCAGAGTTCCCGCCCGCAGTCTGCACCGCTCGAAGATCACCTCCTTGACGTTCCCTCAGTCGTGGGAGGAGAATCGCCGGGGAAGCCGCGCCGTGCACGGTGCTCGGCCCAGGGCCCCTTGAGGGTCCTGAGTCCCGCCGCATTCGGCGCGGGGCGGGTGGTGGCGTTTGAGTTGGCCATGTCCCCGCCGCTGGGCGATGGTCGTCGGCGTCTGCTCGACGTTGACGCTGCACAGCGCGCGGGATGCTCTATGATGTGACCCCGGCAGGGATGAACAGTCTTCGGAGCTGGCCGGATGCGCCGCAAGTCACCTGATTCAGGTATTCGAGCGCCACGCCCGACTGTGACGCCGACAAGGAGGTCCAAGTATGATCCGGATCGTATGCTCGATGGCGGGCGCCGTTGCCGGAGACGCCCGATGACCGTGTATCGCGACCTGCTCTACGACGTCCGGGACTCCGTGGCCCGCATCACGATCAACCGACCGAAACAGTACAATGCGTTCACCGGCGACACGCTCAACGAGATGACCCTCGCCATTGAGTCGGCTGGCAGCGACCCGGCGGTCGGTGTGATCATCTTCACCGGCGCCGGTGACAAGGCGTTCTGCGCGGGCGGCGACGTCAACTGGGAGAAGGAGGGCGGCCTCGAGCGGATGATCCTCGAGCCCTACCGCCTCCACCAAACGCTCTCTCACTGCCCGAAGCCGATCATCGCCCGCGTCAACGGCTACGCGGTCGGTGCCGGCAACCACATCGCCTATTTCTGCGACTTCACCATTGCCGCCGAGCACGCCATCTTCGGCCAGAATGGCCCCCGCATCGGCAGCCCCGCCTGCGGTGGCATCGTCAGCTATCTCACGCGTGTGGTCGGCGCCAAGCGCGCGCGGGAGATGTGGATGCTGGCCCGGCGCTACACGGCGCAGCAGGCCTACGAGATGGGGTTGGTCAACGTGGTCGTCCCCTACGACAAGCTCGACGAGGAAGTGGATCGCTGGTGCCAGGAGCTGCTCGCGCTCTCGCCCACCTGCCTGCGCATCCTCAAAGCCTCATTCGTGGAAGAGTGGAGCTACCTACTGGGACAGGACGACCAACTCAAGCGATACATGACGACTCCACGATTCTGGGCCGAGGAGCAGCAGGAGGGCGCTGGCGCGTTCCTCGAGAAGCGGCGGCCCGATTTCTCCAGGTTCCGGCAGCCCTGACAGGGCAGGCGTGACGGAGGACACGATGTCGATCCCCTACTACTACAAGTCCATCGACTGGGAGAAGCTGGTCCGCGATTACCCGCCGCCGGAGGAGTTTGCCCAGGGGGTGTGGCTCTGGGGCCGCAAGGAGCTGGACGAGCTGCAGAACCGGCGATTCCTCGAGATCGTCGAGCACGGCTGGACGAACCCCTTCTACCGGCGCCGGTGGGAGCAGCACGGCGTTCGGAAGCAGGACATCCGGTCGCTCACCGACATCACGAAGCTGCCGATGGTCGCGGTCGAGGACTTCAAGGAGGGCATCAAAGCGGAGCCGCCCTTCGGCGAACACCAGGCGCTGCACACGCGCGACGCCGCGCGCATCCCGATCAAGATCCAGTCGAGCGGCGGAACCACCGGCGTGCCGCGCCCCACGCTGTTCACCCCGTGGGAGTGGGAGATGCAGGCCATCATGGGCGCGCGCGCCCTCCATCTCGTAGGCGCCCGTCCCGGCGACGTCATGCAGATTCCGTCGACACTCTCCACCGCAAATCTCGGCTGGTTCTATTACACGAGCTGCATGCACTGGTCCGGCATCGTGCCCGTCACCACGGGAAGCGGCAACGTCACGCCCAGCCGCCGCCAGCTCGAGGTTGCCTTCCAGTGGGGCACGAACCTGTGGGCCGGGTTCCCCGAGTACCTGATGCACCTGGCCTCAGTCGCCGCTCAGGAGGGCTTCGACCTGAAGAAGCTCCCGACGAAGTTCATCCACACCTTCCTCGGCCCCGACCTTGACGGCAGCCTGCGCAGAACGATGGAGGCCACGTGGCACTGCCCCGTCTACGACAACTACGGGACGCACGAGGTGGGACTGCCCGCGTTCGAGTGCCGCGAGAAGTCCGGCCTGCATGTCATGGAGGACATGTTCGTCCTCGAGGTGGCCGACGTCGACACGGACCGGATCCTGCCCGCCGGCGAGAAGGGCAACCTCGTCATCACGAGTTTCTATCGCCACCATCCACCGCTCATCCGCTACAACCTCCGCGACTACATCCGGCTCCTCACGGACGGCACCGAGCGCTGCGCCTGTGGCAGCCTCTTTCGGAAGATGGACCACTTCCTCGGCCGCAGCGACGACATGGTGAAGCTGCGCGGGACCAACATCTTTCCCATGGCCTGCGTCGGCGCCGTCACCGGCGACGATCGCACTACCGGTGAGTGGCTCTGCATCGTGGACCGGACGACGGCGGGCCTCGACATCCGCGACGAAATGACGGTTCAGGTCGAGGTGAAGGCCGGGATGTCCGGGGCCGAGCAGCTCAAGGCCAAGCTCGAGGACCGGCTCAAGTCCGACCTCGGAGCCAAGGTCATTGTCGAGCTGGTGCCTGCGGGCAGCCTGGCCGCCTACACGTACGGCCGCGAAGGCAAGGCAAAGCGGCTCGTCGATCGACGCTTCGCCAAGTGACGCCGGCGATTCCGTATTACTACACGTCCATCGACTGGGAGAAGCTGGTCCGCGACTATCCGCCAACGGAGGAGTTCGCCCAGGGGGCGTGGCTTTGGGGCCGCAAGGAGCTGGACGAGCTGCAGAACCGGCGATTCCTCGAGATCGTCGAGCACGGCTGGACGAACCCCTTCTACCGGCGCCGGTGGGAGCAGCGCGGCGTTCGCAAGCAGGACATCCGATCGCTCGCCGACATCACGAAGCTGCCGATGGTCGCGGTCGAGGACTTCAAGGAGGGCATCAAAGCGGAGCCGCCCTTCGGCGAACACCAGGCTCTGCACACGCGCGACGCCGCGCGCATCCCGATCAAGATCCAGTCGAGCGGCGGAACCACCGGCGTGCCCCGTCCCACGCTCTTCACGCCGTGGGAATGGGAGATTCAGGGCATCCAGGGCGGCCGCGTCCTCTACCTGCAGGGCGCCCGTCCCGGCGACGTCATGCAGATCACGTCGACGCTGTCGACCGCGAACCTCGGATGGCATTGTTACCTGAGCTGCATGAACTGGCTCGGCGTCGTCCCTGTCACCACGGGAAGCGGCAACGTCACGCCCAGTCGCCGCCAGCTCGAGGTCGCCTCCCAGTGGGGCACCAACATTTGGGGCGGGTTCCCCGAATACCTCATGCACCTCGCCGCCGTCGCGGGTCAGGAGGGCTTCGACCTTGAGAAGCTCGGCACGAAGTTCATCACCAGCTTCCTCGGCCCCGACGTCGACGGCAGCCTGCGCAGGACGATGGAGGCCACGTGGCACTGCCCCGTCTACGACAACTACGGGACGCACGAGATCGGATTCGGGGCGTTCGAGTGCCGTGAGAAGTCTGGCCTGCACGTCATGGAGGACATGTTCGTCCTCGAGGTGGCCGACGTCGACACGGACCGGATCCTGCCCACCGGCGAGAAGGGCAACCTCGTCATCACAAGCTTCTACCGCCACCATCCGCCGCTCATCCGCTACAACCTGCGCGACTACGTCCGGCTCCTCACCGACGGCACCCGGCGTTGCGAATGCGGCAGCTACTTTCGGAAGATGGACCACTTTCTCGGCCGCAGCGACGACATGGTGAAGATTCGTGGCGTCAACGTCTTCCCGATGGCGTGCGTCGGTGCGATGACAGGTGACGAGCGCACCACCGGGGAGTGGCTCTGCATCGTCGAGCGTACGACGGCGGGCCTCGACATCCGTGACGACATGACGGTCCAGGTCGAGGTCAAGGCCGACATCGCCGGCGCCGACCAGCTCAAGGCCAGGATCGAGGACCGGCTCAGGTCCGATCTTGGCGTGAAGGTTCTCATCGAGCTGGTGCCTGCGGGCAGCCTGGCCGCCTACACGTACGGCCGCGAAGGCAAGGCCAAGCGACTCGTGGATCGACGCTTCGCCAAGTGACACCGGCCAGAAAGCGAGGACACCGATGATCAAGTTCGGAGTGATGGGGAACAGCCACCCGGCTCCGGGCGCCGACCTCACCCGCCTGCCCGACGAGATGATCGCGGAGGCGCAGCAGGCCGAGCGGTACGGCTTCGACTCGTTCTTCACCACCGAGCACCACCAAGAGCCGGGGTACTTCCCATCGCCGCTGCCGCTCCTGGCCGCCATCGCCGCCCGCACCACGACGATCCGGCTCGGCACCGGCATCGTCATCCTGCCGCTCTATCACCCCACGCGCCTCGCCGAGGACTGCGCGATCATCGACATCATCTCCAAAGGCCGCCTCATCCTCGGCGTCGGCATGGGGTACCAGGACGGTGACTTCGCCGCCTTTGGTCTCAAGGTGAGCGACCGCGTGTCCCTCATGGAAGAGGGTATCGAGATCCTCAAGCGCGCCTGGACCGAGGAGAAGATCTACTTCGTCGGTAAGCGCCACACTATCACCAACGTCGTCATCAGCCCTCAGCCGGTGCAGAAGCCGCATCCACCCATCTGGGTCGCCGCCCTCGGCGACGAGGCCATGAAGCGCGCCGGGCGCCTCGGCGACGCGCTCTTCTGCGACTCCTTCCAGCTCCCGGCCCGACTCAAGCCCCGCGTCGAACTGTACCGCGCCACTGCCTCGGCTCGGGGCAACCCTCAGAAGGTCGTTGTCTTCCGAGAGGGCTTCGTAGCTCCGACGCGGGAGCAGGCCATCGAGGATTACGAAGCCGGTCTTCTGAGCACGCACCGGTACTACTGGCGACACGGCTCCTACTATCAGGACATCAAGAAGGAGGACGACCTCGACCTCAAGCGCATCTCCCTCGATCGCCTGATCCTCGGCTCCCCCGAGGACTGCATCGAGAAAGTCAAGATGTGGAACCGCGAGGTTGGCGCGGACTACTTCGTCATTCGCTTCCGCCACCCGGGCGGCCCGGCGCACGAGAAGGTCATGGCCGCGCTGAAGCTCTTCGGTGAGGAAGTCATCCCGATGTTCCGGTGAAACCGGGAAAGAGAGGAGCGTCATGAGAACAGGGCTCAGCGTCGTTCGTGTCGTGGCTGCACTCGCGAGCGTGGCCGCGATGGCCGTGTGGACGCCGGCGGCAGCCGCCGACAAGGTCCTTCCGATCGGCGTGCTCGGCCCGCTCTCAGGCGGCGCGGCAGCCTACGGTCTCGATACGTCGCGAGCCGCCGAGATGAAGGCCGACGAGATCAACGCGGCCGGCGGCCTCAAGATCGGCGGCGACGTCTACAAGATCAAGCTCATCGTCTACGATCACAAGGCCAGTGCGGCCGACGCCGCGACTGCCGCCAACAAACTCGTGTCCCAGGACAAGGTAAAGTACATCATCGGCAACACCGTCGGTGCTACCTGCAACGCCGTCCAGACGGTGACGGAGCCGCAGAAGGTGCTCTTCTCGTTCATGTGCTGGGGAACGAAGAACCTCGGCCCCGACAAACCCTACTCGTTCCGCTCGCTGCTGAGCCAGTGGGAGGTGGCCGAGCCCTTCTACCGGTGGGTGAAGGAGAAGCACCCGTCCATCAAGCGCATCGCCGCGATCTCCCCCAACGACACGAGCGGGATCGACACCAATACTGCGGTCGTGAAGTACGCCAAGGCCCTCGGCTTCGAGGTCGTCGCCGACGAGTACTATGAGCGCGGCACCAAGGACTTCTACCCCACCCTCACCAAGATTCTCGCCCTGAAGCCCGACCTCCTCGACGTGGCAGCGGCGCCGGCCGGCGAGGCGGGCCTCATCCTCAAGCAAGCGCGCGAGCTCGGCTTCAAGGGAGCCAAGGGGTGGACCGCGGGGGTGAATCCGGTGCCGATGATCTCGGTGGCCGGCAAGGAAGCGGCCGAGGGCGTGTGGACGCCCGCCAACATCGACGTCACCAGCGAGTTCGTGAGCCCGGCCGTCCGGAAGTTCGGCGAAGCGTTCGTGGCGCGCTACAAGGAGGTTCCCGGCGCCATCGCCATCGCGAACTACGCCGCGTTCGACGTGATCACCAAGGCGATGGTGGAAGCGGGGTCCCTGGACACCGACAAGGTGCTGGCCGCGCTCACGGGTCGGCCTCACCAGACGATCTGGGGCCCGGTGGTGATCGGCGGCAAGGACACCTACGGAATCGACCGTCAGTTCCTGTACCCGGTTGTTATCGCGGAGATCCGCGACGGCAAGCTCGTCGACCTGGCCCAGGTCGCGCCGATCGGACTCAAGAAGTAGCGTGAACCCTCTCGCGAGGTGGCATCGGCGCGAGCCGGCGACATCGCCCCCCGCGCCGGGGGCGCGATGTCGCTGAGCCTTCTCGTCCAGGCCTTGCTGAACGGCTTCGGGCTGGCGATGGCGTACGTGCTGGTGGCCCTGGGCCTGACGCTGATCTTCTCGATCCTCGAGATCATCAACTTCGCCCACGGCGAGTTCTACATGGTCGGGGCGTTCGTAGCGTATCTCGCCTTCGGCGTGTGGGGCCTCCCCTACGTCGTGGCGCTCCTCGCCGCCATTATCTGCGTGGCCGCGGCCGGCGTCGTCGCCGAGCGGCTTGTCTTCCGTCACCTCCGCGGTAAGACACTTAACGCGTTCATCGTGTCGCTCGGGTTGCTCTGGGTGATGCAAGCGGCCGCCCAGCTCGTCTTCGGCGTCCAGGATAAGTCCGTGCCGTCGGCCTTCTCGGGGATCGTCCGGCTCAGCGGCGTCGTCATCTCTGTCGAGCGCCTGGCCGTGACGCTGGCCGCGGCGACCCTCATCGTGGCGCTTTACGCCTTCCTCGAGCACACGCGCACCGGCCGGGCGATGCGCGCGACGGCCCAGGACGCGGATGCCGCGGCGCTCCTGGGCGTGAACATCGAGGCCGTCTCAGCCCTCGGGTTCGGCGTCGGCTGCGGGCTCGCCGGCGCCTCCGGGGCGCTGCTGGCCCCGATCTTCTCGGTGAGCCCGTCGATGGGCGCGCTGCCGGTGCTCAAGGCGTTCATCATCATCATCATAGGAGGGATGGGCAGCCTGCCGGGGGCTGTGCTCGGAGGTTTGCTGCTCGGCGCCCTCGAAGGGGTCGGCACGCTGTTCTTCTCGAGCGCTGCCGTCAACCTGCTCGGCTTCCTTATGGTGATCGCGGTCCTGCTACTCCGGCCTCGAGGGCTTCTCGGTGGCACCTAGACACGCCGCGGTCAGTCCACTGCTCGCGCTCGGGCTACTTGCCTTGGCCGGTGTGGTTTTGCCGCTCGTCACCCGAGACTCGTACTACCTTGACGTCGCGACGACGATCGTCATGAGCCTGCTGCTGACGATGAGTCTACGGATGCAGATCAGCACCGGGCAGCTGAACATGGCGCACATCTCGTTCATGGGCATCGGGGCCTACACGTCGGCCCTCCTCGCCATGCGGGCCGGCCTCTCGTTCTGGCTCACGCTCTGGGTGGGCGCCCTCGTCGCCGCTGCCTTTGCCGTGCCCATCGGCGCGATCGCGCTCCGCCTCACCGGTCCCTACTACTTCCTCATCACCTTCGCGTTCTCGGAGGTCGCGCGCCTCATCTTCAACAACTTCTTCGTGGATCTGCTCGGCGGACCCTCCGGGCTTGTCGAGATCCCCCCGCCGAGACCACTCCTCGGCGTTGCGTTCACGGGCAAGCTCGAGCAGTACTGTCTGATGCTCGCCCTGTTTCTGCTCGGCGCGGCCATCCTCGTCCGCCTGGAGTACTCTCGCTTCGGTCTCGCCGCCGGCGCGATCCGCCAGGGCGAGTTGCTGTCCGCCACGCTCGGCGTCGACGTGCTGCGCTACAAGCTCACGGCGTTCGTGCTGGGGTCCGCCATGGCGGGGGTCGCGGGCGGCTTCTTCGCGCACTCGCACCGCGTGCTGCACTCAAGCGACTTCGGTCTGGAGCCGATGGTGCAGCTCGTGATCTTTACCGTCATCGGTGGCGTGGGCAGCATCTGGGGACCGGTCATCGGGACTGTGCTCATGACCGTCGCCTCGGAGCTGATGCGCGAGTTGCGCCACTACGAAACGCTCGTCTTCGGCCTGGTGCTGATCCTTATCATGCTCTTCCTGCCGGACGGGCTCGTGTCCGTTCCCAGCCGGCTCGTACGCGCTTTGGCCCGGACGCGCGCGCGCCGCGGCGCCATCGGGGTCGACGTTGCTACTTGAACTGCGCGGTGTCTCGCGGCGCTTCGGCGGTCTGGCCGCCGTGGCCGACCTGTCGATGGGCGTCAGCCCGGGTACCGTGCACGGCCTGATCGGTCCGAACGGCGCCGGCAAGAGCACCGTCTTCAACCTGATCTCGGGTGTCCTGCCCCCGTCATCGGGAGAGATCCACTTCAAGGGCGAGCGGATCTCGGGCCTCGGGCCAGCGGAGATCTGTCGCCGCGGCATCGCGCGGACGTTCCAGGCGACGACGGTGTTCAGTGAGTACACGGTGCTCCAGAACCTCATGGTCGCGGGGCAGCCGCGATCGAACGACGGCACGCTGGCGGCTCTGGTCTGCTCAGCCGGGTACCGCCGTGGAGAGGTCGATGCGCATTCTCGCGCGCGCGAGCTGCTCGCCTCGTTCCGCCTGGACTCCGTCGCCGACCGTGTGGTCGGAACCTTGCCCCACCGCGATCAGAAGGCGCTCAGCGTCGGCATGGCGCTCGCTACCGGAGCGGAGATGCTGCTCCTGGACGAGCCGCTGGCCGGCCTGGCGGCGCAGGAGACGCGTGACGTGATGGATCTCCTGCGGACGCTGCGCCGTCGCGGCCTGACGGTCCTGCTCGTCGAGCACGACATGAGAGCGGTGATGGACCTGTGCGACCGGATCACGGTGCTGGACCACGGCACCCCGATCGCCGAGGGGACGCCGACCGAAGTCCAGGCGAACCCTGCCGTCGTGGAGGCCTATCTCGGCGCCGCGGTGGACAGCGAGGCGGGAGGCTGATGCTCCAGGTCACCGATGTGCAGGTCCGCTACGGCAGTGTCGCCGCCGTCAAGGGCGTCTCGCTCGAGGTCGCGCCTGGAGAGATCGTCGCGATGATCGGCCCGAACGGCGCCGGCAAGACGTCGCTGCTCCGCGCCATCTCCGGCCTCGTCGCGCCGGCGGCCGGACGCGTGGTCTTCGAGGGAACGGACATCGCCGGCTGGAAGCCCCACCGAGTCGTCGCCCTCGGGCTCGGGCACGCACCGGAAGGACGCCGGCTGTTCACGCGCATGACGGTGATCGAGAATCTCAAGATGGGCGCCTACCGCGCACGGGACGCCGCCGAGATCCGACGCCGGCTCGACGAGGTGCTCCAGCGCTTCCCCCTGCTCGCCGAGCGGCTCGACCAGGTCGCCGGCACGCTGTCCGGCGGCGAGCAGCAGATGCTCTCGATCGGTCGCACGCTGATGTCGGGGCCGCGCATGCTGATGCTCGACGAGCCGTCGTTTGGACTGGCGCCGAAAGTCGTGGCAGAGATCGACCGGCTCGTGCGGGCCATCAGCCAGGAGGCGCGGATCGCCGTCCTGCTCGTGGAGCAGAATGCGCGGATGGCGCTCGCCATGTCGGCCAGAGCCTACGTCCTGGAGACCGGGGCCGTCGTGCTGAGCGGATCGTCTGACAGCCTGCGCGAGAGCCCGCATGTGAAGGCGGCCTATCTCGGAGGAACGGTCTCATGCTCGACGTGACATTCGGGATCGCCATCGGCGCCGCCCCGACGGGGGCCCCGTCGGGGAGCGAGATGGCGGCGCTGGCGCGGCACGTGGAGGCCGTCGGCTTTGATTCCCTGCAGGTCGGCGACCACGTCCAGTGGTACGCCGACATCCACGAGGCCACCGTCCTCATGGCCACGTTCGCGGCCGTGACCGAGCGAATCAGCATCGCGAGCGACGTCATCATCCTGCCGCTGCGCGACCCGGTGTTGATGGCGAAGACCATCGCGAGCCTCGACGTGCTCTCCGGTGGTCGCGTGGTCTTCGGCGTGGGCCTGGGCGGTGACAATCCCGCCGAATACGCGGCGATGCGGATCCCGATGTCCGAGCGGGGCTCGCGCGCGGACGAGAGCCTCGAAATCATCCGGGGCCTCTTCGAGCATGAGCGCTTCAGCTACGCCGGGCGGCACTTCACCATCGACGACGTCGCCATCGCGCCGCGACCGCTCCAGGCGCGGCTGCCGGTGTGGGTCGGCGGCACGTCGGAGGGAGCCCTGCGGCGTGCCGCGCGCTTCGGCGACGGCTGGATCTCCGCCTTCGCGAG
>Ga0326726_10005922_pt1 | contig 11033 bp, 8 predicted proteins | sample MHFenrmetagenome_2_FD_207603 | JGI IMG/M metagenome (GOLD analysis project Ga0326726, IMG submission 207603) | Lab enriched peat soil microbial communities from Michigan Hollow, Ithaca, NY, United States - MHF15MN | ecosystem: Environmental > Terrestrial > Soil > Wetlands > Peat | place: USA...
GGAAGCTAATGGCGTGTATCAATGTTATTCACGACTTTGTTCACGCCCAGCAGATACCATGCATCCAGTTCCGCCATCTTCTTTTCTTCCTTGTTGCCGACCAGCCCGGTCAGCGTGACAATTCTGTTCTTGACACGGATACCGATCTGATCGGCATGGATCAGGGGATCCTTTTCCAGCACCAGACGCAGCGCATCGGCAATCTCGCCATCGCTGTCGGCCTCGGGCGGCGTCACTTGCATGCCGTTGATTACATCCCGGCAACCGGGCGTCCACCATGCCAGCACGCCGGCGAGTCGCTTGTGCGACAGACTTGGAACGACGCCATTCAGCTGTATGATTCCCTCATTCACGGATACCTTGATCACATTGTCAGACATCTCCGTGGCCTCGCGGAGGGTCTCCATCGATCCCTTGTTGTGGACGCGGATGGTGCAGTGCAATAGCGTTGGTTCCTGTAGCAACTCCTGAACGAGGGAGTCGCGGATCGCGCCGTCACCCCGCCGTTCGCTGGGCACCACGGTCAGGCGGTCCATCACGCCCTGGATGCCTTCCACCTGGCTGGCGATCTCGAACGCGCGCTTCTTGGCAATGATGTTTTCGACTTCACCTTCCAGGGTGAGGGCGCCCTTGGTAATGTCGAATTCGAGCCGGATGGGGTAGCGGTGCAAATTGATATCGTGGCCGCGTTCAAACGCCGCCTTCACCGCCTTTTCCACGGACGTCATTTCCGGCATCGATGCCTCCGGGCCGCCGACGCTGTACGCCGATGAGAGCCCGTGCGCGAGACTACACGCGCCGGAATTCCATCTTGCGACACTTGGAACACGGCGGTAGATGGGACGGTGTATGCAGCACCAAGCGTTCGCTGCAACCGGCGCATTCGAACGTTCCGCTATCGACCATCTCGCCGGCACGGTAGATCTGCTGTTCGAGCTTGGCACCCGTCTGTTGCAGCCACTCGCCGACCGCATTGGCGGCCTGCGCCAAAAACTGGCCGCCGCGGTCGCGCCAAACTTCGAACAAATCGGCTGATTTCTCGGTAAACGTCTCCCACTTCGGGCCCATTTTCAGCGACGCACTGGCCATGTCTTTACGCAATGACGCCGCTATCTTGTTGATGGTGTCGGCGGTGTGTTTGCCGGACTTCTTAAGCTCGTCGATCGCCCTGTCGAAGGCCTGCCTCAAAGTCTCGGCATTCACCGTGCCGCGCGCCTCCGCCAGAATCTTCCTGACCGCCTGGCGCAGGTTCTCATATGCCGCCTGTTCCTCTTTCTGCTGCTGCGGGCTGGGCAAGGCCCGTCCGATCTCCCGCTCCGCAATGAGCCAATCATCCAGCGGATTACCACCGGTAAAGCCACGCTCCAAAGCGTGAAAATACGCGGCTTCCGCGATCATTCTTTGACGCTCGTCGGTGGAGATGATCTGACCGGGATTGTCGCCGGCCGCCGAATCCTTTTTCGCTGACTTTGCTTTCGCCATTGTGGTCTCCTGGGTATCCTGCCAATACTGCAAAGCGTTCAATCCACTTTCACACTATGCCGCCTGGATCGCTCCACCTTTGGCAGCGTCAGCTCCAGCATGCCGTCCTTGAAGCTCGCCTTTGCCTTGGCGCCATCCACTTCGGCCGGCAGGGCCACGCTGCGGCTGAAACTGCCGGTGGTGATCTCGCGCCGGTAGTAGTCGCCTTTCTCTTCCTTCTCCTCGTGCCGGGTCGAGCCCTTGATGGTGACGGTGTTGTCGCTGACCGAGATTTCGAGATCTTTTTTCTCCACGCCCGGCACCTCGGCCTTCACCACCACCTCGTTCTCGTGGTCGACCACGTCCACTTTCGGCACCTTCATCTCCGGCAGCGAGATCTCCGGGAAGCTCGGCCACTCGAAGCGCCAGGGGCGCATCCAGCCACGCCTGAAGTACTGGTCGAACATGCGGTCCATCTCCTCGAACGGGCTCAGGGCGCGCTCCGGCTCAGCCTTTTGGAGTTCCTGTCCTTTCTCGGCGGGGGTTTGTTCCTTTTTACCCTCGGTTTTTCTGGTTTCTGTTGCGGTTTCCATGATTACACCTCCTTCCACTATCAGTTGGATAAAACCACCAAGAAATGTAAATTTACTTTTTTGCAAAATAAGGTAATGAGTGGTGAAATACATTGACATTCCTCAAAGTTAGCGCCGATGGCATCGCCTGAATGGGCCGTGGATTTTTAAAGGTTTATCGCCTCTGCGTTCCCCATTGTTTTAATTGTTGTTTTTATTCACGTCTTCCCCACCAACGCGAATGGCCCAACTCGCGCAGCTTTTCGTACCGGGCACGCTCTTCGGCCGTGAGCCGTTCCGGAATCATGATTTCAATGCGCAGGTCGAGATCGCCGGCCACGCGCGCCGAACTGCGGCAACCCCTTGGTACGCAGGCGCAAGGCCTCAATCTGAGGCTTGTCCAGGTCGATAGCACCTCAGTCGTGCGCACAATTTCATCCTGATCCGGAGCCTGAACAGCCGATTTCGACAGCCACCGGATATTGAGTATTTGACTGATTCCAAACAAGGGGCTGAAATTGATTTCGCTCAATAAAAGCGCCATGGTCGGCGTTAATCTTTGCATATGTTGTTGCGTGACAGTGACAGCAGCGATTTCCGCGAGAGGAGAAACATGGCCACCATCGAATGCTTGGGCCCCAAAGCGCTTTGTGCGCACTGTGATCCAGCCCAATTTACCTTCAAGACCACTTCGGAGCTGGATGACCTGACGGAGGTCGTGGGCCAAGCCCGCGCCATGCAGGCTATCGAGTTCGGCATCGGCATCTGCCGCGACGGTTACAATCTTTTCGTTCTGGGCAACCCCGGAACCGGGCGACGCAGTGTGGTTCGCCAATTCATCGAACGCAAGGCCGCGACAGAGCCTGTGCCACCGGACTGGTGTTACGTCAATAATTTCGAACAGCCGCATAAACCACGCTTGTTGGAGTTGCCCGCCGGCACAGGCGCAAAGTTGCGCCGTGACATGGAACAGTTGATTGAGGATTTACGCAGCGCCATTCCCACGGCTTTCGAAAGCGAGGAATACCGCGCGCGGCGTCAGGAACTCGAGCAGGAACTCAAGGAACGGCAGGAGCACGCCTTCGAAGAACTTCGGCAGCAAGCTGAAAGCCACGGAATTTCCATGATCCGTACTCCTTCCGGCATGGCCTTTGCGCCAATGCGTAAGGGTGAAGTCATTAGCTCCGAGGAATTCCACAAGCTGCCCGAGGCCGAACAGAAACGCATCGAGGCGGTTGTGACCAGCCTGGAGGAACAACTGGAGAAGATCATTAACCAGGTGCCGCAGGTGCGTCGCGAGGGGCAACGGCGTATTCGTGAACTTGAGCGTGATGTCACGATGTCTGCTGTCGGTCATCTGATAAATGAGCTGAAAAAAGAATACGCTCCGTTGCCGAAGGTCGTGAGTTACCTCGAAGCGGTGCAACAGGCGGTGATCGATAACGCCGATGATTTCCGGCGCCAGGAAGAGGGCCAGGAAATCACGATTTTGGGTATTTCCCTTTCACGTGCGGCGGCGGGCGCCTCGGCACTGCGGCGATTTCAGGTTAACGTGCTGATCGATCACGGCGACACTAAGGGTGCGCCGGTCGTATATGAGGACAACCCCAGTTATCAGTCGCTGGTTGGACGAGTCGAGCATATCTCCCAGATGGGCGCGCTCGTGACGGACTTCACGCTGATCAAGCCTGGTGCGCTGCATAAGGCGAACGGCGGCTATCTGATTCTCGATGTCCGCAAGATTCTGATGCAGCCCTATGCGTGGGAGGGCCTGAAGCGCGCGCTATCTTCACAAGAAGTGCGCGTCGAATCTCTCGGCCAGGCTTTGAGCCTTATCAGTACGGTTTCGCTTGAACCCGAACCCATTCCACTCAATGTCAAGGTCGCGCTACTGGGTGAACGTCTCCTTTATTACTTGCTCAACTATTTCGACCCCGATTTCGGGGATCTCTTCAAAGTGGCCGCAGATTTTGAGGATACGATGACACGCACGGGGGAGAGCGATCTGCTCTACGCCCGCCTTATCGCCACCATCGCGCGCAAAGAGGGATTACTCGCCCTCGATCGCGCTGCGTGTGCGCGCCTGATCGAGCATGGTGCACGTATGGCCGCGGACGCCGAGAAGCTTTCTATCCGTCTGCGTGACATTACCGATCGTTTGCGCGAAGCGGACTACTGGGCACGGCAGGCGGGACGCGATGTTGTGACCGGCGATGATGTGCAGCGCGCGCTCGACGCCAAGATTTATCGCGCCGATCGTTTGCGTCAGCGACTACAGGACGATATCCACCGTGGCACGCTGCTCATTGACACGCAGGGTGAGCGTGTCGGCCAGGTCAACGGATTGTCGGTGGTGGGTCTGGACGATTTTATCTTCGGTCATCCGAGCCGCATCACCGCGAGTGTGCGCCTCGGCAAGGGCGAGGTGCTCGATATTCAGCGCGAGGTCGAACTCGGCGGCCCGCTCCATTCCAAGGGCGTACTGATACTCTCGGGGTTCCTTGGAGCACGTTATGCGTCCAACCGGCCGCTGTCACTATCCGCCAGTCTCGTGTTCGAGCAAACCTATGGCGAAGTTGAAGGCGATTCGGCTTCCTCGGCGGAGCTGTACGCACTGTTGTCAGCGCTGGCCGAAACACCTGTCAAGCAGTCACTGGCCATCACCGGTTCCGTAAACCAGCATGGCGATATCCAGGCCATCGGCGGAGTGAATGAAAAGATCGAAGGGTTCTTCGACATTTGCCATCGTCGGGGCCTGACCGGTGAGCAGGGTGTGCTTATCCCGGCGGCCAATGTTAAACACCTGATGCTGCGCCATGATGTCGTGGAGGCAGTGGCGCAGAAAAAATTCCACATTTATCCGGTGAGCAACGTTGACCAAGGTATCGAATTGCTGACCGGTCTTCCTGCGGGCGAGCGCGATGAAAACGGTCTCTTTCCTGACGGCACGATAAACCAGCGCGTGGAAGTGAGGCTGCTGATTCTGGCCGAACAGGCGCGCGCCTTCGCAACACCGCTGGAAGCCGAGAAAGAAACGTGAACAGCCGTGAAGACGTCTCACCCATCCGGCGCATATTGATCGCTCTGGATGCATCAGCTTCCGGGCTGGCGGCACTGGAGACGGCAGTGGCGCTGGCCTCCCGGATGGAGGCAGAACTGCTCGGGTTATTCGTCGAAGATATCAATCTGCTGAGGTTTGCCGCGCTGCCCTTTGCGCGTGAAGTAAGCTATTTCTCCGCCAGAACACGCCGTCTTGACAGTGGCGAGATGGAACGCGCGTTGCGCGCGCAGGCGTCTCGAGCGGAGGCTGCGTTGATCGAGGCGGCTGAGCGGCAGCGCGTACGCTGTTCTTTTCGAGTTGTTCGCGGAGAGGTGACAACGCAGTTGCTTGCTGCGGCGCACGATATCGATCTGGTCGCTTTGGGCATGGCGCGCCGGCAGTTTCGTCGCATCAGCTCGACCGTTCGCGGAATCGTCAACGTTGCGCAGAGTTCGGTGCTGCTTCTACCCCCGGACGCTCAGATCCGCACGCCGGTTGTGGTTGTTTATGATGGTTCGCCGGCCTCCGTAAGGGCGTTATCGGTAGCGCGGCACCTCTCGCAAAGGCAAGATAAAATTCTGACTGTCTTGACTGCTGGAAAGACAGAAGACCAGAAAGCGGGGGCCGCGAAACAGCTAGAAGGAAGCGGGCTCGCCGTGCGTTATCTTTCATTACCTGATGTGGACATCGCTGGCGTGGCGCAAGGTGCGCGGCAAGAGGCGGCCGGCACACTGATATTATGCTCAAGCCTCTATCTGAAGGAAGGAACGCTGGAAGACCTGCTGGAGCACCTCGATTGCGCAGTGCTTCTTGTTCGCTGAGAGCAACTTCCAACTTAATCACAAAATAATGCGTTAAACAGTGTATAGACAGGATTAACAAGATTTTTCAGGATTCACAGGATTGAATATTTTAGACACAAGAAATCCTGTTAATCGTGTTTTTAATCCCGTAAATCCTGTCTGATTTTTTTGTTAGGGACTCTTAAGGCTTATCGTCACTGCTGGTCCGGCTATTTTCATTTACGTCGTTCCCGCAGACGCGAAGCGCCCAACCCGCGCAGCTTTTCGTACAGGGCGCGCTCTCCGGCCGTGAGCCGTTCCGGAATCTTGACCTCGATACGCAGGTTGAGATCACCGCGACCCTGCGCGCCGAACAGCGGCAGCCCCTTGCCGCGCAGGCGCAACACCTCGCCCGGCTGGGTGCCGGGCGGCACCGTCACCTCGACCGTACCGTCCAGGGTCGGCGCCTTGAGCGTGGTGCCGAGCACGGCGTCGGCGACACCAAGCGTCTCGGTGCGCCACAGATCGGCACCACTGCGCACAAAGCGCGAATCCGGGGCGCTCACAACGATCACGTACAGGTCGCCGGGCGGGCCCTTGGGTTCGGGGCCCGGCAGGCCGTGCGCGGGAATGCGCAGCGCCATGCCCTCGTCGGCCCCGGGCGGGATGCTCACTTTGAGACTTTCGTCCTTCTGCACCCGCCCTTCACCACGGCACTCGCGGCACGGCTTGTCGATCAGATTGCCGCGCCCGCCGCAATCCGGGCAGACCGTGATCTGCTGAAAGCGGATGGCGGCCTTGCCGCGTTGCCCACCGCGCGTTTCCACCTTCCGGCCGCTGCCATTGCAGGCCGGACAGGTGCGCGGCGCGGTGCCGGGCTCGGCGCCGCTCCCGTGGCAACGCGGGCAGTCGACCGGACGCGTGTAGCCCACCGTTTCCTCGCCGCCGCGTGCGATGGTCTCGAGCGGCAGCACGAGCTCGACCTGTAGGTCCTCACCGCGTGCGGGTCCGGCACGTCGCCGCCCGAACAGGCGATCGAACAACCCACCGGCGCCGATACCGAAGTCGAGACCAAAGCCCGCAACGCCGAAGATGTCACTAAAATCGATGCCGCCGAACAGATCCTCGGGCGTGAAGCCGGCGACGCCGGCAAAGCCGCGCGCGTCGTACTCGGCACGCTTCTTCGGATCGGACAGCACCGCATAGGCCTCGGCGATTTCCTTGAAGCGTTCTTCGGCGTCCGGCGACTTGTTGCGGTCCGGGTGATACTTAAGGGCGAGGCGGCGAAACGCGTCCTTGATGCCCTTGGCGTCGGCGTTGCGCGCGACTTCCAGGACTTCATAGTAATCGCGCTGCGCGGTGGTCACCATGCATCTCGCTCAACCCTGGCTGGTTTCCTTGTAGTCGGCATCCACCACCCGCCCGCGCGGGCCGGCGCCACTCGGGCGCGCTTCGCCGCCCGCCTCCCCGACCGTGGGTGGCGGTTGCGGGCCGGACGACGCCTTGTAGGCACCGGGTGTCTGTGCATAGAGGATGGTGCCGCCTTCCTTGAGCGCATTCTTCAAGATCTCGGCGCGCTCGGCGGCGAGCGACGCGTCCTTTTTCACCAGCGCCTCGCGAGTGTTCTTGAGCCCGTCCTCGATTTTCTTTTTCACGTCGGCGGTGAGTTTTTCGGAAAACTCGGCGAGCATCTTCTCGGCCTCGTAGCAGACGGCATCGGCCTCGTTGAGTTTCTGCGCCGTCTCGCGCCGCTTCTTGTCGTCCTCAGCGTAGCGCTCGGCCTCCTTCACCATGCGTTCCTTTTCGCCCTCCGCCAGGCGCGTCGAACCGCTGATCGTGATCGAGGCCGACTTGCCGGTGGCCATGTCCTTGGCCGTTACGTTCAGGATGCCGTTGGCATCGATGTCGAAAGTGACGTCGATCTTCGGGATACTGCGCGGCGCCGGCGGGATGCCGCCAAGGTTGAATTCGCCGAGGCTGACGTTGTCCGCAGCCATGGCGCGCTCACCCTGGTAGACGTGAATCGTGACACTGGTCTGCATGTCGGCGGCGGTCGTGAAGGTCTCTGTACGCTTGATCGGAATTGGCGTGTTGCGCGCGATAAGGGGGGTGGCAACACCGCCCAGGGTCTCGACCCCGAGCGTGAGCGGGGTGACGTCCACCAGCACGATGTCGCCCAAGCCGGCTTCACCCGCAAGCACACCGGCCTGGATGGCCGCGCCCGCGGCCACGCACTCCATCGGGTCCACGCCCATCTCGGCCTTGCGCCCGAGCAGCTCCTCGAAGAAGCGGCGCACCGCCGGCATGCGCGTCGGGCCGCCGACGAACACGACACGGTCAATGTCCTTCGGCGTAATGTGGGCGTCGGCCAGCGCCTGCTCGACCGGGCCACGGCACCGCTCGATCACCGGCGCCACCTGGCGCTCGAGCTCGACGCGGGTGAAGTCCATGTCGAGGTGCTGCGGCACGCCGGCCTTGGCGGCGATGAACGGCAGCGTGATGTGCGTGGTGGTGTTGCTGGTCAGCTCGATCTTGGCGATTTCGGCGGCCTCCTTGAGGCGCGCGAGAGCCATGCGGTCGACTCTGAGGTCGAGCCCGCTCTGCGACTGGAAACGCTCGAGCAGGTAGTCGAGCACACGCCGGTCCATGTCGGTGCCGCCGAGCTGGGTATCGCCGCTCGTGCTCTTGACTTCGAACACGCCCTTGCCGAACTCCATGATCGTGACATCGAGCGTACCGCCGCCGAAGTCGATGACTACGATCCTGAGCTCCTGCCCCAGGCGGTCGAGCCCGTAGGCGAGCGCCGCCGCGGTCGGCTCATTCACCAGCCGCTCCACCTCGAGCCCGGCGATCTTGCAGGCATCCTTGGTGGCGCTGCGCTGGTTGTCGTCGAAGTAGGCCGGCACCGTGACCACGGCCTTCGCAACCGGTTCGCCGAGAAAGGCTTCCGCGTCGCGTTTTATCTTCTGCAACAGGGAGGCCGAGAGCTGCTCGGGCGTGAACTCGCGGCTGCGCAGACGAGTGGTCTCGCGCCGCCCCATCTTGCGCTTGAACGCGGTGGTGGTGCCCTCCGGATTGATCGACGCCTGGCGGCGCGCCGGTTCGCCGATCAGCATCTGCCCATCGGGTGTGATAGCCACGTAACTGGGAAAAGCCTTGCCGCCGAGACTGATGCCTTCCGCGCTCGGGATAATGACAGGCCGGCCGCCGCGCAACACCGCCGCCGCCGAGTTGGAAGTGCCAAGATCAATGCCGATGATGGCCATGGCTCACCCCTACATTTCCGGCACGGTTGCGCCGGCCAGTTTTTCCTTTTCCGGGATCTCGGTCATGGTGGCCTCGGTGAGCAGCAGCACGCTCGCCACCGACACCGCGTTTTCGAGCGCGACGCGCACCACCTTGGTGGGATCGATGATGCCGGCCTGCACCAGATCGACGTACTCCTTGCGCGCGGCGTCGAAGCCGAGGTTGCCTTCGCTGGTCAGCATACGGTTCACCACCACGCCGCCGTCCACCGCCGAGTTCTCGGCGATCTGGCGGGCCGGCGCCTCGAGCGCGCGCCGCAGAATCTGCAGGCCGGTCTTGTCGTCGCCCTCGGCCTTGGCCTCTTCGCGCGCCACGGCCTCGGTAGCACGCAGCAGCGCCAGTCCGCCGCCTGGCACAATACCTTCGGCGACCGCCGCCTTGGTGGAGGCGATGGCGTCATCGAGCGCCTCTTTCTTCGACTTCATCTCGGCCTCGGAGGGCGCGCCCACGCGGATCACGGCCACGCCGCCGGCAAGCTTGGCGAGGCGCTCTTCGAGCTTTTCCTTGTCATAATCGCTCGTGGCCTTATCGATCTGCTTGCGGATCTGACCCACGCGTGCCTGGATCGCGGCCTTGTCGCCGGCGCCGCCGATGATCGTGGTGTGATCCTTGTCCACGACGATGCGCTTGGCGCGGCCAAGCTGTTCGAGCTGTATATCCTCGAGCTTGAGGCCGAGTTCCTCGGCGATCACCTGACCGCCGGTGAGTACTGCCATGTCCTGCAGCATCTCCTGGCGGCGGTCGCCGAAACCGGGGGCCTTCACCGCGCAGCTCTTGAGGACAGCGCGCAACTGATTGACGATGAGGGTGGCGAGCGCCTCGCCCTCGACGTCCTCGGCCACGAACAGGATCGGCCTGCCAACCTTGGCCACCTGCTCGAGCACCGGCAGGAGATCCTTGAGATTGCCGATCTTGCGGTCGCTGAGCAGTACAAAGGCATCCTCCAGCACCGCCTCCATCTTTTCAGCGTTGGTCATGAAGTAGGGCGAGATATAGCCACGGTCGAACTGCATACCCTCGACCACCTCGAGCACGGTTTCAGTGGTCTTGGACTCCTCGACCGTGATCACGCCCTCGCCGCCGACCTTCTCCATGGCCTCGGCGACCAGCTCGCCGATCGTCGGATCGTTGTGCGCGGAGATGGTCGCGACCTGCGCCCTCTCGAGCCGGGTCTGCACGGGGCGTGAACGCGCGCGCAACGAGTCGATGGCAGCCTTCAGGCCGCGGTCGAGCCCGCGTTTCAGGTCGATGGCACTCGCCCCGGCCACGACATTGCGGATGCCATCGGCGAGGATCGCATGCGCGAGAATGGTCGAGGTCGAGGTGCCGTCACCGACCGCCTCGCCGGTCCTCTCCGCCGCCTGGCGCAGCATCTGAGCGCCGAGGTTTTCCTCCGGGTCCTTCAGATCAACTTCCTTGGCGATGGTCACGCCGTCGTTGCAAACAATCGGACTGCCCCAGCTCTTCTGAATCAGGACCGATTTGGATTTTGGTCCGAGCGTCACCCGCACGGCGTCGGCCAGCGCTGTGGCGCCTCTCAGGATCTTTTCCCGCGCCGCGGAGCGGAAGAGAATTTGTTTGTGGGCCACAACGCACTCTCCTTTGCGGAAACCGCAAGTGGCAATTGGTGTGCCTGACCTCTCTCTCAGGAAATTCTGCTATTCCAGGTACATGAACATATTCATTTATACCCCGGAAAACAGCTGGAGCATTGATCATTATCAAAATCCAGGCGCGAATAAATGGAATTTTAATGAATATTGCCGGCATGCAGCGTATTCAGCGTGGGCATGCGTCGCAGGGATTCTTCGGGGCCGCGATGCTGCCGATGGCTGAGCTCGAATACACCGGCATCACGGAAAAACTCAAGGC
>Ga0326726_10005923_pt1 | contig 11032 bp, 14 predicted proteins | sample MHFenrmetagenome_2_FD_207603 | JGI IMG/M metagenome (GOLD analysis project Ga0326726, IMG submission 207603) | Lab enriched peat soil microbial communities from Michigan Hollow, Ithaca, NY, United States - MHF15MN | ecosystem: Environmental > Terrestrial > Soil > Wetlands > Peat | place: USA...
CGAGTGCACCCTCGAGCGCATGGAGGAGGCCGGCTCTGGAGGCACGGCGGAGCTGATCGCGTGGGTTCTGGCGCTCGCCTTCACGGTGGGACCGGCCGAGGTGCTCGCGTACATGCCTGCGCTGGCCTGGCGCTCCGGCACGGGCATGGTCGTCTGGAACGGCTTGGCCTCCTAGCCGACTTCTGTCGATTCTTCCGGGCCGCCGTTCGTCTTGTTCGTCGACGAACACGAGGAGGCCCACGATGGCGACGTATCTGGAGGAAGCGAGCAGCCTAGCGACTGCCTTTGTCGCCGACGAGGTCGCGAGGTGCAAGGTACGCGAAGGCGAACCGGCCAATGAGCGAGATCGCGGCGATGTGCAGGAACGCCAGTCCCCAGCCGAACGGTGACATGCCGCCGGCGAGATCGAGGATCCACCCCATCATGATGGGCCCGACGAAGCCGCCCGCGTACCCGGCCATCGAGTGAACCGCCAGCGTGGCCCCCCGGCGGTGTGGATCGGCACTGCCCGCCGCTCCGGCCGTGAGAGACGAAGAGTCCAGCCAGATCAGCAGCCCGTAGACGAGAACCAGCGCCGCGGCCAGAGGATACGATCGAGGACCGAGGAATGCGATGCCGACGGCGCAGACGGCGCACCACGTCATGGCGAGCCGCACGAGCCGCTGGCGGCCCAGTCGAATCGACACCTCGTTCCCGGCCACACTCGCCCCCGTGCCGACGAGCCCCATCGCTGTCGCGATCATGATGGGTGCGACCCAGGTTCCCTTCTCTCCGGTGGTGGTGGCCACGTAGGTCAGAAACGCGACGGCCCAGCCGCGCAGCGAATTCATTTCCCACGTGTGCGCGCAGTATGCCGAGGCATACGCTCTGGCGGACCGATTGCGGAGGACCGGACGGAAGTCGAACAGTGCGCCAAGCGATGTCCCACGAGCTTGGGGCTCTCGCGCGGGCGCCCACAGAAACACGATGAGCCAGGCGACCAGCGCGGCCACGCCGGCTCCCACGAACGCCCCCCGCCAGCCGCAACATCGGTTCAGCGTACCGGCGAAGGCGAATGAGAGCGCTCCGGCGATGCCGATGCTCGCCCCATGACCGGCGACCGCGCGCGACATCAATACCGGCTCGACCCGGTCGGCCAGCAGCTTCAGCCCGGTCATGTAGGTCCCCGCCCATCCCACGCCAGCCAGCGCGCGAGCTACCACCGCGCTCCAGAAGCCGTCCGCGAAGGCGGCAAAGCCGAAATGACTCGCGATGGTGAGGGCAACGCCAGACAGGTAGACGGCTCGCGCATCGACACGATCCGTCAGCGTGACCAGGATGGGGACGGCCAGGGTATAGGCCGCGTAGAAGACACCAGTGACCCAGCCCGCCTCACTGTTGCTGAGATGCCATTCGCCGATGAAGCCCGGCAGAAGAGCCGGCCATGTGTAGGCCCCGATCTGTGCGCATACCTGCGCCGCGCATACGCAGGTGACGAGGCGAGCCGGCGTCAGAGTCGGCAGGACGTGCTCTATTGCGCTACGGGCTCTTCAGCCAGGAGGCCAGGCGCTCCTGGATCTGGTCACGCACCCGACGGAACACCCCGAGTCTCTGCGCTTCATCACCTGTGGCTCGCGACGGATCGTCGAACGACCAGTGGAGGCGCTTCACGGAGCCGGGGACAAGCGGACAGCGCTCGTTGGCGTCGTCGCAGACCGTGATGACGTAATCCCACGGCGGCTGCATCACGTCCTCGTACCGCTTGGAGGTATGGCCGCCGATATCGATCCCCAGCTCGGCCATCGCCCGGATGGCCAGCGGGTTCACGGTGGTCTTCTCCGTCCCCGCGCTCCCTGCTTCGAAGCGATCTCCGGCCATCGAGCGGAGAAGGCCTTCGGCCATCTGGCTCCGGGCCGAGTTGTGCGTGCAGAGGAACAGAACCCGTGGTCTGACCATGTCAACCTCCCGACGGCGCAAGGTCGAGCAGCCGCTCCACGATCACGCAGTCTCGCCACTCCCCCTCCAGCTTGCCGTGACGGTAATACACGCCGACCACCCGGAAGCCGCACCGCTCGTGAAGAGCCAGGCTCGCAGTGTTCTCGGGGAAGATGCGCGACACGATCTTCCAGAAGCCGCGTTCGGCGTAGGCTCGGCAGAGCGCCTCCAGCGCGGCACGCCCCGCCCCTGAGCCGCGGGCCGCCCGTGCTACGTAGACCGAATGCTCGGCCACGCCCGCATAGGCGGGGCGACTGCGGTAGGGTCCCGCGCTCGCCCATGCCACAACTCGCCCATCCCGCTCCGCGACCACGGTGGGGAACCGGTCCCCCTTCTCGATGAGCTGCGTGGTGAGCTGCTCCGGCGTGCGGGGCTGGGTCTCGAACGTTGCGATGCGGTCGGCGATGCCTTCGTTGTAGATCGCCGCAATCGCCGCCGCGTCGGCCGGGGTCGCGAGTCGGGTTCGAAGGGCGGTCGTCACGCGCCGCTCACTCTCCCGGGGACGGTCGACGGCGCAGGAAACCAGCGGCGGGTCCGGTTGCAGAACGCGCAGACGGACAGCATGACGGGCACCTCGACCAGCACGCCCACCACGGTGGCCAGGGTGGCGCCGGAGGTGAGGCCGAAGAGCGAGATCGCGGTGGCGACGGCCAGCTCGAAGAAATTGCTCGCGCCGATCAGCGCGCCCGGCGCGGCCACCGCGTAGGGCACCTTGAGCCAGCGGGCGAGCCCATAGGCCAGGCCGGAGTTGAAGTAAACCTGGATCAGCAGGGGAATCGCGATCAGCAGGATGTGAGACAGGTTGCCGAGGATCACGTCGCCCTGGAAGGCGAAGATCAGGACGAGCGTCGCCAGGAGGGCGATGACCGACACCGGCTTGAGCCCCGCGAGGAATACATCCTCGAACCATCGGAGTCCGCGCGTCCGGACGAGGACGGTCCGGGTGACGGCGCCCGCCACGAGAGGGATCACGATATAGAGCAGGACCGAGTAGAACAGGACGTCGTACGGCACGGTGATGTTCGACACGCCGAGCAGGAAGATGACGATCGGGGCGAAGGCCACCAGCATGATGAGATCGTTCAGCGCCACCTGCACCAGGGTGTAGGCCGGGTCGCCGTCGGTGAGGTAGCTCCAGACGAAAACCATGGCGGTGCAGGGGGCGGAGGCCAGGATGATGGTGCCCGCGAGGTACTGATCGCCGAGGGCGGGCCCGATCATTCCAGCGAAGAGATGCTTGAAGAAGAGCCAGCCCAGGAACGCCATGCTGAACGGCTTGACCAGCCAGTTGACGAAGAGCACGACAAAGATGCCGCGCGGCTGGCGACCGACACCACGAAGGGCGGTGAAGTCGATGCGCAGCATCATCGGATAGATCATCAGCCAGATCAGCACCGCCATCGGCAGATTGACGTGGCTGATCTCGAGCCGGCTCAGCCCGCCCACCAGGGCCGGGCTGAGCCGGCCGATCGCGGTGCCCGCGACGATGCAGAGCGCGACCCAGAGGGACAGGTAACGCTCGAAGATGCCCACGGTCGGCCGAGCTTACCGGGCCGCGGGCTTGCGGGCGCGAACGAACGCGCTCATGAACTTGCCATCCACCTGCGACGCGATGGCGGCGGCGTCGATGCCGGCGCCGGCCAGGAACTCCCGCGCGTCCTCCACCCGATAGATGCGGGTGGGCTCGACGTCGATACCCTCGAAACCCGCCTTGGCGAGCTTGTCGCGGTAGTCCTGCTCCTCCAGCGCTCCCGCGACGCAGCCGATCCAGAGCTCGACGCTGCGCCGGATGGTCGCGGGCACCTCGCCGCGCACCACCACGTCGGACACCGCGAAGCGCCCGCCCGGCCTGAGCACACGGAAGGCCTCGGCCATCACGCGGTCCTTGTCGGCCGAGAGGTTGATCACGCAGTTGGAGATGATGACGTCCACGGAGTTCTCGGGGAGGGGAATCGCCTCGATCTCGCCCTTGAGGAACTCGACGTTTGTGACGCCGGCTTTGCGCTGGTTCTCGCGCGCGAGGGCCAGCATCTCGTCCGTCATGTCGAGGCCATAGGCCTTGCCCGTCGGCCCCACCCGCCTGGCCGACAGCAAGACGTCGATGCCGCCACCCGAGCCCAGATCGAGCACCGTCTCGCCGGGCTTGAGCTCGGCCAGCGCCGTCGGATTGCCGCAGCCGAGCGAGGCGGCCGCCGCTTCGGCCGGCACACAGGCGGTTTCGCTTTGCGTGTAGAGCTTCGAGGTGATGGGATCGGCCTCGCGCCCCGACACGCTGCCGCAGCAGGCGCTGCCGCCCGCGGTGACCTTGAGCGCGGCCTTGCCGTACTTGTCCTTGACGATCTGCTTGATATCCGCGTCGCTCATGACCGTCTCCTCACGAGGCGCAGCAGGCGTTGGTCTTGGCCATCTGCAGGCCCTTGGTCGCCGGTGAGGCCCCTGCCGTCACTTCGTCCTCGAGGTCGTAGTTGAGGTGGTAGACCTCCCACTCGACGCCGTCCGGATCCTGGACCCAGAACTTGTCCTGGTTGGCGTGGCAGCAGTTGACGCCCATCTCCTCGCGGACGGGCAGCCCGGCCGCCTTCACGCGGGCGAGCTGGGCCATCACCGCATCCACCGTGTCCACCTGGACGCCGACGTGATTCACCGTGCCGGGGGCGGCGTGACCGCCTTCCGAGAGCGCGAGGTTGACGGGCGCCCATTCCGGCAGGAACTTCACGTAGCCCGTCTTCACCTTGACCGGACCCGCGCCCAGAAAGCGCTCGTAGAAGTCGCGGCTCTTGCCCAGGTCCGACACGTGCATGTGCAAATGCACTTTCGCGCTCATGGCAGTCTCCTCTAGCAGCAGGCGGTGAGGAGGCGCGCCAGCGTGGTCGCCGTCTCCCGCTGCACGGAATAGTAGATGTACCGCTCTTCCTTCCGGCTCTCGACCAGCCCCGCCCGCCGGAGCAGGTCCAGGTGGTGGGACAGCGTCGGCCCGGGGATCTCGACGGCCGCCTGGATCTCGCCCACGGAGACTTCCTTCCCCGCACGCACCAGATAGAAGAAGACCTGGAGCCGGGTGAGATGACCGAGCGCCTTGAACGCCTCGACATGGGTCTCGTCGGCGTCCAGCCGGCTCAGCGGGAGACGGGCTAGGGTCTTCATATTTCGAATACTATGGAACTATAGAAGGGACGTCAAGCCCTTTTGTGGGCGGCGCGGTCGAGCCCGATCCAGCGCTTGGCCTCTTCGATGTCCCGGAACACCTCGAAGGCCGGGCCCCGAGGTTCCCGCCGGAGGCCGTACATGCGTGCCATCCCGAATCCGAGGTCGCTGCGCACCACCACCGCCCGTCTCGACTCTCTGGAGAGGATGAAGGGCAGCCCCGCAAGATTCCGCACACCCTCCGGAGTCACTCCGGCATCCGTCGCCCCGCGCATGTCGAAGAGGATCGCGAATTCCGGCCTGACGGCCGGGTCGCTCGCGAAGAGGTTGTGGAGGCCAAGGAGCTGCTGGTTGTTCAGCTCGCCGATGGCGGTGACGGTGATGAGACCGCGCATCTCGTCGATCTCGTAGGTGAGGGGCATGGCTTCTTCGGACCTCCTGTCCCGTCCGTCAGGTATTCCCGGTCGTCCCTGGGAGGCCGTCCAGCGCGCGCGGTGCGGGGCTCATCCCGGAAGACTTGACGTTACGATCGGGAGCGCAGGGTGTCAAGCGAAGCGCCACCCATCGAGCGCACGCGGATGCTCGGGAACGATGCGGAGCGGCAGGTCGCGGGGGCCGAGGATGCCGGCGTCGAGCAGCAGCTGCGCGTGGCGGCCGAGACCGGAGCGCATGAGGGCCGGCATGGTCGAAAGCCGTCGCGCGAGCGAGTGCGCGCCGGCGGGGAGCCTGATCATCCCGCCGGGGAGCCGGAGCGGGAACTCGCCGCGCTTCCTGTCTACTCGACCCGCGACGACGGGCACCTGGGTCCAGAGCAGCTTGCGACTCGCGCGCGGGATCGGGTCCGCCCTACCCGCGGCCACGTCCCACGAGGGCAGCGCCTTTCCGGCCTGGGCATCCGTGAGCGCTCTTGCCCCTACCTGCCAGGTGAGCGAGAGCGCGAGCGAGCGGCCGTAGCACACGACCCGGTGCGGCGTGCGGGGCGGCATGTAGAAGAGCGAGCCCGGCGCGAGGCTCTGCGTGGTCCAGCCGCGGCCGATGATGCCCTCATCGAGGTCTTGCCGCGTGCCCCGCGGCACCTGGGGTCCCGTCGTCACCGTGCGCCGCCCCTCGAGCTGCAGCCACACGCTGTCCACGTCGCCGTCATGGTGGAGCCCCATGCCCTGCCGCCCCTTGCCGTTGACCAGAAACAGGAAGGAGCACTCCTCGCGCCCGAGGCCGAAGAGCGTCGCGCGAAGCTTCGCCATGAGCCGTGCCACCCGCGGGAGCACCTGGTGTACTTGCGGCATGTAGATGGTGGCGCCGTCGGCGAAGGCACGCTCGATCTGCGCGCGCGTAGGCCGGCGCGTGTAGCGCCGCTCGGCGGCGATGTGCACCGGGATGCCCGACGAGGCAAAGAGCAGCGCTTCGCGGAAGGGCGGGGCGATGGCGCGCCATGCGGGATCGCGCGCCGGGATCAGGCGGGCCGAGCTACTTCTTTGCCGAGGCGTAGCGCTTTTCGACGTAGTCGTCGAGGATCTCGAGGAACTCGGCGACGATCCGGTCGCCTTTGAGCGTCAGCTTGAGCGCGCCGTCCACGAAGACGGGCGCCTTGGGCTCCTCGAAGGTGCCGGGAAGCGAGATGCCGATATTGGCATGCTTGCTCTCGCCGGGGCCGTTCACGACGCAGCCCATCACCGCGACGCTGAGCTCCTCGACGCCGGCATACTTCGACTTCCACACCGGCATCTGCTCGCGGAGATAGGTCTGGATCTGCTCGGCCATTTCCTGGAAGAAGGTCGACGTCGTGCGGCCGCAGCCCGGACAGGCCGTCACCTGCGGGATGAAGCTCCGGAGCCCCATGGACTGGAGAATCTGCTGGGCGACCTGCACCTCTTCCGTCCGGTCGCCGCCCGGCTTGGGCGTGAGCGAGACGCGGATGGTGTCGCCGATGCCTTCCTGCAGCAGAATCGAGAGCCCCGCGGCGCTGGCGACGATGCCCTTGGCGCCCATGCCGGCCTCGGTGAGACCCAGGTGAAGCGGGTAGTCGGAGCGCGGCGCGAGCTTGCGGTAGACGTCCACCAGATCCTGGACGCCCGAGACCTTGGCCGAGAGAATGATGCGGTCGTGGGCCAGGCCCGTCTGCTCGGCCAGCTCGGCGGACTGGATGGCGCTCTCGACCATGGCGTTCATGGTCACGTCGCGAGCGGTGAGCGGCTCGCGCAGTTTCGAGTTGGCGTCCATCATGCTGGTCAGGAGATTCTGGTCGAGGCTGCCCCAGTTGACGCCAATGCGCACCGGCTTGCCGTTGTCGATCGCCACCTTGACGATGGCGCTGAAGTTGTCGTCGTGATGCTTGCCGCCGACATTGCCCGGGTTGATGCGGTATTTGGCGAGCGCCCTGGCGCAGGCAGGGTACTTGGTCAGGAGCACGTGACCGTTGTAGTGGAAGTCGCCGATGACGGGCGCCTGCACCTGCTTGACGATCTCCGGGACGGCCCGCGCGGCCTCGTCATTGTTCACGGTGACGCGGACCAGCTCGCTGCCCGCGGCGTGCAGCGCGTTGACCTGAGCCACCGTGCCCGCGATATCGGCCGTGTCGGTATTGGTCATGGACTGCACGATGATGGGCCGCTCGCTGCCGACCTTGATGCCGCCCACGTCCACCGTCACGGTCTTTCGTCGCTTGGAGAAGCTCATGGTGGGAGAAATATACCACGGGGGTCGACGGAGTCGCCGCTGGTAGGAAGCGACCTGATCGGGCATAATCGCCCCTCGGACGTTCAGCCTTTACCCCTTAAGGAGCCGCCCATGCTCATCGTCGAGACGCCGCAAGATCTCAAGAAGCATATCGGCAAGACGCTCGGTCCTTCGGACTGGATCACCGTCGACCAAGCCATGATCGACAAATTCGCGGAGGCCACGGGCGACCACCAGTGGATCCACGTAGATGTCGAGCGCGCGAAGAAGGAGATGCCGGGCGGTAAGACCATTGCCCACGGCTACCTGACGCTGTCGCTACTGCCGCGGCTGGTGCCTCAGCTCCTCAAGGTGGAGAAGCGGACGCGCGGCCTCAACTACGGCTCGAACAAGGTACGCTTCACCAATACGGTGCCGGCGGGTTCGCGCATCCGGCTCAAGCAGACCATCAAGAACGTCGAGGACGTGGCGGGCAATGGCGTCCGCATCACCTCGGAGATGGTGATCGAGGTCGAGGGGCAGGAGCGCCCCGCGCTGGTGGCCGAGGTGATGGGACACCAGTACGCGTAGTCGCGGCTAGGGCAGGCTGGCCTTTGCCTTCTCGTAGGCCTGCTTGACGGAGTTCATGGCCGAGTCGGTGCTCGCCTTGACCTGATCCCAGCCCGAGGCGGTGGAGGTCTTGACCGCGTCCATCTTCTCTCTGAGGACGACCTTTTGCCGGTCGAGCGCCTCCATGTTGCGGTTGAACTCGGCCTTGGCGGAGTCGCTCGCCCGGCTGGCCTTCGCCTTCAGCTCGTCGGTCTTCGCGTCGAGCTCCCGCATCTCCGCGGCAAGCGCGCGCTGGTATTCTTCCTTCTTCTCGTAGGTGTAGTCCGAGACCTGGTGGGTATCTTGCTTCATGCCGGCTACGGTATTGCAACCCGTGAGCGCGGCGGCCACGATGAGCGTGACGAGCAGTGATCTCATGGATGCCTCCCGGCGAGAGGTTAGGGGAGTCCGCGCGGGGCGTCAAGGTGCCGCCAGGCGGTGGACGACGAGGGCCGCGAGGCCGCACGTGGCAATGAGAGCCGCCATGGGCACGACGGTGCCGTCGCCGAGCGCGCCAAGCAGCATCCCCACGGTTGCGCCCGCTCCGAACTGCAAGGTGCCCAGGAGCGCGGACGCGGTGCCGGCATTCCTCCCTTGCGATGCCAGCGCGGTGGCGATCACATTCGGCAGCACGAAGCCCAGGCTCGCGATGTAGACGAAGAGCGGCGCGAGAAGACCCGGGAGCCCGCCGGCGCCGGTCCACGCCATGATCAGCAAAACGATGCCGGCGGCGCCGGTGACGACGAGCGCGCGTGACAGAATGCCGGCGCCGGCCACGCGCGTGAGCAGGAAGCGATTGAGCTGCGATGCGCTGATCAGGCCGAGCGCGATCGAACCGAAGATCCAGCCGAAGCGCTCCGGCCGCACCCCGTAGATCTGCATGAAGACGAACGGCGAGCCGAAAATATAGGTGAACATGCCCGAGATCACCAGGGCGCCGGACAGCGCATAGCGCATGAATGCGCGATCCCGCAGGAGCCGCGCGTAGACGCGAAGGGCCTCGCCCACGCCGCCCTGCGTCCTCCGTTCCGCGGGCAGGGATTCGGGCAAGAGGACGGTCACCGCCACGCAACAGAGGAGCCCGAAGCCTGCGAGCGCCCAGAAGATCACCCGCCAGGAGAAGAAGACGACGATCTGGCCGCCCACGGAGGGCGCCAGGATGGGCGCCAGCCCGGTCACCAGCATGAGGAGAGAGAAGAACCGCGCCGCCTCGCGCTCGTCGAAGCGATCGCGGACCACGGCGCGCGCGATGACCATGCCCGCGCACCCCCCGATGGCCTGGGCGAAGCGCCACACGATGAGGGCCTCGATGGACCGCGCGAGGGCGCAGCCGGCCGAGGCGAGCACGTAGAGCGCCAGCCCAAAGCAGAGCGGGCGCTTCCGCCCATAGCGGTCGGAGACCGGGCCGTAGAAGGCCTGCCCGATGCCGAGGGCGACGAAGAAGGCGGCGAGCGTGAGCTGCACCTGCGCCGGCCCCGCCGCGAGCTCGTGCGAGATGGCCTGGAAGCTCGGCAGGTACATGTCGATGGACAGCGGGCCGAAGGCGGTGAGGGCGCCCAGGAGCACGGTGAGCTTCCCGGGTCTCCTGGAGCCGGCCATCGGGTGCTTCAGAACATGCCGTTCGTGTTGGCCGCCTTTTCCGGGATCGGCTGAACGACGTCCCAGTGCTCGACGATCTTGCCGTTTTCGAGCTTGAAGATGTCGACGACGGCAACGCCGCGCGTGCCGGGCTCCCGGACCGCGTGGACGTGCAGGATGACGTAGTCGCCGTCGGCGAAGACGCGCTTGATCTCGTCGGCGGCGTGCGCCGGCGGCGCCGCGAGCAGCACAGCGACGGCTATCGCGAGAGCGGTCCTCATCATCATGACGTGCTCCTTCCTGAGGCAGTGACCGCGTTGAGGTGGACCACGGCCGCATAGTAGTGAGCGTCCGCCCGCTTGTCGAGCAATCCCGCCTCGTCCAAAGTCTGGTACGCTTCCCCCGTGCGCGCTTCCGGACGCCGAGCGGTCATCGTGGTTTGCGACAGCCTCCGGGCGGACATGATCCGCCCCGACACGGCGCCGACGCTCGCCGCGCTCCCCGGCATTGCCAAGCGCTACACGGGCTGTCGCGGCGTGTTTCCATCCGTGACGCGTGTCACGTCCGCTTCCATCGCCACCGGGTGCCATCCGGGGCGGCATGGGCTCCTCGGCAATACCATGGTCCTCGACGAGGGGACCGGGCTCGTCTGCCTCTCCGTGGCGAAGCCGGAGTTCCGCGAGCGCATGCGCAAGGCCACGGGCCGCACACTGCTCGCGCCCACGCTCGCCGAGCGTCTGGCCGGCCACGGCGGCGCCGTCGTCATGTCGAACGTGTCCGCCGGCGCCGCGTACTTCCAGGACCCCGACGGCTTCGGCCACGTCTATCACAGCGCGGGCTCCTATGGCCCGGGGCTGGTGCCCGTGCCGGACGCCCAGCACCTCGACATCCAGAAAGGTGAGGCGGGCGACTCGGTGATGACGGCGCGCTTCTGCGATGAGATTCTGCGCGAGCGCCGGCCGCCGCTCGGTGTCCTCTGGCTCTCCGAGCCCGACTACACTGGCCACAAGTCGCCCCTCGGCTCGCCCGAGCACCTGGCGGCCATCCGCGCCGCCGACCGGTGCGTGAAGCG
>Ga0326726_10005924_pt1 | contig 11030 bp, 10 predicted proteins | sample MHFenrmetagenome_2_FD_207603 | JGI IMG/M metagenome (GOLD analysis project Ga0326726, IMG submission 207603) | Lab enriched peat soil microbial communities from Michigan Hollow, Ithaca, NY, United States - MHF15MN | ecosystem: Environmental > Terrestrial > Soil > Wetlands > Peat | place: USA...
GCCCGCCTGTTCGGGGATCGCAGCGGCTTCATCTTGGACGACGCGGCTGCGGCAGGGGAGATCAAGGTCCCTGAGCTGGTCACGGTGCGGGGGCCGGAAGTGCCACCACGCTCTCTGGTTGGCACCACTCTGCGAATCGTCGAGCGCCCGGTGGGCTACCTGCTGCTCGGCAGCGCGGGGCCTGGTTTCTACCGTGCCGAGGACCTGGTGGTGCTGGATCGGGTTGGCTCACTCCTCTCGCCCAAGGTGGAGAGCCAGGTACTGGCATGGCAATTCAGCGTGCTGCGCTCGCAGTTCGACGTACTGCGCCACGTGCCGATGCACCTTGCGCGGGTCGCGGAGCTGCTCGCCTTGACACCCTTCCTGGGCGAAGGGAGCAAGCTGTTCGCGCAGCAAGCGGCGGCGGTGCTGCCGGTGACGGCGCTCGAGTTCGCGGTCCGGCTCAACGACGAGGCCCGGGTGGCAGTCGTGCGGCTCGGATCGGTCATTCCGCTGGCGGACCTGCCACAGGAACCGATCGAGGGGACCGGGGTCGCCAGCGTGGTGCGGGGGGAAGTGCCCTACCTCCTGACCAGCCAGGATGACCCGAACGGGGCGTTGACTGTGCTGGTGGTACCACTCAGAACCGGCGGGCGGGTGTTCGGGGCGATGGCGATGACGGCGAAGGGGACGGCGCCGTTCAACCGGACCGACATGGCGCTGGCCCAGCAGCTCGCCGATCTTGCCGCGCCGCACCTCGATCTGGCCAGGCGTGCCGGCGGCCAGCCGCCTCCGTTTGCCCCGGGCTGGAAGCGGCCGAGCTGGAAGCCGGAGAAGGAGAAGAACGGCTAAGGGCGGTGAGCAGTGAGAAATAAGGAGTCAGAAGGGTTGCGTCCCGGCTCACTTCTCACTCCTCACTCGTTGCCCCTACCGGGGTGTCAGCTCCGGCTTCAGCGAGTCTGGATGCACTGGCGGCGGAGTGGACACTGAATCGCGCGCCCAGCGGAAGAAGATCACACCGAAGGCGAACCAGACAGGCAGGTCACCTACCAGTTTCATGAGCAATCCCGCTACCTGCTGATCCTGCTGCGCAGTCAGGATCGGGAACACCCTCGGGGCGAGCTCGTACGTTGCGTAGAGCGGGTATTCGGCGAAGGTCAGAAATGCCGACGGGATGATCGGCGGCACGGTAGAGGCAAACAGATAGGCCATCTTCATCGGCCGGCGCATGGTGACCAGTTCGGGTGATGGTCCCATCACCGGCCACCAGAGTACCAACCCTCCAACCAGCCATCCCAGGTCGATCAGGAATGCGCCGAGCTGACTCGCCATGAGCGCATCGACGACGTCCGGGACGTGGGTGAGGAAGAGGATGACGTTGAACAGCGTCAGAGCAAACCAGGGCCGGGCAGCGAGCCTGAGGATCTTCCCCAACACCGGATGCTCGAGACCACGGAGCTGCAGCGCTCGAGGGACGCCAAGAATCAGACATGGGGGCGCGACCAGTGCGAGCAGGATGTAGCTGACGGTATGGATGCTCGCCAGGTACCCCGCCCCCAGCGCACCGATCGGCCAGTCGAGGGCGAGCCAGATGCAGAGGACTCCGTTGAGGAACCAGGTGGCGGACAGGCGGACGGGGGGACGGGCGGAAAGAAGCCTGACCGCCTGACCGCCGGATCGCCTCATCGCCCACCAGTACCACCCCAGTAGCAGCCCCACGAACAGCCACACCCCCGGATAGGCTCGCCAGGTCCAGGTCCAGAGCGCGCCGGTCGCTGAACACCACCAGGTCACTGGCCGTACCGCCGAACGGGTAGCTGGAGGGTCATGCTGCCCGCTCGGGCGAACTTGAGGGTGACCGAGAGGGAGTCGCCCACCTTTGGCGGAGCACTGAAGTTGGTCAGCATCAGGTGAGTCGCCCCCGGCTTCAGCTCGACTTCACCGCCAGCCGGGATTTCCACGACATCGAGGTGGGCCATGCTGCTGCCGTGAAAGGAGGCACTCTGGGCAGCGGAGCTCGATACCTCGAGCACAGTGTCGGGGATGGTGCCGTTGTTGCGAATCCGGAAGTACGCGGCGCCGCTGGCGGCGGTGATCGGTTCGAAGGCGAATCCGCGATCGATCGTGAGATCTCCGACCGAGGCGGTGGCCGCAGGAGGGCCTGCTTTGCGACACCCGGCGAACAGCAGCAGCGCCGCGAGGGCGGCCCGATTCAGGGGGGTCATGAGCGCTCCACAAGCAGCGTCAGGTCCTTGCTCCAGTCGGCCTGGCGGATCCCGAAGGGGTATACCACGTGGGCCAGGTTGTCGGTGGTGAAGGCAAGCACGATGGCCGCGTGACCGACCGTGTAGCGGGTAGTATCGACGCCGGGCTCGTGCACGGTCTGTCCCAGTCGCAGCTGGGTGAAGGCAGATGCGACCGAAGCGCTGTCGCCCCGGAGGCCGATGAAACGCTGGTCGAAGTGATCCAGCCAGGCCCGCAGCACCTCGGGGGTGTCCCGGGCCGGGTCGACCGTGACGAACACGACCTTGATCTTGTTGGTGATCTCCGGCCCCAGGCGTTTCATGGCGCCGGCGATGTTGGCCATGTGCACGGGGCAGACATCAGGACAATTGGTATAGCCGAAGAACAGCAGGGTGACGTACCCCTCGGTCTCCTTCTTGAGATCGAACTGTCTGCCGTCAGTGGCGGTGAGCACCAGCTCCGGTTTGGGCAGCGGAGGAAGGATCTGAGGTCCGGACAGCCCGTCAGGATTGAAGGGCTTCGGCGCGGCCGGTGTGCAGGCGACGCCGAGTGCCAGGGCAAGAGTGACCGTGAGACGGACGAGACGGTCGGGACGGACTTGCAGCATGCTGTCACTCACAGTTTCGGTGCGGGCAGGGCGACGAGAACGGCGGTGACCGCGATCAGCACGAGCCCGATGAGGAGCTCCAGGCCCGCCGAGCGGCGCAACGCCACGGTGGCAGCGGGGGAGCCGAGCCGGGGCCGCACCCGCCGCCAGTTCCAGGCCCCGAGGCCCATGGCGGCGGCGAGGAGGCAGAGCTTGATCAGCAGCGCCCGGCCATAGTTGGTACCCCAGAGCGCGGGGATGCCTCCAATGTAGGCGAATGCGAGCAGCGAGCCCGCCCCCACCGCGAGCCCGGCGCCGATCAGGGCCAGCGGCGAAAAGGCAGCGACCATCTCGGCAACATCCGTGGCATCCGACTCCCGGGCGAGGACCAGGCCGGCGCGGAACATAGTAAACAGGGTCCCCAGCCAGAGTCCGCCGCCCAGGAGGTGCAGCGCATGGAGCCCCACGCCGAGCCCGGCGCCCCATGGATGCTCGACCGCGTGGCCGGTCAGCGGCGAGGTACCGGCTACGGCGAGGGCGGCGGTTCCGAGCAGCGCCAGCCCGACCGCGGGCCGGCGGGGGGCGAACAGGGCGACGGGGATGCTGAGCGCCGCGGTCACGATCTGGGCCAGCCAGCCGCGGCCCCACGTGGTGGCGAAGAGCACCGGCCGGGCGGCCTCCCAGGTAAACGGATCCATAGGGTCGAGGAACGAGCGCACCTGACCCCAGGCGCGGAGAAGGTGCGCGAGCAGCAGCACCGGAGCGGCAATGGCGGCAATCCGCCACGCTTTGGCCAGTGCTCTCGCCGCCAGGCTCTGGTCATCGTCCCCACCGCGGCGCCAGCGCGGGACCAGCACGGCGAAGGCACACGCCCCGATGAGCGCGAGGGTGGCGACATAGGCCAGGCCCCGGCCTGCGGCGTAGAGGTCGATCGGCAGCGGGAGATCGTCGTGATTCACGGGGCCACCGCTACCACGGGGAGAATGAGCCGGGACGCAGCGAAGATCACGCCGTCCCGCAAGGGACAGCGAGACCGGAGTCGATGCGCGGTTCTGGGAGGGTCTGGGCCGCGAGCACCGCGGCGCCGAGCCAGAGCCCGATGAGGACGACCGGGTACGTGCGACCGGCGGAGCTGATCACGACCTCAAGGCTTGGGCGCGGCCGCCGGATCAAAGGTGAAGCTGTACTTGCCGCGGACCGCATGACCGTCCTTCGAACCGGTACGCCACAGCACCTGGTAGCTGCCAGGCTCCAGCACCACCGGGATGGAGCCGGCTACGGAGAGGATATCATCGGTCGCGGCCATCTTCACGGTGGCGACGGGGGAATTGTCACTCTTGAGCAGCGTCGCGGCGGAGAGAGCGGCCTCGGGTGCTTCATTGAACCAGAGCCGGATCTGCTTCGGCGCGACTTTCACCGTGGAATCCACACCCGGCTCAGCCTTCACGAGGTGGGTGTGGACGGCGGCGTCGGCGCGGAGCAGTGAGCCGGCGGTCGCGACGGAGAGAAGCAGGGTGCGGAGCATTGGGGTCAGGTGTCGGGTTTCAGGTGTCAGGTCTCAGGCGACAAGGCGACAAGGCGACAAGGCGACAAGGCGACAAGGCTTCCGAAAGCTAACGACCCAGACTCCCTATTGCCGGAGCTCCACGCGTGCGAGGCCCAGCCGCAAGGTATGGCCCACCACGCTGGGTTCAGCCAACGGCGGCGCCCTGCCTGAGCGGAGCGAGCTGGGGTTAGCTGGCCCCGCTGGTGTCGGCAATTCCGGTGGTGCGAGTCCTGGGAGTAGTCTGAATCCGTTCTCCCAATGGGTTTGACCGACACGACGTTGGCAGAAGGCCCGGCGAAGGGGTCACCGAAGATGGGAGTACTTCATTCACCGATGAGGATGGTGCCCTGGAGATACAGCACCGCCGAGCCGGTGAGGTACACCCGGTCTCCCTCGAGCCGACACCGCAGTGAGCCGCCGCGCTCCGAGGCCTGCCAGGCCGTCAGCTCGGTGCGGCCGACACGTGTGGCCCAGTACGGCGTCAGGACGCAATGGATCGAGCCTGTCACCGGGTCTTCCGGGATACCATAGCTGGGAGCGAAATAGCGCGATACAAAGTCGGTGGCAGTTCCGGGAGCGGTCACCACGACCCCGAAAGGATGGAGGGACTCCAGCACCGTCAGGTTCGGCCGCAGTGACCTGACCTCGGATTCGTCGGCGAACACCGCGTAGAAATTCGGATCAACGGAGAACTTGAGTACCTCGACCGGCTCACCCCCGAGGCCGCGGATCAGCGCCAGCGGCGGAGAGGTCACCGGCTCTGGATCGAGTCTGGGGAAGTCGAGAACAAACCCGGCTTCCGCGCGGGTCACCGCGAGCGGTCCGCTCAGGGTGGTAAACTCCACCCGCGAAGCTTGTGGGGTTAGGTGCCGCAGGATGACGTACGCCGTCGCGAGCGTGGCATGGCCGCAGAGTGGTACTTCCTGGCGGGGAGTGAACCAGCGCAGGTGATAGCCCCCGCCATTCGGAACGAAGAACGCCGTCTCCGCCAGGTTGTTCTCTGCCGCGATGGCCTGCAGGATGGTGTCAGGCAGCCAGGCGTCCAGCGGAACGACGGCGGCGGGGTTGCCACGGAAAACCTGGTCCGCGAAGGCGTCGACCTGGTAGAGGGTTAGAGAGGGCATGGGGGAACGCATAACGTGAGACGTGAGGAGTGGGAGTGAGGAGTGAGAAGTGAGAAGTGAGAAGTGAGAAGTCAGAAGTGAGAACTCAGAACTCAAAAGTGAGAAGTGAGCGGGGCCACGCATCTCTTCGCACTCCTCACTCCTTACTTCTCACTTCTCACTTCTTCCTTCCTGCCCCGGCCTCGATGCCGGCCGGTTAGAGACCGGCCCACAGCCCGAGGCTCAACGTGCGGCCGGGAAGAACCGTGAGATTATCCGGCTCGCCCTGCTGCTCGTTGAGCAGGTTCTCGCCGCTCAGGGTGATCCGGAAGTCGCGGCCGAGCAGGCGGGAAGCGGAGGCCCGGAGACGGGTGACTCCGGGGTAGACCTTCCAGTAGTTCCGCAGCTCGGCGCCGGTGAAGCCCCGTCCCGGTCCGCCCTGGGCGAACGCCTCCGCCAGCGCCAGCCGGTCGTAGTTGACCCAGTCCTCGGCTCGGGATGCTGCCACCGCGAGCGACCAGCGGCTATCCCGCCACCGTGCCGTCAGGCTCATGGTGCGGGCCGGGACCTCGAGCATGCGGTCGCCGGTCTGCAGGTCTCCCCGGTAGCGGTCTGCCACCCGCTCTACCCGGCTGTCCACGAAGGAGAACGTGCCGGCGAGCGAGAAGCCGCCTCGTGAAACGGTCGCCGCCAGCTCCCAGCCGCTATTGCCGATCTCCCCGACGTTCTCATACTGGTATGCGATGCGCCGACCCTGCTGGCCTGGGCCCGGGCCTGGAGCGGAATCGATGGCCACCGCAACCCGCTGGATCAGTCCCGAGGCAGTCTGGTCAAATCGGGTGACCCCGGCGGTGAAGATTTCGCCAATCAGAAGGTCCAGCCCAGCCTCGATGCCGGACTGTTGCTCCGGCTCGAGGCTGCCGGGAATGAGCAGGGCATCGCCGTTACCCCAGAGTGTGCGTCTCGCGGGAGTGGAAGGCCAGCGGATCCCCCGGCCGTAGGATCCCCGGACCTTGAGGGTCGCCCGACCCAGGTTCTGTACCAGCGCCGTGCCCACCATCGGCACCAGCTCCGGGTCGTTGTCGGTGGTCCGCTCCACCCGGGCACCGCCGGAGAGAAACACGCGTTGCCCCAGCTCCAGATTCCCCACCGCACTGATTCCACCGGTGTTGCGCCAGGCCGGGTTGCCGCGCGTGAGATCGGTGCTGTCATGCGCCGACCACTGGTGCAGAGTCGAATGCTCAGCGGAGAGCGCCAGGTCTGCCGACCCGCTGCGACCAAGCCCGATGCGCCGGAGAGTGCCTATGCGGATTGTCCCGCGCACGGCGCCACCATCGGCAGCCCGGAGCGCCGAGTCGGCGGCGGAGGTGATGGGCGCACGGTCGTCCGCCACGCCGTCCAGAGTGTAGCCGTCGATTCCCACCATGAGGCTGTGAGTCCAGCGCTCGCTGGGGATCAGCTTGAAGGTGGTGCCAGCGGTGTAGCCGAGCACGGACTGCGAGCGCACCCCCTGAAGGGCGGGGCGGAGGAGCGAGTCGGGAAGGAGCGGGCTTGCTGGAGCGCTTGCCCGGTCGGCGGCGACCCGGAGTATGCCCGTCCAGAGGGTTCGTGCCCCGACGGCCCGCAGGGAGCCCTGGGCCGAGAGATGCCGGTCGGATGCTTCGGGAATGAAAGAGCCGCTGGTGCCGGCCGCGAGATGCAGGGAGGCGGATCGGAGATTGCTGCCCAGCCTGAGCGCCAGTGAATGGCGCTGCTCGACAGCGGGGCTGGTACCGAACTCGGTGCTGGCGAGCCCGACCTGGCTCTGGAGGCTGACCCGCGGTACGTCAGGGTCGGCGCCGTCCTGGCGGGTGACGATGTTCATCACTCCACTGATGGCGTCGGCTCCATAGAGCGCCGCGCCCTGGGGGCCGCGGATCACCTCGATGCGGTCGATGGCATCCGGCTCGATGCCGGTGACCACCAGCGGGTTCGCCACCTCGATGCCGTCGATATACACCTTCGGATAGCTCAGTCCGAAGGAACTTGCACCGCGGATGCTGGCGTAGCCGGCGAGCACGCTGGCGGGAGACTGGGTCCAGATCCACATCCCTGGAACGGTGCCGCTGAGGGCGGCGGAGAGGGTCGTCGAGTTGAGCGCCCGCAGGTCCTCGCCGCTCACCACGTCAAGGGCCACGGGAAGAGGGCGACGTGAGGCACCGGTCGCGCTCCCGGTGACCACGATGGTCTCGAGCGGAACCGCGCGGGTGTTGATCGCGGCGGGGGCAGTCTCGGGCGCGTCTGCGACGGGGGCGAGGACGACGTGATCCGCCGCGGCGACGACCGGATGGAGCGATGTGCCGCCCGTCAGCTCGAGCAGCAGCTGTCCTGCGGGTTCCGCCTGAGCGGAGAGGCAGACCTGCCGGTCCAGGGCCAGCGCTTCCGAGCTGTAGGAGAGCCGGAACCGTCCAACGGCGGCCACCCGGTCGAGTGCCTCCCGTAGCGAGAGACTCGACGATTCGAGGGTTACGGGACGATCGAGCGGGGGAGTCCAGGCGTCGCCCGGCGGCGTGGCAATCGCGACCTGCGGGCAGCGCTGCTGGGCGCCGAGGCGGCCTGGTGCCAAGAGGAAGAGCCCCAGCGCGAGCAGGGGCGGTATTCGCCCTCCGATGCCTGTCACCGGCTCGCGGGGATGCCGGGAAGGGGGCGGAGCAGCGCGGTGTCTCTCCGGAGGTCGACGCTCGCCCCGAGGGTGAGGGCGATGACGGCGAGCACCTGGGAAACCGGCTCATCGTGGAAGGAAGCGGTGAGATGCCGGCCGACGAGGGTGGAATCGGCCAGGCGCAGCTCGATGCCGTACCAGCGGCGCAGGTCCGCCTGCACTTCGGCCAGCGGCGCATTGTGGAACTCGAGCCGGCCATCCATCCAGGAGGGGGTGCCTCGTGCCTCACTGTCCCGAGTAGTAGTGATCCGGCCGTCCGCGCTCATGCTGCCCCGGTCCCCCGGCTCGAGGACAACCCGGGCGCCCGTACCTTCGCCTTGCCTCAGCGCAACCGACCCTTTCATCACCCGCACCTCGACCCCTGCATCAGCCTGGCCTCGTACGGAAAAGACTGTGCCCAGATCGGTAATCTCCGCACCACCCGCCCGCACCCGGAAGGGACGGGCCGGATCGTGCGGGATTTCGAAGTACGCTTCTCCCTCGAGCACCACCTCTCCGGGGCGAGTGCCAGGCTGATGCCTGGCCGTCAACCGGGTGCCGGGGGCGAGCACGATCCGGCCGCCGTCTTCGAAGCGGATCGAGTCCCGTGTGCCGACCGCAGTGGTGTAGACCTGCGCCGGCGTGACGTGCGCCGAGAACCACCGCCACAGCTGGAACCCGCCGAACGAGACCACCGCCACCACCGCGGCGATGGCGGCGAGCGACGGGCGGCGCCGGGGTATGGTTGAAAGCGGGCTCACGTCCGTTTCCCCAAGACGCGAGGCGGCACGCCGCCAGGCGGCATCCACGTCCAGGTTGGCTGGCGGTGTGAAGGCCATCCGCTGACTCAACGCCTGCAGCGCTCGAAGCTCCGCTTCCCGGCGGGGATCTTCCGCGAGCCACTGGCGCAACCCCGCCTGCTCCTCGGGAGAGCTCTCGCCGGCGAGGAACCGCGCCAGCGCCTCGGAGCGATCGTCGCCGCCGGAATATGTGTCGGGCATGCTGAAGAAACACCTCAGTCGAAAGCCACCCTTAGGACCCGGCGCTGCCTGGGTGCCTGCACGGCTGCCGGGAGCCACCGGCCATGACTAGTTTACGCGCCACAGGCGCTGGCGGCCGCGTCCAAGACCTCATCCATGACCCATCGTCAGCTGCTGGAGCGCCTGCGGGCCGGGGATACCGGGACCTTCGAACAGATCTTCCGCGACCACTACGCCCGGCTCGTCACCGTGGCGGAGCGGTTGCTGGCCGACCGGGGCCGAAGCGAGGACGTCGCCCAGGACGTACTGCTGGAGCTGTGGCGTCACCGGGCCCGGCTCGACCCCGGCCTGCAGCTCTCCGCCTACCTGTACCGCTCCGTCCGCAATCGCGCTCTCAATCAGCTGCGCCATGATCGGGTGATCCGTGAGGCTGAGCCGCGTCTGGACCACGGCCCGCTACCGCCGTCGGCCGATGCGGCGCTGATCGAGCAGGAGCTGGACGCCGCGATTCGTGCCGCGGTCGCGCGGCTGCCGGAGCGCTGCCGCGAGGTCTTCGAACTCAGCCGGGTACATCACCTGAGCTACGCCGAGATCGCCGGTGTGATGGGGATCACAATGAAAACCGTTGAAGCGCACATGGGGAAGGCCATTCGGACGCTGCGGGATCTGTTGGCGGTGTGGCTCCGAGAAGAGGGCTGAAGGGATAGGGGACCCGGGCGGCTGGCGTGTTCTGCTCAGGTACGCCGGCGAATCCTGGAAGGCTTGAGGCCGGCCCTTTCCTCTGGAGATCCATGATGAATCGATCCTTCACATCCCTGGCGGCCGCCCTCGTCCTCGGCCTGGTCGCCTGTCAGGATTCCGGCTCACCCTCCTCGACGACCACCGGAGCGCTCACCGACGCGTTCGCCACCGTGCCGCTCGGCTTTGCGGACGTGCAGAGCACCTTCCCGAGCTCGGCGGACGACGGCACCATTGCCTGGAGCCCGGGTGGGCACCGCGGCGGAGGGTTTCATGACGGCGGCGGCATGATGTGTGGTGGGGAGCGGGGTTTCCTCGGCTTGGGCCTCGAGTTCGGGCTGGGCCGCGGGTTCTTCCGGGGAGAGGTCCCCGGGAACTGCGCCTTTGACGCCACCAGCGGCCGGGTGGTGTGTGACACCGTCACCCGCCACGGGCTGAGCATCGTGCGATCTGCGGCGTACACCGACGCCGACGGCAATGTGCAGAACGCCTTCGACAACCTCACCAACACGGTGAACGTGCAGGTGAACGTCAGCGGCGCTTTCATCCGCCACGACGACGATACCACCACCGTGGATCACAAGAGCGACCGCACGGTGACCGGGCTCGCCTCCGGAAGCACCGCCCGAACCGTGAACGGAACCTCCGCCGGAACCGAGACCACGACCGGCTCAGATGCCACCGGCGCCTTTGTCGCGGTCCGTAGCCTGGGCGACACCATCCAGGATGTCGTGGTGCCGACCGCCTCGACGACCAGCATGCACTTCCCGACCTCTGGGACGATCATCCGCGCGATGCAGGTGACCGTGACCTACGCCGGCCAGACACCGACAACTTCCAGCCGCCGCGAGGTCGTCACCTTCGACGGCTCGAATGTGGCCACGGTGGTGATCACCAAGAATGGCGTAACCAAGAACTGCACCCTGAGCCTGCCGCACGGCCGGTTGAGCTGCTCGAGCTGATATCAGGCGGAAGGCGGGAAGACGGGAGGGCGGAAAGGCACCCAAATGCCTCCCGCCCTTCCGTCTTTGCTTCAGAAGCTCGTGCACAGCCGCAGCATGAAGGTCCGCCCCTCGCCGGGATTCTCGGCGTTGGTCTTGATCCGGCTCAGAAAGTTGGCGTAGGCCTTGTCGAACAGGTTCTTGACGGCCAGGTCGACCCGCACGGCACCAGG